>Ga0307516_10002244_pt1 | contig 26100 bp, 25 predicted proteins | sample 19_EM_MG_FD_203310 | JGI IMG/M metagenome (GOLD analysis project Ga0307516, IMG submission 203310) | Populus trichocarpa ectomycorrhiza microbial communities from riparian zone in the Pacific Northwest, United States - 19_EM | ecosystem: Host-associated > Plants > Roots > Unclassified | place...
TGCGTGCAACCCCGGAGAGGTTGCTTTGGGGTGCGTCGAGGAACGTGTCAACTGCCATCGTCGAGGAGCCGCAGAAGTGTGGAATGCGCCATTGGCGCCAGACTGGCGATCATCGCCGATCAATTAGGTGAAGTAAATCGCGAGAAGCCTACGATAACCCGCTCGTTTCCTCCGAGCGCCAAAAGCTTCTTGAATCGTCAGTTAATTCGCGAATTGCAATGAAAATAGAATCAGGAAGTAACTCGAGGCAGAAACGACGAAAGGAGCCATCGGGCTCCTTTCGTCGTTGTCGCGTCCGGTGCAAATCCCGGAAGGCTGGTGGCCATCGATCTGCGTCGGTGACCTCCTTGATGATCTGGTCGGGGTGAGAGGATTCGAACCTCCGGCCTCTACGTCCCGAACGTAGCGCTCTACCAGGCTAAGCTACACCCCGATTTTTCAGCCGATCGCGCTTTCGAGCGATCGTTCGAATCGGCTCGGTGCTTGCGCCCCCGCTCGATTCGCTGAGCTGACTATTCTCGCACAATTTTTGTGGCGTCGGCAAGGGCCGGCGTCAGGACGAGCGCTCGACCGACCGCACGCACAACTCCAGCAGCGCGGTCTTGGCCTCCGAATCGGGCAGCGCGGCGAGCTGTTCGCGGGCGTGGTCGGCCTCGCGTCGCGCGGCCTCGCGCGTGGCGTCGATCGCGCCGGTGCGGCGCACGATCTGCACGATCTCGCCGAGGCGTTCGACCTCGCCCTGTTCGATGGCGTGGCGGATCAGCGCGCTTTCCTCCGGCGTGCCGTGCGACATCGCGAACAGCAGCGGCAGCGTCGGCTTGCCTTCGCGCAGGTCGTCGCCGACGTTCTTGCCGAGCGCGGCGGGGTCGCCTTCGTAGTCGAGCAGGTCGTCGATCAGCTGGAACGCGGTGCCGAGCGAGCGACCGAAGTTGGCGCACGCATCCTCGATCTCGCGCGGCGCGTCGGCGATGACGGCGCCTAGGCGGGCGCTGGCCTCGAACAGCTTGGCCGTCTTGTAGCGGATGACGCGCAGGTAGTCCTCGACGGCCAGGTCGGCGTCGTGCATGTTCATCAACTGCAGCACTTCGCCTTCGGCGATCACGTTGGTGGCGTCGGCGAGCACGTCCAGCACGCGCATGCGGCCCACTTCCACCATCAGCTGGAACGCGCGCGAATAGAGGAAGTCGCCCACCAGCACGCTGGCGGCATTGCCGAAGAGCGCGTTGGCGGTGGCGCGGCCGCGGCGCAGCGCCGACTCGTCCACGACGTCGTCGTGCAGCAACGTGGCGGTGTGGATGAACTCGATGATCGCGGCCAGCTCGAAGCGGCTGGCGCCGGAAAACGACAGCGCGCGCGAGAACAGCAGCACCAGGCGCGGACGGATCCGCTTGCCGCCGGCACCCACGATGTAGTTGGCGATCTGGTCGACGAGCGCGACTTCGGAGGTCAGCCGGCGGCGGATGACCTCGTCGACAGCCTGCATTTCAGCGGCCATCGGATCGACAGGCAGGGGCGCGTGGGTGAGGGGGGCGTTCACGACGGTTCGCGAGGTGGGAGTGCCGCCATTATAGGAAGGCTGGCGGGCAGCCGCCCGGCCGCCTCGGGGTGCTTTGACGTTTCAACCACTCAATGATATGATCGAGGGCTTCGCCGACCAATGGCGGTCCAAGCGTGCCTGGGCCGGGTGTTACCGCATGACCACATGCGGAGCGTTCCCGGCCAGGATGACTCCCTCGAAATTCATGTTTCGACCGCGTCGTCCGGGAGGCAGGCCACGCCGATCCAACCGTCGGCCGGCGAGGCGAAGTCAACAGAAAGGTCATATATGTACGCGGTCATAAAAACCGGTGGCAAGCAATACAAGGTTGCAGCCGGCGAAAAGATTAAGGTAGAACAGATTGCTGCGGACGTGGGCCAGGAAATCGTGTTGGATCAGGTTCTCGCAGTCGGCAACGGCGCGGAACTGACGGTCGGCGCGCCCTGGGTCGCTGGTGCAAGCGTGAAGGCTACCGTGGTTGCTCAAGGCAGGCACGACAAGGTTCGCATCTTCAAGATGCGCCGTCGCAAGCACTACCAGAAGCATGGCGGTCATCGCCAGCACTTCACCGAACTCGAGATCTCGTCGATCAACGCGTAAGCGTCTGGTCCACCAGAACTCAAAAGCACAGGAGTTAATCCACCATGGCACAGAAAAAAGGCGGCGGTTCCACCCGGAACGGCCGCGACTCCCAACCGAAGATGCTGGGCGTGAAGCGCTACGGCGGTGAAACCGTTTCGGCGGGCTCGATCATCGTGCGTCAACGCGGCACCAAGTTCCACGCCGGCGACAACGTCGGCATGGGCCGTGACCACACGCTGTTCGCGCTGGTCGACGGCAAGATCTCGTTTGCCACCAAGGGCAGCCTGAACCGTCAAACCGTGTTCGTGACGCCGCTGTAAAAACGCGGTTTCGACTCATTTCGGTTTGCGTGAGCCCCGGCATGCCGGGGCTTTCTCGTTTATTGTCTTGAAGTCGGCGCCGCCGCAAGGAAGTACTCCCATGAAATTCGTTGATGAAGCCGTGATCGATATCGCCGCCGGCAATGGTGGCGCAGGCTGCATGAGCTTCCGTCGTGAGAAGTGCATTCCCTTCGGCGGCCCCAATGGCGGCAACGGCGGCAAGGGCGGCGACATCTGGTTCGTGGGCGACCGCAACCTGAACACGCTGATCGACTACCGCTACGCCCGCCGCCACGAAGCGCGCAACGGCGAGGCCGGCCGCGGCTCCGACCAATTCGGCGCGGCGTCGGAAGACATCGTGCTGCGCGTGCCCGTGGGCACCATCATCAAGGATTTCGAGACCGACCAGATCCTGGCCGAGCTCATCGAGGCCGATGTTCCCGTGCTGCTCTGCAAGGGCGGCGACGGCGGCTTCGGCAACATGCACTACAAGACCAGCACCAACCGGGCGCCGCGCCAGAAGACGCCGGGCTGGCCCGGCGAGCAGAAGAAGGTTCGCCTCGAACTGCGCGTGCTGGCCGACGTGGGGCTGCTGGGCATGCCCAACGCCGGCAAGTCGACGCTGATCACCGCCATCTCCAACGCGCGTCCGAAGATCGCCGACTACCCGTTCACCACGCTGCATCCGAACCTGGGCGTCGTGCGCGTCGCCCCGGAAAAGAGCTTCGTCGTGGCCGACATCCCGGGCCTGATCGAGGGTGCCGCCGAAGGCGCCGGCCTCGGCCACCAGTTCCTGCGCCACCTGCAGCGCACCCGCCTGCTGCTGCACGTCATCGACATGGCGCCGTTCGACGACGTCGATCCGGTGCAGCAGGCCAAGGCGCTTGCGCTCGAGCTGAAGAAGTACGACCCCGAGCTGGCCGCCAAGCCGCGCTGGCTGGTGCTCAACAAGCTGGACATGGTGCCGCTGGAAGAGCGCGCCGCGCGCACCAAGGACATCGTCAAGCGCCTGAAGTGGAAGGGCCCGGTCTTCGAGATCTCCGCCCTCGCTCGCGAGGGCCTGCAGCCGATGCTGCACGCGATCTACGAGCACGTGCATACCCAGGTCGAGCAGCCGGCGCCGCCGGTCGACCCGCGCTTCGAGGAAGACAAGCCCGTCGCGGCCCCGGTGGTCGACGAGCCCGTGCGACCCGTCCGCGCGGCGAAGAAGGTCGTCGCCAAGGCCGCGAAGGCCGACAACGACGAGCCGGTCGATCCGCGCTTCGCGCCGATCGAGCCCGAGCTCGAGCCCGAAGTCGCCGCGCCTGTCGCACCCGTCCGGCGCCGCACCCGCGCGGCATGACCACGGGCGCGGCGTCCTCCGCGGCGGCTGGCGCCGGCGCGGTCAACGACGAACTGCGCACCGCGCGCCGCATCGTCGTCAAGGTCGGGTCCAGCCTCGTCACCAACGATGGCCGCGGCGTCGATGCCGAGGCCATCGGCAACTGGTGCCGCCAGATGGCCGCGCTCGGACAGGCCGGCCGCGAGATCGTGATGGTCTCCTCCGGCGCGATCGCCGAAGGCATGAAGCGTCTCGGCTGGACGGCGCGCCCGAAGGAACTGCACGAGCTGCAGGCCGCCGCCGCCGTCGGCCAGATGGGCCTCGCCCAGATGTACGAGAGCAAGCTGCGCGAACACGGCTTCGGCAGCGCGCAGGTGCTGCTGACGCATGCCGACCTGGTCGATCGCGAGCGCTATCTCAACGCGCGCTCCACGCTGGTGACGCTGCTCGGGCTCAAGGTGATTCCGGTCATCAACGAGAACGACACCGTCGTCACCGACGAAATCAAGTTCGGCGACAACGACACGCTCGGTGCGCTCGTGGCCAACCTGGTCGACGCCGACGCCTACGTGATCCTCACCGACCAGCCCGGCCTGTACACCGCGGATCCGCGCAGGAACCCCGATGCGACGTTCGTCGCGCGCGCCCGCGCGGGCGACCCGGAGCTGGAACGCATGGCCGGCGGCGCCGGCTCGGCGATCGGGCGCGGCGGCATGCTCACCAAGATCCTCGCCGCCAAGCGCGCGGCCGGCTCGGGCACCAGCACCGTCATCGCGTGGGGCCGCGAGCCCGACGTGCTGCTGCGGCTGGCCGCCGGCGAGCCGATCGGCACGCTGCTCGCCGCGCAGACCGCCAAGCTGGCCGCGCGCAAGCGCTGGATGGTGGATCACCTGCAACTGCGCGGCGTGGTGGTGGTCGACGACGGCGCCGCGATCAAGCTGCGCGACGAAGGCAAGAGCCTGCTGCCGATCGGCGTGCGCGAGGTCGAGGGCGAGTTCCATCGCGGCGACGTGATCGCCATTCGCGCGCTCGACGGCAGCATCGTGGGCCGCGGCCTGGCCAACTACTCGTCGGCCGAGGCCCGTCTCATCGCGCGCAAGCCGTCATCCCAGATCGAGGCCGCGCTCGGCTACGCCAACGAGCCCGAGCTGGTGCATCGCGACAACCTCGTGCTGAACTGAGGCCCGTCATCCTGCGCGAAGTCGCAGGATCCATGCGAGCCGATGCGTCGCCTCAGGGGTGGATTCCGCGACTGCGCGCGCAATGACGAGCCAGCGCCTCAGTGCGCGGCCAGGTCGTCGCCGGTCGTCGGATGCGCATCGAGGCGACTTTCGGTACCGTCGACGGCATCGTCCGGCAAGTCGCTCTGCTGGTCGTGGTCGTGATCGTCACGCGGACCCCGCGGCCCGCCGCGCAGATATCGGTTGTGATAATTGGTCTTCGGCAGGAAACGCGCGAGTTCGGTCAGCGCCAGTTGATACACGCCGCGCTTGAATTCGATGACGACATCCAGCGGAACCCAGTAATCATTCCAGCGCCAGGCGTCGAACTCGGGGTGGTCGGTCGCGCGCAGGTTCATGTCGCTGTCGCGACCCAGGAGCTTGAGCAGGAACCAGATCTGCTTCTGCCCGCGGTAGTGTCCGCGCGCATCCTTGCGGATGTAGTGCTCCGGCACCTCGTAGCGCAGCCAGTCGCGCGTGCGCGCAAGGATTCTCACGTGGTCGGGCAGCAGCCCCACTTCCTCGTGGAGCTCGCGGAACATCGCCTGCTCGGGCGACTCGCCATATTTGATGCCCCCTTGCGGGAATTGCCAGGAATGCGTGCGTAGACGCTTTCCCCAGAACACCTGGTTGCGCGAGTTGAGCAGCACAATGCCGACGTTGGGCCTGAAGCCCTCTCGGTCGAGCATAATCTGACCCCGATTCTTTAACTGCAACCATTATTGCACCGGCGGTACATAAAACACGAGTTCGCGTTTTTCCGCATGCCAACGGCGAGAATCGCGAACTTGATGACAACCCGGTAACCTTGCGCCCATGAAAGCCTCCCAGTTCTTCGTTTCCACGCTCAAGGAAGCCCCCGCCGATGCGGAAGTGACCAGTCACAAGCTCATGACCCGCGCGGGCATGATCAAGAAACTCGGCGCCGGCATCTACAACTACATGCCGATGGGCTTGCGCGTGATCCGCAAGGTCGAGAACATCGTGCGCGAGGAGATGAACCGCGCCGGCGCCGTCGAGCTGTCGATGCCGGTCGTCCAGCCGGCGGAGCTGTGGGAAGAGAGCGGGCGTTTCAGCAAGATGGGGCCCGAGTTGCTGCGCCTGAAGGATCGCCACGACCGCGACTTCGTGATCCAGCCGACCTCGGAAGAGGCGATCACCGACATCGCGCGCCAGGAACTGCGCAGCTACAAGCAGTTGCCGAAGAATTTCTACCAGATCCAGACCAAGTTCCGCGACGAGCGCCGTCCGCGCTTCGGCATCATGCGCGGACGCGAGTTCACGATGAAGGACGCCTACTCGTTCGACCGCGACCAGGCGGCCGCGATCCAGAGCTACCACGTGATGCGCGACGCCTACCGCGCGATCTTCGACCGCTTCGGCCTGAGGTACCGTCCCGTGGCGGCCGATTCGGGCGCGATCGGCGGGGACAAGTCCGAAGAATTCCAGGTCATCGCCGATACCGGCGAGGACGCGATCGTCTACTGCCCCACGTCCGAGTACGCAGCCAACATCGAGGCCGCCGAAGCCGTTGCCCTGATCGCCGCCCGCGGCCCGGCCACTGCCGCGCTGACGAAGACCGCCACGCCGGGCAAGACCACTTGCGCCGAGGTCGCCACGCTGTTGAACGTGCCGCTCGACAGCACGGTGAAGACGCTGGTGCTCGCCACCGACGAACTGACGCCGGAAGGCGACATCAGCAAGACCACCGTGTGGCTGCTGCTGCTGCGCGGCGATCACGACATGAACGAGGTCAAGGTCGGCAAGATCGCCGGATTGAAGGAAGGCTTCCGCTTCGCGACCCTCGCCGAGATCGACGAGCACTTCGGTGCCAAGCCCGGCTCGTTGGGCCCGATCGGCCTGAAGAAGCCCGTCAAGGTCGTCGCCGACCGCACGGTCGCCAACATGAGCGACTTCATCGTCGGCGCCAACGAAGCGGACTTCCACTACACCGGCGCGAACTGGGTGCGCGACCTGCCCGAGCCCGATCTCGTGGCCGACATCCGCAACGTCGTTGCCGGCGACCCGTCGCCAGACGGCCAGGGCGTGCTGGCGATCGATCGCGGCATCGAGGTCGGCCAGGTCTTCTACCTCGGCACCAAGTACTCCAAGGCGATGAACGCCACGTTCCTCGACGAGACGGGCAAGCCGCAGCCGTTCGAGATGGGCTGCTACGGCATCGGCGTCACGCGAGTCGTGGCCGCGGCCATCGAGCAGAACAACGACGCGCGCGGCATCATCTGGCCGGTCGCGCTCGCGCCGTTCACGGTGGTGCTCTGCCCGATCGGCTACGACCGCAACGCCGAGGTGAAGGCGGCCGCCGACAAGCTGCACGACGAGCTGGCCGCGGTCGGCGTCGACGTGCTGCTGGACGACCGCGGCGAACGCCCGGGCGCGATGTTCGCCGACTGGGAGCTGATCGGCGTGCCGCAGCGCGTGGTGATCTCCGACCGCGGCTTGAAGGAAGGCCAGCTCGAGGTGCAGGGCCGTCGCGAGGACAAGGCCAGCACCGTGGCGCTCGCCGACATCGTGGCCGACCTGCGAGCCCGCCTGGCGGCATGACGCTTCTCTCGGCGGGCCTGCGCGCGGCCGTCGCGCTGCTGGCGCTCGCGTGCGTCCCGCGCGCGCATGCGGGGGCGCAGGTCGAGGAGCACCTGGCCGACTCCGTGCGCAGCGCGCTCAGCGCCGCGATCGCGCAGAGCGCGCCGCCGCCGGAGCTGCGCTTCGACAACATCGACCAACGCCTGGCCTACCTGCGTTGGCTCGGGGCGATGAGCGAGCGCCTGAAGAAGAACAAGAGCGAAGGCCACGAACGCGTCGAGTTCCTGCAGACGGTCTGGTACGAGAGCAGGCGCGCCGGCCTGGAGCCGGCGCTGGTGCTGGGCCTGGTGCAGGCCGAGAGCGGATTCCGCAAGTACGCGATCAGCAGCGCCGGCGCGCGCGGCTACACCCAGGTCATGCCGTTCTGGGCGCGCCAGATCGGCGACGGCGATGCTGCGCGGCTGTTCGTGATGCAGGTCAACTTGCGCTTCGGTTGCGTGATCCTGCGCCACTACCTCGACGTCGAGAAGGGCGACCTGTTCATGGCGCTGGGCCGCTACAACGGCAGCCGCGGGCAGGCGGCGTATCCGAACATGGTGCTCGGCGCGCGCAAGCGCTGGGAATGGACGGAACCGCGCGCGGTGCCGGCATCGGCGCCGAGCGCGGCCTCGCGTTGACTAGAGCCCGCTCCAGCGTCGCGGCGTAGCGCCGCTCACGCCGAGCATCTCGATCACGCGCTCCACCGTGTCGTCCACCATCTCGGCGATCGACTGCGGCTTGTTGTAGAACGCGGGCAACGGCGGGAACACGACGCCGCCCATCTCGGTCACGGCGGTCATGTTGCGCAGGTGGGCGAGGTTGAACGGCGTCTCGCGCACCATCAGCACGAGGCGGCGGCGTTCCTTGAGCATGACGTCGGCAGCGCGTGTGAGCAGGTTGTCGCCGAAGCCGTGGGCGATCGCCGCCAGCGACTTCATCGTGCACGGCGCCACCACCATCGCCTGCGCGGCGAAGCTGCCGCTGGCGATGCAGGCGCCGATGTCGCCGATTGGCCACGTGTGCGTGGCCTTGGCGGCGAGCTCGTCGCGCGACAGGCCCAGCTCGTGGTGCACGTTGATCACGCCGGACGGCGTGACGACCAGGTGCGTCTGCGCGCCCAGGTCGCCCAGCCGTTCGAGCAGGCGCACGCCGTAGGCGGCACCCGAGGCGCCGGTGATCCCGACGATGATCGCCGAAGGTGCGTCCGGAGAGACGACGTCCTGTGGACTTCGGAGCCGAGCGCCCGCAGGCGGCCGGGCGGCGCTCAATTCAAGCGGCCAGCAGCGGCTGCAGTTCGCCCGCTTCGTACATCTCCATCAGGATGTCCGAGCCGCCGACGAACTCGCCGTTGACGTACAGCTGCGGGATCGTCGGCCAGTTGGCGTATTGCTTGATGCCCTCGCGCACTTCGCCGTCTTCCAGCACGTTGACCGTCTTCAGGTCGGTCACGCCACAGGCCTTGAGGATCTGCACGGCGCGGCCGGAGAAGCCGCACTGCGGGAATTGGGCGGTGCCTTTCATGAACAACACCACATGGTTGTTCTTCACGAGTTCATCGATGCGTTGCTGGACGTCGGACATGGCAGGGCAATTCTGGAAGAGGCGCACTCCGGCGCGGATCCTGCGTTTATATGCCAAATGGCCCGGGTTCGCACCCAAAAGGCTTAGCTCTGCCGGAGCCTCAGAACGAGTAGCGGACGTTGACCGCCATCACCGGCGCCCAGCGAAGCTGGCTGGTGACGTCGTCGAGACTGCTGGCGCTGTTGAACAGGCCGTGGCCATGGTTCTGGGACGCGAGGCCGAAGTCAGCGTTCAGGCTCAGCTGGCTCTTGAGGTACAGGTGGCTGTAGCCCAGGCCGATGTAGGGCAGGTTCTGCAGCGGATCGGGGCGCGCTTCCCAGAGCGACATCGGCTGGGCCAGGCCCACGACGCCGGTGCTGGCGCGAAAGCCCCCGACCAGGCTGCCGAGGGCGGGGCCCATGTTGCTGTGGGCCGGATCGAAGAAGTAGTAGTCGCCGAACAGGCGGATGGAGCTGGCGGGAGCGTGGTAGTTGGTGAGCGCATACTCGGCCACCGAATGGGTTCCGTACGAGCTTTCCTGTGCACGCAGCGTCAGTCCTTCAGCCAGGGCACTCATCGCCGAACCTGCCAGGAACGCCAGAGCGGCGGCCTTGAAGGGAGCGCGCGAACGGCGCCTGGTCGAACGTGAATGTCCCATGGTCGGCTCCTGAAATGCCCCGCGAGGCAGAAAAACCAGACTCCAGTGAATCGATGCTACGCCTGTTGTCGTGTTGGAGATATCGGCAAACAGCGGGCTTTTTCGTGCGCAATTACCTCCTGTGACTTCGCAGAGACGCTGTCACCATAGCGCCGATTTGGCGCTTGCGTGCGGCCCCGGCAAGCGCTACAAAGAGGAGATCACGCGACCGCCCGTGCAGCGTGCCCGGCCTTCGATGTCGGCCCGCGTCTCGGTGCCGCCGAAGCCGTTGCGACGCAGGATCGCCTGCACGGCGTCCGCCTGCTCCCACCCGTGCTCGAAGAGCAGCCAGCCGCCCGTGCGCAGCCGGCCGCGGGCCCCATTGGCGATGCGGACGATGTCGGCCAGGCCGTCGTCGGCGGCCACCAGCGCGGACAGCGGCTCGTGCGTCAACGCCGCCAGGTGCGGATCGTCGGCGGCGATATAGGGCGGATTGCTCACGACCAGGTCGAACGTCGGCACGTCGGTCTCGCCGGTCAGCGCGTCCCACCAGTCGCCGTGTGCGAAGCGCACGTCCAGCCCCAGGCGCGCGGCGTTTGCGCGCGCGACCGCCAGCGCGTCAGCGCTGCGTTCGCCCGCCCATACCCGCGCGCGCGGGCAGGTCGACTTCAGCGCCAGCGCGATCGCCCCGCTGCCGGTGCCCAGGTCCAGCAGCGCTGGCCGCTCGACGTCGCGCAGCTCGCCTTCCAGCAGGGCCAGCGCCCAGTCGACCAGCGTCTCGGTGTCGGGCCGGGGCACCAGGACCGCCGGACCGACCTGCAGCGACAGGCCGTGGAACTCGCGCGCGCCCACCAGGTAGGCGAACGGCTCGCCCGCCGCGCGGCGCCTGGCCAGCGCTTCGAACGCCGCGGCGTGATCGGCGGCCAGTGCGTCGTCGCCGTGCGCCAGCAGCCACGCACGCGACTGCCCCAGCACGTGGGCCAGCAGCAGGTGCGCGTCGAGGCGCTCGACGCCGAGCGCGCGCGCCGAGCGCAGCGCGCCGTCGACGCTGGGGAAGTGGCTCACGCGCCCGACTCCAGCGCCGCCAGCTGCTCCTGCGCCCGCGCCGCCCGCAGCGCGCCCACGACGTCGCCCAGGTCGCCCTCCATCACCGCGCCCAGCTTGTAGAGCGTCAGGTTGATGCGGTGGTCGGTCAGGCGGCCCTGCGGGAAGTTGTAGGTGCGGATCCGGTCGGAGCTGTCGCCCGAGCCGATCAGGCTCTTGCGTTCGGCGGCGTCGCGGGCCTCGCGTTCCGCGCGCTCGCGGCCCTGGAGGCGTGCGAGCAGCACGGTCATCGCCTTGGCCTTGTTGCGGTGTTGGGAACGGTCGTCCTGGCACTCGGCCACGATGCCGGTGGGCACGTGCGTGATGCGGACCGCGCTGTCGGTCTTGTTGATGTGCTGGCCGCCGGCGCCGCTGGCGCGGTAGGTGTCGATGCGCAGCTCTGACGGGTTCAGCGTGACCTCGGCCGCCGGGTCGGGCTCCGCCAGCACGGCGACCGTGCAGGCGCTGGAGTGGACGCGGCCCTGCGTCTCGGTGGCGGGCACGCGCTGCACGCGGTGGCCGCCGGACTCGAAGCGCAACTGGCCGTAGACGCCGTCGGTGGCGGCGGCCAGGCCGCGCGCGCCGGACGGATTCTCCAGCCGGACGACCACTTCCTTGAAGCCGCCGAGGTCGGACTGGCTTTCGCTCATGATCTCGCTGCGCCAGCCCTGGCGCTCGGCGTAGCGCAGGTACATGCGCAGCAGGTCGGCGGCGAACAGCGCCGACTCTTCGCCGCCGCTGCCGGCGCGGATCTCGACGAAGGCCGGTCGCTCGTCGTCGGGGTCGCGCGGCAGCAGGGTGGCCTGCAGCGCGGCGTCCAGCGACTCGAGGTCGGCGTCGCAGGCAGCGATCTCGTCGCGCGCCATCGCGGCCATGTCGGGGTCTTCGTCGCCGCCGGCCAGCATCTCCAGCGCCTCGGCGCGGTCGGCTTCGCGTTGTGTGAAGCGGCGGTACAGCTCGACGATCTCCGAGGCCTCGGACTGCTCGCGCGCCAGCTCGCGGAACTTGGCCATGTCGTTGGTGGCTGCAGGGTCGGCGAGGCGCGCGTCGAGCTCCTGCAGGCGCATGCCCAGGCGGTCGAACTGTTGGCGGAGGGAGTCTTTCATGGACGGCTTTTCCAGCGGAAGCGGGCGGGGAGCCGACGCAGGCGGTCGGCTCGGTGTTTCAGGCGTCGTCGATGACGCCCCGACGGCTTCGCGTCGCTACAGGCCCGGATCGGCCGGATCGCGCGTGGACTGGCGCAGGAACAGCCGCGTGACGGCGTCCGTGAGCCGATGGCGCTGCTCGCCCTCGCTGGTACGCAGTTCGGCGAGCGCGCCGTGCAGCATCTTCTGCGTGAGCCCGCGGCTCATCGCCTCGAGCACCGCATCCACCGGCTCGCCCTTGGCCAGCGCCTTGCGCGCGCGTTGCAGTTCGGTGCTGCGCCAGTCGTCGGCCTGGCGCGTGAGCGCCTGGATCAGGGGGACGGTGGCGCGTTGGTCGAGCCAGTGCGAAAAGCCCAGCACGCCGGCGTCGATGATGGCCTCGGCCTGTTCGACCGCGGCCTGGCGCTTCGCGCCGGCGCTGCGCACGAGCTCGGACAGGTCGTCCACCGTGTACAGGTAGACGTCGCGTTGCTGCGCCACCTCGGGCTCGATGTCGCGCGGCACGGCGAGGTCGACCATGAACATCGGACGGCGCTTGCGCGTCTTCAGCGCGCGTTCGACCGCGCCCAGGCCGATGATGGGGAGCGTGCTGGCAGTGCACGACACGACGATGTCGAACTCGTGCAGGCGCGTGGGCACGTCGGCCAGCCGCATCGCCTGCGCGCCCAGTCGCACGGCCAGCTTCTCGCCGCGTTCCAGCGTGCGGTTGGCCACGGCCATGGCCCGGGGCGTCCGCGCGGAAAAATGGGTGGCGACCAGCTCGATCATCTCGCCGGCGCCCACGAACAACACGCTCAGCTTGTCGAGATCGCCGAACAGCTGCGTGGCCTGGCGCACCGCGGCCGCGGCCATGCTGATCGAGTGCGCGCCGATTTCCGTGGACGTGCGAACTTCCTTGGCGACCGAGAACGAGCGCTGGAACAACTGGTGCAGCGTGGTGCCGAGCGTGCCGGCCTGGTCGGCCTCGCGCACGGCTTGCTTCATCTGGCCGAGGATCTGCGGCTCGCCCAGGACCATCGAGTCGAGGCCCGAGGCGACGCGGAACACGTGGCGCGCGGCTTCGCGGTTCTCCAGCACGTAACTGTGGTCGAGCAAGTGCGCGCCGCTGACGCCGCCGTGCGCGGCGAGCCAGTCGGCCACCGGGCGCACCAGCGACGAGTGGTGCTCGGGCGCGGCCACGTACAGCTCGGTGCGGTTGCAGGTGGACAGCAGCGCCACCTCCGGCGCGCCGACGATGACGCCGCCCGCGTTGGGACGGCCGAACTGGCCCACGAGGGCCTTCAGCGCCGGGGACAATTGCTCGAGCGGAAACGCGAAACGCCCGCGCAGGTCGATGGGCGCGGTCTGGTGGTTGAGGCCCAACGCGAACACAGACATGTGGGCATTATAAAATTACCCGGGTTCCGGAGGGTAACCACCGGTCTTGTCCCTGCCTGCGCGCCGCCGCGGAGCGGCGCCTTTCTTGATTTTTCTCAAACGACGCCCCTTGGACGCCCTGGACCTGTTCTGGCACATCGCCAACTTCGTGCTGCCCGCCGTCGGCGTCGGCGCCCTCAGCGCCGCGCTGTGCAAACTGATCTGGCGCCGCGGGCTGGCCCGCGTCACGTGGTTCACGCTCGCCTGGCAGGCCAGCGCGGCCGGACTGGGCGTGCTGGTCGCCGGGCTGGTGATCACGGGCCATGACGGCCGCATGATCACCTATGCCGGGCTGGTGGTCGCCTGTGCAGTGGTGCCCTGGCTCAAGGCGAGCCGCTAGCTGGAACCGTCGCTCCGACGCGTGGATCCTGCGACTTCGCGCAGGATGACAGCACTTGTCATTCTGCGCGGAGCGAAGCGCAGTCGCAGAATCTACCGTCGCCACGACGCGTTCACCTGAAATCGCGCCGGCTCTTTCAGAGCGTCAGAGCGCGACGCTCTGCCCGCTTTTCAACGATTCGCTGGCCGCATCGGCCAGCAACTGCGCTGCGACGCCGTCGGCGATCGTGGTGCGGAAGGCGCCACCGGACTGCAGCGTCTCGAAGAAGTGCGCCAGCTCCAGGCGGTACGCCTCGCGATATCGCTGCAGGAAGAAGTGCTCCGGCTTGTCGGCGTGCACGCCCTGCGCGTCGGATTGCACGACTTCGGTCGGCCGATGGTTGCCGCACTGCAGCATCCCGTTCGAGCCCAGCACCTCGAAACGCTGGTCGTAGCCGTAGGCTGCGCGGCGGCTGGTGTTGATCTGCGCGAGGCGGCCCTGGCGCGTGCGGATCGTGACGGCGGCGCTGTCGATGTCGCCCACGGTCGCGATCTCCGGGTCGACGAGGCAGGAGCCGGTGGCGGAAAGCCAGACGGCTTCGTCGCCGTCGGCGCACAGGATCCAGCGAAAGATGTCGAAGTCGTGGATCAGCATGTCGCGGAAGATGCCGCCCGAGCCCTTCAGGTACTGCGCCGGCGGTGCGCCCGGATCGCGGCTCGTCACCACCAGCATCTCGGGCTTGCCGATGTCGCCGCGCGCGAGTCGTTCCTTCGCGTCGTTGAACGTCGGGTCGAAGCGGCGCTGGAAGCCCATCATGCAGGCGACGCCGGCCGCACGCACCGCGTCCGCGCAGGCTTGCGCGCGGGCGACGGACAGGTCGATCGGCTTCTCGCAGAAGATGTGCTTGCCCGATTTGGCGGCGCGCGTGATGAGGTCGCTGTGCGCGTCGGTGGGTGCGGCGATCGCGACGACGTCGATGCCCGGGTCGGCAAACACGGCCTCCGGCGTCGACACCTGGGCGCCCAGCTGCGCGGCCAGTTGCGCGGCGGCGTCTCCCATCGGATCGCAGACGAACTTGAGCGAGACGCCAGGCAGAGCGGCGAGGTTGGCGGCGTGGATGCGGCCGATGCGGCCGGCGCCGAAGACGGCGACATTCTTCATGGGAACTCCGTTTTCAGAGAGAAGGTGCGGGGTCGCGCGGATGCGGCCCCGGTCAGGAAGCGGCCGGCCGGGTGCTGCCGGGCATGTCGAGCTCGAGCCGGTAGGCGAGTGCGATGAACAGGCTCTGCACGAGGGCCATCGTGTTGGTGAGCGAGCGGAAGCCGAAGGTGCTGCTCTCGGACACGAGCAGGCTCACCGCGGCGTCGGCGGCCAGCGGGCTCATGCGGCTGTCGGTGAGCGCGATCAGCCGCGCTCCGCGGTCGCTGGCCTGGCGGGCGGCCGCCAGCGTTTCCTCGGCGTAGGGCGCATAGCTGATCGCCACCATGACATCCCCGGCGCGCAGGCCGCGCAACTGGCCTTCATGCATCGCGCCCACGCCGGTGACCAGGTGGATCGGCCGGTCGACGTGCTGCAGGGCATAGGTGAGGTAGCTGGCCGCGGGAAACGAGCGGCGCGCGCCCGCGACCCAGATCGACGGCGCGTGTGCCAGCAACTCCACCGCTTCATCCAGTGTCGATGCCTGCACGCTGCGCTGCAGTTCACGCATGCCGGCGATCGCGCCGCCGATGAATTCGCTCGCGATGTCCGCACTCGAGAGACGGCCCTGCGCATGGTCGATCACGTCGCGGATGCGGGCCTGGTAGTTGTGGTCGGTCCCCAGTTGATGGGCGATGCCGTCGCGAAAGATCTTCTGCAGCTCGGTGTAGCCCGAGAAGCCGAAGTGCTTGGCGAAGCGCACCACGGCGGACGGCTGCACGCCGCTGCGCGCGGCGACTTCCTGGATCTTGTCCAGCCCGAGGTGGTCGCGGTGCTGCTCCACGTAGCGGGCGATGAGCTTGAGCTGGCGGCTCAGGCTGCCGAACTCGGTGCTGATGCGCTCGAGCAGGGCATCGACCGCGGCCGAGTGGCTGGCCGGCAGGGCCGGCGCGCTGGCGTTGCCGGCGCGCCGGGTCGAGCGGGCGGGCTTGGTGGAAGCAGGCTTGAGGGGAGCGGCCTTGGGGGAAGCTGGACGCGGCATCGGGTCGGCGGTGGGCTGGGAAGCGGCCGATGATAGGTCTCGTCCTTCCTGAATGGAAAAAGGTTTCCATTCCCGGGTGCGATTGGAAGCAGGGGAGTTCGGGCGCGCCATGGCGGTCAGACGAGTTCCATCTGGCCGCTGCGCAGCGAGCGGGTGATCGCCAGTCCGATGCGCGTGGCCTCGGTGGCGTCGGACAGCGCCAGCGGCACCGCCTGTTCGCCGCGGCAGCAGGCCACGAACGCTTGCAGCTCGCGCTCGAACGCGACGCCGAAGCGCTCGAAGAAGTCCGCCACCGTCTGCCGGTGCACGCCCTGGGCGTCGCTCGTCACGATGCGGTCCCGCGCGCCGCCCTGGCCGACGAGCAGTTGCCCCGCGGTGCCGATGATCTCCGTCTGCGTGTCGTGCCCGTGCGCGAAGGTGCGCGAGGCGTACAGCACCGCGCGCTGGCCGCCCTCGAACTCGACGATGGCCATGCCGTTGTCGACGTCGCCCAGCGGCCGCAGGCCTTCGTGCAGCGCGATCGTGCCGCTGGCGAACACGCGGGTCGCGCGCGGCTTGCCGAGCAGCCAGCGCGCGAGGTCGATGTCGTGCACGCTGCAGTCCATGAAGATGCCGCCCGAGGTGGGCGCGAAGCGGACGAAGAATCCGTCCGGGTCGTTGCGGTCGCAGGTCTGCGAGCGCACGACGAAGGGGCGGCCGATGGCCCCCTCGGCGATGTCGGCCGCGGCGCGGGCGTAGCTCGGATCGAAGCGGCGCACGAAGCCCACCATCGCCACGAGATCGGGCCGGCGCGCGGCGACCTGCTCCACGCGCTCGCAATCCTCAACGTTGAGCGCCAGCGGCTTCTCGACGAAGACGTGCTTGCCGGCTTCCAGCGCGGCAATGGTCTGGTCGGCGTGCAGCGACGTGGGCGTCACCAGGACCACCGCGTCGAGTTGCGGGTCGCGCACGAAGGCGACGAAATCCTCGTGCAGCGTCTGCACGCCCAGTTCCTCGCGCGCCCAGCCGAGCTCGGCGGAGACGGGGCTGCAGGCGCTCACCAGTTGCGCGCCGCGCGTGCGAAAGGCAATCTGCTCCGCGTGGCGCTTCCCCAGCCGGCCCAGGCCGGCGATGCCGACGCGCAGGGGCGCCCGGTTCGAATCGTTCATCGCGAAACTCCTTCTGCATCAGCACATCCCGAATGCTGCGCATGATAGGTCGAGGTCGCAAGAAATAGAAAACTTTTTCTAAGTGATTGCCCGTATGGAATGTGAATTCCATCGGCCTACGATCCCGTCACGTCCCGACCGATGCGCTCGAGCCCCCCACGGGCTGCGAGAACGAGACGCCCCAAAAACACACAGGAGACGAGATTCATGAACAGCCTGAGCAAACGCCTGGTACTGAAGACCTTGGCCATCGCCGCCGTGATGGCGATGGGCATGGGTGCCGCCCACGCGGCGGGGAAGTACGTGTTGATCAGCCACGCGCCGGATTCGGACTCGTGGTGGAACACCATCAAGAACGCCGTCAAGCAGTCGGGTGAGGATTTCGACGTCACCGTCGACTACCGCAACCCCCCCAGCGGCGACCTGGCCGACATGTCGCGCCTGATCGAGCAGGCCGCGGCCGCCAACTACGACGGCGTGATCACCTCGATCGCCGACTTCAACGTGCTCAAGGGCTCGCTGAAGAAGGTCACCGACAAGAAGATCCCGCTGATCACGATCAACTCCGGCACGACCGCGCAGAGCGAGCAGCTGGGCGCGATCATGCACGTCGGCCAACCCGAATTCGAGGCGGGCCACGGCGCCGGCGAGCGCGCCAAGGCGGCCGGCATCAAGAGCTTCGTCTGCGTGAACCACTACGCCACGAACCCGGCCTCGTTCGAGCGCTGCCGCGGATTCGCCGAGGCGATCGGTGCCGACTTCAAGAAGTCCACGCTCGACTCCGGCGAGGATCCGAGCAACGTCGAGGCCAAGGTCTCGGCCTGGCTGCGCCAGAACCCCGGCACCCAGGCAGTGCTGGCGCTCGGGCCGCTGTCGGCCAGCCCGTCCATGAAGGCGATCGACAAGGCCGGCCTCAAGGGCAAGGTCTACTTCGCCACCTTCGACCTGAGCGACGACATCGCACGCGGCATCAAGGACGGCTCAGTGCAGTTCGCGATCGACCAGCAACCGTACCTGCAGGGGTATATCCCCGTCGCGGTGATGGCGACGATGAAGCAGATGCACACCACCGACTTGAAGAAGGTGTCCGCGGCGGTGCAGGCCAACCCGAAGGTGAAGGCCCGCTTCGAGGAGTACGGCCTGCAGCCGGTCTACGGCGCGCGCCACATCCTGTCCGGGCCCGGCTTCATCACCAAGGACAACATCGCCAAGGTCGAGAAGTACGCCGGACAGTACCGCTAAGACGAAGAGACGAGCAGCGCCATGACACTTCCTTCGACCATCGCTCCGGCTGCCATCGCGACGACCGCTCCCGCGACCGCCGACGAACGCCTGCGTGCCGTCGGCGCCTGGCGGCGCCTGCTGGGCCGGCCTGAATCGGGGGCGCTTTCGGGCGCCGTGCTCGTCTTTCTCGTGTTCGCCTTCAGTGCCGGCGGCTCCGGCATGTTCAGCGCCGAAGGCATCGTCAACTGGGGCACCGTCGCCGGCTTCCTCGGTGTGATCGCCGTCGGCGCCGCCCTGCTGATGGTGGCCGGCGAGTTCGACTTGTCGATCGGCTCGATGATCGGCTTCGCCGGCATGCTGCTGGCCGTGCCGTGTCTCTACTGGGGTTGGCCGGTGTGGCTGGCGGCGCTTTTCGCCATCGGCGTCGCCTGCTCGCTCGGGGCGCTGAACGGGTGGCTGGTCGTCAAGACGGGCCTGCCCAGCTTCATCGTCACGCTGGCCTTCTATTTCGTGCTGCGCGGCCTCAGCCTTGCGCTGTCGGTGCTGATGACCGGCAAGACCATCGTCTCCAGCAACGGCCCGGCCGTGCTGTCTGAACTCATCGCGGCTGACCCGATCGTGCACGCGCTGTTCCAGGGCCACGTGCTCGCGGGCCTTTTCAACTCGATGGCGCACGCCGGCCTCATCGCGGCGCGGGACGACGGCACCGCGCTCGCGATCGGCGTGCCCAAGGTCGTCGTGTGGTGGCTCGTGCTCACCGCGATCGGCGCCTTCATGCTCGCGAAAATGCGCGCCGGTAACTGGATCCTGGCCGTCGGCGGCGATCCGATCGCGGCCAAGAACGTCGGCATCCCGGTCGGGCGCGTGAAGATCGCGCTGTTCATGCTGACGGCGTTCTGCGCCACGCTGTTCGCGATCCTCCAGGTGGCCGACGCCGGCTCGGCGGCCGCCGACCGCGGGCTGCAGAAGGAGTTCGAGGCCATCATCGCCGCGGTCATCGGCGGCTGCCTGCTCACCGGCGGCTACGGCTCGGTGATCGGCGCCGCGCTCGGCGCGCTGATCTTCGGCGTCGTGCAGATCGGCATCGGCTACACGAGCATCGACAACAACTGGTACCGCGTCTTCCTCGGCGGCATGCTGCTGGTGGCGGTGCTGTTCAACAACTTCGTCCGCCGGCGCGTCGCGCTGGGCCGGCGCTGAAAGGCAGCCCATGGCGGATCTGATCCTGCACCTGGACAACGTCAGCAAGTACTTCGGCCCGGTCATCGCGCTGTCGGACATCACCCTGGAACTGCGCCGCGGCGAGGTGCATTGCCTGCTGGGCGACAACGGCGCCGGCAAGAGCACGTTGATCAAGATGCTCGCCGGCGTCTACATCCCCGACGCCGGCGAGTACCGCGTCGACGGCAAGCCGGTGCGTTTCCGCTCGCCGCGCGAGGCGCTCGACGCCGGCATCGCCACCGTCTACCAGGACCTCGCGCTGGTGCCCCTGATGAGCGTCGCGCGCAACTTCTTCATGGGGCGCGAGCCGGTGCGCCGCCTGTTCGGCGCGCTGCCGGTGATGGATCACGCGCTCGCCGAACGCACGGCCGCCGAACGGCTGGCCGAGATGGGCATCCGCGTGCGCGACGCCAGCCAGCTGGTGGGCAACATGTCCGGCGGCGAGAAGCAGTGCCTGGCCATCGCCCGCGCGATCCATTTCGGCGCGCGCGTGCTGATCCTCGACGAACCGACGGCGGCGCTGGGCGTCAAGCAGAGCGTCAACGTGCTCAAGCTGATCGCCCGCGCCCGGTCGCGCGGGATCTCGGTCATCTTCATCACGCACAACGTCAATCATGCGTATCCGATCGGCGATCGCTTCACGTTGCTCAACCGCGGCAAGTCCATGGGCACGCATGCCAAGACCGACGTGACGAAGGAGGCCGTGCTCGACATGATGGCCGGGGGTGCCGAGATGAAGACCCTGATGCACGACCTCGACGGCGTGACGATCTGACACCGGGCCCCACGATGAGCTTTATCACCTTTCCCGCCGGCCGCCGCTTCGACCTGGCGTGCCTCGGCCGACTCGCCGTCGATCTCTATGCACAGCAGGTCGGCTCGCGCCTGGAGGATGTCGCGAGCTTCGCGAAATATCTCGGCGGCAGCTCGGCCAACATCGCCTTCGGCGCCGCCCGGCTGGGGCTGCGTACGGCCATGGTCTCGCGTGTCGGCGACGAACAGATGGGCCGCTTCCTCGTCGAATCGCTGCAGCGCGAAGGCTGCGACACCTCGATGGTGCAGGTCGACCCGGAGCGGCTGACCGCGCTCGCGATCCTCGGCCTGAAGGACCGCGACACGTTCCCGCTGCTGTTCTACCGCGAGAACTGCGCCGACATGGCCGTCGATGCCGACGGCATCGCCGAGGACTTCATCGCCGGCTGCCGCGCGCTGCTGATCACCGGCACCCACCTGTCGCAACCGGTCGTGCGCGCCGCGTCCACGCGCGCGCTCGCGCATGCCGCCCGGCACGGCACCCGGCGCGTGCTCGACATCGACTATCGGCCCGTGCTGTGGGGCCTCACCAAGCGCGGCGACGGCCAGACGCGCTTCGTGCCCGACGCCCGCGTCACCGCCAGCCTGCAGGAACTGTTGCCGCAGTTCGACCTGCTGATCGGCACCGAAGAGGAATTCCTGATCGCGGGGGGCGTGGCCGGCGACCTGCTGGCCTCGCTGCGCCGCGTGCGCGAGATCACCCCCGCGGCGATGATCGTCAAGCTGGGCCCGCTCGGTTGCTGCCTCATCGCCGGCGCGGTGCCTGCACGGCTCGAGGACGCGCCGACCAGCGCGGGCGAGCGCGTCGAGGTACTCAACGTCCTGGGCGCGGGCGACGCGTTCGCCGCCGGCCTGCTGACCGGTCTGCTGCGGGGCGACGACTTCGCCGCCGCCGCCCGCATCGCGAACGCGTGCGGTGCGATCGTGGTGTCGCGCCACGCGTGCGCGCCCGCGATGCCCACGCCGGCCGAACTGGCGCACTGGTTCAGTGGACGGCGCTCGGCCAACGTCGCGGCCGATGCGACGCTCGCCCATCTCCATCGCACGACCGCCGCACGGGCGGCGTGGGACGAACTCAACGTGATGGCGTTCGACCATCGCAGCCAGTTCTTCGAGCTGGCGCGCGATGCGGGTGCGCCGGAATCCCGGATCCCGCTGCTCAAGCGCCTGCTCGTGCGGGCCGCCGAGCAGGTGGAGGCGTCGCGCGAGTTGCGCGGGCGCGTGGGCGTGCTCGTCGACGAGGTCTACGGCGAGGACGCGATGCATGCCGCCACGGGACGCGGCTGGTGGGTGGGCCGGCCGGTGGAACTGCCCGGCTCGCGGCCGCTGCGCTTCGACGGCGGCGCGTCGCTGGGCACGCGCTTGCTGCAATGGCCGCGCGAGCAGGTGGTCAAGTGCCTGGTGCACTACCACCCGGACGATGCGGTCGACCTGCGCCTGGAGCAGGAGGCGCGGCTGCACGAGGTGTGGGCCGCGACGCGCGACTCGGGCCACGAGCTGCTGCTGGAGGTGATCCCGCCGCGCGTGCCGCCCTTTTCGGGGGAGGCCGATGCCGCCGTGCTGCGCGCGGTGCAACGCCTCTACACGATCGGCCTGAAGCCCGAATGGTGGAAGCTGGCGCCGATGCAGCCGGCGGGATGGCAGGCGCTCGCGGCGCTGGTGGAGGCGCGCGATCCGAACTGTCGCGGCGCGGTGATCCTCGGCCTCAACCAGCCGCTGGCCGAACTCGCGCGCGGTTTCGCGGCCGCCACGCATCCCATCGTCAAGGGCTTCATGGTCGGCCGCTCGTTGTGGGTCGCGCCGGCCACCGCCTGGTTGCGCGGCGAGATCGCCGACGACGCCTTCATCGCCGCGGTCGCGGCCAACTTCGAGGCGCTGGTCGATGCATGGCGCGCCTCCCGGCCCGCAACCGCGCACGACGGATCGCGCAGCATTCGCGCCGTCACGCAGGCTTCGGTCCAATCGGCCTGAGCCCATCGAAAGACCTTGAGAGAACGCCGACGATGAAGACCCTCCGACTCACCCTCGCGCAGGCGATCGTGCGCCACCTCGCCGCGCTGCGCGTCGAGCTCGACGACGGCAGCGTGGTGCCCTATTGCGGCGGCGTGTTCGCCATCTTCGGCCACGGCAACGTGGCCGGACTTGGCGAGGCCCTGCACGCGTCGCGCAGCGTGCTGCCCACCTTCCGCGCCCACAACGAACAGGCGATGGCGCACGCCGCGATCGCCTATGCGAAGGCGAACTTCCGCCGTCGCATCCTCGCGGTGACGACAAGCATCGGTCCCGGCGCCACCAACCTCGTCACCGCCGCGGCGCTCGCTCACGTGAACCGCCTGCCGGTGCTGCTGTTGCCCGGCGACACCTTCGCGTCGCGCGCGCCGGACCCGGTGCTCCAGCAACTGGAGGACTTCCAGCACGGCGACCTGAGCGCCAACGACAGCCTGCGGCCCGTCACGCGCTTCTTCGACCGCATCGTGCGGCCCGAGCAGATCCTCACCGCGCTGCCGCATGCGATCCGCACGATGCTGGATCCGGCCCTGTGCGGACCCGTGTGCCTCGCGTTGCCGCAGGACGTGCAGGCCGAGGCCTTCGATTGTCCGGAGAGCTTCCTGGCGCCGGCCACGCTGCGCATCCGGCGGCCCGCGCCCGACACCGCGGAATTGGAGCGCGCCGTCGTGGCGCTGCGCACCGCGCGCCGGCCACTGATCGTCGCCGGCGGTGGCCTGCTGTACAGCGAGGCCACGCAGGCGCTCGCCGAGTTCGCGCGTCGGCACGGCGTCCCCGTGGCCGAGACGCAGGCCGGCAAGGGCAGCCTGGCCTGGGATCATCCACTGAACGTCGGCGCGATCGGCGTCACGGGATCCCCGGCGGCCAACGACTGCGCGCGCGAGGCGGACCTGGTCGTCGCGGTCGGATCGCGCCTGCAGGACTTCACCACCGGCTCGCACACGCTGTTCACGCAGGCCCGCCTGCTGAGCGTGAACGTGCAAGCGTTCGACGCGCACAAGTGGCATGGCGACGCCCTGGTGTGCGATGCCCGGGTGGGCCTGGCGCAACTGTCTGCCGCGGCGGCGGGCTGGCAGGCCGACGCCGACTGGACGGCCTCGGCCGAGCGCGCCGCCACCGCCTGGAACGCGCGCGTCACGGCCCTCACCACCCAGCCGCAGCCCGACGTCCTGCCGTACGACGCCGACGTCATCGGCGCCGTGCGCGACTCCGCGGCGGCCGATTCGCCGTCGGGCGACATCGTCGTCTGCGCGGCGGGCACGTTGCCGGCGGAGCTGCACAAGCTCTGGCGCACCGGCCGGCCGGGCGGCTACCACGTCGAATACGGCTATTCCTGCATGGGCTACGAGATCGCCGGCGGGCTGGGCGCGAAGATCGCGCACCCGCAACGCGAGGTGATCGTGATGGTGGGCGACGGCTCCTACCTCATGATGAACTCCGAGATCGCCACCTCGGTGATGCTGGGCCGCAAGATCATCGTCGTCGTGCTCGACAACCGCGGCTACGGCTGCATCCAGCGCCTGCAGCAGGCCTGCGGTGGCGCCAGTTTCAACAACCTCATCGACGACTGCATCGCCGAGGACGGCGCCGACGTGCGCATAGCCTTCGCCTCGCACGCCGCTGCCATGGGCGCGGACAGCGTCCACGTGCCCGACGTCGCGGGCCTGCGTGACGCGCTCGTGCGCGCCCGCGCCGCGAAGAAGACGCAGGTGATCGTCATCGATACGACCCACACCCGGACGACCGACGACGGCGGCTGCTGGTGGGAGGTCGGCATCCCCGAAGTCTCGGAGCGGCCGGAGGTCGCCGCGGCGGCGGCAGCCGCCCGCGACGCCAAGCAAGCCCAACGTCCTTAACACCCCCTTCGAACGGCGACATCCCATGACCTGGAACATCCGCATCGGCATCAACCCGATTTCCTGGAGCAACGACGACCTGCCCGAGCTCGGCGGCGACACCCCGCTCGAGACCGCGCTGAGCGAAGGCGCCGAGATCGGGTACGAAGGCTTCGAGCTCGGCAACAAGTTTCCTTCCGAGCCCGCGGCGCTGAAGGCCAAGCTGGCCGAGTACGACGTGGCCTGCGTGAGCGGCTGGTACTCCGGCCGCCTGGCCGAAGGAACCCTGGAGGCCGAGATCGCCAACTGCCGTGCCCACATGGCCAAGCTGCAGTTCAACGGCTGCAAGGTGGTCGTCTACGGCGAGGTCGCGGGCTCGATCCAGGGCCGCATCGACACGCCGCTCGCCAAGCGCCCGCGCCTGCCCGACGCCGCCGCGTGGCAGGGCTACGCGCAACGTCTCGACGCGTTCGGCGCGCACCTGAAGGCCACCTACGGCCTCACGCTGGCCTACCACCACCACATGGGCGCCTATGTCGAGTCGCCCGAGGACATCGACCGCCTGATGGCGCTCACGGGTCCCGACGTCGGCCTGCTGTTCGACACCGGCCATGCCTGGTTCGGCGGCGCCACCGACGTCACCGTGCCGCTGGCCAGGCATCTGCACCGTGTCGTCCACGTGCATTGCAAGGACGTGCGTGCCCAGGTCGTGCGCAGCGCGCGCAACGACGGCTGGAGCTTTCTCACCGGCGTGATGAACGGCACCTTCACCGTGCCCGGCGACGGCGTGATCGATTTCGACGCCGTGCTGACGCTTCTTCACGGGGGCGGCTACGAGGGTTGGCTGGTCGTCGAGGCCGAGCAGGATCCGGCCGTCGCTCCCAGCTACGCGTATGCGAAGAAGGGCTACGACACGCTGCGCGCCATCGTCGACCGCCTGGACGGCGGCGCCGCACGAAAGGCGGCGTGATGGTCAGCCCGTTGCTGCGCAAGGCACGCGCCGAAGGCCGCGAAATCGTGGCCGTGACGCCGGAGCAGGCGGGCTGGAAGCACGTCGGCTTCCGCGCCGTGCGCCTGGCCGGGGGCGAGACGGAAGCTATCGAGACCGGCATGCGCGAGCTGTGCGTGGTGGTCCTGCGCGGCACCGTGGACGTCCGTGTCGACGGCGTTGTCCACTCGGGCTTGGGATCCCGCGGCAGCGTCTTCGACGACGCGGCCCCGGCTGCGATCTATGTTCCCGGTGGCTGCGCGGTGGCCATCACCGCGAGCACGGACGCCGAGGTCGCGCTGTGCACGGCACCGGCCGGCGCGACGCCGCGGGCCGTCAAGCGGCTCGATTCAGCGGCGATGCGTCGCAGCGTTCGCGGCCAGGGCAGCAACCAGCGCTTCATCTGCGACGTGCTGCCGCACGACGACCCGACGGCCGCCCACCTGCTCGTGGTCGAGGTGCGCACGCCGGCCGGCCATTCGTCCAGCTACCCGCCGCACAAGCACGACACCGAGACACCGCCGTCGGAGACCCAGCTCGAGGAAACCTACTTCCATCGGCTGAACCCGCCGCAGGGATTCGCGTTCCAGCGCGTCTACACCGACGACCGCAGCCTCGACGAAGCCTGCGCGGTGGAGAACAACGACCTCGTCATGGTCCCGCGCGGCTATCACCCGGTGGTCGTGCCGCATGGCTACGAGTCCTGGTACCTGAACGTGATGGCGGGGCCGCACCGGCTCTGGGTGTTTCGCAACGACCCCGCACACGAGTGGATGTTGGCGAGCGCGGCCGCACCGGCGCCCGCCGATCGATAGCTCGAGGCGGGCGCGCCGCCCGGTCAGAACCAGACTTCGACCTGGGCGCCGAAGGACACGGCGTTGGTCTTGTTGGTGGGCAGGCCGTTCTGCGAGTCCTGCGCCGCCGCCTTGTTGAAGTCGGCGTAGGTCACGTACAGGCGCAGCTCC
>Ga0307516_10002245_pt1 | contig 26096 bp, 25 predicted proteins | sample 19_EM_MG_FD_203310 | JGI IMG/M metagenome (GOLD analysis project Ga0307516, IMG submission 203310) | Populus trichocarpa ectomycorrhiza microbial communities from riparian zone in the Pacific Northwest, United States - 19_EM | ecosystem: Host-associated > Plants > Roots > Unclassified | place...
ATCTGCGGGCTGCCGCCGCGGTCGCTGACGAAGTAGATCGACTTGGCGTCGGGGCTGAACACCGGCTCGGTGTCGATCGCGTGGCTTTGCGTGATGCGGCGCGGGTTCGAGCCGTCGCGGTTGATCAAGAACAGCTGAGAGCCGCCGTCGCGTGACAGGGTGACCGCCAACTCGCGGCCGTCAGGCGACCAGGCCGGCGCGCTGTTCGAGCCCCTGAAGTTGGCGACCATGCGGCGCTGGCCCGTGGCCATGTCCTGCACCCAGACCACCGGCTTGCGCGTCTCGAACGACACATAGGCCAGCTCGCGGCCATCGGGCGACCACGCCGGCGAGATGATGGGATCGGGGCTGGTCAGCGGCACCTGGCCACCTTCGCCATCGGCATCGGCCACGCGCAGCGTATAGCGGCCACCGCCTTTGGTGACGAAGGCGATGCGGGTTGCGAACACGCCCTTCTCGCCGGTCAGTTTTTCGTAGATCGCGTCGGCGATGCGGTGGGCCGCCAGCCGCAGGTCACCCGCCGGCACGGCCAGGCTCTGGCCGCCCTGGTCGGCGCCCTTGACCACGTCCCACAGCTTGTAGCGCACGTCGAAGCGGCCATCGACGAGCTTGCTGACGGAGCCGGCCACCAGCGCGTCGGTGTTGCGGCTGCGCAGGTCGGCAAAGCCGGGCGAACCCGTTTCGTCGATGTTCAAAGGCGCGTCGACGAAGCGGAAGGCGCCGCTGCGTTCCAGATCGGCCTTGACGATGGCCGAGATCAGGTTCTCGCCGCCCTGCTCTTCACCGCGAAAGCGCAGCAGCGTGATCGGCAATTGCGTGGCGCCGATGCCGGAGATTTCCACGCGGAACTCGGCTTGCGCCGGCAGCGCGGCGGCGCCGCCCAGGGCGCCGAGCGCGCCCATCCAATGTCGTCGGGACCACATAGGGGCTGATCGAGTCATGCTGCGGGCCGAAGGTTCCCCCCGGCGTCTGTTGTCAAGTCTGGCGCGGCGCATTTTAGGGGCCTGGCCCCGAGGCATACCATCACGACCTCGGCCACGCCCACTTCGTCTGTCGCCATGAGTAACCAGCCCCCGATCAGCCGCTTCCCCGTCCCGACGCTTGCCGAGCTGCCCGAAGACCTGCGCCAGCGCATCCTGGAGGTTCAGGAAAAGGCCGGCTTCGTGCCCAACGTCTTCCTCGCGCTGGCCCATCGGCCGGCCGAGATGCGTGCCTTCCTGGCCTACCACGACGCGCTGCTGTTGAAGGAAGGCGGCGGATTGTCGAAGGGCGAGCGCGAGATGATCATCGTTGCCACCTCGGGCGCCAACCGGTGCCTTTACTGCGTGGTGGCGCACGGGGCCATCCTGCGGGTCTACGAGAAGAAGCCGCTGATCGCCGACCAGATCGCCACCAACCACCGCAAGGCCGACATCACGCCGCGCCAGCGCGCGATGCTCGACTTCGCGATGAAGGTCTGCCTGCATGCCGACGAAATGGAAGAGTCCGACTACGCCGAGTTGCGCGAGCACGGTTTCACCGACGAAGACGCCTGGGACATCGGCGCGATCGCCGCGTTCTTCGGTCTGTCCAACCGCATGGCCAACCTGATCGGCCTGCGCCCCAACGACGAGTTCTATCTGATGGGCCGTGTTCCCCGCGAACCGCGGCAAAAGTGATGCCCGACACCTCTACCTTGAAGCTCTCCCCACTCGTCGCCGGCGCCTGGCGCCTGGCCGAATGGGATCTCAACGTCGGCCAACGCGTCAGCTGGATCGAAGGCAACATCGAGCGCGGCCTGACCAGCTTCGACCATGCCGACATCTACGGCGGCTACCAGGTCGAGGCGTTGTTCGGTGAAGCACTGGCCCACTCGCCCGGCTTGCGCGAGCGCATGCAGCTGGTCACCAAATGCGGCATCAAACTGACCGGCCCCGCGCGGCCGGCGCACGAGACCCATTGCTACGACACCTCCGCCGCGCACATCACTGCGTCGGTCGAGAACAGCCTGCGCGCACTGCACACCGATCGCCTCGACCTGCTGCTGATCCACCGGCCCGATGCCCTGATGGACGCCGATGAAGTGGCCGCTACCTTCGAACGTCTGCGGCGCGACGGCAAGGTGCTGCACTTTGGCGCCTCGAACTTCACCGTGCAGCAGTACGAGCTGCTGAACAGCCGCATCCGTCTCGAGACCAACCAGCTCGAGTGCTCGCCACTGCAGCTGGCGCCGATTCACGACGGCACTTTCGACCAGGCACAGCGCCTGCGCGCGCGGCCGATGATCTGGTCGCCATTGGCCGGCGGTCAGCTGTTCAACGCCGACACCGAAGCCGCGCACCGCGTGCGCTGGGTGATGGGCGAGATCGGCGCGCGCCTGGGCCTGTCGACCACCACCCTGGCGATCGCCTGGCTGCTGCGCCTGCCCTGTCGGCCGATCCCGGTGATCGGCTCGCGCCGGCTGAGCGCGTCTGACGAGGCGGTAGCCGCGCTGGGCGTGACGCTGAGCGCAGACGACTGGTACCGCATCTGGGGCGCATCCACCGGACATGAGGTGCCCTGATTGGGCCCAAGCCAGCGCGTTTTCGTCGCGCGTATTCAGTGTTCGCACGCCGAGGACTTGGCGGCCGGCGGCCAGGCGCGTATGGTGATCGGTTTCGTCCACCTCTCAGGAGAAACCCATGAGCGTGAGTGTCTACCTCTTCTTCGACGGCCGTGCCGAACAGGCGATCGAGTTCTACAAGAAGACGCTGGGTGCCAGCGTCGACTTCATGATGCGCATGTCGGAAAGCCCCGAACCGCCGCCGCCCGACTGCCCCGCCATGCCTGCGGACGCGATCATGCACGCCAGTTTCCGCATCGGCGACACGGTGCTGATGGCGTCCGACGCGCCACCCTCCGGCGACAAGCCGTTCAAGGGCTTCTCGCTGTCGCTCAACTACGCCACCGAAGCCGAAGTGCGCAAGACCTTTGATGCGCTGGCACAAGGCGGCAAGGTCGAAATGCCGCCCGGCAAGACCTTCTGGTCACCCTGCTTCGGCATGTTGACCGACCAGTTCGGCGTGGGCTGGATGGTGGGCGTGGAACACAAGCAGTAGGCGCTGATCCGTTCGGGCCTGGCTTGTCGAAGCCCACTGCCAGTGTGGCCCTTCGACAGGCTCGGGCGAACGGTGTGTCGCAACTCGGGGAATCTTGAAGCCGTTCGTACTGAGCTCGTCGAAACCCTTCGACAAGCTCAGCGATCGACAGGCGAGTCACCACATCGCGCGCACCCGCCCGATCGCCTCCTGCCGCGCGTCATGCAGTGCCCACGACGCCCGCAGCATGGCGTCATCGAAGTCTTCGGCGCTCCCGAACGAAGCCACCCCCACGCTCAATTGCACGCTGAGGTCTGGGGCCAACGAAGACCAGTCGTGGCGCCCGATGATGTCGCTCAGCCGGGCCGCCGTGTTGATCGATTCCTCCAGCGACGGACCGACCCCGACCGCCACGGCGAACTCGCCTTCTTCCCACGGTGCCAGCAAGTCCGCCGGTCGCAGGTGCCGGCGCAGCAGCTCGCCCGTTGCTGAAAGCACCTGCAGCACGACCGAGGGCGGGTGCCGCAAACGCAGCTTCAGGAAGCCGTCGATGCCGCCGATCATCACGATCAATGGCGCGTCCGCCGGACGAGCCGCGCGCCATTGCCCGATCTGCCGTCTGAATTCGTCGCGTTGATGCAAGGCCACCGTGTGCGGATCGGCAGCGACCGCACCGGATGATTCATCGCCAAGCCGGCCAGCCGCGGGATCGACCGCCCCGTCGCCGCGAAGCAGTCGCATGAACTCGGGCTCCGAGCGCTCGCGCTTGACCCTCAGGCGTTCGGCCAGAGCCTCCCAGTGAGAGCTGCCCTGGCCAGCGTGCAAATCTTCCCTCGCGGCCGCGTATTCGCGGTGCGCGTCCAGCGCGTGTCGCCAATGCCCCTGGGCCTCCAGGAGCAGGCAATTTTCAAGATGAACCTCGGCACGCAGTGCCGGATCCCCCTGCTGCTCGGCCAACGCCTGCGCGGCCTTGATGTGAACGCTGGCCAGCCGGTATTGCCCGGTCAGTCTCTCCAGCTGTGCCAGTCGCAATTCGATGTCGGCCAGCCGGGGGCCGATCTCGGCAGCGATCGAGGCTGCACGGCCCGCCCGCAGCACCTCACGCGCTTCGTCCCAGCGCTGGACCGACATCAGGGTTCGGGCGCATTCGACGGCCAACGCCAGAACCAGTTGCTGGCGCCCTTGCGCGACGAGGGCGTCGATGTGGCGGCGCACTTCTTCATACGACGTTCGCATGTCTTCCCAGCTGGCGTGGCGGGTTCGCAGCAAGAGCTGGCGCACGCTCAGCAGGTTGCTGACCGCCGTCGCGGCGGTGGCGGCATCGTCGATCAACGGCGCCAGGGCAGCGCTGCGTTCGACGCAGGCGAGCATGTCGTCATGCAACTCGAGGGCGGCGTAGGTCCCCGCTGCATTGCTCCAGAAGCGGCAATGGGTTCGTGGGTCGTCGCCCATCTTGGCAAGAAGCCGCCAGCCCCGGTCCAGGGTGTCGAAGGCGTCGGCCGCACGGCCGAGCTTGGCCAGCGTCCGCGCGTGCAATGGCAGCAGGTGCAGCAGCCGCGCGTCATCGCCGGCGCGCGCCAGCAACTGCAGGCCTCGGTGTCCTGCCGTGTAGGCCGCCCGGTCCAGGCCCATGAACTGGTAGCCCAGCACCATCACCAGCTGGCAGACGCCCATCTGCAAGACATCGTCGGCCTGCGACACCGATGGCCAGACACGGTGGCACAGCGTCAGGCCGGGCCCGACCTGCCCGCCGAGTATCAGCGCCCTGGCTCGTGCCAACGCCGCGTCCGCCGGCTCCCGCTCGGGTTCGGGCGGCGCCGAGCTGACGGCCGGCGCTTTCTTTCGCTTGCCGGTCGAGGGAGGCGCCAGCATCGCGTCCACGATGCGCGCGAACCGGTTTTCGGCTTCAGGTGCCTCGGTCGAGCCAGGAGTGTCCGGTGCGTGGGCCATGCCTCGAATCGGGGAGCGTCGTTTGACGACCGATCCTACGGTCAGCAGCGCCACATCAGGCAGCGGGCCGGATACTGGTTGTTAACAAGGGCCCCCACGTCCCCTTCCGGGGCCTGCCCCCCATGGGGGCTCGCGCAGCGGCCCGGCGAAGCCGGATCCGCGCACGCCACTTGGAGGGGGCGGCGCTTCGCGCGCCCATTGGGCAGCAGCGTCGACCAGGCTGCAACAGCGGTAGAGCGCGGGCGCTTCGCGCCCGCTACAAAAGGACGATGTCGTACTGCTCCGGATTCATCGTCGGCTCGGTCGACAGTGAGATCGGCTTGCCGATGAAGGCAGAGAGGTCGGCCAGGTGCTGGCTCTCTTCGTCGAGCAGCATCTCGACCACCGAGGCGCTGGCGACGACGCGGAATTCCTTTGGGTTGAACTGCCGCGCCTCGCGCAGGATCTCGCGCAGCACGTCGTAGCAGACGCTGCGCGCGGTCTTCACCTGGCCACGCCCACCGCAGGTGGGGCATGGCTCGCACAGCATGTGGGCCAGCGATTCGCGCGTGCGCTTTCGCGTCATTTCGACCAGGCCCAGCGCGGTGAAGCCGCTGACGGTCGTCTTCGTGCGGTCCTTGCTGAGCTGCTTGCGGAACTCGGCCAGCACCGACTGCTGGTGGTCCTCGCGCACCATGTCGATGAAGTCGACGATGATGATGCCGCCCAGGTTGCGCAAGCGCAGCTGGCGCGCAATCGCCTGCGCCGCTTCGAGGTTGGTCTTGAAGATCGTGTCGTCGAAGTTGCGCGCGCCGACGAAGCCGCCGGTGTTGACGTCGATCGTCGTCAGCGCTTCGGTCTGGTCGACGATCAGGTAGCCGCCCGACTTCAACTCGACCCGGCGCGCCAGCGCGCGCGAGATCTCTTCTTCGATGCCGAAGAGGTCGAAGATTGGCCGCTCGCCGCGGTAGTGCTCGAGCTTGGCAATGGCGGTCGGCGTGTAGACACCGCCAAACGCCTTCAGCGTGTCGAACTGCATCTTCGAATCGATGCGGATCGACTGGGTCTGCTCGGTGGCCAGATCACGCAGCACCCGCTCGACCAGGCTCAGGTCCTGGTGCAGCAAGGTGCCGGGTGGTTGCGACAACGCGCGCTGGCGGATCTGGCCCCAGGTCTTGCGCAGGTAGGCGATGTCGTCGCCCAGCTCCTCGTCGGACGCTTCTTCGGCGTTGGTGCGCAGGATGAAGCCGCCGCCACCGCCTTCTTCCGGCTTGCCCACCAGCGTCTGCATGCGGGTGCGCAATTGCTCGCGCGCTTCGGCAGAGCCGATCTTCTGCGAGATGCCGATGTGGTTGTCCTGCGGTAGGAAGACCAGCATGCGCCCGGCGATGCTGACCTGCGTCGACAGGCGCGCGCCCTTGGTGCCGATCGGGTCTTTCACCACCTGCACCGTCAGCGTCTGGCCTTCGAAGACCTGCTTCTCGATCGGCGTCTGCGCCGTGTCGCCGCTGGCACGCGGGTTGAAGCCGGCAGTGTGCAGGTCCGCCACGTGCAAAAAGGCGGCCCGCTCCAGGCCGATGTCGATGAACGCGCTTTGCATGCCGGGCAGCACGCGCGCAACCTTGCCGAGGTAGATGTTGCCGACCAGCCCACGCTCCAGCGTGCGCTCGAGGTGAAGCTCCTGTATGGAGCCGTTTTCGATGAGGGCGACCCGCGTCTCTTGCGGGGCCCAGTTGATCAGTATGTCGTGCATGGGGCCCTGCGTTGGGTGCCTCGCAACGGCCGCGATCTCAAGCGCGCACGTGAGCGCGGCGCAGCAGCTGGGTTGTCTCGTAGAGGGGCAAACCCATGATACCGGAGTGACTGCCGCTGATGCGCTCGATCCAGCCCGCGAGCGAGCTCTGGATTGCGTACGCGCCGGCCTTGCCGAAAGGCTCGCCGCTCTCGACATACGCGGTGATCACCTCGCGCGGCAGCGGGGCGAAGCGCACATGCGAGTCGTTGACCGCCAGCGTCGTGCGGCGACCGTCGAACACCGCCACCGCAGTCAACACGCGGTGGCTGCGGCCGGACAGCGCGGCCAGTGTGGCCGCTGCGTCAGCCGCATCGACCGGTTTGCCGAGGATGCGGCGGCCGAGCGCCACGGTGGTGTCGGCACACAGGATGGGCGCCGGGGCCAAGCCGCGGCGTTGCAGGCGCTCGCGCGCCGCGCCCAGCTTGGCCCGGGTGACCCGCTCGACATAGGCGCGCGGCAGCTCGCCCGTGCGCGTGGCCTCCAGCGCCTCGGCATCTTCATCACCGTCGGCCAACAGCAACTCGAGCCGCACGCCGATCTGGCCCAGCAGCTGGCGCCGGCGCGGGCTTTGGGAGGCGAGGTAGATGAAGTCGTGGGTGGCCATGGTCATGCTTGCCAGCGCAGGCGCCAGCGGCGGTTGATCGGTTCGGCAAAGTGCTTCGAGATGAGTGCCGCCAGCAGCGCACTGGTCAGCACGAAAGCCAGCAACAGCGGGGCGCGATGGTCGTGGTGCAGCGACTCACGGCTGACGAACTGGCGCATCCCGGCCAGCACGATGACGTGGAACAGGTACAGCTCGTAGCTGTGGCGGCCGAGCCAGCGCAGCGGTGTGGTCGCCACCACCAATGCGCGACGCAGGCCCGCACCCGACGCCGGCGCCATGGCAGGCGTGCGGGTGGCCCAGATGAACAGCGCCGTCGACAGCGCCATCGCCGTGAAGCCGAACACCCGGTGCTCATCGAAGCCGATGAGGTAGACCGCAGCCATCAAGGCCGCTGCCCCCGGCGCCAGCAGCCGCGCCGTCCATGCCGGCAGGACCCAGCGGCGGCACACCAGCGCGCACAGACAGCCGAAGGCAATCGCGTCGAAACAGGCAGGGTAGGCGTAGAGGTAGGCTACCTCGTTGTCGCTGTGCTGGGCGCGGAACACCGGCCCCAACGCGATCAGCACCAGGCAGGCCGCGGCAATCAGTGCCTCGCGCCGCAACAGCAGGCAAAGCAGCGGGAAGACAAGGTAGAACACCTCTTCGACCGACAGCGACCAGTAGACGTTCAGGCAGTAGTTGAAGTAGCCCGCGCTCTGCATCAACTGGTTGTGCCAGAAGGTCAGCACCGAGCCGACCGCTGGCCACCAGAAGCTCAGCGGCCGACTGGCATCACCATCGCCGTTGTCGAAGAACGGCAGACCTGCCAGGCCCAGCGGCACGATGATCGCAAGCGCCAGCAGCAGGGGCGGCAGGATGCGGCCGGAGCGCGCAACATAGAACTGCTTCAGGCTCAGCCGCGACAGCTCACCATGGCGCGCCAGCAGCCCGCTGGTGATCAGGAAACCCGACACCACGAAGAACACGGTCACGCCGTAGTTGCCGCTGATCACCAACGCCTTGGTGAAGGGGCGGCCGAAAAGATCGCCGATCACGCTGTCGGACACGCCGAAGGCCAGCGCAAAGTGCAGCAGCAGCACGAGCGTGATCGCCATACCGCGCAGGCTGTCGATCGCCGCATCGCGCACATCGCGGTAAGGGGCGGGAGTGGTCATTCGCGGTGGTAAGGGTGGCCGATGGCCAGTGACCAGGCGCGGTACAGCGCTTCGGCCAGCAGCACGCGCACGAAGGCGTGCGGCAGGGTCAGGTCGGACAGGCGCAGGCTTTCATCGGCGGTGGTCTTCAACGCCGGGTCCAGCCCATCCGGGCCGCCGATGAAGAAGACCACGTCGCGGCCCTCGCTGCGCCAGGCGTTCATGCGCTCGGCCAGCTGCACGGTCGTCAGTCGCGTGCCGCGCTCATCGAGCAGCACGCGCCGCGCGCCCTTGGGCGCCGCCGCCTCCAGGCGCTGTGCTTCGGCGGCCATCAGCTGCGCGGCGGTCTTGCCGCCACTGCGTGGCTCGGCCTTCACCGCCTTCAGCTCCAGCCGCATCTCCGGCGGGAAGCGCTTGGCGAAGTCGTCGTAAGCCGTGTCGGCCCAGGCGGGCTGGCGCTGGCCGACCGCCGCGATCAGCAGGCGCATGGGCGCGGTGCCGGCGGCGTCAGCGTGCCGAGGTCTTGCGCGGCGCGGCCTTCTTGGCCGAGGCCTTCTTCGCTGGCGCAGCCTTCTTGGCAGCGGCCTTGACCGGTGCGGCTTTCCTCGCCGGCGCCTTCTTGGCGACCGGCATCGGCGCCGCGGCCTTGCGGGCCGGTGCCTTCTTCGCTGCGGGGGCGGCTGACCCAAGCTTGCCGCTGCTGACCTTGCGCGCAGCCGTCGGCTTCTTCACCGCCACCGGTGCGTCGCCGGCACTCTTGCGCTTCGGTGACGCCTTGCCGAGGGCGGCACGGCCGGCAGCCGACTTCGCGGTCGGTGCCGCATGCGCCGGCTTCGTCGACTTGGCCGACTTGGCCGGAGCCTTCTTCGCCGCCGGCTTCTTCTTTGCCGGCGCGGGCTCGTCCCCGTCGTCGCTTTCCGACGCCTTGGGCAGCGAGACCTTCTCATCGGCCAGCTTCAGCTTGACCGGCTTGCCGCCCCAGATCTCTTCGAGGCGGTAGTAGTCGCGGATCGCCGGCTGCATGATGTGCGCCACCGCGGCACCGCAGTCGACGATGATCCACTCGCCGTTGTCTTCGCCCTCGGTGCGCAGCACCTGCTGGCCGCTGGACTTCACCGCGTCGCGCACGCTGGCGGCGAGGGCCTTGGTCTGGCGGTTGCTGGTGCCCGAGGCCACGATCACGCGCTCGAACAGCGGTGACAGGTGCTCGGTGTTGAAGACCACGATGTGCTGGGCCTTCACGTCTTCGAGGCCATCGACGATGGCGCGTTGCAGTTTTCGGATGTCCATTCAGTGTCCGGGGGCTGCCCGGTAAAGCTGCTGTTGATCAATATAGCCTGCGACCGCCTCGCCCACCAGCGGGGAAACGGGCTCGCCGGCGGCGGCTCGACGGCGCACTTCCGTGGCCGAGATGTCGATTCGGGGCAGTGGCAGTTCGCACCAGGCCAGCGCCGGGCCGGCCCAGGCGGCGGGCGGCTGGACGGCCTGTCCCTCGCGCGCGGCGACCGCCAGCGTGGCCAGGCGGACGATCTCGCCGGCGTCTTTCCAGGTGTCCAGGCGCGCGAACTGGTCGGCCCCGATGACGAGGAACAGCGTCGCACCTCGTTGCTCGGCCGCCACTTGGCGGACCGTGTCGACCGTGTAGCTGGGCCCTTGGCGGTGCAGTTCGCAGGTGTCGACGACAAAGCCCGCTTCGCCTTCGACGAGCAGATGCAGCATCGCCTCGCGCTGCGCGGGGCTGGCTATCAGGCGGCCCGGCTTCTGCCAAGGCTGGCCGGCGGGTTGCCAGCGCAGTTCGTCCAGCGCCAGCGTGTCACGCGCCACGCGGGCCAGCGCCAGGTGCGCGAGGTGCGGCGGGTCGAAGCTGCCGCCGTACAGACCGATGCGAAGGGTCACGCAGGGCCTTCGTCGGCCCACTCGCGTGGGCGCAGAAAGTCTGAGTACAGCTTGGCTTCGGGCGTGCCGGCTTCCGGCTGCCACGCGTAGCGCCAGCGCACGATTGGCGGCATCGACATCAGGATCGCTTCGGTGCGGCCACCCGACTGCAGGCCGAACAAGGTGCCGCGGTCGAAGACGAGGTTGAACTCGACATAGCGACCCCGGCGGTAGGCCTGGAAGTCACGCTCGCGCTCACCGTACGGCGTATCGCGCCGGCGCTCGACGATCGGCCCATAGGCGCCAAGAAACGCGTCGCCCACGCTTTGCGTCAGCGCGAAGCTGCGCTCGGTGCCGAGCTCGTTGAAGTCGTCGAAGAAGATACCGCCGACACCACGCGGCTCGTTGCGGTGCTTCAGGAAGAAGTACTCGTCGCACCAGCGTTTGAAGCGAGGGTGGTACTCGTCACCGAAGGGCGAGAGCGCATCACGGCAAGTGCGGTGGAAGTGCACCGCATCCGCCTCGACACCGTAGTAAGGCGTCAAGTCCATGCCACCGCCGAACCAGACCACCGGCTCGGCGTCCTTTGGCGTCGCGGCAAACATCCGCACGTTCAGGTGCACCGTCGGCACATGCGGGTTGCGCGGATGCAGTACCAGCGAGACGCCCATCGCCTCGAATGGCGCGCCTGCCAGCGCGGGCCGGTGTGCGGTCGCGGAAGCCGGCATCGCCTGGCCCTGCACATGGCTGAAGTTACAGCCGCCACGCTCGAACAAGTTGCCCTCTTCGACCAGGCGCGAAATGCCGTCACCTTGCAGGCGCTCACCTGCCGGCCGCGTCCATGCGTCGGTCAGGAAGGGCTGGCCATCGAGCGCCGCCAAGCTGCCGACGATGCGTTCTTGCAGGCCAAGAAAATAGGTGCGAGCAGCCGTGGTGTCGAAGCTCATGCGCATCACCCCTTGAAAACGATCGGCCCGGCCAGCTCGGGGTGCTTGCCGGACGCGTTCTGGTAAGCCTGGGCGATCGCAGCGAGGTCGGCCTCGCGGTTGCCGCTCAACAGCACGAATCGCTCAACGCCGATGCGCTTGCGCGCAAAGTCGAAGAAGGCCAGGCCGAGCGGGACGCCGGCCTGCACCGCCACCTGGTAGAAGCCGCTGCGCCAATACGGCTGCAACTTGCGGGTGCCTTCAGGCGCCAGCGCGAGCCAGAGAAACTCGTCGCGGGCTCGGGCCTGCTGGAAGCGCAGCACCATGTCGGTGACGATGCCGCTGGCGTTGAAACGATCGATCGGGATGCCGCCCAGCCAGCGCAGCCAGGCGCCGAACAGCGGGATGCGGAACAAGGTGTCCTTGCCCCAGAAGGCAAAGTGAACGCCCAGCGACCATTTGGCCAGCACGCCGACGATGAAGTCCCAGTTCGACGTATGCGGGTAGGCAATGATGATGCCTTGGCGCGCCGGCAGGCCGTCGTACACCAGCTGCCAGCCGGCCAGACGCAACAGGGCCCGGGCCAGACGGCTGCCGCGCGCAGCCGGCAGCCGGGTCGTGACGATCTGCGGGCTGACGGTCGGATCGGTGCTGGGGTCAGCGTTTGATGGCACGGTGGCCGATGTCGGAACGGGAGATCGCGCCGTCGAAGTGGATCGCCTGCAGCACCTCGTAGGCGCGGTGCTGCGCGGCGCGGGCCGAGTCGCCCAGCGCCGTCACGCAAAGCACGCGGCCGCCGCTGGTGACGAGGTGTTTGTCCTGCTGCGTCGTTCCGGCGTGGAAAACCATCGCGTCTTCGACACCCGCTGGGTCGGCCGGCAGGCCGCTGATCGCGTCGCCCTTGCGCGGGTTGGCCGGATAGCCGGCGGCAGCCATCACCACGCCGAGTGCAAAACGGCGGTCCCAATGCAGCTCGACCTGGTCCAGCGTGCCATCGCAGGCGTGCACCATCACATCGACCAAGTCACTCTTCAGCCGCATCATGATCGGCTGGGTTTCCGGGTCACCCATGCGGGTGTTGAACTCCAGCGTCTTCGGCTGGCCGTTCGCATCGATCATCAGGCCGGCGTAGAGGAAGCCGGTGAACGGGATGCCGTCTTTCGCCATGCCAGCAATCGTCGGCAGGATGATCTCGTGCATCGCGCGGGCATGCACGTTGGGCGTGACCACCGGCGCGGGCGAGTAGGCACCCATGCCGCCGGTGTTCGGGCCGGTATCGCCGTCGCCGACGCGCTTGTGGTCCTGGCTGGTGGCCAGGGGCAGCACGTTCTTGCCGTCGCACAGCACGATGAAGCTGGCTTCTTCGCCTTGCAGGAATTCTTCGATCACGACGCGAGCGCCGCCGGCGTTGTGCACCACGCCGAGGGTGTTGTCTTCGAGCATGAAGCGCACCGCGTCGTGCGCCTCTTCAAGCGTCATCGCGACGACCACACCCTTGCCGGCCGCCAGGCCATCGGCCTTGACGACGATCGGCGCACCGAGTTGGTCGATGTAGGCATGCGCCTTGGCCGCATCACTGAAGGTCTCGTAAGCGCCGGTCGGGATGCCGTGGCGCTTCATGAAGGCCTTCGCGAAGGCCTTCGAGCTTTCGAGCTGCGCGGCGGCCTTGGTCGGGCCGAAGATGCGCAGGCCGCGGGCACGGAAGATGTCGACCACGCCTTGCGACAGCGGTGCCTCGGGGCCGACGACAGTCAGGCCCACTTTCTCGGCGACCGCAAAGTCGGCGAGCTTCTCCGGGTCGGTGATCGCGACGTTGGTCAGCCGCTTGTCCAGCGCGGTGCCGCCGTTGCCGGGCGCCACGAAGACATGCTGCACCTTCTCGCTCGCCGCCAGCTTCCAGGCCAGCGCGTGCTCACGGCCACCGCCGCCGATCACCAGGACGTTCATGTCAGGCTCCGACGAGCCGTCTCTAGGAGGCTGCGCGCCCCCACGGGGGGCAGCGGACGCAGTTCGCGGGGGGGCATCATGCTTCTTCGATCTCGGCGTTGTGGTAGACGTCCTGCACGTCGTCCAGGTCTTCGATGATGTCGAGCAGCTTCTGCATCCGCGCGGCGTCTTCGCCGGCCAGTGCAATGCTGTTCTCAGCGCGCATCGTGACTTCGGCGATCTCGGGCTTCAGGCCGACGGCTTCGAGCGCGTTCTTCACCGCTTCGAAGTCGGCCGGCGGCGTCAGCACCTCGATCGCGCCGTCGTCATCGGCGATCACGTCTTCGGCGCCGGCTTCGAGCGCGACTTCCATCACCTTGTCTTCCGAGGTGCCGGGGGCAAAGATCAGCTGGCCGCAGTGCTTGAACTGGAAGGCGACCGAGCCTTCGGTGCCCAGGTTGCCGCCGTACTTGCTGAAGGCGTGGCGCACTTCGGCCACGGTGCGCACCCGGTTGTCGGTCATGCAGTCGACGATGATCGCCGCGCCGCCGATGCCGTAGCCCTCGTAGCGGATTTCCTCGTAGTTGACGCCTTCGAGGTTGCCGGTGGCCTTGTCGATGTTGCGCTTGACGGTGTCGACCGGCAAGTTGACCGCCTTGGCCTTTTCGATCGCGAGCCGCAGTCGCGGGTTGGCGGATGCATCGCCACCACCCAACCGCGCCGCGACCATGATTTCACGGATCACGCGGGTCCAGGCCTTGCCGCGCTTTTCGTCTTGGCGGCCTTTGCGGTGCTGGATGTTGGCCCATTTGGAATGACCGGCCATGAAATCTCCTGTGCCGCCGCCTCGGGCGCAGAAAGTGGCCGGGCAGCGTTGTCGTCGACGGGGGGAACCGGCCATTTTAGCGGTGCCCTGCGTTGACAGGGGTTTGAGCTGCCCCGCTCACCGAACTGTCGCCTAACCGCCTGGCTTCGTCCTGGCTCCAATAACCTCGCCTGTCTCTGCTGCGCGACCTGGCGAAGGCGCCCCTGGTGACGTTGACGCCATGGGGGGTCCGCCCGCTAATATGCGGCGCGCAGGGTTGCGCCACCAGTGCGGCCCATGCCACCCCTACACATATTGGAGGTAACCCGCATGCGCCAGCTGTCTGTCATCCCCGCCCTGTTGCTTTGCGCAGGTACTCTGTTGAGCGGTTGTGCGACAGCACCGCCGGAGCCGGAGCCCACCGCCTCGCAGGCCGACATCCCGGATCCTTCGCGCCAGAAGTGCGCCACCACCACTGGCAGCCGCATCGCCACCACCTGCTCGAACCTGGTCAAGTCGACCAACAACACGGCCGCGGTGCGTGAAATGCAGCGTCACCAGCCGATGTCCGGCGGTAACTGAGCCCCGCATCGACCACCGGTGTCCAGGCGGCCGGCGTTCGCGCCCGCCGCCTTTTCGTTTCCCTGAACAAGCTTGACGATTGAGCGGGACAGGGTCAACGATGTAACCCGTTACCATGAATATCCAGCGGTGCGCCCGAAGGAGGCGCCGCTGTTCACCGTCACCAATTACATGGAGGTATCCCCATGCGTCTTCGACGTCATGCCCTTTCTTTGGCGCTGCTGACCGGCACCATCGCCCAGCTGAGCGCCTGCGCCTCGTCGGCACCGGCCACCCCGGAGCCCGGCACGACCGCCGCGGCGCCCCGCGCGATGGTTTCCGTCGAGTGCGAAACCAACACCGGCAGCCGCCTGTCGGCCTCGTGCAAGCGCCCGAAGAAGTCGCCCGACACCGCCGCCACCGCCAGCGGCACGACCGAACAGCCGCCGGCCGAAGTCGCCAAGTGAATCCGGCCAGGTGAGTCCGCTAGACTGGGGCGGCCCTGCCACCTCAGTCTCTGCGCGGAACCCCCATGGCCGAACCCATCCTCGTCGCCCAGCATGGCGACATCGCATGCCACCTGCTGCCCGGCCTGGCCAACCGCCACGGGCTGATCACCGGCGCCACCGGCACCGGCAAGACGATCACGCTGCAGACGCTGGCTGAAAATTTCTCCAAGATCGGCGTCCCGGTCTTCATGGCCGACGTCAAGGGTGACCTGACCGGCATCACCCAGGCCGGCCACGTCGGCGACAAGCTCGCTGCGGTGCTGAAAGAGCGTGGCCTCGACGCGCCCGAACCTTCCGCCTGTCCCGCCATGTTGTGGGATGTGTTCGGCGAAGCCGGCCACCCGGTGCGCGCCACCGTCAGCGACATGGGCCCGTTGCTGCTCGCCCGCATGCTGGCGCTGAACGAAACCCAGGCCGGCGTGCTGAACATGGTGTTCAAGATCGCCGACGACCACGGGCTGGCGCTGCTGGACCTGAAAGACCTGCGCGCGATGCTGCAGTACGTCGGCGAGAACGGCAGCCAGTTCACCACCGAGTACGGCAATGTCAGCGCCGCCAGCGTAGGCGCCATTCAGCGCGGGTTGCTGCAGATCGAAGAACAAGGCGGCGACAAGTTCTTCGGCGAGCCGATGCTCAACATCGCCGACTTTATGCAGACGGTGGATGGCAGGGGGGTGATCAACATCCTGACCGCCGACAAGCTGATGAACGCGCCGCGGCTGTACGCCACCTTCTTGCTGTGGATGCTGTCGGAGCTGTTCGAGACCCTGCCCGAGGTCGGCGATGTCGAGCAACCCAAACTGGTGTTCTTCTTCGACGAGGCCCACCTGCTGTTTAAGGACGCACCCGCAGCACTGGTCGAGCGCATCGAGCTGGTCGTGCGCCTGGTGCGCAGCAAGGGTGTGGGCGTCTACTTCGTGACGCAGAACCCGCTCGATGTGCCCGACACGGTGCTGGGCCAGCTCGGCAACCGCGTCCAGCATGCGCTGCGTGCCTTCACGCCGCGCGACCAGAAAGCGGTCAAGACGGCGGCCGAGACGATGCGCGCCAACCCGGGGCTGGACATCGCCACCGCGATCAGCGAGTTGGCGGTGGGCGAAGCCCTGGTCAGTTTTCTCGACGCCAAGGGCCGCCCCGAAATCACCCAGCGGGTGTTCGTGCTGCCGCCGGGCAGCCAGATCGGCCCGATCACGCCAGCCCAACGTCAGGCGCTGCTGCAAGGCTCGCTGGTGGCCGGTGTCTACGAAAAGACAGTCGACCGCGAATCGGCTTACGAAAAGCTCAAGGGCCGCGCGGCAGCCAGCGCCGACAACGCGCAGTCGATGGCCGAAGAGGCGGCACGCGCCACCCGCGGCAGCCCCACGCCCACGGCGTCGACCGGCGGCGCTGACCCAGCTGGTGGCGGCCTGTGGGGCAGCCTGAGCGGCGTGCTGTTCGGCAGCACCGGCCCGCGCGGCGGCCGCCACGAGGGCCTCGCCGAATCGGCAGCCCGCAGCGCGATGCGCTCGGTCGGCTCGGCCGTCGGCCGCGAGATCGTGCGCGGCGTGCTGGGTTCCATCCTCGGCGGTGGCTCACGCCGCCGCCGCTGAGCTACGCGGCTTGCGCCAGCGTCGGCCGCACCGGCATCCGCGGCGTGTAACCGCGCACCTCCAGGTCGTGCTTGTCTTCCGCAACAGCAGCCAGCAGCTCCTTGCGGACCTGGCCTTCGAGCAGCGGGCGGATCAGGCCGCCGATCACCGGTGGCAGCGGCAGCCGCACGGTGACCTCCACCATCGTGCCGGCACGGGCACCCCGGGTCTCGGCGCGGAACTCGTAGTGAATTGAGCCCCCCTTGTTGAAGCCTTCGACCGAGGTGTCGGTCATGCTGCTTTCAGCGCCGAACTCACGCTCGAACACATCGCGCTGGCGAATGCCCAGCAGCTTGACTTGCTGCACATAGCGCGCCCGCCGAGGCGACTGGTGCTGCACCTCGAACGTCAGCTTCGGGTGCACATTGGCGCGGATGTGGTGGTCCAGGTCCGCGAACTGCGCTTTCACGAGCGACAGGTCGGCGGCCATCCATTCTTCGTGTCGGACTTCGGCAAAGCGGGTCATCGGTGTCTCCTCGGTCAACCGTGCAACGGCAGCACGGCTTCAGGAAAGGCATACGCAGCCGATGGCCGCCTGGATTCCACCCGCCGCCCGCCGCTCGCGTCGCTGTGCCCAGGCTTGGCGCCGGCCGGTTGCCGCCCGTCGCGCCGTGAGGGTCCGCAAGGTTCTCGGCGCCGACAATCGCGGCAATGGCTGAACAATCGATTTCCGCGCCGCCTGCCGCCGCGCTGCCGCTGCGTGCCTGGGCGCTGCGCTCGCTGCGCCACGTCGGCTACGCGCTCGTCCTCGGCACCGGCGTGGCGGTGCTGCTGATGCTGCTGTTCCGGCGCAGTTCCTGGCACACGCTGGTCTACTCCTGGTGCATCTCGATGGGGTGCAGCGTCTCGATCGATGTGCTGCGCCACCTCGCCTCGGCGTGGATCTACCGGCACGAGCCCCAGCCCAGCACCCAGGCACTGGCCGACTGGCCCGGCTGGGGCTGGATGTCGGCCTGCCTGGTGCTCGGCACGCTGTCCGGCATAACCCTCGGTACCGAACTGGCCAATCTGCTGATCGGCCGGAAAGATCACGTGTTCGGCGAAGGCATCGGGATGGGCGCAGCCATGCTGCTGATCTCATTGCTGCCCGGCGTCGGCATCACCTACTACTACCACGCCAGGGGCCGGCTGCAGGCGGCGCAGGCGCTGGCCGAGGCCGCCCAGCGCCAAGCTGCCGAGACGCGCTTGAAGCTGCTCGAATCGCAGCTCGAACCGCACATGCTGTTCAACACGCTGGCCAACCTGCGGGCGCTGATCGCTCTCGACCCGGAGCGCGCCCAGGCCATGCTCGACCGGCTGATCGACTTCCTGCGCGCCACGCTGGGCGCCAGCCGCGCGCCGCTGCACCCCTTGTCGGCCGAATTCTCGCGCCTGGGCGACTACCTGGCGCTGATGCAAATTCGCATGGGCGACCGGCTGCGTGTCGAGCTGGACCTGCCCGCCGCGCTGGCCGGCACGCCCGTGCCGCCGCTGTTGCTGCAGCCGCTGGTCGAAAACGCGATCAAACATGGGCTGGAACCCAAGCGCGGCGGCGGGCTGATCCACGTGCTGGCGGCCCACGAGGCCGGTGAGCTGGTGCTGCGGGTGACCGACACCGGCGTCGGACCCGCCGCCGCAGCCGCGAACGCCACCACAGGCACCGGCTTTGGCCTGGCCCAGGTGCGCGAGAGACTGACGACCTTGTATGGCAGTGGCGCCTCGCTGCAGCTGGAGCCCGGCACGGCAGATGCCGGCGGCACCGTCGTCACACTGCGTTGGCCGCTGGCCGCCACTGCCCCGTCCACCACCACCTGATGCCCACCATGACCCAGCCCTTCGTCGACGACCCGCAGTTGCCCGCCACCGCACTGATCGCCGAGGATGAGCCGCTGCTCGCCCAGGCGCTGCAAGCCGAGCTGAAGCGCGCCTGGCCGGGCCTCAACATCGTGTCGCTCGCGCCGGACGGCGACAGCGCGATCGAGCAGGCGCTGGCGCAGCTGCCCGAGCTGCTGTTCCTGGACATCCGCATGCCCGGCCGCAGCGGGCTGGAGGCGGCCCAGGCGGTGGTCGAAGACTGGCCTGCCGAGCGGCCGCTGCCGCTGGTCGTCTTCATCACCGCCTACGACCAGTACGCGCTGCAGGCCTTCGAGGCCAGCGCAGTGGACTATCTGCTCAAACCCGTGCAGCCAGCGCGCCTGGCCGCGGCTTGCGAGCGGCTGCGTGGCCTGGTGGCACGCCGCCGCCCCACCGGTGCCGCGCCAACGCAGGCCTTGGCCCACGCCTTGACCGACAGCGAGCAGCTGGTGAGCCAGTTGCGCCAGCTGCTCGGTGCGCCGGTGGCCGGCAGCGCACCGCAGCTGTTGAGCGTGATCCAGGCGTCCAGCGGCTCGGTGGTGCACATGGTGCCTGTCGAAGACGTGGTCTATTTCGAGGCCGCCGACAAGTACGTGCGGGTGCTCACTGCGACGCAAGAGCACCTGATCCGCACCTCGTTGCGCGAGCTGCTGCCGCAGTTGGACCCGCAGCGCTTCTGGCAGGTGCACCGCGGCACCGTCGTGCAGGCGCGCGAGATCGAGCAGGCACTGCGCGACGAGGCGGGTCGGGTCCAGCTGGTGCTGCGCCATCGGCCCGAGCGGCTGAACGTCAGCCGCATCTACGCGCCGCGCTTCAAGGGCATGTGAGCGCACGGCCGTTCGCGCCCGCCGCCAACCGTTCGCGAACGCCGGCAACCGGGCGTCGCATCGCGCTGGAGCGGTGGTGACGGTGGCGCGACGATGCAGTCATCCCAACGAACCCCGAGAGACTGCCATGAACGACCGGACCTCCAGCTACGCCAACCCCGCCCCCTCGATCGATGACCCGCTGCTGCGCCGTGCGCGCCGGCGCGTCGCACTGAAGACGGGTTTCTTCGTCCACGCCCTGGTCTTCACGCTGGTCAACCTGGGCCTGTTCACGCTGAACCAGGCCATCGGCGCGCGCCCCTGGAGCCACTTCCCGCTCGGTGGCTGGGGCTTCGCCCTGGCGATCCACGGCATCGTCACCTTCGTCAAGCTGACGGGCGACGGCTGGCGCGATCGCCTGCTGACCGCTGAACTGGCGCGGCTGCGCAGCCAGGCCTGAAACCAAATGGCGCCGGCCCGTCCCGCAAGGGGGCATGGCCCGGCGCCGCCTTCAGCGCCTGGGCAAGCAGATGCCCGATGCGCTGGTCACGAAGCCTTTTCGCCCAGCAACGCGGGCTTCAGCGTCGTGTCGGCCGGCTTGTCGCCGAGCCAGATCTTCAGCAGCGCGTTGTAGAACGCCACGTCCGGCAGCGGCTCCGACACCGACTTGCCGTTCAGCGTCATCACCGTGCCGGTGCCTGGCACCCAGTCGGTGACGAGGATGTCGCCCTTCTTCAGGCTGCCCTGGGCGGTGAAGATCTCGCCGAACTTGGCCATCTGGTTGATGATCTTGCTCTTCTCGGCCTTGTCGGTGTTCTTGTTGATGCCGCTCATGAAGGCTTCACCGAAGTCTTCGCCGCTGATGTCGCGCAGCATCACCAGGGTGAACCGGCGCGGACCGTCGACCGCCAGCACCTCGGCCGCGGTCTTCTTCTTGTCCGGCAGATACAGGCCCATCACATAGACCTTGAAGATGGCCCGCACGCGCACACCGGCGCCGTTGAGCTTCAGGTCCTTCCCAGCGACCTTGGCGCTGTCGTCAAGCTTGACGCCTTCGACTTCGACCGCCGCAGCCGGCAAGGTCAGCGCCATCGCGCACAGCAGTCCACCCATCAGGCGGGGGATCGCGGAACTCAGTTTCATGCGTACTCCAGCAAGGAATGACCAACGAGAGAAGCCGCAGCCATTCAGCAGCGGATCTCGTATCAAGGCACAGGGGCCCGCGGCGTGTCAAGGCCGGGAAACAGTGATGGCGCAACCGGGTCCGGCTGCGCTTGGGTGACAACGCGGCGCAGCAGGCCGCCGTTGTCATGCCGCTCGGGCTGGCTGCCCGCGCGGCGGCGCTAGTCGTGCAGCTTGAACAAGCTGACGGTCTGTTCCAGCGTCTGCGACTGGCTGCGCAGCGATTCGGCAGCCGCGGCCGCCTGCTCCACCAGCGCGGCGTTCTGCTGGGTCGAGCTGTCCATCTGGTCGATGGTGCGGCTGACCTGCTCGATGCCCGCGCTTTGCTCCTGGCTGGCGGCGCTGATCTCGCTCATGATGTCGGTGACGCGGCGCACGCTGGCCACCACCTCGCCCATCGTCGAGCCGGCCTGGGCCACCAGCTTGCTGCCCACCGCCACCTTCTCGACCGAGTCGGTGATCAGCGTCCGGATTTCTTTCGCGGCGCCAGCCGAGCGCTGTGCCAGCGAGCGCACTTCGCCCGCCACCACCGCAAAGCCGCGGCCTTGCTCGCCGGCACGCGCGGCCTCGACCGCCGCGTTCAGCGCCAGGATGTTGGTCTGGAAGGCAATGCCATCGATCACGCCGATGATGTCGCCAATCTTCTTCGACGAGGCGTCGATCGAGCCCATGGTCTGCACGACCTGCGACACCACGTCGCCGCCTTGTTTGGCCACTTCGGAGGCCGAGCGCACCAGCGTATCGGCCTGGCGGGCGTTGTCGGCGTTCTGGCGCACGTTGTTGGTCAGGTCCTTGATCGAATGCGCGGTCTGCTGCAACGAGGCCGCCTGCTGCTCGGTGCGGGTCGACAGGTCCATGTTGCCGCTGGCAATCTCCGCCGACGCCGCAGCGATCGACTCGGTGCCCTGGCGCACGTTGCCGACGATCTGCTGCAGGCATTCGTTCATGTCGACGAGCGCGGCCATCAGCTGCCCCGTCTCGTCTTGCGTCTTGACTTCCACGCGGCTGGTCAGGTCACCGGCGGCCACGCGCTGGGCGATCGTCACCGCATGCGTCAGCGGCACCGTGATGCTGTGCGTGCACAGATAGGCGACGCCCAGGCTCAAGGCGGCAGCACCCAGCGCCATGCCCAGGATCAACAGGCCGGTGCGGCGCGCCTGCGCCGCCGAGGCGACGCGCGCCTCTTCCATCTGGCCGTGCTGGTAGCTGATGAACTTGTCCAGCGCGGCAAAATACTTCAGCTGCACCGGGCGGATGGCGAAGACGAACTTCACCATCGCATCGTCCTTGTTGTCTTCGGCCACCAGCTGCGAAAACGCGGCGGCCACCGGCTTGAACTTGTCGCGCAGCGCGGCGATTTCCTTCAGGTGCTCCTTGCCGGCCTCGTCGGTGATCAGTGTCTTCAGGCTGTCGAAGGTCGCGTCGTTGGCCTTCATCACCTTGTCGATGTTCTCGAGCTCTTTCTTGATCTGCCCCGGCTCGGTCATGATCAGGATGTTGCCCATGTTGCGCGACACCTCGCTCACCTCGGACTTGATCTGCCCGGCGACCACCGTCTTCTGATAACGATCGCCCACCAGCAGGCCGATTTCGTCGCTCATCGCGCCGATGCGCATGCAGGCCATGCCCGCCATGACGCCAAAGACGGCGATCACGACGCCAAAGCCAAGTGCCAGCCGCTGGCCGATCTTCAGTCGAGTGATGTTGAGCATTCGTTTTCCGTGTGTGCGCCAGACCGGGACGGCCTGCTGCCGGCATCTGCGTCGCCGCTGTGCCGATCCTTCTCACGGAGATTTTCGGCCGCGGCAACGTTTTCTTGAGCCCGGAAATGCAAGGCGAAGCGGCGTCTTCTGCAGCTCGCGGCGCGCTTGATCGCAACCGGAACGCGCCCCAAAACACAACGGCCGGTGCAAATGCACCGGCCGTTGCCTGAGGAGGAATCAGGTGGCGTTCAGCGGGACGAGGCCATCGGGCCGTAGCCGCCGTGACCCGGGTTGCCGGATCCCGGCCGCACCGAGTGCCAGTTCTGCACCGGCGGATGCGGGTGATAGACCGGCGGGCGGTAGTACGAACGGTAGTAGTAAGGACGCGGCGCGGCGTAGTAGACCGGGCGCGGCGCGTACACCACCGGCGCCACATACACCGGCGGCGGCGGGGTGTAGACCACCGGCGGCTCCACATAGACCGGCGGCGGCGCATACACCACCGGTGCCGGGTAGTAGCGCGGGCCGTGCCCGCCGTTGATCACGGTACCGACATGCACCCCGGGTGCGATCGGCGCGTTGATGCCGACGGACCAGCTGACACCGGCCTGGGCCGGCACGCTGATGGCCGCCACAGCCAGCGCGGCGGCAAAGGGGGCAAAGCGAATCAAGCGGGTGAACATCTTGGGGCTCCTTTCGAGCGGGACGGCCGTGGCGGTCGCCCTGTGAGGAGACAACGAGCCCACGGGCCGCCCCGTTGACGCCGGCTGGTGGCAAGTTGTAACCCCGGCTAGCATGCGTCGGCCCCTCTCACCGCCTCGCCGTGGACCTCGACACCGCCCTCGCGCTCATACCTGACGACGAGCCCCGTGCCCGCGCCGCCTTGCAGGCGCTGTGGGACGAGGCCGAACGCCGTGGCGATGCTGCGGCCGCCTGGCAGGTGGCAGCGGTCGCGCTGGTGGTGATCAACTTCGAGTTCTTCGACTTCCGCGGCGGCGCCCGCTGGTGCGCACGCCTGGCCGCCGGGCTGTCCGCAGCATGGGCCGACGGGCTCGGCGCCAGGGCGCGCAGCGGTGAGCCGGCGGCGCTGCGCGGCTGTGCCGGCGTGCTGGCCCGCGCCATGCAGGACCATGCCGCCATCGACGACGCCGAAGGCCGCGCCACGGTGGCCGAGGCCGCCGCCGCATTGGCAGAAGGCCTGCGCGCCGAGACGGCACTCACCACCGCCGAACACTATCTGCTCGCCAAGTGCCTGCTCGACCACCACGGCCAGCAGATGGACACCTTGGCCGCCGCCCGCGTGATGGCGCTGCAACAGGAAAGGTTTCGCCGCGGCGCGGTGAGCCCGAAGCTGCTGGCGAACTGGTGGTTCACCGCGATGTGCCACCACGAGTACTACGGCGACGCCGAAGCCGCCCAGCAAGCCCGCCAGCGGCTGCAGGCCTTGCTGGACACACACGCATTGCCCGAGGTGCACTTTGCGCTGCTGACGCTGGACATCCCGGTCGCGCTGAAGGCCGGCCAACTCGGCCGCGCCGAACGCATCCACCGCGAGCTCGAAGCGCTGATGCCGGACATGGCCGCCGGCTACCTGCCGCAAGCCCTGCGGGCCCAGGCGCAGTACCTGTCGCAGCGTGGCGAGCATGGCGCCGCGCTGGCACGCATCGACCGCTTGCTGGCGGTGTGCGCCGATGTGGAGGTCCCCGTGCGCGACCAGGGCGCCTACCACGTCCTGCGGGCCAACGTGCTGGCGGCGCTCGGCCGTTTCGACGAGGCCCTGGGCGAGCTGCGCGACCAGCGGCCGTTTCAGTTCGGCGTGCAAGGCGAGACGCTGGAGGTGGTCATCCTGTTCGCCGAAGCAGCCGCGCACCTGGACCAACAGCCCGACACAGCGCTGCGCCACCTGCGCCAAGCCCTGGCCGGCGCGGTGCGCCTGCAGTTCAACCGCTTTCTCTTCACCGTGCCTGGCCTGGCCGCGCGGCTGTGCCAGGCTGCGCTCGATGCGGATATCGAAACCGAGTTCGTGCGGGCCACCATCCGCGACCGCCATCTGAGCGCGCCGGACGCGACGCGGCCCGATTGGCCGTGGCGGCTGCGTGTGCAGGTGCTGGGCGAGTTCGCGATCTGGCGCGACGAACTGCCGCTTCGCTCGTCCGGCAAAGCCCAGCGCAAGCCGCTGGAGCTGCTGGCGCTGCTGGCGGCGCACGGCGGCGGGCCGGTCGACGCCGGCTTCATCATCGACACGCTCTGGCCCTCGCTCGAGGCGGATGCGCCGAAAGCGTCGCTCGAGATGGCGGTGTCGCGGCTGCGCAAGCTGCTGGACCTGCCGGAGGCGGTGCTGGTGGCCGACGGCATCGTGGCGCTCGACCCGACGCTGGTGTGGTGTGACGCAGGCGCCTTCGAGACGCTGGCCGACGAGTTGCAGCACGGCGTCTCACCAGACGCCAGCGGCGCGACAACCCAGCGGACCGAACGCCTTTTTGCGCTGTACCGCGACCGGTTGCTCGGCAGCGAAACCCTGAGCGGCCGCATGCAGATGGCACGCGAGCGGCTCGCGCTGCGCTACTACCGCGCCGTCACCACCTGGGGGGCAGCACTCGAAGCGCGGCGCGACTGGGCGGCCGCCATCGCGCTGTACGAGCGTGCCCTGACGCACGACGTGCTGGCAGAGCCGATCTACCGCGCGCTGATGCGGGCGCAACTGGCTTGCGGCGAACGGGCCGAGGCCTTGCGCACCTTCCGCCGCTGCAGCGAGTTGCTGGCCAATGTGCTGTCGATCACACCGGCCGCCGAAACGCTGGCGTTGTTCCACGAAGCTTCTCGTTAGGGTTTCTCCAGAAACGACAGGCCCGCCCCTGGGGGCCTCAGCGTGAGCTTGTAGACCGTGCCCATGTCGGCTGCGCCGCCAAGATCGGTCGTGCCGTGGAAGGTGCGGCGTCCGCTGAGCAGCAGCTGCGACATGGGCCGGACGCCATCGCCGGTGAATTGCCCGAACGAATACAGGGGCGTCACCTCGCCAGCCTGGCTGATGCGGTAGACCGTGCCTGCGTCGGCCGTCCCGCCGTGCTCGGTGGCGCCGTACAACCAGCCGTCCGGCGCCAGGACCAACCCGGTGGAGGGAGCCCGGGGCGCGTGTTCGTTCACCTTGAACTCATGGAGCAGGTGGTAATCGCCTCCGTGCTTCGACACGCGGAACACGATGCCCTGCCCGTGCTTGCCGCCTTGGCCAGTCGTGCCAAAGAGCTGGCCGCCTGCCAGCGCCAGCCAGCCGCGCGGGTACATCCCGTCCACGCGGTGGCCAGCGAACGGGTGCAGCACCGTCAGCACGCCGGCCTTGGTCAACCGGTAGACGGTCCCGCGATCGAACTCCCCGCCGGAGGTGGTCGTGCCATACAGATCGCCTGCATCGTCCTCGATCAGGCCGCCGTTGACGGCATCCGGCCCGAAGGTGTGCAGCACAGACGCTTCGCCCTGCGGCGAGACACGGTAGACGGTGCCGTGAGTGACCCCGTAGAAATGGCCGTCGCGCGACAGCATCAGGCCATGGGACGGCCAGAAGTTGGGCACGTCCTGCAGGCGATTGAACGAGTACAGGACGGTCAACTCACCGTCGAGGGTCATCCGGTAGAAGGCGCCATCCCCATGGAGGCCGCCGAACATCGTGACGCCGTAGAAGTACCCATCCTTCCCCCAGGTGAGGCCCGATGGCACTGACTCGGTGTCCTCGGCGACGAAGGCGTGTAACAACTGCATGTCGCCCTTGGGCGTCATGCGAAAGATGGTGCCGCCGCCAAACAGGCCGCCGAAAGAGGTAGTGCCGTAGAA
>Ga0307516_10002246_pt1 | contig 26059 bp, 27 predicted proteins | sample 19_EM_MG_FD_203310 | JGI IMG/M metagenome (GOLD analysis project Ga0307516, IMG submission 203310) | Populus trichocarpa ectomycorrhiza microbial communities from riparian zone in the Pacific Northwest, United States - 19_EM | ecosystem: Host-associated > Plants > Roots > Unclassified | place...
GGAGCGCATGCCTGTGCGCAAACCATGGGATCATGCAATAGATCTGAATCCCAACTTTGTACCTCGAAAGTCTAAATTATACCCAATGTCTCCAACGGAACAACAGGAAGTCAGGGACTTTGTTGACGATCAACTGAAAAAGGGATATATCCGACCAACAAAATCACCACAGACATTCCCGGTGTTTTTTATCCCCAAGAAAGATGGAAAGAAACGAATAGTACAAGATTATCGTTACCTGAACAAAGGAACGATCAAGAACAATTATCTGCTACCACTCATTCCGGAACTCATTGATCGCATTGGCGATGCAAAAGTATTTACAAAGCTGGATCTTTGATGGGGCTATAACAATGTCCGTATCAAGGAAGGAGACGAATAGAAGGCGGCGTTCACTTGCCAAGATGGCGCATTTAAACCTTTAGTTATGTTCTTTGGACTATGCAACTTGCCTGGAACGTTCCAGACAATGATGAATGAGATTTTCCATGATATGGCAGTTGTTGTCATGGTGTACATCGATGATATTCTTATCTTTACAAAGACTGAGGAAGGACACGACGAGATCGTCCAAGAAGTCTTGTGCAGATTATATGCCAATGATTTATTTCTGAAGCCAGAGAAATGCTTTTTTAAGCAACGAGAAATTGAATTTCTTGGTTTAATTATTGGACCCAATGGTGTGGAAATGGACCCTTCTAAGGTTGACAGAATTACGAACTGGCCTACACCAACAAAAATCAAGGAAGTCCAGTCATTCTTAGGACTTGCCAACTTTTACTGTCGATTCATTAAGGATTTCTCCAAGGTAGTGACACCTCTGTATAAGTTAACAAGGAAGGATCAGAAAAGAAAATGCGAGATCAAACAGATTATGGAGAAATGTCACTATTGAAGACTCCAATCCAAGCACTAATATTGACTGTAACCTAGCGACAGCACAGAATGACTGTTTCATTGGACCCCGCGGGCGGCGAAGCCGCGAGCGCTTGTACTTACAAGGCTCACATGCCATGATTGGCGGCAATTCTATGGCTGCTCCTCAAGCCAACAAGAAATTCTCATTCCGGGAGGAATTCAGGAGACCCAAGAAGTGGCTGCGCTCGGCATTCTCGTCTGGGGGTCGGTCCAGACCTTCAATGCCAGCATCCATAGCTGTGACTCGTAGTGAGTGCTTCGCTTAATCTTCCGTCGTTCAGCAAAGCCTCAATGTTCAACCCTTTCTGCACAGATCCTCCCGGACCCTTCCCTGACACGATTGTTACCTCGCCCCAAACAGTGGATGGCATGCAACTGGGTGAGTACATCAGATCCCATTTTGTACATAAGTCAGTCTTGAACACATTCGAAAAGAGCATACGGCTTCGTTGGGCGTAGATTCCCCTCGCCCTGATGACCCCTCAGCTTCCGCGACCAGCATTGCAACAGGCATCGGCAAGACTGATACCATCACCATCGATCCCGCGTCCGATAACAAACAGGCGACTCTCCTCCCTATGACTACGCCTCTCATGCAGTTGCGTCTGCCTAATGATTCAAACCTAGTGACATTTGCGATGCCGCTCTCGACAACTCGACCTGCGAATGGCCCCTCACAAAACTCGTCAACGAAGAACGCATTGCAAACGGCTTGGCATGGTGCCGAGCTGCTCCTGCGGAAAGTGGAAAGGTCCCTTGCCGGAACGCCATTCCAGGGATCTGTTGGTGCTCTTAATGCCATTATCGACGTGATCAATGTGCATTCCATCATCTCGCTGTATCTTGCCGTACTTCACAATCATTTCCTTAGGCGGTTGCAGACAACAAGGACTCACTCCAAGAACGTGTTATTCAAACTGCCAGACGTCTCGACCTCGTGAACACCGCGTTGCTAGAAGCGGAGTCTGAGGCCGCAACCGTCAGAATGCAGGCCTTCTCCAAGTAAGTCCATTCCACGGACGATGCATGTGTTGATGAACTCAATTCAAAGTAGGAATCTTATTGACGAAGCCCTCCGACTGCAGGAGATATCGTCCAGATGGATGTTGAGAAAGATGCTGGACAACGAAGAAGACAAGAAGACCGTCAAAGAAAGCTTCAAACGGATTGATGAGTATACAAAGGACTTCCATGTGCGTGACTCATTCGTGCCACATCTTGCGAAATGAACTGAGTCCTCTGTTGCCTCCAGCTCGACATTGCCATGAGCATCGAGAGAAGCACAGATAAGATACAGGAATCGCTCACTGTATGTGTCCCGAAGATCTCGAGCAAGGGGTGTAGATACTGACCACGAGTGCCAGCAACTACGCCTTGGTAGCTGGCTCCATTCTAAATCGGCTGCCTACAATGCCGATCTCGGAGAAACCGCAACATTGATTCGTGAACCATGCACCGAGGGAACACGCGTAGACATACTGGAGCGTATATACTCATGGGCGTTGAATCCTTCGTCGGAAAGTCCACCTGTCTTTTGGTTGACGGGCCAAGCCGGCTCCGGCAAGTCGACCATTGCGTATACGGTAGCAGACCACTTCGACGATGTGGACGACGCCAGCTCGGACCTGAAATACATTTTGGGCGCCAACTTCTTCTGCTCACGACAATTCGAAGAGACAAGACACCGGAAATACATCATCCCCACCATCGCATACCAGCTCGCTCGACAATCCGGTTCCTATGCCGATGCCTTGCTTCGGGTGAACAAGCCTGACTCGATTGATGTCATTACTAAACAGATGAAGGACCTCCTCGTCGGCCCTTGGCAGCAGTCTGGCAGCAGGCGTTCTCGCGAACTCCGGCCCTACCTAATCGTTATCGACGCGCTGGATGAGATTGAGGACAATGGAGGGTCGGGCTTTCTGGAAGAACTGTTGAAGGCCATCAGTCAAGGTCATTTGCGCGGCCTCAAGTTTCTGGTCACGAGTAGACCGGATCCAGATCTCGCCGCACTCTGCTCGTCCTTCAACTCAAACGTCGTTTGTCGTCTCTACGAGGTACCTACGGATACAGTCAAGGATGACATTATGAAGTACCTAAGGGTGATGCTCCCAGCGCTTCAGGATCCCCAGCTTGCTACGCTTTCCCTGAAGGCGGACGGCCTGTTCATCTATGCCGCAACAGCGGTGAGGTATATCCTCCTGCGCCACAGAATGACAACAGACGAACAGCTCCGCAGGTTGGCCGAGCTGGTGGATCACATGTCAAGTAGTGCTGACACGCCGTTACTTATCGACAAATTATACCAGCAAATCCTATGGGGGGCTTTTTGCAAACTGCCTGATGCCATGTTTCGTGATCGGTTGAGGATTCTCCACACCCTTCTTTGTACCGAGGAGCGTGTATCCACTGCCGTTGCGGGAATACTCACCGATGTGGTTGATGCGGAGATGGCCAAGGTCGTCGTCGAGGAGCTGCACGCAGTTCTCTACATGAAAGACAATCAAGTTTTTTGGTACCATGCGTCATTTCCTGACTTCATGTTCGCTCAGGAGCGATCGAGGTTCAGTGTTCTTCAGGTCACTGGCAGCCGCGTCGTTGACATGTCGTGCAATGAGCCTGCTCAACACGCTCGTCTTACTCACACTTGCTTCCGCATCATGAAGTCCAGCCTGCGATTCAACATCTGTAATTTGCCATCGTCGTTTCTCTTGGACTCTGAGGTGCCAGACCTGAATGATCGAATCGAAAAGAACATCAGCCATGTCCTCCAGTATTCTTGCCAGAATTGGGCCCAGCACCTGAATCGAGCTGGATCTGGCGACTGCGACTCTCTCCAGACCGGGATCAATGAGTTTCTTCGCGTGCGGGTCCTATTCTGGATCGAGGCGATGAATCTACTTGGTTCGCGCGCCCAATGTAGTCTAATGCTTCAAAAGTCCCGTGAGTGGGTCTTGAAAGTGGGAGATCTCATGTTGTCTAATAGACTTGAGCTAATACCAGTATATCAGGTCAATGACAAAATGTCTTTAGAGCTTACTCCTCACCTTGCCGAAGCTGCAAACTTTTCCACGTACTTTGGTGCGAGCCCAGCGTCACAGTCAACGCCACACCTTTACATCTCGAGTCTGACGACGTGGTCGCGGGAATCCACTATGTGCCAAATGTGGAAGAGCCAATTCTCTCGTGGCCCTTCCTTCAAGCTAACAAGGGGCGACCACACTGTGCCGTTATTGACCCTGCAGCACGAAGATTGGGTCAGGTCCGTTGCGTTTTCGAGTGATGGAATCCGCATTGTTTCTAGCTCACAAGATCAGTCTGTACGGGTGTGGGATGCCTCGACGGGTGCAGAGCTCACGACGCTGAACGGCCACACTAGCTGGGTCAATTCCGTCGCGTTTTCGGGTGACGGAACCCACATTGTTTCTGGCTCACAAGACCAGTCTGTGCGGGTATGGGATGCCTCGACAGGTGCAGAGCTGACGACACTGAACGGCCACACTAGCGGTGTCAATTCCGTCGCGTTTTCGAGTGACGGAACCCGCATCGGTTCTGGCTCAGGAGATCAGTCTGTGCGGGTGTGGGATGCCTCGGCGGGTGCGGAGCTGACGACGCTGAATGGCCACACTGCCAGTGTGACTTCCGTCGCGTTTTCGAGTGACGGAACCCGCATCGTTTCCAGCTCATTCGATCAGTCTGTGCGAGTGTGGGATGCCTCAACGGGTGCAGAGCTGATGACGCTGAACGGCCACACTAGCGGTGTCACTTCCGTCGCATTTTCGAGTGACGGGACCCGCATCGTTTCCGGCGCATTCGATCCGCCTGTACGGGTGTGGGATGCCTCGACCGGTGCAGAGCTCACGACGCTGAACGGCCATACTGGCGGTGTCACTTCCATCGCATTTTCGAGTGATGGAACCCGCATCGTTTCTGGCGCATTCGATCCGTCTGTGCGGGTGTGGGATGCCTCGACGGGTGCAGAGCTCACGACGTTGAACGGCCACACTAGCGGTCTCAATTCCGTCGCGTTTTCGAGTGACGGAACCCGCATCATTTCTGGCTCATTCGATCAGTCTGTGCGGGTGTGGGATGCCTCGATGGGTACAGAGATGACGGGTTCAGAGATGACAGGGCTGAACGGCCACACCGAGTGGGTCAATTCCGTCGCGTTTTCGAGTGACAGAACCCGCATCGTTTCTGGCTCCTTCGATCAGTCTGTGCGGGTGTGGGATGCCTCGACCGGTACAGAGCTGAAGACGCTGAACGGCCATGCTACCGGTGTCAATTCTGTTGCTTTTTCAAGTGACGGAACCCGCATTGTTTCCGGCTCAGAAGATCAGTCGGTGCGGGTGTGGGATGCCTCGACGGGTGCGGAGCTGACGACGCTGAATGGCCATACTGGCGGTGTCAGTTCCGTCGCATTTTCGAGTGATGGAACCCGCATCGTTTCTGGCGCATTCGACCTGTCTGTACGGGTGTGGGATGCCTTGACGGGTGCAGAGCTGATGGCGCTGAACGGTCACACTGGCTGGGTCAATTCCGTCGCGTTTTCGGGTGACGGAACCCACATTGTTTCTGGCTCACAAGATCTGTCTGTGCGGGTGTGGGATGCCTCGACGGGTGCAGAGCTGACGGCGCTGAACGGCCACACTAGCGATGTCAATTCCGTCGCGTTTTCGAGTGACGGAATCCGCATTGTTTCTGGCTCAGTCGATCGGTCTGTGCGGGTGTGGGACGTCTCGACATGTGCGGAGCTGATGACGCTGAACGGCCACACAGTTCGCAGCTATTCCGTCAAGGCTTCGAGTGATGGAACCCCCGTCGTCTCTGGCTTCGATGACTCTATCCCAGCATGGAACATGGCACAGCACCAACATCGTTGGATTGTTACTCTAGACAATTGGATTGTCTGGTTGCCCCATCGCAAACGGCTCATGTTTGTTCCCCCGGATATCAGAGGAGTATTACATTGCCCTGACAACCCCCTTATAATTTCTCGTGCAGGATCTGCCACGGTAGCCTTTGTATATTCCCACATAGGTACGGAGTGGGTGGGATGTTACACACTCTCAGTTCCGATTTAACGTGAACTTTGTTCGTATGTACATCTTTTTCACATCCATTCGCAGGATGAATATTTTGATATCTTATTGGGATTGAAAAATGGAACAGCATGTTTAAATTTGGGATCTCCCGATGCCTCCACCTTGAGAAAGGGACATTCACAATCATGTACTTGCATCCAATGACTCCATTTCCAATTGTCGGCGCCGTGCTAGCGCCCTTGAGGTATCGGATGGTCATCCATCACTTCCAGTGCTCGATATGGCCACGCTACCCTCGTTACAACTCACGCCGGTGCTGTCTGCGCCTGGGGCGGAGGCTGGGACGACACATACTAGTTTTGTGACATTCGTGCCTAGGGAATCAGAGTATCATTTAGGCGAATGGGAACTCACGCGGGCCGCGTACTCCTTGGGTAGACTCTTGGTGTTGGTGGTGTGTGCGATAGAGAGCGACGTCCTCAACTGACTAGACATCGAATCTGTTGAGGAGCCATCAGAACTTGAACGTGTTCCCGTTTCCTGACGGAAACAAAGTGCTTTTTGGAATAAAGAAGGTTTCGCGTCCAGACGAACATTGGAGACTTACGGGGAAGTGCACTGAATTTGGGGACCTGTCTTTCCCGCTGCTGGGTGGATGCCCCTGACATGACGCCTTCGGATTGTTTCTTGGAAGCCGTAACAAGGCGTCGTGTAAGTCTGGGTGGTGACGTGGTTGAACCCTCCACATCCTTCCGCTTAGTTGCATCCCGAAATCATGTGCTCGATCGAAAAAGATGATCTCAATCTCCTAGCCGAATCAGCCTCGTTGTCGATGATCAATGTGTCGACAGTTCCTTCGCATGGGGCAGGCCGAGAGAGTTGCCGGTGACGCGGCATGTCTGGTCTGAGCCCTGTGGAATCTGATCGAAATTCGCGTTAAGGACGAAAGTAGTACTTACGGTCGTCGGGTGGGGTTGAGAAGACCTGTACTCTGCTTTGAAAATGTTTGGAAACGTGGCCATCCGCCATATCATCTGCCTCGTCAATGCCCGCAGCGTCTAATGCTGAGATCTCCCTCATTGCCTGGTTTCCCTTTCGTGGAGTTTGACGCCCCCGTTTGATCGCTCCTCTATCAATAAAGGAAGAGTCAGAGTTTGGCGTTGGTTGCAACGAGAGACAGACCTTGACTCAACAGAGAACCCTCAGTCTTTCGTCTCCCCATTCTTCAGGCTTGCGGGTCATCGGGGACCTTGGGCTGCAGCGCTACCGGTGGGTTGGACGGTACTTGGAGAAACCGAACCCAATCGTTTGATTCTGAGGAGCGGATGAGAACCAGCATTGCCTGAAGATGGAAGGAGAAGGAAGGCGTACCATGAGCCACACAAATGTCCCTCTGGAGTCTGGTGTGAAGGGTTATGTTTCGGGTTTTTCCAGAAACTATTTGGCCTGAACAGAGCCAGACAGGATGGAACGGAAATGGTATCTGAGGCATGAGTCGAAACGAACCTCTCGCATCTAGAGATTGAGTGTTGTTCCGCTGACAATTGAGACGGTGATGAGGTTATAAAGGGTTTGCAGAGCGAGAATGATGAAAGACGCACCCAATTTGAAGCCTAAAGACTATTCCTCTACCGGCTAGTAGTCAACCTCTTCATCGGCATCGACAGTGAGATGTGCATGATGAATCGGGTATCGGAAGTGCACAGTGATCCGACATTTCGGCGCCGGCCCGGGCGCTCTCAACAAGTTCGAGGACTTCCGAACGCACCATGATGTCATCCGCGTCGTGGAAATCGAAAAGCCTGAGGATGTTCGACGCCCCTACATCAAACAGTTGCTTGTGCCCAACCTCAAGTTCCCTCTCCCCATCAGGTCATCAAGACGCGTTCAACATTCGTCGCTTACCGACCGGCCATTTTCTAAGTGTTCCTGTGGTATGCGTTGGTCTTAGCACATGCGCTTCGATATGCATGTACTTATGATATGGCTTTCTATGCATGAGCACCCGAGCTACATCATCTCTGATGCACTTTGGTCTATGACATATGTTGATCTTGGTGGGATCCTTTAACGCTTGTCGCCGCGGCTTAGACTACTTACCTGAACAGTGCAGCTGAACCTCAAGTTCCTTTGAGATGAGCACTAGCACCAATCACTACTTGATCTCGATCCATCGTTGAGATTTTGAGTCTACAAATCATCAGGTTTTCGAACAGAATATATAATTACAGTCGGTGGAACCACGCGCGCCTCGGGGGGCAAGGACCCAGAGTTATATATCATCCCGCGAACTTCTGCTTCAGTATGCGACGGAGAGTCTGGGTTGGAGTGTGGGGGAGATCCATGGTTTCGATACGTTTTCCCGGTTGGGGAGGGGTTGAGTTAATGTTGGAAGGGGGGAACGAGCTTTGAGGGCCCGATATACATCGGGTATGTGTTCCTTGACTGACTTTTCCCAGCACGTTCTCCGCAAGGAAAATTGTGAAGAGGTAGGCAAGCGGCGTGCGAGATATAGTTGACAGAAAGAGATGGCCTCCAGGCTATAACTTTGCGAGGTTAGGCAATGCAGAAGAACCCCAGGTCGTGGGTAGCTTCCTTTCACGAGTTTCGTACATGTGGACAGGAAAAGGGCAAGGTTACCGACGTGTTCAAGCACTTCCATCGAGCAAACCATATCGTTTTTCCGATTCGAGAAGCGATTTTGCTGCCGTATTCACATAGGACAATCGACCAAGTTTCGAGTCAGCCGAGGCATGCAGTTTCGCTATCGCGATATTCGACTCCGACCCGTCGATACTTAATGTACGGCCGCCTAAGCGCGTAAGGCTCGGTTGAGAACTTGAGATAGAGAACCAAGAGGACGAACCAGCTCTGACCTACCTCTGACAAAAGTCCACCTCCACAACCGACATCGAGAACATCCAAGCCTTCAAGAACTTGTGATTTTGGCACTTTCTTTCCTTCACGGTTTTGGGACAACTCAGGAGTTTTTCGCGAATGAATTGGACTCGGACGGGGTTCATATTATGCAGGAAGCTGAATTCTCCCTGTTCTTCCCACCATTGAAACAACAAAGGAGAAAAATGCACAAATTCGGAAGCGTTGGTTGTCCCAGTTTCGGCTGAAGAGTGGATTTGTCGACGCAGGATATGGATAACACGAGACAGGCGCATCGGACGTCAATTTGTATACCAAGTAGTCCTTTAGCCAGGTATCGGATGCACATGGAAAACCGATGGGTGCGGGAACCAGTGGAGGGGGATCGTATTTGACGGCAGCGCTCTGAGAAACGGAGTAAAAAAGGGCTCAACCGGGAATTGAACCCGGGACCACCTGCAATTAGCACATCGTTACGACGTGGGTACACCCGAAGCAGGTATCATGCTACTAGACCATTGAGCCTCTTGTGTTTGTCAACTTTCTACAAACTCTAGGCTGCTCTGGCGTCCAGTTTCTTTCGCCTCACTGATTGTTTCCGCATGACTATTGGATTCCTTCCTCGTTTGACCTCAACTACTCATCGACACATAATGGCAACTCCCCCATCTTTCTCAAAGTATGACAGCTGGTCCCGCGAAGACCTCATTGCCCGTTTGACCAAGCTGGACAATGCCGCGAACATTCAGCGCCGCCCTCCTTCCCCGAAACCCCGACCTGCAAAAGATTTTCAATTCACGAAACATCCCACTCGAAAAATTGCTCTGAAATTCTGCTATTCTGGCTGGGAATATGGAGGACTTGCTTTCCAAAACATGAAAACCGCCCTTCCAACTGTCGAGGGCGTATTGTTTGAAGCATTTGTAAAGGCAAGGCTCGTAGATCCTGATGCGGGTTTTGAGGGATGCGGATGGGAGAAGTGTGGCCGGACAGATCGAGGAGTGAGTGCTGCAGGCCAGGTCATTTCTTTATGGGTCAGGAGCGCCCTTGAAGGTCCCAGTGGTGTTGATCTGACATTAGATCGAGCTAGTATGGGTGCGGCACCCGTATTGTCCCCTGTGACCTTAGGAGCCAACCACAGTTCAACTGAATTAATCGGAACCGAGGAAGAAACCCATCTAATAGCTGGTCTTCCAGGACTTGAATTTGCTTTCGACGAGGACGATATCACGCAGGCCGATTTGGGTACATCTCTGCCTCATCCTGCAACACGCCAAACGAAATCGGAACATAATTACATCGCCATTCTCAACCGTCTTCTCCCTCCCACAATTCGCATCCTTGCCTGGTCGCCCATTGCAGCTGATTTCTCCGCCCGCTTTTCCTGCACATATCGACATTACAAATATTTTTTCTCGTCCGAACTGGTCCCTGGCCCTCCACTCGACATCGACTGCATGCGCGTCGCCGCATCTCGTCTTATAGGCGAACATGATTTCCGAAACCTTTGCAAGGTTGATCCTGGAAAGCAGATCACGATGTTCAAGAGGGTGGTCACCCGTGCCGATATTGAACCTGTATCCGTTGATCACAATGGCCAGGGAATGTATGTTTTCAACCTTATCGGCAGTGCGTTCCTCTATCATCAAGTGCGACATATAATGGCAGTCCTCTTCATGATCGGCTCTGGAGTGGAAGATTCATCTGTGATTTCTGCTTTGATGAATGTGGACGGGTCGGAGAAAAACGCTGTCGCCGATGGTGATCATCTCACACATGATCTCGAAGTTGTGGAGTGCAAGCCAGAATATCAAATGGCTGGCGCGTTGCCGTTAATTCTGTGGGACTGTGGATATCCAGCTGGTTCGTTGGATTGGCGCACAACCTCACACGAACCTCCTAGTGCGGAGGAAAACAAACATGAACTCTATCAACAATTGCATTCCATCTATTCGAGATCTCAAATTTATGCCACCTTGAACGAGCACTTCCTTGCCGCTGCGTCCCCTTTCCACCCTCCACCTTCGGAGCAGATCCGCGGTGTCGTGCTTCCCCTTGGACAGCCCGCAATTTCAAAATATCCGATTCCGTTAGGCGGTGGTAGCTACAAGAGAACGACCAAGTATATCCCGTTACTTGACCGAAATCGGTTGGACCCCGTAGATGTTATCAATGAGCGGTGGAGGCTGGGGAAGGGCTTACGTCGGAAAGAGCGAATGGAGCGAATGGACTCCATGGGGGCTGGCAGTGAAGACCTTGACGGGAGCGACTCAGGATGAGCCTGACTTCAGATGTGTCGTCTCCGAGGTTTGATTGCCTGGATTATAGCCCTACTCGTGTCACAACTCGAGCGCCATTAATGTGATGTGCTTGTGCTTGACGCTTGATTGGCTCACATTATCCATTGTCGAAATCTCCTCTCAACTAACGCTCGTCTCAGCGTATTGAAGGCCTCGTTGATAACCACAAGGAGAACCACAAAGGCCCACCACCACGTACCCAGCTAACAAGCACCCCTGCCTCCATCAGGGACAGTCCGGAGTTATGTACCACAAGATAGGCCATGCCTAGGGTAACTTGATTGATTTTGCGACCTCTCAAAAAATGGAGACACCGGGAAAATCAATATCTTCGTTCTTCTTTTATAAATAAGGAACATCAAGAAGAAGACTTTAAGAACACCTCGCGCTCATGATGAGCGATTCGCAAGAGGATAAAAAGGTGAGTGAAGACATTAGGAAGACAGAGTTTTGCTACGTCTCTGACGCGATTTCGCCCTAGTTCTCAAAATGCGAACCCCCTTGATCACGAGCTTGAGATTCCGGAGTGTCATCGAAACTTTCCAGTAGGCGCTCCAAAAAACGATCACGGCCAATACTGCGTACACCCCAACCAGGACGGAAGGGTATACTATCGAGCTGAAGGTATGGAATGTTATCGTTATGACCGCTACCATGAACGTGATCGTTGCAAGAAAGTGGAGCTGCTCTGAAAGCTCCAGATAATGCCGGAAATATTTGGGACCATATTTCGTGTCGTGGTCGGCCTCTGGAGTAGCTGCGCATTGTGAGGCAATGGCAGCTCCTCGCCCAGCTACGACGATGTTGCCAAAATGTAAACCCAGTGCGAAAAACGAAATGAGCATGCCGATGTTGAAAGCGGTCTGGTGAGAATTCACAATAATGCTTTTCACGAAGGCGAGCCAGGATACGATGAGCGAGGCAGTAAAGGTCGACTGAAGAATCCTTTCAGATCGTAAGAATGAAGAAAACAAACAATGGGAGACGCACAACCACGACCTGCATGCTAAACTGCTGAACGAGGGATTCAAAGTGGTTGATACTACCCAGCGAGTCGTCGTTTGCTGTATCAGAGTCACAATACTACCTGACGGGATCGCGCATGCTTTACATACCTAGGTTAGGACAGCCTGGTTGTTGCATGGAAAGGGCAGCCTGGAGCCTGCGGGTGCACTGAATATGGGAGTGTAGAAAATCATGAAGGTGTTTTGTATGATCTTCTAAAGTTCTAGGAATCTGTGTACGGGGTGGGGGTTTGCCGGGCGATTTATCAGATATTGTTGCCGACGTGATGGTTGACTCGGAGTGTACATGATCTGGAAAAAATGTTCACCAACTGAAAAGGGGGAAAGGAATAATTCAGGTCGCTCACCTGGATTGGGCGGAGACAACGAAGCTTGCAAGGAAAGAAATTTCGCAACATGATCAGAAATGAATTCTCGAAGTTCGGTTTGAAGTCCTTGTAGCTCTGTTTCAAAGGCTGCTGTATGGAAAGGTAATTCATTTGCCAATACTATTTTGGAGGACTTGACAATGTCAACACACCTGGAGATGGATGTCCTTTGGGCAATGGAAGACCATGCTCAAGGTCCAGGTCTGGTGCGTCCTGCATAACGAGAGCTGTCGACAGTTTGGACACATCATGGATTTTATATATCTAACGCCTTGCGTTGAGTAGCAGGGTGGGATCGAGCGGCGTGGATTGAACGAGGTGGAGGCGAATGTGCAAGGACACCCGATCAATGTCCTGCGGCACAACATCCTGGCATTTGGGACAACTTAACGTGGCTCAATGGTCTAGTAGCATGATACCTGCTTCGGGAGTTTTGTCCGAGCCTAAATGGGTTCTAACTGCAGGTGGTCCCGGGTTCAATTCCCGGTTGAGCCCATCCCAATTAACTGGTCGTCATTTTGGATGCTGTAGGTTTTGTTTCATCAATCGAATGAGGTGAAATATTACCTCTGTACAAAGAGGTGGCATTTGATTTTCCAGTTGAACAGCGATTTCGAACGTAGTCGGCTTTAATATATAAACGTCGACGAAACCGCTCTACGTTTTAACCCTTTGCCAATGCTGGCTATCCGGTCGAAATAACATCCGAGTCATCGGGGTCCTTATGAACGCACGAATTGCAAGGAGTAACGCTGACTTCGTTCGGTTTCAGAGACGCCCATGAGATAGCGCAGGTATTTACATGATGCTACGGAGACCCTGAGTTCTGACTGTTACAAGGGGAAGTAATTTCAGCTCAAATCACTGAGCACGATGCATGTAGCTTACATTTGGACTTGACCTGTAGAACGAACCAAGGTACTAGCCAGGGCCACCCCAGTAGCTTCACGGCGCAGCATTTTCGACGATCCCCCCCTGGGCAGTACCAGAAGAGCCTGCCCGGATGCTACCCAAGACGGAATTCCGCGGCTCGAGCTTAAATCGATGCCTCGCCTTCGCCCGATCTTTTTTCATCCGTATTCGGCATTTCTCGCACAACGTGGCGAATACATCCACAGGAATCGAGCGATGACACGAATTGGTTCGGCATTGGCGCTGGAAAAAGGTTGTATGATTGAAATGTTAAACAAAACCGAAAACGTACAATGTTTTGTCCACTTTCGTCAGCTGCCTTCTCTCCTGGGCTGGACCTAGGGGTGTTGACTTGAACATCCATCTCGACGCTAGCGCGTAATTGTGTAGTATTGCTGACGGTTTCAGGAGCTGAGGGAGCGCTTGTAGCTCTCACGGTGAGGGGCGGATCGACGACATTAGCAGCAACAGTATGGACTGTTCTTGATGTTATTGCCTTTGTGTGATATCAATCAATCTGGGAATGGTGCATAAGACGGTGAATTAAGAACATTACGGACTTCGGCCGACACCATGGACCCGGACTGGGAAGAAGGGTGGTGCAGCAGGTACGAAGCATCTTTGCTGTATCCATAAGATGGGTGATAAAGATGCTGTAAAAGGTACGGCGGGAGCTGCGGCCTGTATGGGTTCGGAGGATACCGAGCACAGAGATGACCATACGGGAAACCTGCTGTGTATGGTGAAGGTGGATAGTCATATGGGTAATGATATGGCGTTTGATGTACAGCAGGGTGCGTTGTCAATGGAGGTGGCACCAGAGCTGACGGGGGTACGAAGGGCGTTCCTGGCATACCAAACGAGCTTGAGCCGTAATGGGGAGGTAAGTAATAAGGATATTGATAAGGAGTTGAATAGGGATGAAATGTGGAAGGTGTCGCCGGTTTCGCGGGAGAGACAGCTGGCGCGCGAGGAGCATGAGCCTTGCTTCGTTGAGTAACAAGGGGAGAGGTAGGGGAGGGCCCCGCAGCTCCATGTACATCTATAGCAACTGGAGCACCTGAGCTAATAGAAAAAGGTATGGGTTTTAGACTCCCCGGGGCGTCAATAGTTGGGGCAATCCCGACGGGGTGGGTAGTTTCAGGGTGGGGAGTCTTCGACACAGTAGACTGTGAAGTTGTCCCGGGACTGTGGCGATCATTCGCAATGCGCGACTTTTTCGCTGGGGTCTGGTATACGGGTGGTGAGTGCAGGGGCAATGTGTGGCGAGAGTCAGGAGACACAGATCCACTCTCATTCACATAAAACGGCGATGCACCAATGAGGCCACTATTGTTAACGTTCTGGACAAAATAAAAGACGATGAACGAGATGGGGCATGAAGAGGACAAGGTACACACCTCCCCATTTTGTGGCAGCATCGTTCCTTCGAACACCGGCGAATTTTGTGGTCGAATAGAGGCAATACTAGCACTGACGCCATCCTGAGGCTGGTATTCCCTTATTGTGGACTGCATAGGAGGGGCCAACAGATTTGCGGTGGACGTGAGAGGAGGATCCGAAGGCTGGCCAAGTTCATTGCTGATAGGTTGAGAGATGGTGTTGGCGACGGGACTCGGATTTATGCGAAGCACCGATTGAAATGTCCCGGGCCCTTGGGTTGTGGAAGAGATAATGGTGAATGGGTCGGTGGAATTAGTTGGGTCGGAAGTGGCTGGGCGAGATGGAGACATTGGTGGTGTCATGAATGGTGTCACCGAGATTGAGCCCGTAGCTGTGCTGATTACAGCGTCGGCACTGTCGCCTTGAGCATTCTCGTCACGGCCACCACCTTCCAAAGTGCTTCCTGCCCCAGAATCCTGAGATTCCCTTTCCTTTTCTCCACTCCCACCGGCGTGATTTGGAGACATATCTGGGGTGGAAGGAGTAGAGGCAATTGCGTCCACATTCTCTATGTCACCCTCCAACCGTTCGACTTCCTCTGCCGCACTCTCTTCAAGAGCCTTCTTCTCCTTCTTGAGCACTCTTTCGCGTGCTCTACAAAGTTCGCAATTCCGCCAACGCAATCCGGGGATCAGGAGGTTGTGGCACTCATCCGTCGCGCAACTGGGTTTGCGCTTCTGTCGCTGAAAGACCAAGATGTTTTATGAAATATAGGCATAGATGGAAGAATGTTTGCTCGCACCATTGTCTTCCCCTTCCCCTTCTTGTCTGTACCCCCCTCTTGCGCTAAAGCCATGGCATTTTTCATCAACTCTTCCTCATCGTTTTCATGGATTGGTTCCTGGGCCAGTCCCGTTGCATATCCCTCCGCTTCCAGGTTCACGTCCGCTCCATGCTTCTCAATGTCCTGACCGATAGCCTTCTCTCGCAGTCGCTTCAGATTGCTGTGATATCTATTCTGCAGCCGGTGTTCCTCGCAGCGCTTATAGCGATAGAAACCGGGGAGAACTTGGCGACAGTGCGAGACAGTGCACATGCGCACGGGAAGGGCTTCATCTGTTCGGATATGGATGAGGAACGAGTGTACGAGTGAAGTAGTCGGAGTCCACCTGTGGGTATCCGATAAGGAGATTTCGCATAAGGCGAGTCAAGCGCGTTGGTTGGATGAAGTACAGTCAGCGCTGGCTTGTTGGACAATTGATCGGTAAGTGAGCCGAGGCTAGTGCTTTCATCCTCTATATGAGGATAAGCTTGGCCAGTCACGCTCGTGGAAGGAGTCGGCGAAAGGGTAGCAGGGGGAGGAGGTCCTGTTCCGCTGAGAATGGCAAATTCCCATTGGCATACTTCCTCGGGGGATCCTGCGAGTAGCTTGAATGGGATTCAAAAATGGTCATTTAACAGAAGAGGCCCGAAACGTACGGGTTCTCCGGCCTGTTGCCGCCTCTGGTCTTCCTGGATTCTCAGCTCGAAAAGTACCCGATCAAATGCCTCTCGCTCGGCCTTTGATCTCGCCCGTTTGGTAGTACCATAGGTGCGGTAGCGCGAACGACAGTCGGGGCACATCTTATACACGTAAGAGGCTATTGAAATTGAAGGGTATTCCGGAGGACAAAACATGAATTACCTGGGATTTCGGCTTTGCAGCCTCTGACGGAACATGATCGTTTCGGAGTATCGTCGTCTGCGGGAGAGTCTTGCGTTGAAGGTGTAGCCGACCCTCCAGCGATGAGATGTGGATCCGCGGACACTGCCTCTCGCTCCTCGTCAAAATTTGGACGGAGGTGCTGAATAGGAGTGCCCTGAGAAGGCTCCGAGAGCAGACGAGGGTCGATGGCGCTGTCCCAGGGGATCGTCGTGTTGGGGGCAAGATTGCCCATTGCAGCCGCCTTTTCCAATTTTCTTCGAGCGCGTTTTGTATTGGCATATATGCGATGTCTTCCCCTGCAGTCGTCGCACATTTTGTTTCTCGAATCTGGAAGGACGCGTCCCTTGCATCCTCGGACGGAGCAGACTGTGGATGACTGCCCTGGCATCGTCGTAGTTCAAGCTTAGTCACAATCGTTGAAGACAATCCAAAACACGTCTAATCCCGTCCTCGACCTTCCCAACGTCCCCGACGACGACCCGGCCAACCACCGCAGTCATCTTGTCGGGGTGCCATCTCAGTAATGACGCCCGGACCCGTTCCTTCTTTGTCGTCTTGCACCCACGCACTCTCAGTCCACCCAAGAAAAACTCTTTCATATTCTCCATTTCCAAATCTTCCAACCCGGCACTCAGATCCACTGGCCATGGTATATCACCGAACTCGACGGGTCCTCTGCTCTCCAACAGACCCTTCCACCCTCTCTCATATCTCTCCCACCGCTTTTCCAACGCTGCCTCCACTTCACGCAACTCCAGTTCCTCCCGTATGGCTTTGGTTCGCGTCCAATCCCGATTCCCTTCCGTGTCCCTCAGAATTCCGCCCATCCGCACCCACGCTTCTTCTCCTTTCCGTGCCTCGGCCTCCTCCAGTGCGACTTGGTGTTCATGGAGCTCTGCGTCGCGTTGTACGCGTGCCGCCCAAGCTGCTTCTCGATTGACATCCTCCTCTCTACATTCCTTTTTCACGTCTTGCTTCTCTTCAGCAGGAGCTTTCTTGAGAGATCCGTCTGGTGAAAAGGCGAGGTAACCCAGCGTTGGCTTCGTTTGCTGGCCGTGAGGGGATACTGTCCTGGCGGAGGCGGGCGATGGTGGAAGAGAAGACTTGACACTGGCTAGAAAATCCCATTCCCTGGATTTGTGACTGGGAGTAAAGGGCTGCCGACTAGAACGAGGTGGGGAGAATGAAAATCTGCTGGTCATCGTGAAGCAAAGTAGCTACCCTAGCCGCCTGGCGAAATGGTGGCCACGTGCCATAATTGAATATGGGCAGGCTTTTTCGCGAAGTAGTTATCTAATATTAATATAGCGAAAGTGTTGCCAACTCAACAACGGGGATGCCGCGCATACCACAAGAGATCATCGACGCTATATTGGATCATTTCGCAGGATGCCATGAGAGCTCCGCCGTCTGGAGGACATGCGCACTAGTCTCCAAGTCATTTCGACCGCATTCACAGAGGGCTTTATTCCGACATATCACGATCGACGCCATGGATCGTCCATCCCTCTCACGTCTTCACGCAGTCCTAGTAGATAATCCTCGTCTTGGGACGCACGTGCGAGAGCTGTCTCTGTCCATCAGACTGACGGAAAGCTTGTCCCAGACATTCGAAACGCTTTTAGACACACTCATCAGATTCACCGGGCTAACCAGCTGCACCTGGGTGCAAGCCCCGCTACCATCCCAATGGCCAATTGACGAAACACTTCGCACGAAGCTATATCAATTCCTGCGGTTGCCCTCCCTGGTCAAGGTCGTCATTCATGGGGCCGATCAAGTCCTTGTTGACTTTCTCGCCTCGTGTGGACAGTTGAAGTCACTGGCAGTCAACGTTTCCCCGGGTTACCTCGAAGACAGTGTCAGATTTCCTGGTGCTGGATCGATATCAATATCCACGACCCGCTCAACTCCAGCATCCGGTCAACTCGAGGAATTGATCATCCATCAACACTGTATTCTAGAACTCGTTCACTCTCTTGCTTCTCAATCATCTCGGCTCCATGTCTCCCGCCTTCGCAAGCTCACAATAATCAGATCATCCAGCAGCTTCAAGTTGAAAGAGCTAAGAAAGGCTTCCCAGCAAATGCTAGATCTGTGCGCAGACGCCTTGGAGGAGCTGACGTGTGGTAAGCATCTGTTGTCATCCTTCCTCTCTCTGTTGCCGCACCGACAAATAAGACCTCTACTAATATCACCCTCAACAGACGGCATGTCATCGGACGTAACGGGATGTTTTAACCTCACTCATCTCACCCGCCTGACCCTACTCCGTTACTTCATTCCCCCGCGGTTCGAGGTAGAGCTATGGCTACAAAGATTCCTTCGCCTTTCCATTGGGACCCCAAACTCATTACAAGTCATTACGCTTCGCTTGCCACCCTCTTTTTCCAGAGACGAATGGAATGCTCTCGATGTCATTCTATCCAATGCAACATCTATTTCTCGAGCACATCTCTCACTCGTGCTCTTTCACAGTTCATCAGACTATGCAAGGAGATTGGGGGACGATTTCATGGCTCCTGAACTCAGGAAAGAGTATCTTCCAAATCTGATGGAAAGAGGGGGGTTTTCAATCAATATCGAATTCTGGCCGGGGGTGCCTGAAGAAGTCATCAGTCTTCCGTCGCTCCAGTCATCAAATGGGCTAATTGGGATTCGGGATGCACATAGAGGTTGACATGTTTCATGGTATGCCCACGATACAAGAGGAAGAACAGGCCACCTCGAGGGCCTGAGGCTGGCGGACATGATACGGCGGACAGGATGCGAGGAAAGCCACTGCACTGGTGAGAGATATGAAGCAAAACGCGATGTTGGAAGGTGGGGATGGGGATGACCGTTGGCAAGATTCATCCGTGACCTATTGGAAGTGCGGTCTTCATGCGTAACGGAGTCTGCCACACGAATGTCTGTGATCATACTCACCAGATTGAAATATTGAAGGATGAACGATATTGCTCAACTAATGATTAATGGGGCACTGTGTGGGCGACTCGAGGGCGGCGAAGGGGCAGGGTGAAAGAGAGCAAAGGCGGATTCAGACGAGTTGGGCTTGCTCTGTTCGGTCGACGTCGCCATCATCATCTTTGGTATCTCGATACTCATTTTATTCTTATTCTCGTTGTAGAAATCCAACGCCAAATCGACATTCGTGTGCTTCTCTCCACCGCACTCGCTAGCTCTCCACCCCACAGGCGAAAGGAATACACGTCCTGCCGATTTTTGGGTGGAGATGTGATCCTCTCGTTCATTGTGAAACAAACACCAGTCTTGGCTAGTCGTTCGGGCATTTCAATCTTTGACACACTCCACAAAGTTATAAGAATGGAAACCGATTTCATAACTCCTCTCGTTTCATGAACGAGTCGACCCGAAAGTCCCCAACGACACTTGTCGATGACTTCTCCGAGCGCGGACGTGGTCAATGCAGCCATCCATGACACGATAGTCGGGGAATGTCTTGAAGCCCAAGAGCCCGGTACTATTTGAAAGACGTTCATGTCAAGCTGCGCCGGTAGGATGAAACACTAGGTAGCCTGCTGCACGTGGTTCATCCATTGAATATCGGAATTTTTCTTGTTCTGGGACGCTTTGTTGGATCTAGGTGTCCCCGGGGTGTTGGAGATAGGTTTTCTTCCAAATGGATGAGATGTGGAGACCCATTTAGACCTTCTCCATCCTGTTTCCTCACCTCAACCTGAATAAAGACGTTATCGCCATGCATCGGTATTTCAAAAGACGCCCAGTTTCCAACGCGAACATGAACCATGATATGTTCGAACAAACATCTTTATTGGAGCCCGTCAGACGAAGTTGGAAAGGAAATGGAGAAGTACAATTCTCTATAATTAACACCATCACGAAGCAGGGTGCTGCACTTCGTCTTGGACGACGGCAGGATCGACGGCTATGGTAGCTAAATCCACTTTCGGAGGTTTCGGAGGGTGCAAGACTAGGTTCCCGAGTCGAGGTGGGGTGGAGCGATTGATAAATTCCATTTTTGTCGGCAACTTACTGGCAGCTTGACGGAGGGCTAAGATAAAACTTGTCAAGCTAGTTTTCCCGCAAGGTTGAATAGTATGTACCCTCTCTGGCAAGCTCCTCTCTTATTGAGGCACCACCAATTTCGAAAATGACCCGCCCTGTTGGGACTCTGAAGATGACTTCGTGAATCAAAGGGTCTAGCTGGGGTAGATTGTACACACCGAGTTGCCCAATATTCAAAGGTTCCCTTTCCTTTTCCCATGCGAGTTTCATTTCCCTTTGAGAAGGATAAGGATGGGTTAATCTCCATTTTAGTTCCTGGCTTACCTTGACGCAGACTGGGATATCCGGGAAGACACGCAGATATACCTTAGTTCCTTTAATGACCTTGATTTTCTTCTTGATGACCTCCTCCGCGGTGGTGAGCTGCTTCGCACTCAAACGGGCCCCGTCACCCTTTATCCGGATGCCCCATTCTCCGTAGGCCAATGTCGTCCCTTTTATGGAGCCTCCAGTCGGGATCGGGACACGACCTTTGTGTCTCTTAACATGTTTGACTTGGCGGGGAGCAAGCTGACCGCGGCCTCTGGTAAATATGCTTAGAGGGCTCAACGCCGTGATGATCCTGTGCGAAGCGGAAGGGGCATTCAACGACCGCGACAGTGACGAAAGAGAAAACATTGCTTATGTAACACACTGCCCCTTCACACCTACCATGAGCGACAAGAAGAGAGCTTTCGACGACACCGGAGAGTCGCCCAGCAGCAAGAAATTGAAAAGGTCAGAATCTTTACTTTCGTTGACTTGGAATACAAACCTAATTGGCTCTTCTCCCTCCTCAGTGATGTGAGTCAATCTTTTCTCATTTCAAGGTGAATGAACCCCTCCCAACTACATTCTGACATGTTTCTATAACCTTTTTTCTACACCAGAACGCCACCAATGGTTCAACCTCGTCCGTAGTCGTAAGTTCAGCCGTAATCTGTTCCGAATGGCAGCTAATCCTCCGTAAACAGCCATCCGCCGACCTCATCCAGCAGAAACGTGCGGAAATTGCTGCAAAGCTAGCGGTATTCAAGAAGGATACATTTGGATGGACTCCACCCATCAGAGCTCCCGTTCCGACCAAGCCTGTGGTGCCTCTGCCGACCGTGGCTTCCTCCCCCACCGTGTCCAGCGGTCCCACTCCGGCCACAGGATCCCCTGCGTCTGCAGGCATTGATGACATCGCTCGCCGAGTGTCAGAGGCCAAGCGTCGTGTTGCTGAAGCTCAAAACAAGCTAGCCGTTAAAGACAATCCTTACATGGTGGGCATAATGGAATAATGTTGTTCGGTCATTGAACTTTTTGCTAGTCGATGCCTCAGAATGGGAGGAAGAGCCGTCCTGCCGAAGCCGCACCACAAGGGGCAGGTCTAAAGATGGCTGCTCATCCTCTATTACTGGATACTGCCCCTGCGCAACCCCAGTCCAAGAAAGACAAATATAAGCCTATGCAGCCGAAATTTGCTTCCATCAAAGTCAGCGACTACCCTACGCTTCCTTTTATCAAGCTGATCATCTTGTTGTCTTTTCCAGGCAAACGTTCGTAACGCTCCAACGCCGCCTCCCCCCCCGCCGCCTGTTGTCACGCCTGAAACCTCCAATCCTTACGCCGCCGCTGCCGTGAAAGATACTGGGTTCGAAGGTGCTCCTAGAGAGAGGGTCGGCCGGAATTTCAGATTCAACCCTAAAGGCAAATATGCTGCCCTTGGGAATCAAATGCGACAGGAAAATCAACTTGAGGCGCTTAAGCAGCGCATTGCAGAGAGCGCAAGGAAGGCTGGTTTGGATGGTGAAATGGGTGTGGAGAAGGCGATCAAGGTAAAATTTCCTCCTACAATGTACGCTTCCCATCTAACAACGAAACAAACCAGCGTGCTCCACCTCCTGATGCAGAGTGGTGGGACGTCGCTCTTTTGCCGAATAAGAATTACGAGGATGTAACTCTTGGGATGGACAAACTCAACATCAGAACACATAATTCGCCCATCACTATCTACATTCAGCACCCAATCCCGATCCCTGCACCCGGCGATAAGAATAAAGCAGCACTTAAACCACTTATGTTAACTACCAAGGTTGCCATTTATTATATCACGTATGAAACGTCTTCCTGACCGTAAGTTATAGGAACAAAAGAAGATGAGGAAATTGAAGCGTGCTTCCGAGCTGCAGGACAAAAGAGATCGCATTCGTATGGGTCTTTTGCCACCAGATCCTCCGAAAGGTATAGATGGACCTTCCCTTTAGCACTTTCTTATTTTTTTCACTCTTTAGTTGGTCTCAAAAATTTGATGAAGGTTCTTACGTCCGACGCTGTTCAAGACCCTACGCGTGTCGAGGCGAGAGTCAGGCGCGAGGTCGCGATGAGGCGTCATACCCATGAGAAAATGAATGCAGAGCGCAAATTGACAGATGAGCAGAGGAGGGATAAGAAAGAAGTGAAGAAAGCTGACCAAGAAAAGAAGGGAATTTATGGAGCTGTTTTCAAGTACGCTTCTGTTTGGCCTATGATCGTGGCGCCCGCTGAAATTTACTTATCTTCTAGGGTCAAAGTTCTCTCCGATCCAGCACATCAGTTCAAAGTGCGCAAGAATGCGGAGCAGTTATCGTTGACCGGGGTCACGATTTTCAACCCGCAATTCAACATGGTTTATGTGGAAGGTTCTGGCAAAGGAATCAAGACCTATAAAAGACTGATGATGAATCGAATTGCGTGGACTGAGGCTGCCCGACCCCGTGGGGCCGAGGACGTTGTCCTGGAAGATGACAATCCAGATGGTGAAGCCGAGTCTTCCAATGCCGTAAAAACTACTGTTATTGATGAAGCGGGTGACGGAAGAGCGTCGTTGGAAGATAATCGGTGTTTCCTGGTTTGGGAGGGTCAACTGAGGGATCGGGTATTCAACTCTTTCAAAGGACATAGCTCTCCGACTGATAGGGATGCGAAAGAGATTCTTGGAGAGAAGTTGAGGGGATATTGGGATCAGGCGAAGAATTGGAAACCAGAGGAGGAAGAATTGTTCTGAGCGCCTCGATTTGGAAAGTCGCCACTCGTCGTGGGTTCTTTGCTGTGCTTGGATGCTTTAGTTTCAGCTGCTGATGGTGTATATTTAATGCATGGGTTTGCATGATGTTGTTTTGCAAGGGTTCACAAGACATAGCTGCTGCGGCCACACCTTACTTGCAATTGGTGGTGGCGAAATTTCTACATGGCAATTCCGACCTGCACGGCTCACAGAACATCCACAGTGATATAAACGCTATTACATCCGACCACGTTCACTGATAACAGTACGTCGAACCCAATTTGCCACCTCGTGGACAACAGGACCGCCTCGTGTTGAGATGGAAATGATCCGTGTGTGGCATTCTTGCTGTGAGCCACTTCTTATAAGACCAGATACCGTGGAGCGCTCCGCGACAACCTCACTCATCGAACCGCATCCCTGAGACAGGTAAGATGACTTATACTTTCAATCCTTATTACTCTTTTCGACTTCGAATGCATGTTCTGCAAGTCAAGTGGGATGCAGCATTTTCCGAACAATTTTTTCATCGCGCCGCCTGGCAGGCTCAAGCGTAAAGTCGTCAGTCATAACCAGAAGGATTGGTCACAAGCGCACTGATTATGCACTACGATGTACACAGGTCCAACCCCCGATCACCCCTTGGCAACTTTCAAGCTGTTTGGTATGGATCAATATTATCGTCGTCAGTACTGTTTTGATTCAAAATCGGCGTTGGTTCAGGAATGTGGGAAGTATCCCCAAGCAGTGGTTCAAGTTGTTCTCCACCCATTCTGCAGCAAGAAATGCGCACGCAGGCATGACAAACGAACCCGTACATTGGCTACTGTCGCACCAATGATGCCCGTCATGCCACCTCCCCACCCAGATTTTAACATGTGCAAGGTCGGTTATCGCCACAAATTTCACGATGGGCCCTGAATGTGGCGTTAACTCCTGCCGATCCTTTGTCCGGATTTGGTTTGCAGGGATGTGGCTTATCTCCTCAAGCTCTCAGTCCACTCGGGTGCCTCTTAACACACTGCAGCCCGTCCTGTTCTAGCAAATGGCCTCTCAAAATGGTAAGATGTGCGTTCAAAAACTGCGAAGAATTCGTAAGCGGCGCCTACGGGGGGTTCTGTGCAGTGTTGCATAGACATCTATAGTGGGTGAACACTACCTCCCCGAGCTTTCAAGTATCGTTCAGGGTCTTTCCCGAAACAGCGTACCTCACCTCGTGATCCCGCCATCAACAGCTCAGCCTATGGGACTGAAGAGGCTCAATCCTTTTCGAGTGTTTAGTCGCCCGAAACATCAGATTTTGTTCTATGATAAACATGACCCATATTTTGGGTTCACCAACTTTTCGGCACACCCAGTCACATATAAAGGCATGGTATACCCGACCAGCGAACATCTATACCAGTCCCTCAAGGTGAGATGCGTCTTCATGATGCTTGCTTTTCTAAATTCCATCTTTTCTGTCATGTCAGTTTGCAAAGAAACGGCCTGATATTGCAGAGCATATTCGAACATGCTCTGAGAACCCCGGGGTGGCGTTTAACGAGGCGCACAACTTCCAACAGTACGTTCGGCCAGATTGGCTCAAAGTCAATATCGTCAAGGTAATCCAGAGTGCGCCTTTACCTCCCCTTAATTTACCGATTCGTATGTTAGATGGAGGAAACACTTTGGCACAAATTCACTCAGCATCCTTATTTGGCCGCTGAATTATTGTCGACGGGGGATGCTCAACTGATCGAGGTATGAATCTAATTTCTTAGGGAAGAGCTCGGAGGGAATATAATGCCTTGGCAGGACTCGCCAACAGATGCGTTTTGGGGTGTGGGGCGGAATAGAAAGGGGCGTAATGAGTTGGGTAAAGTGTTGATGCGGCTTCGACTTCGGCTTCAAGAAAATAACTAATCGTTGTTCGCTTCTTGTCCCCACCTTCCTGTCTTCAGCATCTAATAATGTTAACGCTGTATGAATAGTTTTGTAGTACTGATTATATCCTGGATCCCAATGTACTCCACCCTGAGCAAAGCTGGCCGAATCTCCCGACCGATTCTTTGCACATGAGGATCTTCCCAAGGTTGACTATGATGACGGCCGGAAGAAGGTCATTCTGCAAGATCCACAAACTGAATGCATGTCTCCGACTATGGCAAGATCGTCAGACAGAGAACAAGACCTCCTTCCAATTCCACCATTGGTGGAATGAAGGGCAGAAGGAATTTATAGCAGCGCACGAACCTGAGCCATTTGACAGCGATGCAGATGACGATGGGGATCTTTCGGAAAACTCGGAGGACAGGGGGGAAGGACAAAGTAGAAAACAATGCGGGAAAGAGAAACTGCTTCATCAGGAAAAACTCACTTGAGTATGTAGCACTATGGAAACTTGGTAGGCGGCATAGCTGTGTAGACAAGTCCCCGTTTCATAGCACTCCGTAGCTCGTCCGTAGGTCATAGCCACATGTCTGTAGC
>Ga0307516_10002247_pt1 | contig 26051 bp, 37 predicted proteins | sample 19_EM_MG_FD_203310 | JGI IMG/M metagenome (GOLD analysis project Ga0307516, IMG submission 203310) | Populus trichocarpa ectomycorrhiza microbial communities from riparian zone in the Pacific Northwest, United States - 19_EM | ecosystem: Host-associated > Plants > Roots > Unclassified | place...
TACCCGAACTAACTGTCGTCGCTAACGTAGTTGACGAGGCCGGCAAACTGACCAGCTTGTAAGGCCGCTTCGTACTGCTCTCGTGCTTGATCCTTGTGTTTTGAGACGCCAATAATGTTGCGGCCATCTGAAGTCTCCATCTCGAAAGCACATACTGCCGCGCTCGCAGGAACGGGAAAGATGTATTTGCATCTTGGGGTCGCCGTGTTGGATTCGTTGCTGTATACCTGGGTTAATGTGACCCGAGCAGTAACTGTGCATGTATCAATACCAGAATGAATGACAAGGTCAGCAAATGCTCACCGTCGATTATGAAGATCGTGACTCGCAATTCTTCGAGCGGTAGATATCCTACAGCTGAACCGAGATCTGGGCCAGCCTGATATACGACACCAGGATGGGCCATAAGAAAGAATGGAATGCGGAATCGGACGGTTGCGTGTAAAGGTGATCAACCTTATACTTTGTCACCACGAGGTAGGGCCATGTGTCCATTGCTGTTGAGCTGGGCGCTAGATAACAGGATCATGAAGGGAGGATCGTGTGGAGAATTGAACGGGGTGATAGAGAGGACGAACGCGACTCAAACTTCGACCTACATCACGACTGCAAACCAGTTCATTCCGACCGTCTTTACAGTGCATTACAACCGGGCGCAAGCGCATCCAGCCCGTGGACGTAGTATTCTCCTCCGCATTAAGCCCGACCAAAACGAACCATGCCCGCCACGAAAAGCTATCCGTTCTGGTAAGTTCAGTCTTTCCGACCAACTTGCCTTACCCAGACGGGATGCCACGTAGGCTTGGAGGTCGGTGTATCGCAATATACCAATCTTCATGAGCTTATTCTCAACTTTTCCACAAATATAGGTGTCGGTGCATCGAGTGCGTCGCACTTCGTTCTATCTGTTATTGATGTAAAACGTGAATTTTTTGAATTCCTTCCAGTGGCGGCATGCTGCACCCATCCTTTAGATCTGGCCAAAGTGTTCGTCTAATATTTCCCGCATTCCTCGCCCCCCATGACGTCCCCTGTTCCTGCAGCCGCATGCAGACCTTAGGAGGGTCGAGGAGACCTTCCACCGTTACCATCATCCGCGCGTCGATTGCCCAGTCGGGATTCCACAGCTTGTACACAGGTCTTACAGCGTCACTAATGCGGCAAATGTCTTACTCCCTCGTTCGCCTTGGGGCTTATGAAGACATGAAGGCTCGCATCTCGAAGAGCGGGCCTCCATCAACCCCAACTCTCATCCTAATAGCAAGTTTCGCTGGATGCCTCGGAGGCATAGCAGGGAATCCCGCAGGTATCTCACATTGCGTCTTTTTTTTCTCGTTATTCCCCGTGATATCGCTCTTACCTTAGATATTCTACTCGTCAGAATGACCAGTGACTCCGTCCGCCCCCCGGACAAGAGATACGGCTACCCAAATGCATTTACCGGCCTACTCAGCTTAATCAAGGAAGAAGGACTACGTGGCCTCGCGAGGGGCTTGGCTCCGAATACGGTACGGTGACTGAGCTTTCCCTGATATCCGCCTAATCCATCGAAATGCAGATGAGAGCGGTATTGATGAACGTACGACCATCCATAATTCATTCACCATCTCTGCTGACGCTGTTCACATTTCAGGCGTCTCAAGTGGGATCGTAAGGATCCCACCTAATGCAGGATCAATCACCTAATTCAGTTCCGATTTCCAGATATGATTTCTTCAAGTCGACTCTACTCCGCAATCCACTTCCTGTGATAGATTATCAACTCCGTGACAACCTTTTACTCCATGTCTTCGCCAGTCTCTTGGCTGGTACATTTGCAACGAGTAGGTGTATCCACCGTCTCTCTTCCCCAATCCTTACACCCTAGTTTTAGCCATCTGTTCTCCCGTAGACGTTGTTCGATCGCGAGTCATGGCTGCGGTATGTCTCATCCAAGTCTGAATTACACCTTTGTCAGACTCTTTTCCAGTCGAGCAAGGAGCGGGCTACTCAGATACTCGCGCGGTCGCTACGGGAAGAAGGATTCAGATTCTTTTTCAAGGGTTGGACACCTGCCTTTATACGCCTAGGGCCCAATACCGTTCTACTCTTCGTTTTCTTTGAGGTAGGGATTTGTTACGGAGGCATCTACTTTAGACGAACTTGACGGGCTACTCTTAGCAACTCAAGAAAAGTTGGGACACTTTGATGTCCTAGCCCCCAGGTCCAATCGTGACTCGGAGCATCGGGTTAGACGTGAAATCATACTCTCCACTGCAAAAAGTCTTTTATTGACCCTAGATTATATACCTCGCCAATCTATCAGGTTGTAACGCATTCTAGATCTGGATCACCTACTCTTTATCTGTTTATGTAGATTTCTGTTAGTGTATCTCCGGACTTGACATAGATGCTGGTGCTTTCGATAATAATAATATATCTAGACGTACAAGGCGACATGATTGGGACTGAGTGGGTGACATTCGTGTAAGTCGATCGTTCCAATTGACGTTGAACATGAAAATTGAAACTCCCGAATCAATCCTTCGGATGTCCTTGGAAATTACCGTCAGACTTACCTTGTTCTTCGAGTCGTGAACACAACACCTGACCAAAACCATGGAGGCGTTCCAGTTACTCTCTAGAGGAGGCGCTAGGTTCGATAAAAACAGGTTCAAGAACGATGTCGGCCTTTTCAACGTAAGGTCAACATTCTACACCCTCATTATCCCGCTCTCAGCTCTCGTTCAGAAATCTTGCAAAACTGACACCGGCCAAAAACCTACGGCAGAACTCCCGCCCGACCTAGATTTTTTCAAATACGCACAAGGCAAACGTAAGACCGGTGATGCTTTGGGCAAAGGGGTCGAGCCAGAAAGCAAAAAGCGGAAAACAAACGAAGAGGAACCTGAACCCAGCGACGAAGCAAAAGGAGACAATGGAGGTGATGCTCAACCACGAACATCCGCAGTCCCAAAGCATCGCGTCAATGTAAAAGGTGTGAATGTCCCTGCACCAGCGGAAACATTCCAAGACCTCGGCGTCCGCTACAACTTGCCATCGCTCATCCTATCGAATCTTGCACAAAACGGTTTCACTCACCCGACTGGCATCCAGTCACATGGGATACCTATATTGCTAGAGGTACGGTCTTTTTTTTCATTCAACAGTCGCTATCAAAGAACCGTTCTCTTCAGGCTCGTGATCTTGTAGCGATCTCTCCAACGGGTACTGGAAAAACGCTCTCCTATCTAGTTCCAGTTTTTTCTGCCTTGGGATCCCCGGCCTCGGCAGGGAACAAGGTCGGCGCAGGTGTTAGGGCTATTGTTATTGCCCCTACGCGGGAGTTGGCCCACCAGATCCACAACGAATGCTTGAAACTTGCACAGGGAAGAAAGTGGAGGGTTGTACTTTTCAGCAAAGCTACAGCAAGTACATTGGCCGATAAAAGTGTCAGGGACAAGGTTGGTGAGTAGTGACAATGTTTGCCGCCCAGACATCAGTCATGCAACTCGTTCTGGTAGATATCATCATCAGCACACCATTGCGTCTAGTTGCATCGCTACAATCCGGAAAGTTGGAACTGCACAAGTATGTTTTTCCCTTTGCTGTGTTATTTGAAGGTGTCATCTTTGGATTGACAGCGTCCGACATCTCATCCTGGACGAAGCAGATCGAATGTTAGATTCTGAGTTCTTACCTCAAATCCAGGAGATTTTGGCGTCTTGCACACACTCAAACATTCAAAAAGCTGTTTTTAGCGCCACGCTCCCAGCCAACGCAGAGAAAATTGCAATGGAACTGCTTCGAGATCCTATTCGAATTGTTGTAGGCCTGAAGTACGTTGGTTTGACTTCCCCGTGTGCAGCTCTCATTGTGTCCCTTGTCAGGGATACCCCTCTTCCTCTTATCGCACAGACGTTGACATACGTCAGAGATGATCCGTCCAAACTTCCGAGTCTATTAACCTACCTTGCTCAACCCTACAACCCACCAATCCTTGTCTTCACATCCTCCCAACCGCGTGCTACATCCCTCGCAGAGGAGCTCGTTCTCCATGGGATACCTAATGTTGACTGCCTTCACGCTGGTTTAACGCAGAAAGAGCGCGATGATGCCGCTTTCCGCATGCGTCAGGGCGAGAGTTGGATTATGATCAGCACAGAAGTTATGGCACGTGGGATGGATTTCAAGGGTGTCCGAGAGGTAATAAATTACGATTTTCCAACCAGTGTCCAGAGCTACGTGCACCGTATAGGTACGCTGCTTTTTGATGGAATATTTTGGCACCCACATTCAACGCAATAGGGCGTACTGGACGAGCCGGCCGGGAAGGCAAAGCCGTTACATTTTTTACAGATGATGACGGTCCCTACCTGAAATCGTGAGTCATTCCTTCTACTCTCTTTTTTCATTCCCTTGAATCCATATTTCCCTTTTCAGAATAGCGAATGTTCTCCTTCAATCGGGCTCCCAGGTCCCTGAATGGATCCTTAGGTTACCAAAGCCATCAAAAATGAAGAGACGTACGATGGGCAAGATTAAACGACCTGAATATATCAATCCAGCCCACAGGATTGGCCGTGCTGACGCGATCAAAAAGAGGTGCTTCACACCGTAGTTATTTGGAAAGCAGTCCTAACCTCGTCACGATAGGGATATGATTGCAGGTTCCAAGCGGAAACAAGAGGCGAAACGTTTTCAGGGTGAAGCGAGTACTTCATGACATATAATTTCACGATCGTGAACGAGACTGTTACTCGAGGAATAGTACTACGTGATGCAGGATTAGGGAGACGATTATAATCGATGCTTTCTCCTTGACGTCGACATCGCATCAGGAGGCACGTCTGGTGCACCTCATTTGAATCCATATTGGACTAACTCTCCCCTGCTTCCGATTCTCATGTCCAAGTTCACAACGTGATAACGCCAATGTTTCCCCATGTCGTGCCATCACGGCTTTGTATATCTTTCCACCTCAGTTTCCAGCACAGCGATTAGCTTGCTTCAGAAAAACCAAAACTCATCAGCCCTGTGGCAATGTCAAAGGGCGAAAACGAACCAAAGGAAACACGGAACCGAAACCCGATGGATCGTCGGGGATCAGGGCGATTTCCATTTGGGTGTGATGACGAAAATGAAGTCGCCTCGAGGCGAACACGACGTTCTAACACTGAGTAGTGGGTCTTTTTACTCACACCGGACATTTGCGTCTTTCAGTTGAATAGCATTCAGGATGACACGAGCGACGGACGGAACCAATCCTTTCAGTGAAGTCCAAGTTACTGCTTTTGACGACATTCTTGCTGCAAGAGATGCCTCGAGCTCCCAGTAACATCGACAACGTCTCCCTTAGGAGGTCCCGCAGGCTTTCAGATCAACAACTGAGGAATTATGCAGGTATGTATCTCGAAAACCTTGACATAACGGTGTTGAACGACCGTCTGTAGAAGACACTTCGGTGGAACACACCGACTTATGTTCCGCCGGATTATTTGGTTCTGCGAATGCCAGCATCCCATTCCCCCACCTCGCGGGAACGCCATCGTCTTATTCGATAGGTCATTCTGACGCTTCAACAATCTTGCCCGGTTCGGGTTTGCCTCCTCACAAAGCAAGACCGCCACGCCCGCCCAATGCATTCATACTTTTTCGATCCGATCTTTGGGCTAGAGAAAAACAGAAAGAAGTTCCCATCAAACGTCCTCTTCAGGATTTCAGCCGTATCGCGGGTCATTGCTGGAACGAGCTTGACAGCGAAGAGAAAGCCAAATACCAGAAGCTCGCAGACCACACGAAGCACCTGCACGCTTTGCAGTATCCCGGATATAGATATGCTCCTATCAGCCGTCGAAGGACTGTGAAAAAGAAAGTCAGCAAGGGTAACCAAGAGGAAGAAGAGAGATGCAGGAAACTTGCGTCCTTGGTAATGGAGGGCGTCTCGCATGCCGATATGAGGGCAGCGATGAAAGGACTGGAGAAGTCTACTATTCGAGCAAATCCTCGTTCGCAGTCGTCCACCCCCAACCCTTCAGCTTCAACCTCCATTCCTCGTACCTCCATATTACAAGAGAGTGTCAAGCTCACCGAACCAAACTCACCATTTCCTTCCTTACCGCCTATCGCGAACGCTCCTTGCGCGGAAAACAACCAAGAACTCTATGGTTTAACACCGCTGGACGTCGACCCGTCAACAGGCGCAAAAACGGACAAGGTGCGGATATTTCTCAGTTCCCATGGTTTTGCTTCTCAACATTTGTCCAGAACTTGATCAATGTCTTTGATGGTTCCATAACTTCCATCCAACCTCCGGGATATAATCCAATGGATCACCAGTTTGGAGCAACTCACAGTAGTGCAGCTGAATGGCTTTGGTACAGCTACAACGACTTGGCAACGAAGGATGTAGCGGAATTTCCTATACCAGCCTTTCCGAAAAACCTCGACTCTTCCATTGATTTCACCGACCCTTTTGTCGCTAAAGTCGACCCAGTTCCGAGTCTGGGTCAGCAGGTTGAGGTTTCCGTCGCTATCCCGTTCTTAGATAATAGCGTCCTCTCGTTAGGTCCCTACGATACTGACTTTACACTTGACCAGTATTTCCAATTCGATTGAACCGCCTTCAACGCACACGTAGTTATGGAACGTCCTTCTTGGTTTCGTATTGTATTATTAATTTGGGAAAATACATGGCGAACAAGTAGCCTATCTTTTTTTTACACGTACCCATACTGAATCCAACTTGCCTCATCATTTTGTTCTCGCTTTTTTACTGACGGGCTCCGAGCTCCCCTCTTCAATCGGGAGTTCACCTCGATGCAGTTGTTCTTGCAACCACACTATACATGCCTCCTTGTTCCCTTCAGGGTTTTCCAGTTGCCACTCCACAACCCTCGCCATCACTTTCCCAGTCCAAGCCCCCGGCTTAGACTTACCTAGAACTTGCACAATTTCTCGTCCCTATATCAAAATAGAGAAGATCAAAAAGATGCATCGAAGTGAAAATGGGTATCGGACTGACATCCAGTATAGGTTTTGCTTCGATGGTCTCGGGGAGATGAAGGTCCTCGATCTTCTTCACCAGTATATTGTATAGCTCTACGACGGTAGCCGCCGCCGTGACTTGGGGTAAGTGTAAGACGTAGAACATCACAAAAATTAAATATCCCCACCTTCCAGTTCATCATTGACAATGTCGTATAATGGTACTAGTTCCTGAAGAAGGGAGAACAGCAGAGAGGTCGTCCAGTGCGACCCGGTGTTTGGATTATGCACCGTCTTCTCTCGTAATAGTAAGCCTATCACAACATAAACATCATCATCTGTATATCCATAGCACTACTTACCAAGCGCGACTCGCTCGGAAGGCGTTTGGAATCTTTCCAATGTAGGGTTGTGCAGTAGTTGTGCGGCAGTAAAGAGTGGAGGGATGCCATCAAGGTAATGATGCTGAGTTCCAAGCTTCAATGACTCTCGAATGACCAGATCAATTGCGGATTGAGGTTTCTTCTTCCTATCTTGATAAGTTATGCCCTTGTATGGTGTCAGCGCGGCCGCGAGGTAAAGTCGTGCTTTACAGGATGGATCTGTGCCTGCCACAGAAAGAAGCGTAGGGTGCAGGGAAGGTATCGGGAATGATGGAGAGGGATGGAAGACTCGATGGAGGATGTAAGCGGCGGTCAGTGCAGTCTGACACGAACCAGGCGAGGCAGAGAACGTTTTTGAATGTTCAGGGGGTACGACGGAGAATATGGCATTATATAGAGATAGGTCATGTATGAGGTATAGAGCACCAAGTGGGTCTCGCCCTGAACTCAAAAGTGTCATAGGTATGAGAGGAAGACGTTGTTGGACGAACCTTTCATCATTTTCGAAACCTCGTCTCCTATCCGTTCTCTTGCCACTTTGGCGACGATAGCCTCCTGTGTAAAATGCTTGTAAGTCTGTGAGGCATCCAATAAGAAAAGTTTTTCTAAACCTGAATCGCGGGATCTTTTGCAGCCTCTTTCAACTCCGGAACCATGTCAAACCCAAAGCGACTCGCGAATCTGATACAGCGAAGGACCCGCAACGGGTCATCTTGGAAAGTCTCCGTCGGTGGCAACGGTGTACGGATGATACCGTTCCGTAAATCGTGCAAGCCCTGTCCGACAACAGCAAAATCAGACTGCAGCCGATAGGGAGTTGCAATGACTACCTTTCCAGTGTGATCCTCAACCTCGCGTGTATGTATATTGTAAAAAAGCGAGTTTATCGTGGTATCCCGTCTAAGCGCGTCTTGTAGTGGGGTCCCAAATGCCTTCCTTTGAATTCAACCAAAGGAATTTTGAGCAAGAAAAGGCTATGCTAACAACTTCTGTCGGAATACGACTGTTTTCTGCATATTCCTCGCTCCTGAGATTGACAAGATCTATATCGAGGCCCAGAAATCGAAAAGTTGCCGTCTCGAGGTGTTTGGACTGATCCGGGTTCTGCGCAATTTTCGTTATCGTTCCGGTTTTGATACCTCTGCTTTCGGCAAAGACAGCTAGATGTTCAGCAAAAGAGAGGCCCATCATGTCGCTCAACGCAATATCGATGTCATTGGCTTCTGGGTGGCCGAGCAACTGTCGCAATTGGATCGGAAGATATTTCAGAATTGTCACCGACAAGCAACTTGTATTAACCTTATCCCTGACCCATCCCCCCGCGATTCTGCATGATGTCTCGATTCCATTTTCTGCCTTGAGATATTTAGAGCAATCGTCGAAGAGCGTGCATATTTGTGCTTCGACATCCGTGAGTCGGATGGTCATCTCTTCAGGGATATCGACGCGACCGAGGGCGGTATGCTTAAGGGACATGAAGCGGTTTGCTGTGGACATGCTTCTATTACAGTTAAAGGTCGTTCTCCAAAGGAACATGCAACTAGAAATGGAAGTGAGCTCGGATTTACATAACAGTGATGTCACAGGGGACGATGTTATGCATCTGGCTCCAAAAAACCTCCTCACATGAAATTTATACACTTAGATGTGAATGGTGACATCATCACGCTTCCAACTTTGGTTTCTCCTCTTCACCATCTTCTGAGTCATCCATGCAGAATTCACGTTCTGGTTCTAGTTCTATATCTGAAGGCAAACGAAACAATGTCAACACTCGCGATGCTGCCGCATGTGTTGTATGTGGCATTGGTCAAGTTGATGTGGCACACATCGTCGCACGAGCTGGTGACTCAGGACAAGTACGAGTAATCCCTTCTTTGCCTCATACATTCACATCCATGTATCATTTAGGTGGCTTGGATTAGAAAGGTAGCTCCATCCCTGGCCAATTTTCGTAAGGATGACACAGACAATTTGATTTGCTGTAAGCAGTCAATCTATCTGTTTGCACGTTTTTACTGAGACTTGAGACCCAGTATGCCCAACGCACCACAGGCACTTCGATCGTGGTTTATTTGTACTTGTCCCCAGCAGGAAAAATAGGGAGATTATGGTCGCCTTCGAGAATGCCGATTTCACAACCCGTCGAGTTTCTGTTGACTGTGGGAATGGTGATCCCGGCCGTACATTCCCTGCTGTGTGTAATTTTTGCTTCACTGTCATGCATTTGTTGACTCACATCAACGTCCAGCTTCAGTATGAATTTGAGTACGTACCTATCATTTCGAGCCCCTTCCAAGCCTTCCTTCACATCCCCACCCGATACGATGGAGCGACGTTTGCTTTCGACAACTGTGATATACACCCTTGTCCCATTTTCCATTTTGAAGCGTCCCATATCGCTTTGATGGTTGAAGCCCTCGCGCACTTTGGCGTGATAAATCGTTTCCGAAACCCTCGGGTCGACCTTGCGGCCTTTCAAGTCCAGCATTTAATGGAGTTATATAAACGCCATCCATCCCGTGTCTCCGACACTAGCATTGTGGTACCTGTGGATTATTCGGCGGTGGCTGCCTCGTATTCAAATTCCAACTTGTTTCCTATTTCTCATTCTCTTCCCTTGATACCCGGGTCCCCGCCATCCCCTGACGAAAGTGTGGTCAACTACAATCCAGACGAAACTTCTTCTCTGACAGGCAAAAGAGATGCAATATTCGATACTCTGGACTATGCCAGAAGCGGAGACGATCCTCAAAATCAAAAGCGTACGACACATCAGCACCCGCCTGCAGACATTCCTGCTCTGATACCGAGCTCATCCATGTCAACCATAACCTCTGACGTAGAGTCATCTCCAGTCTGTAACGAACCACAAGCACACGATGCAGAATTGGAGGCGTATTCCAAGGAGCCAGGCGTTACTTGGCAAGATATCAAATATAGACCTCGCCTGACCTCAGGCGATGTAAACAGCATTTGGCGTTTCTCGACAGCAGAAGATATCATTCGAGGAGAATATTAGGTTGGCTGTTCCGCCGCGATGTCTCTCTCATTCTGTAATTTCTGTTCCGTTCGTCTCGTCTCCCTTGTCTCGTTCCTCTCGTCTTTTGGCCACCTCTCATTCTGTAATTTCTGTTCCGTTCATCTCGCCTCCTTCGTCTCGTCCCTCTCATCTTTTGGCCGCCTCTCATTCTGTAATTTCTGTTCCGTTCGTCTCGTCCCTCTCCTCTTCTATCTTTCCGTCTCTCTATCGGCTTGAGCTTGCGCCCGCGGCCCGTTTCTATCCTAGACTTTCGGTGGCACGTCTCTCCTATTCCCCTACGTGCTTTGCCCTCGGCCTCCGTTTGTGTTCAATGGCAAAAGGATCATGTGGCGGTGAAAGGCGTCAATGCGAGGGGCTCAGCAAGGGACTCAGCACTGTAGTTGGCCAAATATGTATGTTGAAAAGTCCCAAAATCAAGATTTGTTCGGGGGTTCACAAATAGCTTTAAAGTATACTTTACTGCAAAACACGCTGGGATCACGTCGGCTTCAGCTCCTAGTATGAGCTGACAACAAATGCAGGATTTGGGCCGAGACTATTAGTTTCTACATGGGTCCGATACACGGTTCCTTGGTTCTATATAACGCTTGCAACAACTTCCACGAAATTCGCTGGAAAGATTCCCCTACGATCACCTATTTTACCTGTCCACCTGCCAAAAAACATTTAGGACGAGAAATAACAGGCCTCAGAAGCAGCAGCACATACCAGTCATCACTACTATCGCTCTTCTGGACGATTGTGATCACATCGCCTTTCGAAAAAGACAGATCGCCATGCTGCAGGTTTCAAGGTAACATCAAAGTTTTGTGTAGACAGAGAGAACACATTCACTGCTCACCTCAACGGCTTTGAAGTTGTAAAGGGCTATGGCACGTCCCACCCCTTCCTGGGGTCGGAGCGGCCTTGACAGCTCAGGCTTGGGTTCGATGTAAGGCGATGAGAGGCTACTGCGTGCGCCATGCGCAGCATCACCCGCACCACCGGAGGCCGTTAAACGACTGAAAGGATTAGTTGCCGTCGTGCTTTGCGATTTTGAATGCCTCGAAGACAGCGAACCACGCAAGGAATCAGGCTCATCCCAAAGGCCTTGGCCTGAAGATGTATGAGACAGCGATCGAGTGAATCTGTTGTGTCTAGATGGCTGCGAGTCAACCCTAGATTCAAAAAGCGAACCAGAATCGGGCAAGGCAGTCTGCTCCTCTGTTCTCGGAGAATCATGATAGTTTCCTTCTGTTTCGTGAGCTGAGGAGAAATAAGAGCCCGTATCCCGAGGGTCTCCCCATGATGGCGGTGGAAAGGCCAACTTCTTGTTCTTCCCCTTCTTCTGCCAGCTGGTGGCTTCCGTCATGACCGGGCTCGCGGCTCCACTGAAGAGATAACGGCCGTCACCCACCCGGGAGTCTTCGACCCATTTTTGTGTCCCAGGCATCCCCGTACATGCTTCGAGCGTCTTGATCAACGAGGCCGCCCACGGGGGAGGATCGACAACACCCCCCAGCAGTATCCTCACCGTAACCGGGGATTTATAGGCAATGGCATTCGCATCTTGCCGTTCCACGATAACAGAGCCTTCAATCGAGAGTCCTCCGAAGAGACCCCGAGTCCTCGAATAGCTGTACCTGTGGTGCAACTTGTGAAATAGGCCACTATCCAAAGGTAGTTTGTGGAAATTACATCGCTGCCAACTTCCCACCTGTGCTGACGGAGCCAGCAGCCTCTCCGTTCCGGCCAAGGGGCCCGAGTGCCAGGCTCAGATTACCGCCAAGTGTAAGAGAGCCAGCAGCCATAAACATTTGCTGATAAGATGAAAAGAGTGAGTTGTTATATGGCAAGGGCCATGATTCAATGGGCCTTACAATGGCCTAGAAGCAGGCATGAGTCAGTATGGAGCCGTTGATTGATAGCAGAGCGGCACGAACAGCACGATTGTTGAGGACGATCAAGAAATCCGTCACCTCAGCACCAAGCTGGCCACCTACTCCTATACCCGCTATTCCAATCGCGCTCGGAGCAGACCATCCTATGGAATGAGCTTGATTAGAGAAGGAAGATCCGGTTTTACTATGTTTGACGTGCTTCCGTCGTCCAATTTGGCAATCACCACGCCACTTCCCGCTCGCGCTGAGACAACGAAGCCAGCTTTGAATATCGTGAAAATGGCGAAACCTTTGGCATGTTCAAGAACGGATCGTGGGATGACCCCATCGAGGCCGTTGTTATCGTTGTCGACGAAGGACTGAACTACCCAAGTTCAGAAGAGATGGATGAATGTCGAGAATCGTTCTCCATCAAGGTGTTCTCTCACATATCTTGGCAGCCTTTTCACATTCTTTTTGGAGTGTTTGCGGAAGGGGGCTATTCAACTTCTTCATCGAGGTCGTAAGGATGCAGATGTGCTACTCCATATTACAAAGCCTTCCTACGGACCCGGACGACTCGGGGCAGCAATCACTATCTCCCACTCGTCCAATGAACACCAATTGGACACGGTCGCCATCCATCGCCCTCGTCAAGGAGTTCCCACCCCGAGGGAAGCTCCCTTTTGCTTGGGTCAAACGGTAGAGTCCGAAGGCTCCTGCTTGGACTAGATTTGGAGTCGGAACACGAGGTGAGGAGGAGAGTCAATCGTTGATCCATCACCAAACCGTCGGTGGCGTTCCAGCCCTGTTGAACCGCAGTCAGATGGCTTGAGTCAGCGGTGGTGCGCAAAGCTTACGGTCGTCGTAACATGGGAGGGAAGCGTTTTCAAGACAGAAAGAACCTCTTCCAGTTGAGGCACTCCAGAACACAGAGTCTCCAGTAGAGCCAATGCCCTGGAAGAACATCGGAGCCGTGATCAAATCTAAAAGCCATAAAAGATTCAAACATACGCTTTTCTGTCGCGTTTAGAGTCGCAACCATATCCCATCGATTGCATTAAACTGGCAGTTGTTTCTTTTCTTAGATCTAGACCTGAAACCGAATCACCTTCTTCCTGGGTTTCGATACACCACAGGACCCATCGAGCTAGGCACATTTCATAGGATTCATCGCATTGAGGCTTTGCCACCAGAGTGGACATCATTCGATCTACGAGTAAGGCGAGAAATTCGGGGTGAAGGCTCTGTACATGGTGAAGGAGAGGTGTCCATAACAAGACTGAAAATTTCGGTGGATGAAAAGCGTCCACTGGAAAGTCTCGTTTCCTTGATAGGTGAGGCAATGGGGTCTCTGTGAGGGGAAGGACGTACTTTTTGGAGAGAGGAACGAGTGCGCCCTTGTCCAGCAACGCGTCGCAGATTCGTTCCAAGGCCCATTTCTCCTTGCTATCGATATACATCTCATTTTCGCCGGGAGTGGCTTCCCAGCCGATGTCCCCAGCAAGGACATTTGCAGCTACTTGCGCTTCCGAAATCCATCGCTCAATTTCCTTCATTGTGGAGAGTAGGGTGTCCTTGTACTGGGACTTGAGAGACGTATCTCTGGTTGTGATTTTGAGGATACTTTTGTATCGCTGTAAGATGGGTGCCAGGGGGCGCAATGTTGGGTGGGAGTCTGAGACGGATGAGGGATTGAGGGTGGGGAGGAAATAGTTGTAAAGGAGCCAGGTCATGGACTGTGGTGGGTGTAAGTGGGGACGGTAGGGAGGATGAGGATGGCATACCTCCCTTGCAGCCTCACGAAGTAGCTCGATGCTGGGTAGATCTTCGTGTGTGGCAGCATGGCGGAGTTCGACGAGCCACAGAGGTAGGTTTAGCTGGTGGGCAATAGAAGCTATGGATCTCGCATAGGCACCGAGCTGAAGGGGGTCGACGAGACCATTGACGAGCCGAATGATGGCGATGGAGTAGCTTTGGCGGAGAGCGAGAGGAGAGGGTGACGAGGAGCTGTCTTGTGACATGGCCACCAAGAGGGAGAGGGTCGATTCGAGGGCCGGGGGAAGATAAGTCACGGCACGCCAGGCCGACAGCTGCGACGGTGATTAAAATGAGAAAAGGTATGGACGATGAGCTTACTCTGTTGACGGCGAGTCGTTTTGAATCTTCGTCTGCATAGATCCAGGAGCAGACCTGTTCGAGCTCGGAGAGGGAGGACCAGGGAACACGACGGGGAAGGTGCATCAGAAGAGACTGATGGGATCAAAAAGCTCGGTTTGTGATGAGCATGAGGAGTCGGCGTCTGTAGAGAATGCCAACCCTCGACGTTCATGGAAAAATTGCGGCGGCGATAGTGGGAGGCTACTTTCCGATCGCCGTCTGCACCATCTATCTGGTCTTCTACTACGCCTTCAGACGGGATGCTGGTTGGCTCTTTCTCTATCTCTTTTCAGCAGGTCAGTCTTCCCTTCTTCCAACATGTAAACAGCATTCGAACCATTCCAGCGCGCCTCGCAACCGGCGCTCTCATCATCGCCGGTGAACTCATACTCCCCACCAACATCAGTCTCTTCGTCGCCGCATTTACCCTACAAGATGCCGCCTTGGGTCTCCTCTTGCTCTCCACGATTGGATTCATTGGCTTAGCGTATGTCCATATCCACATCCCTCTCCACCATCCTCTTCACTATGCACCCTAGAGGACAGAGCTCCTATAGCGAAATCCCCCGTGTCTCTGTCATCCTTCGCGTCATCGGTTTTATTGCTCTCGCGGGGATCGGTATTTCTGCCGCCGGGGGTGCTCTCGGTGCTCCCAGTGGCCATCCAACTAACGCGCACACTGGCCTCATCCTACGCCGCGTCAGCGCCGGCATCTTTGCCTTCATCTATCTCGCCCTCTTCCTCGCCCATTTCGGGTGCTGGACCTATCATTACCAAATGAGAACCTACCGGCGGAAGGCAAGGTTTTTTGTAATCCTTTTTCACTGCTCATTCAACCAATTTCTGCAGTTACTCGGTGGTCTTACCGTAGCTCTTCCATTTCTCGGTGTTCGTGTCGCCTATGCAATCCTTTCAGCATGGTCCTCTACCGATTTGTTCGGCACTTCTCTTTCCCAAAACCCCGTATTCGCCAAGTTCAACCCAGTTCAGACTCCCGATTGGGTACCATATCTCGTCATGTCGGTCATCATGGAATATATCGTAGCCGTCCTCTACCTCCTTTTCAGCACAGTCCTTGCACGACGCCACAGCCATAGCTAGGGATTTTTTGTGCATGCTAAAACTTCTTACTAACTCGACACGTCTACCTAACTCATGTACGTACTTATGTCGCGACGTCCTTACTTGATAACCACCAGTAGAATTATAAAATTGAAGCTGATGCAAAGAAACAAGAGATTGCAATTGAAAATATCATTCCAGGATTATGATTAGAAAAAAGAATGTCCGAGCCCCATAGTCAAGCATCTTCCATCCCATCGCCAGCGATGAGTGTATGAGCTGGAAGACGCTCCGGCTTAATTGTGCTCCCTATTGTTCCATCTTCCCGCGTCTGACATACCCTTGTTCAAGGAACTGCACAAGAGTTGCTCGGTGAAATGCGCCAGAGCCGTGATGAGGGTTGTGTTGAAAAAAGGAAAATCTCAAAGTGAACATTGGCATCGCCGTCACGTGACTGTGACACCGAGTCCGACTCGCGTCGATTGCCCAATGCCCACCAACTTCCAACGTTTCAAGCTTCAAGCCTTCCAATGACAGATTCTTTGACTTTTTGTGTTGGATGAATAGGCTGTATGTAAGGTGGCCTATGATCTTCATAAAAAAACAAATGATCTTGATAGAATAGCTTGTGTACTGAAAGGTATGACGGAGATGCCAGACATATGACCTCACGCGTCTTCCGTCAACGTGGAGAAAAATGGTGACCAGTGTCCAGAAACCAAGCACCGTTTGCTGCACCCTCCCACCTGTGAAATGGGACTATGCCCCCAAAGGATCTTTCAAGCAGTACGGCACCAAAGTTTGACAGAGGCATCAACAAAAAGGGAGGTCACTTATATAGATATTTATGGGACCTCTGCCATGTATGGGTCAAAACGTGACCATATATCCCCCAAAACAGCAAATTTGCACACAAATATGTCCATACATGGTAGAACCTGGCAATGTAAGCGGTTGACCTTTTTGCTGATGGGAATTGCTAAAACGGTGGGGGTGGGATTTTTTTCTCACCGCTTTGGACAATGAAATCCCACTGATTTATCCTTCAAACCTCTGACAGCGAGCGTGACATTACTTAAGCACAGGTCGGTGTATTGCCCGCTCTGACATCACTGGCTGCGTTGTGAACAATGCCACCAGTCGGATGCCGCCCAAAATGGTAGTCCCGACTTCGTCAATTTTGCTTAAGGTGCGTTATCTCTTAGTCTACATCAGTTCTTTGTTTCTCAGCAACGATAATTTCTTACAGCTCCGAATTTCTAACAATCTCGGATTACGTGTTTACTATCGAAACTAATCAAACTACTGCCAGTGGCTCGAATCTAGAAGACTATTGATCTCAGCCTCGCTCAGGCCCAGACGGCTGGGGGAACGGTCGGGGGTGTCGAAAGGTGCTGACGAGTTTGAGGACATGGAAGCATGGCCATTCGCGAACCTGGAAGGAGTCGCAAAAGGACGAGGCGACTGGCTGAAGCTTGGGAGTGGCGGGCGACGCGCATTGGTGTCAGGATGTGACGTCGCGGAAATCCCACCGAATAACTTTTCCATTGAAAAAAGATCCCACCGAATAAGGTCCCACATCCCACCGTTTTGATATATACTCCCTTTGACAAGGTCTATGTCACCGGTCCCGAGAACAGTGAAATCAACATCGTTTGCGTATATGACATCTTCGGGTAAGGAGCGTGATATTTTCTGTATTCGACCAATGCTCATCTCCTACCCCCCACTTTTCCAGTTACTTTCCTCAGACGCAGCAAGGGGCGGACATCATCGCCACCGCTTTGAATGCGATTGTATTTATGCCCGATTTGTTCACGCCACATGCACCATTTCCGGCCGAGAAATTCCCACCTAAAACCGAAGAGACCAAGGCTGAATGCGATGCTTTCCTTGCCGGCCCTGCCAGTCCGCCTGCGAGTATAAACAAGCTCGTTTCTTTTGGCCGAACTTTGTGAGACAGCGGTGCGAAGAAGGTCGGCGCGTACGGCTTCTGTTGGGATAGGTTTCTTCCATAACTTTATCTATTCTATTAACCGGTGGCGATCTCAGCAGGAGGCGACTCGACCCCCTTTGACGCCGTGGCTGTAGTCCATCCCACGTAGGTCAAACAAAACCTTCGGAACTGTGTAGCGTGTTGAGCGGTCGCTATATTCCCATACAGGATGTTATCTTGGACTGATGCTGAAAAGCTGACCGTTCCTCTGGGGATGTACATTTCCAAGGACAAGTCCCTTGAAGAGGTATTCAATCCCGATGACACTTCCTGCGGCGTGTCTGACAATCTCATATCTTTTCAACAGTATGACAAAATTATTGACGTGCTCAACAAGAAGCCCTTTGCGGCCAAGAACGACCATAAACATTACCCGAATATGTAAATATGGTTCAACAAGCCCGCACAGTACTGATTCCATTCCCTTAGGTTCCATGGATGGGCAGCTGCCAGGGGCAATCTGAAATTTGATGAGAACAAGAAAGAGTGCATTTACTTATTCGAGATTTTTTCGTCTCCATCTCACGAGTGGATTCCGTATGAAGATGTGTATGGCAGGCTAGTGAACTTCTTGCACAAGGCGTTTGCCTGAACAGCTCTCCATGCCTTGAATGTCTTGAATGCTGGTGCGACCAAGCTATTAGTCTGGTAGGATCGAGGATGTAGTACTCCAATTCCAAATATCGAATTGTAAGTAGTGCAGACGCGTTCTTATTGATGATGAATTGACATGCGTTCGGCGACAGTGTGTGCGCTTGTTTGTTAGTACAATGCGTTCGACCTGACATGTTGCGAAATTGGAATGTGATTCGTTGACGATGCGTTGCCATCTCTTACTTCCTCTCTTGCCAGCCGCGAGCCGAGCGCTTCAGTTCCCTTTCAAAGTTCCATTCTTCGATTGGAATGTCAGCGTAGGCTCGGACGACGAGGCCGTCCTTAACGTTAACAATACCCCACGAATTGCTATCATAGGTGCTGGGGCAGGAGGCAGCTCAGCCGCCTTCTGGATATCGAAAGCTAAGGAAAGATACGGTGTCGATGTCGAGGTTGATGTCTACGAGAAGGAGACCTATATCGGTGGTCGTACGTTGTTCACCACCTCTGTCGAGTTATTGTGATCATGCCCGATCATTAGGAAGTACGATCGTGTATCCCTACGGAAATACCAGTTTACCCCCGCTGGAACTTGGAGCGTCCATATTCGTCTCCGCTAATAAGAACCTCTGGAGAGCCTCAGATGAGTTCAACCTCACTCGTAGTGATTTTGAGACGGGGAGCACGACGGGGATCTGGGATGGGGAGCAGTTCATATTCACGGTAGGCGTTCTCTCTGCACTTTACTCGACCCGTCTACAGCTTGCCATATTGTAGTTCGGGGATGGGTGGTGGGATACAATCAAACTTGTCTGGCGCTACGGGCTGCTTTCTCCAAGACGAGCAGACTCACTGTAAGCTTTATCTTCGCCATCTTGATCTCGGCTTACTGACCTGTTCCTTATTCAGTGTTGCTAACATGATTAAGAAATTCATAACCTTGTACATCCCAGAACCACCCAAATGGGATAGCGTGGCTGACCTGGCTTCCTCTTTCGAGTGGTTAGCACTGACGAGCAATACGACGCTGGACCATTTCACGGCATATGGAATATCAGAGACATTTACGTATGAAGTCGTTGAGGCCGCCACACGCGTTAACTACGGACAGGTGCGCACACTCACTTATCTGCGTAACCATCGCATATCTACTGTTATACAGAATGCAGACGAACTCCATGCTCTGGAAGGTGCATGTTCTATGGCAACGAGTGGCGCCACTGGCATTCAAGGCGGCAACTTCCAATTATTCGAACATTTCCTTCACCATTCTGGTGCCAGCGTTCACCTTAATACCACGGTGAATTTTTACGTCTGCAGTCTTGATGAACGAGACTCACCAAGATCCATAGGTCATCAGCATTAAAGATGCATCTTCACCTTCACATGGCTGGAAAGTGGAGACTACGTCCGGAGTCGTGGATTATAAAGCCGTCATTCTCGCGGCACCTTTCCATTCCACAGGCATCGCATTGCCCTCTTCGTTATCTGTGCAGATCCCGGCCCAACCATATGTTCATCTTCACGTCACTCTCCTTACCACGACATCCCCTGCGCCGGACCCTGCATATTTTTCACAGCCGCCGAATTCTGACATGCCAACGATGATTCTCACCACAGGACAAGGCTTCAGGAACGGGGGGAAAGCACCTGAATTCAACTCCCTTTCATACCACGGTCTAGTGAGAGATGGGGAGTGGGGCGTCAAGATCTTCTCAAAGCAGCGCATCAGTGATGAATGGTTGGAAAAGGTGTTCCCTGGCACTGTTGGCTGGGTCTTTAGAAAAGAAGTGGGTTCCCGCTGGCCTTCCTTTGTTCATACATTATTAACTCGAACCGTGTCTGCAGTGGGAAGCCTATCCGAAACTTCCTCCTACAGCGTCGTTTCCCCCAGTCAGACTTGCCCAAGGTTTCTACTATGTCAACTCCTTTGAACCGTGGGTTGCCTTGTTGCCTTTGTCCGTAGCCTGGAGACATGGATCGTCGTTTTAGGTTTATCTCGACAATGGAGACAGAGACCATTTCGTCCCGAAATGTTGTCGATCTTCTTTTGAAAGAGAAATTTGAATCGAGCATCTGTAAAAGCCTAGCATCTGAAAACGCGACTCAGCCAACGAGTGAGAAGGAATTTGTGTATGGATGGGACTGTTAAAGATTGATACCCCGGATGGATTGGGAAGGATAATAGGCAGCTATGTGTCGTTTTTGCTTTAATAAATGTCCTCTGCGTGCATGACACTGGTGTCGAGAAATCGACGAGGAATATAAAATGATCATCGCAATTGGTTGTACAAATCATCCTATTGCACACCATTTTTTTGAGGATAGCCTGGATAGGTAGTTAATCGTCAGGTCAAATGCTACGCGTCTTTATTAATGACCATAGGTGTATGGTAAGAAGGCGCGCAATGTTGCGGACAATCATGACAGCGATACCTAGCCATGCAAGAAGTAAGTATATCCGGCAGTCAGATGGCACAGAATAGGGAATTCATGTAATTGAAGCAATCGATACATGACATGCAACATCTCCTGGAAAAGATTCAAGCTCTTGGATACAGACCAGCCTTCATTTCACTCAAACCGGGGTAACAATCAAGATAGACGTGAAGCTTTGCAGAATCTAAGTAAGGACGAATCCACGCCCATGGGTGATCTGGGCCGTAGTATTTGTAACGATTGGCGGCAAGCTCCTCGAGATTCCCATGGGGAACCCCCTCAAGTCTAGCACGAAGTTCTAGGTTGCGCAGCACGCTACTGACACGTTGCGATCGTGCCGCATGGTCGAGCCTTAAAGCCCGGGCTTGATTATACCGGGTGACCTCCCTGAGTTCGCAAGTTGAAGCCTGGGATGGACGATACCTGGCAGTTTGCAGGTCCTCATGCGTCATAAAGCCTGAATATTCTACCAGGATGAGTTCAATACATATGAGATCCTGGACTTCCAGCCATCGATGATATACCCATTCAAAACCATGATCGGAAAGACTTGTGTTACATGCCTAAAGCCCTCTACTAGTGAGGAGGCACAACAGACCGAAGAAGAAAAAGATTCTTCACCCAAGCAATAAACCAAGCATGTGCGTTTGAGTAGGCGAGCTCGAAGTTCTAGGGGAGGGCTGAAATGGAGGAAATCGACCGGCCCACGACGCTTCAAGTGCGGATAGGTAAACTGGTATCCAGAACGGTCCCTGAGCGAAGGCTAATTCAGTCCGGTGAATGAAATATCATGATGTTGGGTCTGCTCACAGGGATAGCTTAGACAATGGATGCGAGGCGCATTCTGAAAAATCGAAGGGAATATTTGCACTTTCACTAGTAGGGCTAGTGCGGGCTATTCGTCATCACACTGAATATGGTTGTTGATGATTGGACTTACAGGTACGGGATAGGCATCATCCTTCTCACCTTGAAGCCTCGGCGCGACAACCCAAGGGTTGCGTCCTCCCTCCTGTGCTTTCCCCGCGCTCCAGGGTAGGTCCGGATTGATTTGGTTTCCAGGTCATTCCTCTGGCTCTCGGCATCCAGCCACATTCTTGAATACGATTCTTGAGCCACGTAGGAGTAGAATGACTGCCTTGGCTGCCCTCAGCTATTGCATCGAGCCATTTTCCCAATCTCTTCAAACGGACTGAAAGAAGGGCTTGGTGGGCTGGGTCGGGCCCCTCGGGGGACTCTGATAGGTGAGGCCTCAAAAGCGTCAGTGTCTTGAGGGGGCCTTGGATCGCTTGACGCCATCCTTGGTTTTTCGGATTTGACACGACATGGGAAGAAGTGCAGGCCAGCAGAAGATGGTAAGAATAGACATATCTCTGTGGGTGTTTCCATGTCGAGTGACCACCGCCGATATATATCATGATAGTGGTGTGAGCCAGCATCGCTCCAATGGCCTAAAATCGCCTCCATCGATGATAACGTTAGACGTACCTGAACTCATGAACATTTGGTGAACACTCGTACAGTCAAATATCGCTTCGTCCATCATGATTTGATGGGATACTTACCTGAACTGAGCCAGTACCAACTCAAATGTCGCTGAACCTCAAACGCTTCGTGATGTGATAACCTCGGATAGGTTGCCTATCGTCTTCATTAACAGAAGGTACATACCTGAACTCACGCTGAGCAGGGGAAGCAGATGGCCTCACCAACGTCATGTTAACCATTTCGAAACTGAGCCCATCTAGATTTCCCCAAACATGTGAACAGCGAGCGCCTCACCTCGCCCCGACCACGCCATGCATATGCCTTCCACCATAGGTGCCGTGTTAGGCGCTGCATGTCAGAATCAGTTTGATACGCCTGCTGCCATTCAACGGCTTGACATCAGTCTGAAACATCCAAAGTTTGTCCAAGCACAAGACTGTAATTACATCCAACGGTGAGTTGAACAATGCACAACTTTGCATTGCCCTGGCCACCCTCACAAAACCAAGCACGCCAGCTCTTGAAGACTGATGGGCGTCGTGCTTCTTCGTCGACTTTTCAACTCCGCCTGGGAAACCGACCTTTTCCCTGATGGGCAGAATGTCTCTTCCTCCAATCCTTTACCACTACTTTAGGCACCCTTTACCATATGCACAGACTTTGGCCCTCCAAGAGACAATCCACAATCTTCAGTTACTCCAACGACGAACCGGGACACACAAAGACGTCCTCCTACTCTTGCAGCATCGCCCCGTCTATACGGCCGGTCGTCGCCAAACAGAGCCATCGATCCATGATGAGCGCGTCCGTCTCACCCGCCTCGGCGCAGACTTCGTCACAGCTAATCGCGGCGGAGAGCTCACCTACCATGGTCCTGGCCAGATTGTCGGCTACCCACTCATAGACCTATCGAGGTATTCTCCGACGATGGGCACACGGGATTACGTTTGTCGAATGCAGAAAACACTCGAACTTCAGATCAAAGAACCCCACGGGATCAAGGCTGCATCGTCCGAACACACAGGAGTATTTCTGGATTCGACCACGAAGATTGGCAGCATCGGTGTGCAAGTGCGACACAGGTTGACTTCTCATGGATTCGCTTTGAATATCACGCGAGAACCGGTAGCCTGGTTTGACCAGATTGTTGCCTGTGGGCTGGAAGGGGTGAAGGCGGGCTGCGTGGAAGGAGGAGTCAATGACAAAGGGGCGAGAGTGGAGGACGAGATTCCCGGTCTCGTGAAGAGGTTTGGACAGCTGTACGAGCGAGATGTCGTCTCGATAAACCTCAGAGATGAAGGAGAGATTGGAGAGGCTATCATGGCCATGGAAGAGGAGGCTGCCCGAGCTGGGCCGTGGCTGACAGAACCTCGAACATACCCCCTTTAATACAAGTTTCCCTCATCCCTTCATAATATGATACGCATTCTCATCTTTGGTTCCACTGGCCCGACTGGAATCGCCCTCGTTCGCCAAGTCTTGCAGACTTACCAGGAGTGCACAGTCATTCTCTACGTCCGATCTCCTGGGAAAATCCCAGAAGATCTCAAAGCCAACAAGTCCATCATCATCATCGAGGGACAGCTCGATGACTTGGACGGACTCTCCAAGGCCATGGAAGGCGTGTACGCAGTCCTCTCAGCACTAGGTCCAAGCGTCAAGAATGGCCCTTTCCATCCATCCAACACACCTCTCGCAAACGCCTATGCGCGCATCATCCAAGTCATGCACCAACATCACGTCAAGCGTCTTATCTGCTTGGGCACGGCATCTATCACAGACCCCGCTGACAAGTTCAGCCTCGCGTTCTCAGTTCTCATCAATGGCGTGAAAACCTTGGCGAGGAATGCGTACAATGACGTGGTCGCCATCGGATCCAATGTGCGCACTCTCGGTGCCGACTTGGATTGGACGATCGTCAGGGTGCCTATCCTCACAGAGAAGGAAACAAGGGAAATCATCGCGGGCTACGTGGGTGACGGGACAACCAACACGTTCCTCTCTAGGATGGGATTTGCGTCCTTTGTCGTCGGCGAGCTGGAGAAGAGGGAATGGGTGCAAAAGGCACCTTTACTATGTTCTGCCTGAAGCGTGGAGAATATATCAATTCAGCTATTCTAGTTACTTGGTCCTGTTCGCATACTCTAGTATATCTTCCCATTTAAACTCTGCAGGAGTTTCATGGAAACATTTTAGCAGCTTTTCCCCCTCCGTTGAACCGTCGCTGCTCCACAAGTAGAACCTTTGCAGAGCCATGGACAAAAAGTGGGCATCCTCCTGATTCAACATGTACCGACCATCGACGCCTCGCGCGCCGTTCGCAGAAACGGGTGTGATCTCGCCTCGCAAGAGGACGACACCGTGTGTCTTTGCCAGGTCTGTGTAGTGCGTCAGCACAAGATAGGGCGTCGCAAAGGCAGCCCGTATCTTGTATTCTTGAAGTGGGGTGAACAGGACAGTCGACGTTCGGGGGTTTCCTTGTGTGCTCGCTTCACTGGCTTTCGCGAACAGGTCTTCCGTTTCCCTCGGCACCGGAGGACTTTCATGGAAGTCCCATTGCAGGAAGTAGAACTCGTACGCCGTGTCTTCCTGCTTGGAGTCCCTCTCCGAGGAAGGGGCCATGACTCGCGGAACAGGCACAATGAAAGCGGAATAACGCTGGCCGACGGCTGCCATTTTGTCGTAGAGAGACACAGGTATGCTCGCGCAGATGTAGCCGCAACCCGTGCCGCCCGACTTTGAGAGATGATAGGCTGTCCAGAGAGAACCCACTTGGTCGGCGGTGTGCGGTGCTGACATTATTTTTTGCAAGTTGAGAATGCTCGACAAGGGCTGGAGAACGTAGATCGTTTGGAACGTCGTAGCATGAAGGCCAATGGAATTACCTTGACAGGCGAGCTGTCTTTGCGGACACTCGAGACAGCTGGCGCTCCAAATTTCACCTTTTCCGAGGTTGAATCCGTATGCTGGCCCGACGTCCCTTGTCGCGAAACATGTTTATGCCTTTTTTCAAGTGCTTCCTCCGCCTGCAGTTGCTTGATATTCCCCTTTAACTCGTCGACACTCAGCCCAGCCCTGGAGATAGTAAAATCCCATAATTTCAAAGGTCAGAGGGATTGAAACACGATGATTCCTCACTCCTTTGCTCGTTGAACGAGCTTGTCTGCATATTTTCCTTCGAAATTGGATGCCGTTATGATGCTCCGGAATATTTTCTGGCTAGGACGTGCACCCGTTGCACGTTGGCAACAAGGCCTGAGGAAAGGTCGGAGGATTTGGGGATGCATATTGACGATGGAGAGGGTCTTGACACGTTACATATTTGTCAAGGCCGCCAATCATGGCAGGATACTTGACGCGCTAACAACTAATATCGGTTCCTTATCCTTAGTCGACTTGGCTACCAGTTGTTCAGGATCAGGAGCAAAGGCCGAGAGTGTGTCATTTCTTCCTCTCACTCGCCAGCAAGATCCAGACAACGGAAGGTGGAATCTGATAAATGGAGGATCCAGTGGTCTCCGCACGGCGTTGGCCAGTCCAAGCTCTCCCTACGCCTCACCTTTCCTACAGCTGACTTTTTCTTTTTGTAAAACATTCATTTCTGACACTGTAACACTAGAGCGCAGGATGGCCCTCGTCAACATCAAACACCTTCGCTTGTCCCAGCTGCACGCGCTGAGGTTCAGTGTCCAGATGTCACAGTTGAAAGCCTTAGTGGTGATGCTCCGTAAATGCGGCCTGCCTGACAGCGTGAAGGAACTTGTGGTCGAAATCCGATATAGCCTTTCATTTTTCCTCTCCATGAGACCTTGTGGGCACGCTGCACCACTCCTGTGCATACGGAGTTGGGCGAGGCTAAAGCCGACGCAATGCTAGCTCCCCATATATCCAAGGGAAGGGACTTGAGCCCAAGAGTCAAAATACATATCCGCTACCCGACTTGGGATACAACTCCCGAACAAGCGAATATCGGCCATCACTTCGAGTCGATGTTTCCTTTGGTGCGAGCAGCTGCTTTACTGATAACAGGGTGAGAGAGAATGATGCAGACGAGTAGAGTC
>Ga0307516_10002248_pt1 | contig 26047 bp, 23 predicted proteins | sample 19_EM_MG_FD_203310 | JGI IMG/M metagenome (GOLD analysis project Ga0307516, IMG submission 203310) | Populus trichocarpa ectomycorrhiza microbial communities from riparian zone in the Pacific Northwest, United States - 19_EM | ecosystem: Host-associated > Plants > Roots > Unclassified | place...
GAGATGCCGACCCGTTTGGCCAGTTCGACGTTGGTGATTCGGCCATCGGCCTGGATTTCGGCAAGGATTTTGAGGTCGATTTCGTCGAGGTTCTTCGGCACGCGGTCCGGTTCCCTGGGGCTGGCGAGAAAAGGCAATGGCTTGGAGGGTGTTGTTGGCAACACTCTTAGCGCAACCTGCACGGCCTGCGCAATTTTATTGCGCGTGCAGTGCGCCATTTGGCGCAGTTTCGGGGAAAATTCGCTTATATGGATTGCAATTCTTGCATAGCTACCCAGATGTCCTAGACTTGGATTTGACACTTTTGGCGCCGCCGCGATGCGTTTCTGGGCGCTTTCCGCTCAAGTCATGATCAAACTCCCTGAAGAGAGAGGGATCTGCCGATGCCTGCGCCTATCCATGCCAAGGTCGTCATTATCGGGTCCGGACCGGCCGGTTACACCGCGGCGATCTACGCGGCGCGGGCGATGCTCGAGCCGGTGCTGATCCAGGGCATCCAGCCGGGCGGCCAGCTCACCATCACCACCGACGTGGAAAACTATCCTGGTTATGCGGATGTCATCCAGGGTCCGTGGCTGATGGAGCAGATAGAAAAACAGGCCGCTCATGTCGGCACCAAGATCGTTACCGATCTCGTCACCAAGCTCGAGCTTGCGCAGCGGCCGTTCCGCCTGATCTGCGACTCCGGCGACGTCTATCTGGCGGAAACGGTGATCCTCGCAACAGGCGCGCAGGCGCGCTGGCTTGGCATCGCTTCCGAAGAAAAGTTCAAGGGCTTCGGCGTCTCCGCCTGCGCGACCTGCGACGGCTTCTTCTATCGCGGCAAGGAAGTGGTCGTGGTCGGCGGCGGCAACACCGCAGTCGAGGAAGCGCTGTTCCTGACCAATTTCGCTTCGCAGGTGACAGTGGTGCACCGGCGCGATCATTTCCGCGCCGAGCGCATCCTTCAGGACCGCCTGTTCAAGCATCCCAAGATCAAGGTGGTCTGGGACTGCGCGATCGACGAGATCGGCGGCACCGAGAACCCCGGCAAGGTCACCCATGTGCGCCTGAAAAACGTCAAGACCGGCACGCTGACGGAATTGCCGGCCGACGGCGTCTTCATCGCCATCGGCCACGCGCCTGCAACCGACCTCGTCGCCGGCCAAATCAAGCTGAAACCATCCGGCTATGTCGAGGTGGCGCCGAACTCGACGGCGACGTCGATTCCCGGCCTGTTCGCCGCCGGCGACGTGGCGGACGAAACCTACCGACAAGCAGTCACGGCCGCAGGGCTCGGCTGCATGGCGGCCCTTGAGGCCGAACGTTTCATGGCTTTGCGCGCGAGCGACCGCGCAGCGGCGGAGTAATCATGCCTCGAACGCGAGACGGATCTAAGGACATGGATTGGGATAAGCTGAAGGTGTTTCACGCGGCGGCGGAAGCGGGCAGCTTCACCCATGCCGGCGAGCAACTCGGGCTTTCGCAATCGGCGGTATCGCGGCAGGTTTCGGCGCTGGAGCAGGAACTCGCGGTGTCGCTGTTCCACCGGCATGCGCGCGGGCTAATCCTCACCGAACAGGGCGACCTGTTGTTCCGCACTGCGCATGACGTGTTCATGCAGCTCCAGGCAGCGCGCGCCAAGCTCACCGACAGCCGCGAGCGGCCCTCAGGCGACCTCAAGATCACCACGCCGCCGGCGCTTGGCATCAACTGGCTGATCCCGCGGCTCGACGAATTCACCGGCCTGTATCCGGACATCCGCATCTCGCTGATCGTGACCGATGAGGATCTCGATCTGTCGATGCGCGAGGCCGACGTCGCGATCCGGACCCGCAAGCCGACCCAGCCGGACCTGATCCAGCGCAAGCTGTTCTCGATCGGCTTCCACGCCTATTGCTCGCCGGAATACATCAAGCGCTTCGGCACGCCGCGCACGCTCGACGACCTCGACTCACACCGCATCATCATGCTCGGCGACGCCCAGGTGCAGCCGCACTTGCAAAACCGCAGCTGGCTGATCGACGCCGGCCGCAACGGCTCGGGTCCGCGCGAGGCCTACTTCAAGGTCAACAACATCTTGGGGTTGGTCCGTGCCTGTCAGCAGGGCCTCGGTATCGCATCGCTCCCGGACTATCTGGTCGAGGAGAACAACCGCCTGGTGCAGCTGTTCGGCGAGACCGACTCGATCCAGGTAGACACCTATTTCGTTTACCCGGAAGAACTGAAGACGGTGGCGCGGGTGCAGGTGTTCCGCGACTTCGTGGTGAGCAAGGCGCAGCGCTGGCCTTCTTGAGGCGCGTGAGGTGTCGTCGTCCCGCTTGGCGGATTAGCGGCTCTTATAAAGGCCCCGGTCACCGCATGTCAGACATGCGGCTTGAACGGTTGATGCATGACGCCGATGAGGATCATACTGCTTGGACACTGAGTGATCGCGTCGCGCATATGTCCCCCTCCTCCAGTGGCGCGGACGCTCAGTAATCCCTCTTGGAAGGTGATTGTGTCGGCCTCACATGGCCAATACCTTAAGCCGGGCTCTTGTGAGCCCGGCTTTTTTTCTTCGCGTTTCATAAAGCGTGCGCAGATTGACAATGCGGTGCGGCGCGACCATCGTCACCACATGATCACGCGTTCGTGCGCAGCCTCGTCGTCGAAAAAAGGCCCCCTTCCGGGGACCCGAGATCGATGCGCGCGATAGCCTGATCGCCCAAGCTGATCCCGAAACCCCGCCGTCTGGACGGGGTTTTTTTTATTGGTCCCGTCTCCGGCTCTTCACCCCAAGGAGATGGAACCATGGCTGATCGACGAACCCCCGATTTGCAAAACTTGCTGCAGGGTCTGTGGCTGCCTCTCGTCACGCCGTTTCGCAACGGTGAACTCGACGAACCCTCGCTGCGCCGCATGGTCCGGCACTATGCGGATGGCCCGGTCGACGGACTGATCCTCGCCGCCACCTCGGGCGAGGGCATGTCGCTTGGCCTCGACGAGCTGGAGCGGCTGGTGGCGGTGACGCGCGCCGGCATTGCAGCCAGCGGTCGCTATGTGCCGATCTGCCTCGGCCTGTCCGGCGCCAGCACATTGAAGATGTGCGAGACACTGGACGAGACCGCCGCCTGGCCGATCGATGGCTATTTGATCGCAAGCCCCTATTACACGCGGCCGTCGCAGCGCGGCCTGCTGGCGCATTTCACCGCGCTCGCCGATCATGCCTCGTGGCCGATCGTGCTCTACAACATCCCCTACCGTAGCGCGGTCAGCCTCAGCAACGAGACGCTGCTGCAGCTTGCCCGCCATCCGAACATCGTCGGCATGAAGGATTGCAGCGCCGACCGTGCCCAGTCGATCGACTTCCTGGCACGGCGGCCGGCCGGCTTTCGCGTGCTGACCGGCGAGGACGCGCAATATCACGAAGCGCTTGCCGACGGCGCCGATGGCGGCATCCTGTTGTCGGCGCATCTTCAGACCGAAGCCTTCGCATCCGTGGGGACGCTGATGAAGCAGGGCGATCGCGACGCGGCGCGGGCGTGCTGGGACGGCATCTGCGAACTGACGCGGCTGTTGTTCGTCGAGCCGAGCCCGGCGCCGGCAAAATACTGGCTGGCGCGCACCGGCCTGATCGACAGCCCCGAGGTCCGGCTGCCGATGGTAGAGGTGGGAGCGGAGCTCGCATTGCTGGTGGATGCGGAGATGGCGCGGCGGGCGCCGCCCTTGTTACGGCGCGCGTAGCAAGGTGCCGCGGCCCCTCGTGGGGGTCCCCAATGACAAAAAAGCCGCCACACGCGGATCGCGGTGACGGCTTTTCTGTCGCTCCACACCGGCTAGGGTGATGCGGAGGCGCATATGATGCCCAGTATATCTTCCAGTGAAGTGGCCGCTGACCGGCAAAATCGCGTGACCTCGTTGGGTTCGCGTTAACCGCATTCGCCCCGCCGTCTTCCTTCATCTCTCCGTTTGGGTCCGTTTGGGAGAGGTGACACGAGAGTCCCGCCTCTCGCATCTCCAACTCACTTAATGATGACGCGACAGCCTGGTTAACGCCTGGTGATCCCGGCGTTTCAAAATCGAGCAAAGCCTCGCCCCCAACTTTAAAATCTCCGGCGTATTGATGTCCGCATAGAAAGACCGGGGAGGATACCAATGAGCGATCATATCGAGCCGAATTCGAAATTTCCGATCTGCGAGCACGCCCAGAGAATGCACGACGTTCTGCTGGTTTCGTCCTTCGCCCTGTGGGCGATGCTGATCGGCTTCGCGCCTGTGATGACCTACCGCCTGCTGATGGCCTGACGGCCGACAGCGGACGCTGCCGTGGTTAATCCGCGGTAGCACCTGCGGTCAAATGCGAGCGAAATTGCGACCGGGATTTTAAAACCGGCCACCTATCATGGCCACCACAACAGTAAAAAAACGCGGGGGCGCGTCGTGGAAATCGAAAACAATACTCTGCTTGAACAACAGGGCTTTACGACCGAGGACATTTTGTGGGCGGTCGGGATCTGGTCGGTGCTGCTGACCATGTCGCCGGTCGTGGTGTTTTATATGCTGATGGTGGCGTAAGGACGCCGTTTACCGTCATTGCGAGCGTAAGCGACTTGTCCGCCGTAGCTGATCAGCTACGGCGGAGAAGTCGCCGTTGATGCGCTTGGCAAGTGACGCGTGCACAAAGAAAAACGCGCGGAGCCGCGCGTCTTTGTAAGTCAATGGCGGCGTTGTTACGCCGCCTGTTTGTGCATCGCGCCGGAGGCCGATGCCGACCCGCGGATCGCCTTGATCGAACGTTCGATCGCAGCCCATAGCCGGCCGATTTCCGCAGCGGCGCGGCCTTCCGCATAATATTCGCGGGCGCCTTCCCCGTTGCCGAGCGCCAACAACAGATCGGCACGGTTGGTGATCTGACCGCTCCACACCGGCGCACGGAATTTTACCAGTGCTTCACGCGCGATGGTGACGATGCGGCTTTCGACGCCGTCCCGGCTCGCAGGTGCGCCGTTGATGACGACCGCATAGGGCTTACGCGCCGCGCGGCAGGTCTGAATGGTTTCCTGCACCGCGTTGACGTCGAACACGCCGGGCCGCGCCGGAATGATCACCATCGTGGCGTTCTTGATGGCGTCGTCGACGACGGCCGAAAGATTCGGCGGCGTGTCGATGAATACCCATTCGATGCCGTCGCGCTTGGCGGCGGCGATAATTCCGCTGACCGAATTCACAGCGGCCTTGATCGGCGGTTCGTTTGTTCCGCGCAACTTGTGCCAGAGAGTTAGCGATCCCTGCGGATCTGCATCGACCATCAAACAGGGCTTGGTCGATTTGTGTACATGCGCAGCGATGTGAGCAGCCAGGGTACTTTTTCCCGAGCCCCCTTTACGCGAAGCGAAAACAATGACGTTCATACCTTGGCCTCCAGATTGACCCCAGGAGACGAAAATGAATCAGCGCGCTGATTCGTGAAAGAAAAATTTACTGCCAATCGAACAGAAGCCACGGATTAGCCAACAAGGTTGCTTTTTGAGTCACACTGCTCAGCGCGACACAACCCCTAATGGAATCGCGAAAATGGAATCGCCAGAGTGGCTTGATCGATTCAGTGCATGCTTTTTGTGCGCTGACGTTCGATCCATTTGCGTTCGATCCATCCGAGCATCCGCGCGATCGGTTTCTGCAGGAACGAGACGTCCTGCGCGAACAAAAGGAGTCCGAGCGGCAGCATCCAGAGTCCGAGCACCGGCAGGAAGCTGAAAATTCCGCCGACGATCAACAAAATGGCGAGCGGAATCCTGGCGTAGTGCGACGACGGCTTGCGCAGCCAGCCGACGAACCTGGCCGGACCCGGCGGCAGCTTGGCCTCGAACCAGGCAAAATGCCGGTCGAGTTCGACCTTGTGGGCTTCGCTCACGTGAATCTCTCCTGGTAGTGGAGAGATGTTGATGCGCATCGGTGCCGCAAGGCGTCAGTCTGTCGCGCGAACGCGGCTTGAAATGGCCGTGCACGCTCAGGTCCTGGCGGGTTTCACGGACTTCCTGGGCTTGCGCAGCTTGGCGGATTTGCGCGGCGTGGTCGGCCTGATCGCCATCGGCCTGCCGGCCGGTGCGGCCGTAGCCCGACTGGGCTCGGGATCAGGCCTGAACTGCGCCCGGCACGGTGGCGAGAGCTGGGACTTCTTCGCCTCCATGCAGGCGGTAACGCGGTCGACGTTGGGAATTTCGGAGCTGCACAGCCGGAAGGCGTCACTGGTGCAGGCCTGCTCCTGCTCTGGGGTGTAGGCGTGGCCGGTGGCCGGCCACATCGAAACCGCGAACGCGGTTGCCAGCATCAAGCCACATCCAAAATGGCTGATCCGAAAAACCGTCATGAATCCCCCCGAAGACAATGATTGGCGCAATGATTGGCGCGAATTGTGGGTGAACCGTCCGAGATTGGCAAGCAGGGGTGGACAACAGGTCACAGCACAAGCGAGCGGCGTAGGGGCCGGTCTTGTCGACCCACCGGTTTGGAACGATTGGGCAGGAAATACCGTCGAGGCGACCTGGCCTTGAAAAATCTGGCGAAATTGATCGTTCCGGATTGCATCGCGCCGCTATGGCCCAGCTTGGCATAACGGGGGATCTTGGGCCGCTCGATCGGCGGCCAGGGACCCGGTTACCTGAACAGGCGCCGGTCATGAGGATAGCGAGCCGCCTGCACGACCGAAATCCGGGCTGCATCCGTATGCTTGGGATTGATCAGGTAATTCCTTGCGAACGGCATGATGGCGGAGGGCACCGCAACCACGGCTGTTCTGACTTCCTCGAACCAGGTCAGCAGGAGTCCTCGCGTTATCCTCGGGTCATCTTTCCAATCCTGCGAGACCTTTTCTATAGATGCGATGGTCACGCTTTCGATTGCGACGTCGTCCGGAACATCGATTTCGAGCAGTTGGTAGGTGTCTGGCAAATCTTCGAAGTCGATCTCGAGATGAACCATCACTTCCAGCAGTGCCGAGGCCGGGTGATCGCAAGTATAGACCACGTGGCGGCCTTTTTCGTGCCATCGGCCGCTCGCCTTCAGCCCGCCCAGACCGGACAGGTCATCGTAGTTGGAAATCCGCCACAGCCTCACGCAAGGATGCCGTGATCGATCTGATGGAGCATCTCTTCGACAGCACGGGCGCCCGCTTCGGTGGCCAGATAGGCCAAGGGCGTTTCGCCTTCGAGCGCCCGCTTCGACTTTCTCAACCAGCGATGGGCTTTCGCAGGATCGCCAAAGACCTCGGCTGCCAACCTGTCGATCCTCGCAAGTCTCACGGCCTTGTCCGTCTCCTCGACGCTGAGGGGTTCATGAGCTGCCACTCTGCGCGCGAGGGTTCGTTTCGGAACCACGAACGTATGAATTTCTTCATCGGTGTAGTTGTGCAGCCATTTGAGCGCCGCTGGCTTGATCTGAAAAATGTGGTTTCCGACCACGACGACATCAAAGGCTTCGACCGCCCCGGTGCCTTCAGCAGAAGTCTTCCCCATCTGGCCGGAAGGTGCGTCCGTTACAATGGATAACCCGGTAAGGCCGTCAAACCGGCCCTTAACGACTATCTCCGCCGCATGTTCTTGTGACAGCTTGTCACGGCTCGGACCAGGAACGGCTCGCCCGCGCTTGCCCGCAACGATCGGGAGGAGATGATAGCTGACCGCAGATTTCACGCGGGGCGTCTTCTTGCCCACCGCTTTTCCCGAACCAGTCGCTGGACGCTTCATGCCAAATGCCTCAAAAATCGGGTCAACTGGCATTTAAGCCGATTCAAGAAGTCTTTCAAGGGACCAACGCGCGGCCTCGCGAGCTTCGGCGGTCTGGCTCACACGTGCCAAAGCAAGATTCCCGGTCTTGGATGCTGAGCTGAGCGACGGATTGGGGTGGTACAGTTGGGTGGGCTCGAACCACCGACCTCCTGTTCCACAGACAGGCGCTCTAACCAACTGAGCTACAACTGCATCCTTAAGCGACAGCCCCAAAAAAGGGGGTCGCGAATGGGCCGGAAACTAGGTGCAACGCTCTGCTTTGGCAAGGCCGCGGAGCACCCGATTATAGTCGTTTCGAGCGGACTTTATGTTCATTTGCCGGGGTTATCGTCCCGCCCTGCCCCCCGCGATAGATCGCGGCCGGCCAATAAAAAGCCCGGGCTCACCGCCCGGGCTTTTCAAAGACAGGATGGACGCCGGTAATCAGGCGGCCGGCTTGTAGAACTTGGCAGCCGAGGCCTTGATCGGTTCGACGGTTTCGGTCGCGACCTTCTGGCTGAGCTCGGTGAGCTCCTTGGCCTGGGCCGAGAACGTCTCGAACTGCTTGCGGGCCTGCGAGGTCCACAGTTCGAGTGCCGCCGCCGCCGTCTTCACGCCGAACAGGTCCTGCGCGAAATCGAGCGAAGACGTGGTGTTTGCCTTGAAGAATTCGAGCAGCTTGGCGGAGTATTCGCTGGCGCCCTTGCTGGCGGAAGTGAACACGGCTTCGATGGTGCCGTTATGGGTCTCGGCGGCATCCTTGAACTTGGCGTAGCTGTCGCGGGCCTGCGATACGCCCTTTTCGGCGAAGGCACGCATCTGTTCGGGGACTTCGAAGGGAATGATGGAGGCGGAGAACGGATCGGTCGAGCTGGTCATTCGCATGCTTCCTTCGCAACGGGGTAAATAGCGATGTGACCCCGTGCGGACGCAAGCGGCCAATCGCCGGTAGCGCCGTACTGGATCACGCGGCTTAGATTACTTGGGGGTGCCCTTCGATGGGCATGGCCAATAGACACCCATATCATGTCAATTTTGTGCAGCGCAAAGTTATTTTATGTGCATTGCACCATGCATAGCTCTCGCAGGATGTATGGATATGACAAATAGTCCATTGATTACAGCTCATTGCACCAAGCCAGCGGGATAGCCTTGGTGGGGGTGCCAAAAGCGCTAGTTTTTCGGCTTCGCCGCATCCATGGCAGCGCGGCTGACGATCTGGCCCATTTCGCTGGCCTGCTCGGCGAGCGAGCGCATCTGGCCCTGCACATATTCGCTGTGCAGCCGCATCACTTCGGTCAGATCCTTGGCTTTCAGCAGCGATTGCGCGAAGTCGAGCGACGCCTGCACGTTCTTTTCGGCATAGGCGATCGCCTTGCTGGAAATCTCCTTGGCGCCGGCGCGCACTGTGGCGCCGCGGTCCTCGGTCGAGCCTGCCGCCTGCTGCGCCGAGGTGAGGAATTTCTCGAAGGTCTTGCGGGCCTGATCGAAGCTCGCCTCCGCCATCGATCGCATTTCCTTCGGGATCTCGAAACGGTCTTGCCCATTGTCGCTCATGGTCCCACTCCTTGTTCGTTTTGTTCGTTGGCAGGATTGCATCCGCACTATCGTCCGAGGACCTCACCGGTGTGACGAGGGCCTCCGTCGGTTCCCCACCGTGGACCTCTGGTCCGCACTTGTGGATTTCGGGTCCACACCGTGGGCCTCTGGTGGTCGTTTGCAACAAGCACAACGCCGCAGAGCCATTCGGGTTCAGCCCGATTAAGGTTATCGCTTCATTGGCTGCCGCAGGGGTCCGCCGGGCCGTGGACCTGCCGCTCCCCGCTTGCGATACTGACGATCCATTTGGGAGGCCGGCGTCTGGCCGTCCTTCTTCAAGGCCATCCTTGAGGTCTTCCTTGGGCAAAGGGCTCAGCCGTACGGTCATGTCGTCGCGATGAACAATGCGGAATTCCAGGTGCAGGCGCTCGGCGATCCGCGACTGGCGGTGCACGCAACGAGCCGCCTGCCCGCATGGTTGTGGTCGACCGACGGCACGCGGATCCTGTGGGCCAATCCGGTCGGCGCGCACATGTTCGCAGCCGCCAACAGCAGTGCACTGGCCAGCAGGATTTTCGGACCGGCCGATCAGCACAGGCGGCAGGTCGCGCGACTCGCGGGCCGCCTGCTGGCCAACGGCGCGGTCCGGCTGGAGCGCTTGCAGGGCTTTGGCGCCGCGCCCGGCATGTTGGCGACCTGCGGCTGTTCGCGGCTCGATTTCCCCGATGGCAGCCATGGTATTCTCGTTGCACCCGGCAACACCGCCGGCCGCATCATGCCGCTGGCCGAACGGCTGCAACGCCTGGTCGAAGGCCTCGCGATGCCGGTCGCGGCATTTTCCGCTGACGGCCTGTTGATCGGCGCCAGCGATATGGCGCGTCTCCTGCTCAACTTTCACAATCTGGTCGAGGCCGGTCTCGACGACGCCCGCAATGCCGCGCTGAAGCAGGGCGCAGTCACCACCGTGATCGAGATCGGCCGCATGGTGCTGCAACGCGTCGGCACCGGCCCAGACATAGGCCTCGTCGCCTTGCTCGTGCCGGACGTCGCGCAAGCCGCGCATCCGGAGTCCGTCGTGGCGGCGCCACCGGAAGAAGAGGCGCCACCGGAAGAAAAGTTGCCTGAAGCCGAACTGCCGCTCAGCGTCGTCGCCGAACACGCGGGCCGCGAATACGAACCGCGCGCGCCGGCAGGTGAAGCACCCGCCGAGTTGGCGTTGTTCGACGCCTTTGCCGAGCCGCCCGCAGCGGCTGACCCCGTCGCCACAAGCGAACCGCCGGCGGCGCTCAACGCCGAACCCGTTGCCGCGAGTCAGCCGTCGGAAGACGAACCGGCGCCGCCGCTCGCCGAACCGATCACGGCGCCGGCCTGGTTCGACGCGCCCCAGCCTGCGACGCGCCGGCTGCCGCTGCGCTTCATGTGGCAGATGGATCGCGAAGGCCGCTTCTCACTCGGCGCCGACGAGTTCACCCGCCTGATCGGCCCGCACACCGTCGCCGGCTTCGGCCGCTTGTGGCGCGAGATTGCCGAAGCTTACGGGCTCGATCCGGACGGCCGGGTGATGCAGGCGTTTGCCACCCACCAGACCTGGAGCGGCATCACGCTGAACTGGCCGGTCGATGGCGGCGGCGCCTTGCCGGTCGAATTTTCGGGCCTGCCGATCTTCGATCGCACGCGGAATTTTGCCGGCTATCGGGGCTTTGGCGTTTGCCGCGATCTCGACGGCCTGGCGCGGCTGGCCGCCTTGCGCCGCCATGAATTCTTCGGTGGAGCGCCGGCACCGGTGGCGCCGGAACCGTCTCCGGCTGATATCGTCGAGATAGGCCCTGCCCCGGATTCGATCGACGCGACGTTGCCAGCGCAAGAACCGCCGCAAGAAGAGCCCCCGCCAGAGAGCCTGCCCGCGGAAGATTTCGCGGCCGCGGATTTCGTCATCGATACCAGCGTTGCGTCGCCTGCGGAATTGCCTGAGCCGATCGCTCACTTGACTTCACACCCAACCGATTTGGATAAAGCCGTGGAACCCCCTGTCGAAACCGCAACGGAAACGCCGAAGAACGTTCTGCCGTTCCGCCCCCCTGGCGATACCAAACCGCCGTCGCTGACGCCGGTCGAAAACAGCGCCTTCAACGAACTGGCGCGGCAATTATCGGCCCGGCTCGAGACCGAGATGGGCAACGAGCCTGCGCCCGCCGTCACCGGCATCGATGAAACCGTCGTCGAGAAGACCGCGTCGGAGGACGCACACTCTGGAGACATGCACGAAGCCGCGAGTGAAACGCCGATGGTCCCACAGCCCGAATGGCTGGCGCCATCGGAGCCGCCGGCGCGCGGCGAAGCCCGACGCGACAAGGCGCTGCTCGACCTGCTGCCGATCGGCATCCTGATCTATCGCCTCGACCGGCTGCTCTACGGCAACCCCGCCTTCCTCACGCAGATGGGCTACCCGAGCCTGCATGCGCTGGAGGATGCCGGCGGGCTCGACGCGCTCTATGTCGAACCCGGCGTATCGAACGCCTCCAGCACTTCGGACACCGGCACGCCGGTGACGATTTCCGCAAGCCAGCCGCGAGAATCTGAAGTACGCGACACCGAAGCGCACGCGGCGACGGCGCCGTCTTCGACCGACGCGCGGCTCTACACGATTTCCTGGGATGGTGATTCCGCGCTGGCCTTGATTTTCTCCGGCCCGCGCCACGAGAGCGCGGCGATCGCCGCCGCGATCGCGGAGCCTGAGCCGATCGCCGAAACACTGGTCCCCGAGCCATTACCGGCGGGCCACGCCGATGCCGAGGAACTCGGCGCCATCCTCGACACCACGGCCGAGGGCATCGTAATGTTCGACGCCGAGGGCAATATCAGCTCCTGCAACCGCAGTGCCGAAGCGCTGTTCGGCTATGACGGCGAAGACATGGCGCGGCGCAATCTGGCGGATCTGTTCGCGCCGGAAAGCCAGCACGGCGTGTTCGACTATCTCGCCAGCATCAAATCCTCAGGCGTCGCCAGCCTGCTCGATCACGGCCGCGAGACGCTGGGGCGCGAAAGCAAGGGCGGCCTGATTCCGCTGTCGATGACCATGGGACGCACGCGCCCCGAGGGTCCGAATTTCTTCGCCGTGTTCCGCGACCTGTCGCAGGCCAAGAACAGCGAGAGCGAGTTGCGGGAAGCCCGGCGGCTGGCCGATCGCGCCGCCAGCGCCAAGGCCGACGTGCTGGCCCGCATCAGCCACGAGGTGCGCACGCCGCTCAACGCCATCATCGGCTTTGCCGAGGTGATGATCGGCGAGCGGTTCGGCGCGCTCGGCAATGAGCGCTACGCCGAATACATGAAGGACATCCGCGCCTCCGGCGAGCGGGTGCTGTCCATCATCAACGACCTGCTCGATCTCTCGCGGATCGAGACCGGCAGGCTCGATCTCTCCTTCACCAATCAGAACCTCAACGAACTGGTCGAGAGTTGCGTCGCCGTGATGCAGCCGCAGGCCAACCGCGAACGTATCATCATCCGCACCTCGCTGGCGCATATGCTGCCGCCGGTGATCGCCGACGCCCGCGCGCTGCGCCAGATCACGCTGAACCTGATCGGAAATTCGATCCATCTCGCCAATGCCGGCGGCCAGGTCATCGTCTCCACCGCACTGTCGGATTTCGGCGAAGTGATGCTGCGGGTCCGCGACACCGGCCACGGCCTCAACGACAATGAGGTCGCCGCAGCCCTTGAGCCGTTCCGCACGCCCGCGCCTTCCGATCAGGCCTCCGAAGGCGCCGGCGTCAGCCTGTCGCTGACCAAAGCGCTGGTCGAAGCCAACCGCGCCCGATTCCAGATCAAGACCGGCGCGCGCTCGGGCACGCTGATCGAAGTGGTATTTTCGCACGCGACCGCGAAGGTCTGAGGAAGACGACGGGGCGCTACGCCGCCGCCAGCGCGTTCACGCGCGTCTTCGACGCACTACGGACGGTATCCCGCTAGTCTGAAACAAAAATCTCGAAAACAACCCCATGTACAGTAGAAAAGGGGTAGTCGCGCCGCACTAAAACGGTAAAATAATACTTCTAGGGATTTCGAACGAATTTCACTCCGCGCTAGGTCTCGGACCCCTTCGCGACAGAAGGCTTGCTCTTTTTTTTCGGCGTCCCGTTCTCCTTCAGGAAATCGGCGCCAATCTGCTCGCCATTGATCCACGCCAGTTGGCAACGTCTGAATGCAACTCCCGTCGTCGACAATAACAAGAAGAATTCTTTTAAATTCAGTCCAACGATCGATGCCTTGAGCGCAAGTCTGGCGCCCGTTTCGGAGGCATCCATCATCGTGCATTCCCGGCGCCAGGTCCCGTCGATCGCGACGATCTGGACGTCAAAGCCACGCCCGAAGGTAACGCGCGAGGCCGTCCTTCGATTTGCGACTACGTCCATATCCGTGGCTCACATACGTCGAATACCACTTGCATCACGGTACGCGGCCGTCGCACCTTCGACGTGTCGCAGTCCTCTGGCCTTGAGCAGCCTCCGGCGACGGCCGACTTATGCAACACGCGTATCCGCGTCCGGAATCATCCGCGAATCGACAATCCCGACCACGCGGTTGCGACCGCTGCGCTTGGCCGAGTACAGACACCTGTCGGCCCGTTCGATAAGGGTCTCGTTGCTGTCGCCACGCAACAGCGAGGCGACACCAATGGAGATCGTGATCCGCCCGATGATTTCCCCGGTCGATTTCTTCTTCAATTCCTTCGCCATGACCGCGCGCCTGACGTGGTCGGCGACGGCAATGCCCTGCGCCAGGGCGGTGTTCGGCAACACGATGGCAAATTCCTCGCCACCGTAGCGTGCTGCAAGATCCTGTCCCTTGATGTTTTGCTTGAGCGACATGGCGACCAACCGCAGGACCTGGTCTCCGGTGGTGTGGCCAAACGTATCATTGAACGACTTGAAGTGATCGATGTCGATCATCAGCAGCGAGAGCGGTTCCCCGCGCTGGCCCGACGAACGGATCGCCTCTTCGATCGTTTCATCGAAGTGCTTGCGGTTGGCCAGTTCCGTCAGCGGATCGGTTCGGCTCTCCATCCGAACCGCCTGCAAGCCCTGCTGGAGACTGGCAATCTCCGACATGGCTCCATCCAGCCGCGCCTTGAGTTGCTGGCCGTCCTGGCGCATTTCAAGCGTGGCGGCGGCGAGGGCTTGCACAATTGACCGTATTGAATCGGAATCGTCTGCAACGACCAGGTCCTGCGACGCCTGGTGCAACGTGTCGCCGTAGATCGACGCGGCGCCCAGCGTGCCGGTGATCACGCCGACGATGCAGCGAAGCTCTGCACTGATACCTGAGCCGACGTTTTGCAGCTTTCCGAGCGTGCGTGCGCCCCCGAAATGGGTTTCGTGCAGGACGTCCAGATCGGACTCGGTCGGCGTGCCGCCGCCTGCAAGCATTCTGTCGAGCGCGCTATTGAGCGCGCGGTCATGGCCTGTCGCGTAAGCGTACCAGATCTCGTAATTCCTCGGCGTCGGCGGCAAACAAAGCCGCTTGAGGCTCGATCGGGCTACGTCGGCCAGCGCAATGGAGCGCGCTTGCTCCACGTTGGAAGGAGCCGTGCGGTTCGTCATGGCAAACTCTCACGCTTTACCGAAAGACTGAGGTGCTATCCGATACAAGGATACACCGTTACGCACCCGGCTCCTCGAACGGGAATGTCGGGCAATTCCTGACGCATTAATCGTTTGTAAAGGCTGCGCCGCGCCCGAACCGCAGTGGGCGCCGGACTACCCCAGACGTTCAGCGACCAGCCGGATTCGAAACACCGACTTGTGCGATGCGTCCAGCAGGTCCATCTGCCAGTCGGACTCGGGCTTCAGATTGTGGCAAAGGCTGCCGACCATGCTGCCGCGCACCTGGTCATCTCCGCCCAGGCGGTGTGGCCGGTCGTGATGGTCCGATTTCGCTGAGCGCGACCGGGTCTTCAGTGCTGAAAACGTCGCTCAACACACGCTGCAATTCGAGCAGGGCACCCGACAATCCAACGCGCATGCTCTCCATCTGACGCTTCGATTCTGTTCGGACACCTACGTCCTCGATCTGGTCAATAATCGCCTCCACGTTCGCAAAGAGGTTTCCCAGAGAGATGATATTCTGACTGAGTGTCTTGGCGGCGTCCGTCAACACAGCTCGTCTCGCAGCCATCTGCAGCTTCCGGTCGATCGATTGCGTGCGGTCGATCCGTCGCTGACCCAATAGGATCACGTTACCCATCGTCCTACGCCTTGCTTGAGCGGACGGGTCTTGCAACCGAGACGCTCTTGAACCCGGAAAACAGTTTCGCTTTGGCATCGTGAATCTTTCGCCGGCCTCTCGATGTCTTGCGATCATGCGGCTTTAATGTTGCTGAGGAAGGTTTCGACCTGACCTCGCATCGTCTCGGACTGCCTCGACAACTCACCGGATGCCTGGAGAACCTGGTGGGCGGCGGCGCCGGTGTCGCCGGCAGCTTGCTGAACACCCACGACGTTCGACGATATCTCGCTGGTGCCGAGCGCTGCCTGCTGCACGTTGCGGGCGATCTCCTGGGTCGCCGAACCCTGTTCTTCGACCGCACCGGCAATCGCGGAGGCGATCTCGCTCATTTCGTTGATGGTCGCGGATATCCCCTTGATGGCGCTGACGGCTTCGCTCGATGAAGCCTGGATCGACGAAACCTGCGCGCTGATCTGATCCGTTGCCTTCGCGGTTTGTTCAGCGAGACTCTTGACCTCGGCCGCCACCACGGCGAAGCCCCTGCCGGCCTCGCCGGCGCGCGCCGCTTCAATCGTGGCGTTGAGCGCCAGCAGGTTGGTCTGGCTGGCGATTTCGCTGATCAGCTTGACGACGTCGCCGATACTGGCAGCATCCTTGAACAGGCCCTGCACCGTCGTATTGGTTCGATCTGCCTCTCCGACGGCCTTCTGCGCGATCGAGGCCGACTGCGCCACCTGACGGCTGATCTCGGTGACCGAGCTCGCCAATTCCTCTGACGCGGCCGCAACAGTTTGTACGTTGGTTGAAGCCTCTTCTGTCGCAGCCGCAACTGCGGTCGCCTGGTTACTGGTTTCTTCAGCGGTCGCCGTCATCGACGACGCCGTCGCTTGGAGTTCGGTCGAGGCCGATGCCACCGACCTCAGCACGCTGGAAATGTTCGCGTCAAACGTCGCGGTCAGTTCGTTGACCCGCGCCGCTCGCGCCACACCCGCGCTGATGGCTTCGGCTTCCTTCTCGGCAAGCTCCTTGGCCTTGATCATGTTCTCCTTGAAGATCAGGACCGCACGCGCCATCAGGCCGATTTCGTCCTTCTTGTCGGTTCCGGGAATTTCCACGGAGTGATCGCCCCCGGCGAGTTGCCTCATGGCGCCAACCATGTTGATGATCGGTGGCACGATCGAGCGGTTTGTAAGATACACGACCGTCGCGGCGACGCCGATGCCGACACCCATCAGCACCCAAAGCAGGGTCGCCAGAAAGCCGGTTTCGGCGAGAACCGCAGCGCCGTCCTGTTTCAGATCATCCTGCTGCCGCGAAACCATCCCGCCCGAACGCGAGCCGCCGGCATTCTTGGCTCCCGCGAAGATATCGAGCAGCTTGTTGGCGCGGGGCGCAGCTTCGTTGCTTAGGAACCACTGCGCCATGTTCCAGCGCTCCGAGGCGCGGATATCGAACATTTTCTGTGGCAGCGGCGAGAACTTGGCGCGGGCTTCGACCAACGCGTCGAAGGCTTTCTGCTGATCGTTCGTCATTTCCGACCGCCGTTTTGACAACGCATCGAATTTTTTCTGATTGAGAGCCCAGAGTTCGACGAATTCGGTTTTGAAAGCGTCGTCCGCGGTCAAGAGATAGGCGCGTATGGCCCCGATCGCCATGGCCATGCTGCCGCGCATATCGGCGAATCCGATCAACAGGCTCTTGCGCGCATCGGTCGAGGCAATGCTGCTTTCCTCGTCAATGATGGCGGTAGCGTTTTTTAGCATGAGCTTGGCCAGTGGGGCCGCCTCGGTGGCAAGGATCTTTGCTGCGGGCTGCTCGTCGATGGTGTGGGCAATCGCCTCGGCCTTGTCCTGCGCTGCACGCAATTCATCGAGCAAGGGTTTCGCCTGCTTCCAGTCCACCTTGTTTTGCTCAACTGTCCAGGCAGCCGAGAGCCGATCCATCTCGGAGCCATGGGCCTGGAGGTCTTTCCAGAGTCCCGCGCGTTCTGTCTTGAACGCGTCGTTGCCTGTGACCAGCCAGCCCCGCAGCGAAGCGAGTGAGGCATAAACCCCAGCTACCATGTCACTTGCGGTCATGGCGGTCGGAACGCGAAGGTTGACGGTACGATCGTTGGCTTCGCTCACCGAGTGCACCTTGACCAGGGTCGTGGCGATGACGCTGGTCAGAAGTACACAAAGGACGCTAAATCCAAGAATCAATCGCCCTCGAATGTTCAAATGCAGAAATGTCATTGGGGTGCCTTTGTGTCGGCGCGCGACCGGCCGACCTGAGATGAAAGCCCGCGAAGAGCGTCGGTGAGGATCGAACCGTCTACGTTGAATTCGATCACGGCCTGGGATTTGTTGATAGCAGCGGCTTGAGCTACTGCACTCTGCGAGGTCGAATTGGTTGGCCGTGAAAACATCTGCGACAACCTCCGGCTTGGATGAATTAGTTTCATATAGAGCTTAAAGAATCGATTCACCCTAGTTGCGCTCGCGTCGGGTAAATCCTGACACGGTAATTTCTTGTAAAGGATCTAGTCGCCGCCACGGCGCGTGTCTTGGCGACACCGCTCAACAGACCCGACATTGCATATGCAGAGAATGGCTGCCCAGCTCAGGCGCTCTTTGCGCCGGGCCACGCGACCACCTGGCCTGGCATGACCAGCCGACGTCGCCCACCGTCCTTGGCGACGTGCATTGAGCGGCCCGATTGAGGCAACGCTAGTCCAACGTTTCCCCGACAAGGCGGATTCTGAACGCTGGTCTTTTTGACGCGTCCAAGAGCTCCATCTGCCACTCGGAATTCTGTTTGAGGCCACGAGAAATGGGACCCACCATATCGCCGCAGATCTGGGTCATCTCTGCCCATGCCGACGCCCGATCGATAGGATCGAGAGCACTCTCCGAAACGCCGGAATATTTCCCGTGACTAATTCGAAAAAAGTACGTCGGCATGATTGGCGCCTTTGCCTGCGTGGTTTGGGGTGGGAAAAGAACGTTCCCGGCTTGAGCGACCGCGCGTTCGAACTCACGCGCAGGATACACCATTGCAGCCTGGATCCGCAGGAGCGCCGCGTAGGGAAGTTCCTGACACGGTGAGCCTACGTGAACGCTTCGATCCAGGGCAGACAAAAGCCGCGCGGCGGCGTTTGGCTACGCCAGCCACCCCTCAGCGAGGGCAAACCTGACGATTTCGGCCTTCGATTTCAGGCCCAGCTTTTCGCTGGCGCGGGTCCGATAGGTTTCGACGGATTTGCCGCCGATCGCCATGAAGTCCGCGATCTCCTTGGTGGCGTAGCCCAATGCCGTTAGTTTCAGGACTTCCTGTTCGCGCGGGCTCAGTTCGTCCGCGCCGATCGTGACCCTGCGCGTCAGCCCGCCCAGCCTTCCCGTGAGCGAGGGATCGACGAACGTCCCACCTGTTATGGCGGCCCGAATGGCTGGAATCAGCGTCGTGGTCGCGGAGCGCTTGACCACGAAGCCACTCGCTCCGGCAGCCAGCGCTTGTTTCAGGTGCGCCTCGTCTTCATGGGCGGTCAGAATCAGAACCTTGACCGATGGCCGCTCTTCGCGAATCTTCCGCGCCAGCACGATCCCGTTCATCTTGGGCATCCCGACATCGATGATCGCGACATCAGGCGTGGTCGATCTCACCAAAGTCAGGGCCTCGAGCCCGGTCGTCGCCTCGCCGATAAGTTCGAAGTCAGGCTCCGCCGCGACCAGTTGCCTCAGGGCAAACAGGATGAACGGATGATCGTCGGCAAGGATGATGCGGGTCCTGTCGGGATTCATGGCGATGCCCATTGAGACGTATGACGATGCCGTTTCGGGGTGGGAGAAGGTTCTTCGCGCGGCAAATGCATCAATAGCCGACTTCGTTCTGTTTCAACCTTTTCTTCTTTGGTCAGGTCGGCAAATATCCGTTCTACTACGGAGATTCCGCACGTTATTTGACAGCCGATTTGGCAAAGACTCTACTGCCCAAGCCGAATCAGCCTCCAAAGCCGTGCGAAATGATGGCCGTTCACGGTAAGCCAATTACCCAAGCGCTCATTCGCGGCTGCAACAAATGCGGGAAGTTCGAAAGAAGCTGAAGCGATCGGCCGTCTGGCAGACGGTGACCGGTATCGCCTTCGCTGTTTCCATCGTCGTGATGTTCTCGATCGATCTAAGGTTTCGGTACGACGATTCGATCGAGCAGGGAAAGAAGACCGCGATGAATTTCGCGGAAATCCTGTCCGAGCACACGGCGCTGACGTTCGAGAACGTCGAACGCACGTTGCGCGAGGCTGAAAAGGTCCGGAAGGATTTCCTCGACGGAGACTATGCGACGCTGGAAGAGACGAATGCCGCGCTTCGCCTGCTGATGAAGACGTCGCCGGTGGTGGTCGCGGTCGGGTGGACCGACGCATCCGGCGAGTTTCTCGCTCATTCCCACGAAATGGCCACTCCGCGCCGTAACATCGCCGCGATGCCGCATTTTACGGCCCAGCGCGATCACGGCAGCGAACGGCTGTATGTCGCGCCGCCGTTCCGTTCGGAGATATCGGACAAATGGCTGACGGCGGCATCGCTCCGGCTCAACAACACGGACGGTACATTTGCCGGTGTCGTGTCGACGCCCCTCGACCAGTCGTACTTCGCCAAGATCTACCGGTCGATCGATGTCGGCGCCCATGGGTCGATCGTGCTGATGCACACCGATGGTCCCATCCTTGCGCGACAACCGACTATCGAGGCCATGATCGGGAGGTCCTTCGCCGGCGGGCCGCTGTTGACCCAATACCTTCCGAGGTCGGATACGGGGTCCTTCGAAAGCGTCGTCGACGGCCGGGTTCGCCTCGCCGGATACAAGGCCGTCCGCGGGTTGCCGCTGGTCATGCTCGTCACTTACGCACGCGCGGACGTCTTGCAGCAATGGCAGCGCCACATCATGGTGTTCGGCCCCCTTGTCGCGCTCGGCGTTGCGGCCATCCTGCTCGGCACGTTCCTGATCGTTCGGCAGACAAGTAGCCTGAGCAGGAAATCCCGGATTCTCGCGCTCAAATCCCGCGAACTCGAACGGACAAATCAGCGGTTTGATATCGCGCTGAGCAACATGCCCAATGGGCTTTGCATGTGGGACAAGGAGCAGCGGCTCGTCATCGCCAATAGCCGCTATCGCGAGATGTACGGCATGACGCCCGAACAGGTGAAGCCCGGAGTCTCGCTCCGGGCAATTCTGGAGTCTCACCTTGGCAACGGCGAGAGCAGCGAACTCGACATCGATGAATACATCAAGGTCGTCATTTCCCAGACGTCGCAAACCCACGTGCTTGCGGACGGACGGACGGTCCTGATGCGCAGGCAAGCCACGCCGGACGGTGGCTGGATTGCAACGCACGAGGACATCAGCGAGCAGAAACGCGCCGAAGCGTTGTTGCGTACGACGCTGGATACGATGGACCAGGGACTGATTGCCATCGATCGGCAAGGCCGCGCCTCCATCATGAATACGCGCGTGCTGGACTTGCTCGGACTGCCACGAGAATTTGCAGTGACCCGCCCGCACCAGAGCGAAATACTGGAGTACCAACGCAGCATCGGTGAATTCTCCAGCGACGAGCAGATTGCGCAGGTCACGAGAGACATCGACCAGCGCCGGCAGGCGATCTACGAACGGGAACGTCCTAACGGCACCGTGCTCGAGATACGAACCGTTCCGACCGCAGACGGCGGATTTGTACGAACCTACAGCGACGTCACGGCGCGCCGGGCAGCGGAAGCCGCGCTGCGGCTTGAAAGAGACCGCGCGGAATCGGCGGCACGGGCTGCCTCCGAGTTTCTGGCCAATATGAGCCATGAATTGAGAACCCCGCTCACGGCGATTATCGGCGTATCCGACATACTGCTGAGCGAACCCCTGTCCCCCGGCAGACAACGGCATTTCATGGAGATGCAGCGCAGCGCCGGGCAGGGATTGCTTGGCATCATCAACGACATCCTCGACTTTTCCAAGATCGAGGCGGGGCAGCTCGAGATCGAGGCCGCGCCGCTTTCGATCAGGGATATCGCCAGGAATTGCGTCGATCTCGTATCCGATCAGGCGCATCGAAAGCGACTGAAGATAACAGCTATCGTCGCCGAGGATATTCACGATTGGGTTCTGGGCGACGCGGCACGGTTGCGTCAGATATTGTTGAATCTTCTCGCCAACGGCGTGAAGTTCACGCCTTCAGGATTCGTGACGCTGACGATCGATCGTGTATCCCGCACCGCAGACGCCGTGCGGTTTTCCGTGACGGATACCGGAATCGGGATCAAGGCGGAAAATCTTGGCACGCTGTTTGAGCGATTCTCCCAGGCCGACAGTTCGACGACGCGCCGGTTCGGCGGAACAGGCCTCGGCCTTGCGATCTCCAGGCGCCTGGCCGGATTGATGGGCGGTGACATCAAGGTGGAGAGCGAACCGGCACACGGCTCGACGTTTTCATTCATGGTAAGTCTGCCCAAATGTTCTGCGATCGATCCGGTATCCGAGCCGCCGGCGCTCGGAAGCCGTCGTTCCTGGCGGCTTCTCCTGGCCGAGGACAATTCGCTCAACCGTCAGATCATCCGAGCCATGCTGGAGCAGGCTGGACATGAAGTGGTTACCGCCAACGATGGCGCGGAAGCCGTAAGGCTTGCGGTTCACCATGCCTTCGATGCGATCCTGATGGATATCCAGATGCCGGAGATGGACGGCTATGCGGCGGCGCAGGCGATCAGACAGGTAACGCCGGAAAGCCTGACGGTTCCGATTATCGCTCTCACCGCCAACGCCCTATCGGGTGAAACGGAGCGGTGTCTGGCGGCGGGCATGAACGTCCACATACCAAAACCGGTGAGTTGGCCGACCCTGTTTGCAACGATCGACCGGCTGGTGCTTCAAAGCCGACAAGATTCGTCGACGGATTTACGCGGGGACCCCGAGCCGGCAGGTCGAAACCCCGAACCAGGGGCCCCAGACTCATTCGACGAAACCTGCGTCGCCGAACTTCGAAGCTCAATCGGCGATCAAAATGCGATGCGCCTACTCAAGCTGTTCGTCGTGGAAGCTCGTCGGCGGTTTCCTTCGCAGCCGGACTCCCCCGAATCCCGCAGAACGATCTCCGAGGAGGCACACGCATTTGCCGGTTCAGCAGGCATGCTCGGCTTCGTGGGGCTCGCGGAGGCGTGCGTTGCGCTGCAATCGACAGAACTCGACGATATCAGGTTCGATCAGTGCCTCGATCGCTGCCGCCGCGCCCGCGATACGGCCTTGGGAATGGTCAGCGAACTGATCGTCGATGACGAGTTTGCCGGGCCGGTGCGAACGACGGCCTGAACCGGTCAAATGCCTGCAAGCCAGCCTTGTGCCGATGCATATCGGCACAATTTCCGCGCGGGTCTTGATGCCGAGCTTTTCGGTTGCTCGCGTCTTGTAAGTCTCAATCGAGCTCAGGCTGAGATCGAGCTGGCTTGCGATCTCCTTGGTGGTAAGGCCGGTGGCAATGAGCTTCAGAACCTCGCTCTCACGTCCGGTCAGCGACGAAGATGTGACTGGCGTTTTGGAAAGCGCCGGCTTCCCCGCCGGCAAGAACATGTGTGCTGCCATTGCGGGGTCGACATACAGTCCGCCGACGAGCGGCGCGTTGCCGGTCCATGCGTTCGACCAGAAAGAGACCATCATGGGTCAGGGAACGCTCGCGCTCGAACTCGAGCAACAGGCGCCCGACATCGACACGGTCCTGGTGTCCGTGGGCGGCGGCGGGCTGGTGGCCGGCATAGCCGCCTGGTACGCGGGCCGCGTCAAGGTGATCGGCGTCGAACCGACGACGGCGCCGACCCTGACAAAAGCGCTGGAAGCCGGGCGTCCCGTCGACGCGGAAGCCGGCGGGCTCGCGGCGGATTCGCTGGCGCCACGCCGCATCGGCGAGCTCGTGTTCCCGATCGTGCAGAAATACGCCCCGCGCACCGTGCTGGTGACCGACGAGGCGATTGCGGAAGCTCAGAAGATTTTGTGGCGCGCCTTGCGCATCGTGGCCGAGCCGGGCGGCGCCTGCGCCTTCGCTGCGATCACATCAGGTCCGTATCGGCCGGCGGCGAGCGAACGCGTCGCGGTCGTCATCAGCGGCGGCAACACCACGGCGGTGAATTTCGACGCGCGCTGAAACCGCGCGACGGCTGCCGTCGTCTATGTGCTTAAGCGTTCTTCAGCGCAACGCGGAAGTCGGCTTCGGTCTTCGACTTGACCTCGTCGAGCGTAACGCCGTCGGCGAGCTCGATCAGCGCCATGCCGTCACTGCCGTGCTTGTCGATGGTGAACACGGCGAGATCCGTCACCACCATGTCGACGACCTTCTCGCCGGTCAGCGGCAGGTTGCACTTCTTCAGCAGTTTCGGGCCGTCCTTGGCGGAATGCTCCATGACCACGACGACGCGCTTGACGCCGGCGACAAGGTCCATCGCGCCGCCCATGCCCTTGACCATCTTGCCGGGGATCATCCAGTTGGCGAGGTCGCCATTCTGCGCCACCTGCATCGCGCCGAGGATCGACAGATCGATATGCCCGCCGCGCACCATGCCGAAGGATTCGGCCGAGGAGAAATAGCTGGTCGACGGCAATTCAGAGACCGTCTGCTTGCCGGCGTTGATTAGATCGGCGTCTTCCTCGCCCTCGTAAGGAAATGGACCCATGCCGAGCATGCCGTTCTCGCTCTGTAGATTAACGTCGATGCCCTCGGGGATGTAGTTCGAAACCAGCGTCGGAATGCCGATGCCGAGATTGACGTAATAACCGTCGCGCAACTCTTTGGCGGCGCGAGCGGCCATCTGTTCACGGGTCCAGGCCATGGGGCTCTCCTGCTGATTGTTTGCGTTAAGCCGCGGGGCGCGGGCGGGTGTTGCGGAATTCGATCCGTTTCTGGCCGGTGCCGACCTCGATCATGCGCTTGACGAAAATCCCTGGCGTATGGATGTGGTCGGGGTCGATTTCGCCGGCCGGCACCAGATGCTCGACTTCGGCGATGGTGACCTTCGCCGCCGTCGCCATCATCGGATTGAAGTTCCGCGCGGTCTTGCGATAGACGAGGTTCCCGGCGGTATCACCCTTCCAGGCGTGGACGATGGCGAGGTCGGCGAACAGGCCGCGCTCCATGATGTATTTCTCGCCGTCGAATTCCTTCACTTCCTTGCCTTCGGCGATCAGCGTGCCGACGCCGGTCTTGGTGAAGAAGGCCGGGATACCGGCACCTCCCGCGCGAATGCGCTCGGCCAGCGTGCCCTGCGGATTGAATTCGAGTTCCAGTTCGCCGGCGAGATATTGCTGGGCGAACAGCTTGTTCTCGCCGACATAGGACGAGATCATCTTCCTGATCTGCCGCGTTTCCAACAGCCGGCTCAGGCCGATGCCGTCGACGCCGGCATTGTTGGAGACGACGGTGAGGTTTTTGACGCCGGATTCGCGAATCGCGTCCGACAAGGTCTCGGCAATGCCGCACAGACCGAAGCCACCCGACATGATCATCATGCCGTCCTTGAGAACACCATCGAGTGCCGATTTGGCGTCGGGATAAACCTTGTTCATGGAAATCTGACCTGATGGAGGGAAGCCGCTCGCAGCCGGCATTATCAGCGATTATTAGGCGAAATCTTCGCACTGCGTCAATGATGGGGCATTCGGACCATCGGCCGCGGCAGGCGACGTCAAGATGGCCTTGAAAGCGTCAAGAAAACCCTTCAAGTTGCGTGGGTTGGCACGGGCTTGCCACCGCACCGCCTGCCCTGTTCAACCAAAACCACGATCTCAACCCGACCGGGATATGTCTTTGACGATTGCCCAAGGAATGAAGCGCCTGGGGATGCCGATTGCGGCGTTTCTCGGTCTGGCCTTGATCGGCCTGATCGGAACGTCCTGGTTCCTCAACCGGGACGCGCTCCGCCAGGCCGTCGAGGCGCAGATCCGCGCCGTCACCGGGCTCGATCTCGTCATCACCGGTGCGATCGACGTCTCGGTCTTTCCCGGCAGCTACGTCTCGTTCCACGACGTCGGCCTGAAGGGCGGCGGCACCACCGACCCCGCGCTCCAGGTCGACGTGCTGACCGCGAATTTGCGCTTGCTGCCGCTGTTGCTGCGCCGCTTCGAGATCGCCGACGTCATGATGCTGCGGCCGCATATCCGCGTCGTCAGGGACGGCAATGGCGAGAGTAACTGGACGCCGTTCGTCGAGACCATCGCGCGCGCCATGAAGCCCGGCGCCGAAAATCAAGTGTCGTTTTCGGAGATCCGGATCCAGGACGGCGTGCTCAATTACGAGGACGCCACCAACCATGTCTCCGAAACGCTCGGCGATATCGATCTGTCGCTGGCCTGGCCGTCGATCTCGCGGTCGTTTGCTGCCACCGGCCAATTCGACTGGCGCGGCGAGCGCGTCGACGGCTCCGTCAGCGCCAGCGACTTCGTCGCGGCATTGTCGGGCGACCGCTCCGGCCTGAAGGCGCGGCTTGCGAGCGCGCCGCTGAAACTGGCGTTCGACGGCACGGTCGCCAACCGCACCAGCATGATGATGG
>Ga0307516_10002249_pt1 | contig 26032 bp, 16 predicted proteins | sample 19_EM_MG_FD_203310 | JGI IMG/M metagenome (GOLD analysis project Ga0307516, IMG submission 203310) | Populus trichocarpa ectomycorrhiza microbial communities from riparian zone in the Pacific Northwest, United States - 19_EM | ecosystem: Host-associated > Plants > Roots > Unclassified | place...
GTGATTGTGATCTTGTTTTATATTGCATAGGTCTCTTATTAGTCTCTAATTAATACTGCTCTTGTTCATCATTTTTTTAGCCGTTTGATACCCTAGAATTTATTCTTTACTGATTTGAGAATGCATTATGTCAGTTGCAGACTTGATTGGTTTATTCTTTACTCTCTTTTTTTGCGGTCCTTGAATCCTTTATGCTTGTTTTTCATTTTTGTCTTTTTAATGGTCCTGGTTTTGCTAGTTTTGAAGTTTTTTTCTTGTTCAATTTTTTCTTCAGTGTCATCTAATCAATTTTTTCTTCAGTTTTGATCTTGAATTCCAGGTTTTGATGTCAATGGTATTAAGGAATCAAAGTGCAATTATCTTGTCATCTTCGTGAGCTTTTTGATTGGGATGATGTGCACAATGAAGATTTATATTTTTTTGCATTAAGTGTTTTATTTTTTATGTAAGGTGTTTTATTGTTTTTTTTTAAGCCCTTTTGAAGGCAATGCTTTGTAATTTAGATTTTAACTTAGTGTGTGTGGATTATTTGATGCAGGATAAGTCCAAAACACAAATATTAAAAAGACTTGAACAAAATATTAACACTAATAATTTAATATAATGAATATTGAGTGATAAAAAAATTAAATATATTATAGAATCTTCTAATAAAATTAGATAATATTAACATCAATTATAAGCCCATCAAAAAGCCCATCAGAAAACCCATTAGAAAGCCTAAAAAAAAGCCCAAACAACAAATATAGGTTTTTCCGATTTTTTAACAAGAAAACCGAACCGGACCGAACCGAAACCGGTCGGTTTGAACCGGTTCCGGTTCGGTTCCGGTTTGAATTTTTAAGTTTTTTAAAATTTGATTTTGGTTAGTTTTTTAGGTAAAAACTGAACCGAACCGGATTTGCTCACCCCTAAAATTTATTATTACAATAAGAGAAACAGAATATCAAACAAAACATAATTGACAACCTTGGTTAGGAATCCCTATCATAGCATATATGAATATCTATTCTCTTTTATTAACCGATAAAGGCTCCTCTAAATCAATCAAGTCTCTGACCGCTGCAAAACCTACATCTTCTTGTTCTTATACATCTTTAATTAAGAACACTTATGGCTCATACTCCACTTTTCATTGCATTCAAAATATAGGCCTTTCCAATGTTAGTTTTTGAACTAATAGGCTAGATTTTAGATCAACTCTAGATTGGTCTAAGAAAGTGGGTTTCCCTTGAATCTTATCGATAATAGGCTTCCAACTTCAATAAACCACCGTTAGGTTTTCCTCCTACATTAGAGCTAGCCTATAGGCCACAACAAGATTATGAGGATTTATCATCCTAACCCTAATTTTGATTTTCTTTTTCAGTCTTCCTAAGAAAAAAATTAAATACTGAGAATCAAATAATCCTCGAACTTTGTTTGAAATGAGTTTGAATTGGGATTTATAGTTTTCTATCGTAGTAATCTACCTTAGGTTGATAAGTGCTTTCATGAGGTCATCATAAGCAGATGTCATAAATTGAATCTGCAAAGACTTCACAAAAGATTCCCAATTGGTAATGGCTTCAATTTCTTCCATTTCTGGAAACCATGTAATGTTTTCCCTATTAAAGAGTAATATAAAACTGTTTTTGAGACCTCACCTAATAGTTTAAGTTTTTTGAGTTGAGATAGTGATGCAATAAGAAGCTAATAAGACAACAATAGCATAAAAACCACTAGAATGTTAATGAGCGAAAAGAATTGCAGATGTGAACTCTAAATTCATAATTTGATTCTCTAAAAATTAAATATATGGTAGCTATCTTTTTAAGAGGTTTACAGAACCTTTAAATAGGCTAGGAAAACCTATCTCTACAAGGAAATAACCTAAAGTCCCAAAACATCAAGGAAATTAAAATAGAATCCAAAATAAAATAATAAATCCAAAAAGTCCTAGGAAAATAACAAAACTAGCCCCAACTAGCAACTTTTAGGCCTTATTTTGAGAGATCTAATGGTTTAATAAGCAATGGAGAAGCTTAATAAAAGACAAATGCCTATAAAATTTCCTGGAAAAATTTGAGTCATATATAATAGTTGGATATCATGTTATTTCAATTTTAAGGTGCTAACTTAGTTTGGCATGACCAAACATCTTCCTCTTGGGTATAGACCTATCTCTGCTAGGTTATCCACAAAGTCTGCTTAGATCAGATTCTCATATGGTAATGTCAGATCTTCACTCGAATACTTAGAACCTTTGATTTCAACAAGCTCGGTTGCATCATATGGTTCTTTAATATGGTATTAGAGCTTTGATAATCAAATAATCACGAGTTTAAATCTCATCACTCTCATTACAAATAATAAAATTAAGTACAATGTGGTGTGAGTTTATACAAGTTTAAAGTTTAAAAAGTTTTCACTTGAAAATATATGTTAGAGAGATATAAAACTATTCTTGAAATCTTACTTAATAGTTTTAATTTTAGATTGAGATAATTCTTTAATATTGTATTTCATATAAAAAATGATCATAAACAACCTAGTTGTAAAAAATATAAAAGAAGTTTGAGATCCCATGTTCACTTTCTTTGCTACATAAATAATTCTTACATGATTGTAAAAAATTATGAAAGAGTAAAGTTTAGATTCAAATTCTCCTCAGCATCATTTGTCAATAAGCTTATAGTTCAACGTATATAGTGGTTAAAATAATTTCGAGTTCAAACCTCATATTCGCAATGGTAAGTAATTGTAGAAAGTTTATTATTATGCAGAGACCAAATGATTCCTTTTTATAAATTTCACTTGATTCCAAAACTTAAAAACTTGAACACATGCCTGAAATGCGATCCAAATTGATTTTAAGCCACACAATAAGCTCCTCCGTATTAGAAGCTTGAGTTGTTCTGCAACAATATAAATTCACAAGACAGGAGGTACTCAGGGTCTCTCATCCAGGGACCCGCAGATACAAACCTAGTCCCGATGAACGTGAACCAAGGCCAACTTTATGACCTGTTTTCTCCACTCAAATCATACAAAAGTTCAATTACATACAAGAAGCGCACGCATCGACCAGATTGCCCCTTCTCTTGGCCTTTTGGTTTACTTTACAGCCAATAAAGCTAACAGGCACCGATGTGTGATAATGCAGCATCGGGCAAACTGACCAAAAGATCCCACAATGATGACTTCTTTTCTAACAAATTGTAATAGCTAATAATACAAGTTTGGCCGACACAGAAGAGGATAAACATGAGCTGCCAGTAGATTAACATGAAAATAAAGGAGAGCAATAGTCATTAATCCATTACAATCCCATATCCTAAACAAAATAAACTTCTATAACTAAGTAGCCGGTAAAAAGGATCCACTCCAAGGTGTCCAACTTCATCTATATCCCAAGAACAGTAAAGCGGGATCTCTACAATTAGCATCTCATATATAAGATATGGTTCATGTAAGCTGGTTCATTTGGTGGTCAAAAGGTCAGATGCCGGTCCTATTGCTTTGGATGATTTGGAATCAGCAAGAGCTCTTGTTTTAGCTTGTAAAGCCTGTACAGTATCTAAATATCTAATCCTGCTACTCTATGGGTAACTGGGTTTCTTCAAAATGGAACAAAAGATCACTAACATCCTATCTTTTCTATCTTCATGTCAAGGCTTCAGGAGAGGTATTACTTTGATGCCTGTAAAGTATTGACAGCATTGGAAATCTCAAGCATCTGTTGCTCCATCTTCTTTCTCCATTTTCCGAAGTCCTTGAACATTTCCTGCAAAGACATTATATGAACCGTGTGTTTAATTGAGCTCCTACACCATGATAGGAGATAGCGAGCAATTTATTTTGCACCGGCTATTATCAAACGTCACCTGAAAAAATGAATTGTCAAGTTCTGTCTTGGAATTGGCCGTGGCAGATGAATCTGAGGTCATATTAGCTTTATCTTCCTCCATCCTATTGGGTACCACCCCCTGCATATCTCTGTTTATACCACAGAAAGGCACAACAAACCTCAGATCATTAATAAAGATCCTTTTTCCTTTGTGGAGGGAGGGGTGTTTTGATAGATATAGTTCAAACACAAAGCCTTCTGTACCTTTTCTCAAAATTATGCATTGGAATTTTATGTCCTCTACTTACAAAAATAAATAAATAAACAAGAAGAAAAAAAAATTATCACCTTTTCATTTTGGCCATTTCTTCCTTGAGCAGCTCCAGCTCTCTTGCACAAACAGGCTCCTGAGAGGGGCTATCACAGGGTTTCAACCACAGTTGAGAGGCATTGTAGGGTTCTTTCAATGAGGCATTATACCCAACATTAACCAAATCCATGTTCTCTAGCCAAGGTGCAAAGTCTTCCCCTTGAATATTATCCAAGTTGGTGCTCTCCAACCAGTCCTCCCATCTTTCAGAAACTGGACTCAGGGTATTGCATTGCTTTGATGATTGCAAGCTGCTTAGTGAATTTGACATTTCCTTGAGTTGTTGTTCAATCTTCGACTTCCATGCCATCATCTCCTTATACTTTCCCTGTCCAAAGGAAAATTCAAGGGCAATTGATTGAGGTACACTGACAGGTGCAAAAAGTACATCAGAAGTTGAAGAAAGAATAAACAGAAGATAAGGTATTCCTGTGGTACCTGCAAACCACCCAAAGAACTTGAAATCTCCATCAGGCGCTGGTCTGTCTTACCTCTCCATTCCACAAATTCCTTGTAAATATCCTGTTGAAAGGACAAAGACTTCAAATGGAGCCCTATAAAGCAATCCTAATAATTATGTTCATTTACTCCAGATTGTAACTCAATATTTACCCCAACATGGTTAGCTTGATGTTGCTCTTGATTCTTGGATACCAGCTCCTCCATATCCCTATAAGAGGAAGACTTGATTATTCAAGGAAGACAGCACACCTAAGCTTAAATAATTAAGATTTTTATTCTAGTACTGTCTTTATTTACCTCGTCATTTTTGCTACTTCCTTTCTAAGCAGAGTCAATTCTTCAGCAGAAACAGAATCCAGTGGCGCAACACTACCAGGCCTCAACCAGGATGGGGGAACATAGTTTGGATCTGGTACTCCAGCCTCCTGCTTAATTTTAACCAGGTCAGCACTCTCCAGCCAATACTCCATTTTCCCTTGAGTGTTATAACACCGACAGAACCGCTCAGTGCCACCTGGTGCCACCTTACCATCAATGTGCTTCAGTAGGTGGTCTAAGAGTCCAGTGTCACCAATGTGTTTACGAGCTACCATTCGCAGTGCTGACCGGGAAATGGGTTTCTCAAACACTGCCCCCTCAGCCTTCATGACCTCCAACATACTTTTCTCCGCCTGATTATACCTTCAAAACAGAAACACCATTCACTTCAAAAAGCACCATATGATGTGTCAACCCAACTGATAGGAGGAAAAAGAAAAATGGTTTACCATGTACCTGTCTACTGACCATCTATCCATGACATTCTCCTTTTTTACTGATATGGGATTCTCACGCTTTATTTGCTTACATTTATAAACAAGGCTAGTTTGCTTTGCTTTAGAACATCTCACAGCTCGTGCTTCTCTGGGTTCCTGAAGGGCATGATGCTTCCTCTTCTTAGCTTCTGGCAACACAAGAGACTCAGTTGTCCTAGCTTCATCATCTTTTACTTCTTCTTTGACAATGGCAGATGGAAATTGAGGGTTATTCCCATGCCCGGTGATGGCAGATGGAAGTTGAGGGTTCTTCTGTCCATGCTTGATAATGGGAGATGGAAGTTGAGGGTTATTTTCCCCTGGAGGAGGATTGTTGTCAATGGACTCAATATGCCTGCTGATTCCCCATTGTACCATTCCAGTGCGTTTGATCTCCAACAAACACGCCCCTTTCCTTGTACTTTCTTCTCCACTGCCACAACTTTCAGGCGATTCTGAAGCACCTGCAGAAAATGAAGCACAATGAAAACCTCAAAAACACAACTGACTCCATGCATATGATCCCGTTGTCCAACAGAACAGGCTTTTAATTTCCACTACCTTTGTATGACTGCGACATCAAAAAGCACACGATCCCATAGTCCAGAAGCACACGTTATAGTTAAAGCTTCCCTTCAAACTACCTACAAAACACAAGAAAAAAATACAGTGTAAGCACTTTTACCCCTTGCCCCCCCCCCCCCCCTCAATGAATGAAAAACACAGCCATGAAAAAACTTTGTTAGATTAAAAATCAACTACTCTTCATATAGATGCACAAGCATGCACACAATGCCCCCCATCAAAAACTTTGAAAACAAACATGATTACGCTGGTTCCTACAATATATAATGCAGCATACACCATGCATCAGTAATGAAATCTTGCGAGTTTTCACCATGCAGAAACCATCAGGTCCAATCATATGTCATATACATGGTAAACATACCCCAAACAAAAAGAGAAAAGCAGCAATCAAAACATTAAAATATGTTGCACTTTGTAAGTATGCATTGAGCAAGGAAACCCAAAGGAAAGAAAAACGAACAATAAACACATCAGTAATTGCATTCAAAACTTTTCAGTGTCCACATTCTTCGACAAAACAGTTTTCTTCCAAACTTATATACATACATACACACGTGTGTACATATATACTGATAAAAAAACAATTAAATGCATCACAAAACAACGCAGAGAACAAGAAATCCAAAACAAAAAGCAAATGCTTTTAAGTCCAACAATAACATCACTTAACACATCAAACTAAGATTCCTTCAAGTTCTCAACCAGTGCAAACTAATAAAACAGCTTTCCAAAACACCTTGCCATCAGCATTTTCAAAATCATTCACATACTTCCATAAGCATCATGATCCCACCCTCCAACAAACCCTCCTTCAAAAAACTATAAAAACAAAAACCACCGTTTATTTTTCTTTACCTGTTTGTTTCTTAGAAAAAAAAAATTCATGATCTCCACACCCATTCCCCTCTACTTTCCTCTTTTCCTCACAACCAAGCCACCAGAAACCCCATGCCCTTATCCCCATCACACCGTCTCAGAAACCAAAACACGAAGAAGCCATAAAAAAAATCAGGGTTTAGGGTTTTACCTCAAAATTAAAGGGTTTCTTCCTTAAACATTCATCAAGACATTGTTAAAAGAAATCCTAAAAAGAACACGAAAAGGAGGGGGGGGGGGATCGCAGAAAAAAAAAAAGGAAAAGAAAAGGATCATAGAAAGAAACAGTTAGGGCTTGCTTACCTTAGTGTGTTGTTGAGAATTTGTTGTCTGATTGATGGGTTTATGGAGATTTCGAAGAGAGTCTGGAAGGTGTTTGTTTGTTTGTGTTAGGGCCGACACTGTAGCCTTAACGAAAAATGTTTTTTCAAGAAAAATAAATATAAAAATATCGAAATAATAAAATAATACTAAAACCCTAGCCAAACCAACCGCCAATTTCTCCTCCCGTAAAACAAATCTGAGTTTATTATTTTGGGCCTTTAAATAATAAAAATCATATGTTATTCTTTATTATTAAATTTATTTCGGCCTATCGAGTCAGATTTAGATCCTAATCGAGATCAAAGTTTTAAAAAAAATAATAAAAAATTAACGTAATTTCACTTGTGACTTGGTTGTTTCAATAGATTAACATTAATAAATCAACTGGTGACCTAGACTTAAACTGAATCACGAATCTAACTCTAATTTAATAATTTTGATTTAAATTATTTTTTAATTATTTGGATGGGTCCTTTTTAAAAGCATTTAAATTTTAAGTATATTTGGTATTGTAATAATAATTATTTTTTAAAATAATTTTTACTTAAAAATATTAAAAAAATTTAATTTCAATTTTAATAAATTAAAATAATTTAAAAATATCAAAAAAATAATAATTTTTTTCAAAATCACACAGAGCGTGGCGGAACAAACAATTTGTTTGCTATAGGTGAAAAAATGGTAATTTTGAGTGAAAATAAGGGTATTGAAGCAAGAAATAATTGCAATGTACAATTAATTAAAGAGCCAGGTCATCGATGAGCACGAACAATATAGAGAATTAATATTGGAATTTTTAGACTAAAGTGATTAATTGATTATTTTGCTTAACCATAGGGATTAAGAACAGTTAACTCAAAATATTTAAATTTTTTCTTTTCTTTTTGTTTCCTTTTACAAATTTATTACTGCAACATTATTCTTCTTCTTCTTCTTCCTTTCACAATCATCTTTTTATTGCTGATGTTGAGATTAAAAAATAATTTGATTGTGACTGCCAATTTGGTGTGTTCCTCAACAATTATGTTCAATTGTATTGTGGGAAGTTAGGTTGAGATTAAGAGCGTGTTTGTCAGTTTGGTTGCGGGTGCTTTTCAAATAACTTTTCATGCCAAAATGTATGTCAATGATGTTTTTTCATTTTTTAAAAATCATTTTTGACATCAGTACATCAAAACGATCCAAAACATACAAATCATATTAAATTTTAATAAAAAAAAAATTCAAATTTTTTGGGAACGCAGCCGGAGCCGCGTTCCCAAACATGCCCTAAGATGATATTACTTGGACTAACTTATAAGAGGATAAGAACATGCATGGATTTTTTTAAACCAAGTGGATCTATTGATTAGTTTGCTGAGAAATTACGGACCAAATAATAGTTTAGTCAAAATACTACATTTTTATCCATAGTTTTTAAACTTAAGCGGAGTCCAAGATCCGGGTTAATTTTTTTTATAAGTTAATTTATATTAATTTATGTTGAGTATAATATTGTTTTGAATAAAAATTAAATAATTAAATTAAATTTCATCTCTGGGGTGATTTTTTTAACGTCATTAGCGGCAGGAAGCTAGGTTTAAAAGTATAAAAATAATTGGTTTTTAAAGTATTTTTTTATTTAAAAATATATCAAAATATTTTTTATTTTTAAAAAATTATTTTTTATTAAAAAACATTAAAAAATTAACTTTTTTAAAAAATAATTTTAAAAAACAAAAATAATCACTATCATGTTATCAACTATTGTGAGGCTCTGTCCATTGATATAAAAAAAGAACGGATTTGCAGAAGCCTGTAGGAGAGAGACGTTTTGATGGGAATTTCTGGGTAGGAGAAATTTGTAGGCTTTTTTACCTGGCTTCTTCTCATTGTCCAAGCTTCACGAGCCGTTCAATTAGATATATACTTAGTTCCCTAATTGTATTTCAAACAATCCAATTTATACATTTTTCTAATAAAATTGAATTGTGCTATTTTCAATTGAAATTCTTATTCAACAGTTTAAAAAACATTAATTTCATGTTTTTTTTAATTAGTGAAACATGGTTTTAACAGCTTAGCTAAACACTCACGAAAAGTGTGTTTTGGTAAATATAATATATAACGTTTTTGTAAAATTATTTTTTATTAAAAATATATTAAAATAATATTTCTTATATTTTTATTTTTTACATCAATACAATAAAATCATAAAAAAAAACCCCTCGAAAGCATCAATTTTATACTTTTTGAGGGAAAAAAAACAATTTTAAAAACCTTTGAAAAATAAATTAAACCACAAAAACAAACATCCCCAATTAATATTTAATACCATTCCTGGCAACAAAACCCAAGTTTTTTATTATTTTTTTTTTTTTTTTTTTAAAAAAAAAAACTTAACTAATTTGCCAAATATTTTTTTTTTTTTTTTTACCAAGACAAATTCTGCAGACTACGAGCACCAATGATCGTCATCAGGCATCAAACGCCCATATGCATCTTTTCATTAAAATATCTTTACAATTGCAAATATGTTTAAGAAAGTACAGGTATAAAATATTTGAAGAAAGAAGAAAGCAGCAGTCTCTATATCAAATCAACTTGTAAGAATGCAAACATAGTTTGAAGTTCGAATTTACGAGACAGTGCACAGACTCTCACCTCCTATTCCATGCCTCCTTACCCTATATCATGTTTTGCTCAAGAAGCAAAAATCAAGGAAAAAACCTTCATCCTTCTCCATGGTAAAATTGGGTCATCTTCAGACAAAATTCCCACCATGTAATCAAAATTAATGGGATATATATATTTGTCACATATCAAGGGAAAGATGAATCTAGATCATCTTGATTCTCCTATCCATGCTATTCTCTAAATTCAGTTACTTGTGTACCAGTTCAGGGTTCAGACATGTTTCTTCTTCTCTACGTTGGCCACAGCCAACCGTTGACGTTTCTTCCAAGCTGGAATCCTACCCGGGAAAGCCCATTTCAGCAGCCTCTCCCACGTATAGCAGCTCAGAAACATGAGAACAGCCCAGATCAAAAGCTTGTTCCTCAATTCTGGTGGCAAGGGCACCAATTTCAACCAGTCATTCAAGTTCCTGAATAGATCAGAGGTGATCACCGTGAAGAAACCTGAAGCAGCCAAGAGGGCGTATAGGAACGGTTTGCTTTCTGTGATGCTCTGGTTGAAAGGATGACCGATATAGTTCACAGCAAAAGTGGCTAGCTGAAGCATCATGCTCACCATGTATGAAACGGTGTTGACAAGATTCGGATGAAAATTAGAGTCAGGCTCGATGCATTCATCAGGCATGTATTTCTCAGCACTTTTCACAGACGACATCAAGAAAAACAGGTGGATAGCAAACTGTCCCATGAGAGAAAGGAAGACGTAGAAGCAGAAAATATTAGGGTGGGGTCTTTCAGCTGAAAGTGTGGGAAGGGGCCGTGCTTGGGAGATGAAAAGGAAAAAGGCAGCAGTGAAGACGCCACTGATTGTGGCCTGCACATCACCAAGCTTGACGCCATCCAGATACATGACGCTCAACACATATGCTGTAGCAAGGCAGTTAAGACCAAGTATTTTAAACATCTGGAGGGTAGTCACTAAAGTACTTCGACCCTGACGAATTATGTCTGTCGTGGGGGCAACCGATGCATGCTTTGCTGTGAAGGGGGAAGCCATTGAGGCATCTCCGAGCTTGACAATGGGGGCTGAGCGACCATCACCCTCCTCGTTCATCTCTTCCATTAGCTTCTTCAACCTCTGTCGTTGCATTTCTGCTGGTGTCAGATGACGGTTACCAGCTGATTGGCTAGCAGAATCTGATCTTGATACAGCTTTACCTCTAGAAGAGCTTTCTCCATTTAAATTACTAACTTCAGGCTTCGGTTTTTTTGACTTTGAAAGCTTGGGAGTTCCATCTTTAGGTGTTTCTGATGACTTGTTTCCACTTTGTGTTGGAGGCACTGCATTCAACAATGCAACTCCTACGTGGGCCTGAAAAAAATGTATCAAATATTTATATTTCTCCTGCAATTTCTGGTTTTGGTACTGTGAAAACAGTTATAATGCTTTATTGCTGTTTCCTTATAAAGACTAAACGAGTTTTAGATGCCAAACTTCTTGTTTTATCTTCCCATTTGTATATGCATCCCTAAAGGAGGTCTATCCTACCTGAGCTGAAATAATGAATTTCAATTGGTCCAAAAATTAAAATAGTAATTAAGAAGGAAAAAGGAAGAACCCTGGTTTCGTGGACTACAGGGATGACCATCCAAGAATATGATCAGTAAGAATTAAAAGGTGTTTTACCAAACTTATTCGTGCACAAATAATTGGCAAATGTTTTTGCATTTATTATCATCGAACTTCAAACCAAAGATCAATTAATAATTAGCTATGAACTTCTTATCCACACATCCAGAAACAATACGTGCATGATAAAATTGGAGAGATTATTTACTCAAAAAATGAAAGTGGTGTACTTACCTGCTTTAGAGCACCAACATCATTGGTTCCATCCCCGCACATCAGAGTGATCCTCCCAACTGTTTTAAAAGTGGTCAAGATAAGTTCCTTTTGCTCTGGAGCAACTCTTGCAAAAACCTGAAACCATAATAATGGACATGCATCATCAAGATGAAACCATCATGGAAAATGATACCCAGATAAAAATGTGATTTAAAACCTTGACATAAGGGATGACTCGTAGAACAGCAGAACTCTGTTGCAACATTTCAATGCAGTCACCTCCAATACAGAGATCATGGGTCTCTGACAATTCTTCAGCCTCTTTGTCACTGACATTAATTGCATTTTGTTTTTCTCAGACTAAAGAATAAAAATTACAATTGATAGAAAGAGCAAGCAGGCTATCAGTATGTAGCATAAAGCATCAAAATAGACTACCACCCCTTTTCAAGAGATAATAACTTTACCCATAACTAATTTTCTCCATTTCATCAGGCGATATCCACTCATATCCCTGTCCACTCGATGGACAAAGAATTAATGCTGGTTTTGATATGATATGCACTTGGCTAGCAACATGGCAAGCTGTCAAAGCTTGGTCACCAGTGATCATCACCTGACAATAGAGAACATCATGAGAGCGCTATTTTCAACCAAATAAGGAATGTTTCAAAATTGCAGATACTCAAATTCCATTTATTGAGTACTGAAATATTGTGCTTAATCCACTAGGCTAATCCCTTAAACCCACAAGGGATGCTTCTTGAATCCATTAAAAAGAAGTTTAACATCTAACAAAAGATAGGTTAAAGCAACTTAAGCATACATGCAAATCCAGACAAAGTAAGCCCCATGCCTCATCACAAGAACAAATGAATGACGTGCATTTCACACTAAACTGCAACTTATTACTGTAATTATTCCTACAAGACATAAAAATCTCTAAATAATAACAAAATATTAACATTAATAATTTAACAAAACAATTGGTGGAAGTATTTTATACTGCATCAAGCAACCATGAACTAACATGTATGAATAAACAAATTGTTCCCATCAAGTTTAGATTCAGCCAACTTAAAATAGTAAGAAGTTGCCACTTACCAAGTCATGAGACGAATTCTTTAATTCAGACAAAACAGCAGCTGAATCCGCTCTTATAGGGCAGTTAAATACCTGTTATTACCAGCATGTAAGATGACAAGAGTACAGAAAGTAACTACTAATAAGTGAATAATTAAACAAGAGCCTTTTTTTTTTGGTCTTGGGTGGGGTATGATATAACTACTGCAAGAAAATAGAAGGATTTGTTGCTTACAGCAAAGCCAGCAAATGTAAGACCAGTCTCCACTACATCTCTATCCAAGCTTCTAGCTTCACCAACCTTCATGAAAAAGAAAAAAGAAAATAAAAAAACAAAACAAAACAAGATAGGATATAACAACTTAACGTGAATACACATTAAACAATTTTATATAATGAGAAAATCCAAATAAAGTAAGCCCATCACAGGAACAAATAGGTGATGTGCATTTCACACTAGACTACAACTTAGCACAGTAACTATTGCTCCAAAAATGACAAATTCATTTTAACTACCTGGGACAATTTGCTGCTTGAATTAGCCAGGGTAAAAGCAAAAGTTTCAAAATTGGCATTATAGAGAATTAAATTGATGCAATAAAGAGAAGAGAGAACTAAAAAGATGATAACAAATATGTAAATTTCACATTCCTAAAATCTCCAGGGATGCACAAGCCATGTAATTCAATGTGACCTTCCAAAGAAAACAAACACGAGTGGAAATAGATGTGATACTTTCACATGAACGATAGTACAGTTTTATCCCATAATTGTATTTACCAGTTAAGACTCAATGTACCCTCAACATCTAGCCTTATGAATAACATTGGGAATCCAATAGTCAAATTAGATGTGCAAGCAGCAAGACATAATAATTTCTTTCATGAAGAGTAGGTTCTAACAACCCTTTTCCTGGGTAGGTCAGAAAACCAAGTATCAAGTACATAAAACAGCCAAAATCAAAATGGAAGATACTCACTATTTAAGTAAACATCAAGGAGAGAAGAAGCAAAAGGTATCAGAAACTTACTGTCATGTCCGGAAGGTTCTTGAAAGCAAGGGCCAGAACCCGAGACCCTTGACGTGTGTATTTTTTATATGTATCAACATATGATGATGGCAGATCAACAAGTCTATCCTGGATTGTTTCAGGAGCACCCTAAAAACACCCAAAAACATCATGATATTACCTTAAGGACAGTAAGATAAAGCCTGCTATAAAATCAGCTACTGTATTTCTCATATTATTGTATTTGCAAGACAAGGAAATAAAAAAAATGATCAATAGTCAAGCAACAAATAAGAATGTTGGGATGGCAAAGAATTTGCAAAATGTTTGTCATCATGTAGCAGTTGATGCCTAGGACCATAATTAGATTAGCTTCCAATACGCTCCTTTGTGAAAAAAATAAAAATAAATAAATGATAGTAGTCCAACTAAGTGATTGAAATAATTAAAAACAAAATAAATATTTGCAGACTCGTTTGCGCACACAAACAGGTCAATAAACCTAAATCAGCACATTGCTAGTCAAATTCGCTCAAGCACATCAACTCATACAAAAACCATAAGCAACCAACTGACCTTCACGAATGCCAAGAATTCCTCTTGTATGCGAACAACAACTGCCATTCGTTTCAAATGGGATGCAAAGTGGTGTCTCTGGACAATCTGAACAGCATTACCACCTCCTCTGCAATTAATAAGAATGGTAAATAATTGCATTGAACTTGATAATGAAAAAACCCTCAAGCATAAGAATGATTTGGAGTATGTTTTGATCTGTTTTTAATGTCCTTTCATTTTCTCCATTTCATGTCCTCATTAGTACATACTTCATGTCTACATGGTTTACCTCCATATAGCATTTTCAATACATTTATCACTTGTCAAAATATAATTTTTCAGAGGAAAACTGCAAATTTCATGCACTCAGAAAAATAAATAAACCAATATATCTAACACATTGAAACTCCCTCCTTATAGACCTCTTAGAGTAGATGGTAGCCTGGTACACTGACTCATTGGATTACGATCCAGAGTTTGTTACAAAAAAGACTGTCATGAAACCATTTGTCTTCCCCACTAGCTACCAGCTAGTTGTTTCACAGACTTGCTCATCTGAGGAATCCCAATAGACATGATAGTTTGTCTGTTTATATGAGAATTGAAAACCAGTTTGAAACTTAATAGTTGAGTGATCTTCTCTGATTAGCTAGTTTGGACCATAATTAGAAAATTTAGAATGTTCCAAACAAAAAGCAATACATGAAAATGAACTCAAACTATAGTGCAAACTCGTCATTGCCTGCAATCAAGTTCCTTTCTTTTTCTTTTCTTTTTCATGACTTGTTTCCCTTCAATTCATTTTCTTATAATAGCAATACAATATAGAAATTTTTTTAACAGATCAGGAGCATAAAAGATCTCAACTAAAATATATTATAGTCAGAGATTAAGCAGACAAGAGAAGGACATTACATAAATACAAATGAATCCATAGAGCACTTCCACAACTTACTTCTTGGGCATGGCCTTTTCATCAGATTTATAACTCCAGTCTATTCCCTTCAGCGCAGCCTTCTCAAGTGGATCACCAACCTGCAAGCAATTATGAAAGTGTAATATTATCAAGGGACAATGAACATATTGAGAGGGTTTTAGCCCATGTCACACAAATGCTAATATCAGAAAACAATTTGCTCATGCTAACTGGAAAACATTACAAGCAGGGCACTTCACGATGCATCAAGGACAATGAATAGCATGCAATTTGGCTTTTCTAGTGGGAGAAAATAGAAAGAACGCTGAATTCTGTGGTGCTTTCAGTAAAATCTAGCAGCTAATTTCCAAAGACCTCAATGAGACTAATTCCAAGCAGTATCATTTCATGTTTCATTCTCTCAAAGATGTGTTCTGCAGAAACAGCTCACACACTGCATTACAGGAGGAAAGGCTTGGAAGCTAATAAAACAAAATGATAAGATGATAATGGATACAAACCTAATAACCTGATGCACCAAAATTCTTACAGGGCTGTGTAACAAAGCCTAGCATTGATGACTGACCATACCCTCCTTTTTACTTTTACATTTTCCATCCATTTAAAATCCAGAATTAGTATGGAAATGTGAAATAATAAATCTGATCGAACTCCCTCCTTGGCTTCTAATTGATTCTCAAAAAGGTTAGGAGCCAGAAGGTATCTATATAGAGATCTTCAAAGTTGATTCTGAGTCCAGTTACTAGTTGTGACAATCAAAGGAGGATCAAGAAGAGGATGATTCAAATCTCATTCAAACTTCGATTTCCTTCAGCAAAAAAGAAGCAAACATCTCTTTACGAGTGTTAATTTCATGCAAGCCTTAAAGTCCTAGAGGCAAAAAAAAAGCCAATCAAGTTCATTATTTATCAAATGACTACATAAATTACACAGCGGAGCCAGCTCAAATTCTGATTATAAGAAAATGAAACCTTATTAACTGTGAAGTTTAGGGTGTATTAAAATAAACTTTATCTGAGCCATCATAATAGAATAAAACCTAATTTTTGCATCCATACATCGATAGAGGCATTTTTTTCTCTATCAGCTGGCAGAGTACAGTGGAGGAATAGGCAGCAGGTGATACACTCATTATGGGAATACAGGCCTTTGTAAAATGTGCACATCTTCATAGATGAAAATTACAACATAAGGAGATTCAACTATACCATAAGTTTGTTTATATGCTGTAATCTTATGCATTTCAACTAAATTTCTTTCATCCAAGGAAAAACAAATGTAAAGGTGAACTGATGGAAAGTGGCTCACAACCAAAAATTCAGGGATTCTAGGAACAGTATGCCAAAAATTATGTAAGCATACCAGCTTGTTGTCCACAAACACCAATGCGTGACAAGAGGCCAAAATCTCAGCTGTACAGGCAGGCACTTTGGTCATATCAGTTTCTAAATCTGTACTCTCTGTCTGCCCAACAACACCACAGAACTCCTGCAAACCAACAGGAAGAAAGCAATTTGAATAAGGAATTTAATATCAATAAACTGATGCGCATAACATCACATTATGTGAGAAGCGTACCATGTCATCTGATGTGAGTGTTCCAGTTTTATCAAAACAACATATATCAACCTGCAGAGAAAAATGATGATAGCAATTAATATAAGATAAAATATAGGAGCACAAACACTAACATTCACTGCCCCTGATCACCATTAAGGAAACAGCTTCAACATACAAACAAGAAAAAGTGTTTGTCATAACAAGTACTGTACGAGTCTATGAGTTGATATTTATAGGCACGTGTTCAGTTTTTTAATAGGCTGCAGTTTCTTGTTAAGACACACCAACTCTAAAACCTTTATCATATCTTCAAAGCAAAAGAAGGAATAGCAACCCAACTAAAACAGGCATGGCAACCAATTCATTTCAGAAAAGTAAACAACATTGCTGATTTAATGAGAAAAGTAGTGATTGAAGGACTGACAAGTGAGAGAAAGAAAGGATGACCATCTGACTGAGTTAACTTACCTTTCCTGCAAAAGGAATGCGAAAGGGTTCGGTACAAAATATTCCACGCCGAGCCAATGCAATAAGAGATGTATTAACTGCTATTGATAATTCCATCGGCAGCTCAGGTGGAATCACAGATGTTATGATAAGTGAACAACTTAGGAAAAGCTTGTACTTGCTCCTTGTGGGATCCTCTAATCCCTGCATTAAGGAAATCCCATTAGCATAGGGCAACTTGTACAGTATGCTTAATAGTACCTCAAAAAAAAAAAACATCACTTGCCTTTTTAAGTACATAACCAGCAGCAATGATTGCAAACACAAGTAGAAATAGTATGAACAAACCACTTTCCCAACTGTTGGCAGTAACCTTCAGCAAGTACAATAAAATGATAATTAAAGGAGGACCAGAATCAAAACGTTTCAAGAAAGTTTCAGCAAACCTTACTCAACTAAGAATTAAATTAAGTACCCTTTCTGTGGAAAACAAAATGGTCCTCATCAGTTTCCCTTGACTCGTTTCAAACCCAGTTCGTAGAACAACAGCTAGACAGCCGCCATCGGGAGCCCTTAGGGGAAAGGTCTAAGTCCATGAAGAATTAAGGTTATCAGTTGAAACTGTAAATACACTAAAAAAAACAAGGAAGGAAAAGAAGTGCTCAAGAATTCAATAAGCAATGTTGCTAATTAACATGACCAACCTTATCTGGAGTATGCTGCAATATTTTAGTCCCGCCAAATAAAACGTGGTTCTTATCACGTTTGGCTGATAACTTCTCCTCAGTTCCCCTACCCATGATTGAAACCTAAAAAAAAAAATTCCGTTGTCGGAAGTTCTAAGAAGCAAGGGATTTAAACAAATACCAAATATAAAAACCCAGCAGCCTTGGAGATAATTGCTAGCATAAAAAAGACTTTTCTTTATCCTTTTGTTAGAGACAAAACATAAAAGAGCATCATGTCAGTCTAACAAAGCTGCAGACAAAATATTATTCAATTGCAGTAACCATTTTTATATGAAAAAATTTAGGCTTCATATTAGAACATTGTAATCACAAGCATTAATAAATGAACACAAACCTCACAAATGGCCTGTCACATTTTTTTTAAGAAGGGCTTGTAACAATAAAATAGCCTACTTGTCAAAGCCCAACAACCCAAACATAAAACCTCCATCCAGATCCTCAACCACATGCCAAATCTAGTGTCAGATAATCACATTTCAAAAGCTCTTAAAACAACATTTATTAGAAAACAGAAAAGAGACTACCTTCCATTGGGGAGTAGACTCGCCTGTGAGAATGGCTTCATTCACAATGGCACTTCCAGCCAATAGAAGCAGGTCAGCTGGTACAGACTTGTCTTCCCCATTCTGACCAGAGGAGCGTCCAATGGAGACAACATCCCCAGGTAAAAGATCAGTTCCAGAGAGTTTCACCCACCTAAAATCATGTTGATGGCATGATTCCACATATCTACCATAATTATGATTTACAAAAGCACTCAAATCACATAAAAAATACATACTTCCCACATCGATGCACCATTACAGTCTGGGTGTCCACTCTAACACGTCTTAGCTCGCTTAGAGTCTTCAACCGACTCTTTGCCATTGTTGACTCAAACATGAACAGCATAAAGAGGGTGAACAAGCTGTAGTACCAAAATTCATCCAAGCACCAAAGCCCCACACAGAATACCTATACAGATACACATTGCAAACGCCAGAGGAGAATGTCAGAATGAAAAGATAAAAAGGGTAAAGCATAAAAAAATAATACAAGTTGAAATAGAGTCCTAATAATAGAGAAAAAGAGAAAAAGGATGAGGATTAAGGACAAAACCTGAAATACAAAAAAAGGCTCCATGCACTGCTCTTTCAATAATTTTTGGAATGTGGGTTGCGGATATTCAAATCTATAAAATCATAAACAATCCCCATCAAGAAGTGGAACAAAATAAAAACACATATAAACAATGCTTCAAATGTTCAGGCACGATGAAAAATTCATGATATCATTCCAGGGACAAGAAAGAGCTATGTCGAATCCTTATTTAATACATAGAAAATCTAATAGACAAACAATTCAAGACATCAAAAGTCCAGCAATTAAGTTCCATATACAAGGGATTAAATTAAATGCATTTGATGTAGTAGTTTTAAATGAGAATGTGGAAAAAAAAAGTTAGATCAGAAGTTGATAGAACCTAGAATCTAATATTGTCATTCCAAATGATAAAATCCCTCAAAAGTTAATTTGGTTTTGCTATCCTTAACAAGCATCAACCAAAAGTTAGTCCCACTGTTCATTTATTGCCATTAATACTGCAAGGTTATTAGAAATGAAAATCCAGAAAAATAGCAGGATCAAAGGAACTGCTGCAGAGACACTGGAAGCAAGAAACAAACTGACAACCCACAAGGAAAGAACCAGTTAACAATGAAATGGAAGGACACTTGGGAGACCTTTTCCCATGAAAAGATTGATATACTCTGGTATCCTTAATTTTATAGATCACAAATATTGGACATACAAATGAATGAAACAGATAGAAAAACTCACACATTCCGTCCCCATTTCTCAGCAGCAGCAGCTACCTTAGCCTCAGAGCCATGGCCAGTGCTTTTAAGATAGTAGCCAAATGTTTCCTTGGTAGGGTAAGGAAGCTTGCGAAACGTCCCATTCTCCTTTGAATAGATGAAACACTGCTTTCTGAAATCAAAGTAGAATTCTTCCACATCCCCTGACGTTGAGGATGCTGCTGACTATGCATGCAAGTAAAGGAAATTTTCAGGGAAAAACAAAGAGTAGGTGATAAAGCGAAGTTATAACCATATAAACTAGAAAACTCAGTATTGATTAATCTTACGTAGTTAATAAAATTACTCTCAACTCCTAATGCTGCCTACGGATTTAGATTTGACTTTGGGTGCATATTCAAGCAAGGGACAAAAGGAGATATTCAGCCAAGCTTAAATTCAGTGAGAAAAAAGCTTAAACGATTGGTTATGCAAGTTGGTTTTAAGTTTTTTCAAGCTATTTTCACTGATGCTGTTTCTAGTTAGTATGGTCAAGGGCAATTCTATAATTTCCTGGACCACAGGAAATTTAGTGGTATGGTCAGGCATTTATTTTCCTGCTTTATTTCTTTTCTTAGTCATTAAATAAGTGACTTGTTTATGTTTCTTAGATAGGAATCCTCATGCTTTACTACATAGGAATCCAACTGGTTAGCAATAACACAAGCCGATATAAATATGCTTCTGGTATTTCAATGGAATATGACCAAATTATTATGAATAATGTGCTGCCTTTTACTTTGAGAGTGTGATGCTTTCCTCATCAGGGAGTGTAATTCCTTAAAACCCCAGTGTGATGTTTCGGTTCTTATTCTAGAAGTGATTCCTTGGATCTATTAGTGTTAGTAGTTTTCTTTCTTTTTTCTTTAATTTATATACTCTCAGACTTGGGTTTTCAATTTCTAAAGCCCTAAAACATTATAATCTGCAACTCCAGCAGTAAAAAAAATCAACTACAAACTTCCACAGGATCACCAAATGTAAGTTGTAACTTTTGCAGTTGAATCTAGGTCAACCATCCAGTGCAAAGCTCATTTTTCAAATCATGCAATACTTTTGAAAAAGTCATATGACATTAGAAACAAGCATATTTGCAAAATGATGATAATGGCATTTTTAAACATGACATACAAAGGTTAACAGAAGTTTATTAATTTAAACTTTTTGATTAGGACATTGTCCTGATTTAATTCAACTTGAGACACTATGTCAACCAATCAACGTAGACAAACCCTCCACTACCAAAGTTCAGAAAAATCACAAGATCCCATCAATAAAAACTCCAGCCAGATGACCCACTTCCTCACCATGAAATTTCAGAAAATGTTTTTTGCCCATTTGAGCATTTGTTCCCATTCAAAATATATGAAATTAAATGAAAAATATTCCACCATACCAGCACATGCATTGCATTCAATTCTATCCTTAACTCCCCTGAAAAAAAAATTCGTGAAGTGAATCCATTTTTAGCTTTCATCCAACCTTCATCCTCACCACCTCAAAAATCATCCAACTTTCATCAAATCCACTTACAACAAACTACATTTCCCTAGCAGCTCAAATACCATCACCACCATGAGCATACAATTCTTCTATCATTCTATAGTTGACTCATTTTTCACTCCCCCGAAAAAACAATCTGCAAAATGAATCCATTATTATCCCACATCAACTAAGAACATTCAATTATCAGTCCAATCTACCAACATAGAGAGAAAAAAATCATTTCCACTTAAATAAATAAATAAAAAACCCTTACTTGTTGACGAATATGCAAGGGCACAACTTCTTTAGAACCAGAAAACTTCGCCGGCGTAACTTTACATGAATCCGCAGCATAAATATCATTAACCTAAACACAAAACCCCCAAATCACAAAACAAAACCCAAACCAAAGCCCCAAAATCCAGAACCAAACACACGCAAACAGCTATCTTACCTTACTATACTGAACAAAGCACTTGAAATCAACAGACCAGGCAGTGAAAAGCAAAGCCAGAACATGAATCGAAACGAGTCCACCAAGAACAATTAAAGCATCAACAATGTCAATGCTCGGCACAATCGTGACCATCCAAACCGCATACAGAATTGCAAATGGCAAAATATCGAATCTCCATGGCCATTTCTTCTTCCTTATCAAATCTACTCTCTCCACTACTTTCCCTCCTACATTAAACGTCAACACCATCGCTGTCCAGGATCGGATTAAACCCTAATCAGTCCAAGAAACTCAAATTAGAACCCTAAAGCGTAAAGCATGGTGGTAATTGGGCTGAGAGAGTGAGAGGAGATCGGAATCGGTTGCGACTCAGAGTGTTGAGTTGTGACTCGGTCGGGTTAGTGGAGGAAAGTCCCTAAAGCGTGAAGTATTGATCGCAGTAACGAATTTGAGACAACATAAATAAAGCACCCAAAGTTTGAGGCTTAAAGCAATTATATTATAGTCCTTATAGTTTGTACACATTATTAACTAATCCTTATAGTATAATAAATAACTAATTAGTCCTTATCATTTAAGAGATTATAAAAGCAATGATTGGCCAATGACCAATGGTGACCATCTTCAATTTAATATCATTATTTTTTCTCAAAATCTCATCAAAATTTCAAATCTTCTATTTTTTTTTCTAATTTCTCAAGAAATAAATAAAGAAAACATATAGAATTGATGAAAGAGCTAAATTATTAACGATTTAAATGGAGACATGATTGTTGAATTCATCCGTGATGATAATAATTTTTTATAAAAATTAAAATATTATTTATAAAATGGAAGTATTAATAATTTGTTAATAACTTAATATTATAAATTTTTTTTATAAGCTTACGAGTTAATTTTTATTTTTAATTGGATTAAACTGGATTAATTTGTTTTTTTAGCCTAGGTTAATTTAAATCTGGTTTTAGTTAAATCTCTAATTAACTCACAGACTAATTTAAATTTTATAATTATACCTCAAGAACACTAGGAAGGTGAGATGAGATAGATAATGTAGCTAGCAAGGTTTTGGAATTTTACATACTTTATGTACATATATAGTTGCAAAATTGAAAATAACATTTGCTATTAATTAATTGAGTTTGGGTGCCCAATTCCTTTGATTTATTTCATTATGATTTATCTCTTATACTTTATTGTATTTATAGGCATTCAAAATGTAATCATAAAAATATAATTCAGTCTTAATTTTTATTTTTATTATATTTGATAAAAAATAAATAGAGAATGAGAGTGATGTTTTGGACCCGCCATATTCCAGTGATAAAAACATTAGTTTCAGCGTTGATGAGTATTCAATGAAAATGATTTAAATCTCTAATAATCTCTAAAATGATTTAAGATTCGAAAATATTTTTTTACTTGATTTGATTTTTAGTTTTTATATTTATTAGAGGGATCTCTAATTACGTCCAAAAAATATAATTCATCTTTAATTTTTTTTTACTTGATTTAATTTTATTTTTAGATTAATGTGGGTGTCCGAACTAGTGTATCTCGATTAATCTTACGGATCCTAAAGTTAACAATTATATAAATCTCTAGTGGTTTAAAAGTTTATGAAATTCGAACTAATAATCTTTAGAAAATAAACTCGGAATCCGACCAGTTAACTTTTAAATTTTTTATAAACTTATTAAAGAGTGTTTGGATCTGTAATTATGTGTGGGAAAATATTGCTTGAGCCATTGATAACAACATCTCATTATTAAAGGGATCGTAAGCAACTTCCAATCATGGGCAAAGAACATTACTGGAAATTAACCCTTTCTTCTTGACCTGACAGAGATTCATTCCATTGTCTAGTCTCAGAACAACATGCATGCATGCATGGAGAATATATACTTCTTTTTTTTATTGCTTTAACCCTCAATCGACATTCATATTCTCCAGGAATTAAGCTCTCTCTGATGAAAACTTTGCTCATAAGAAAATTGCTCATAGGTGCTGGAGGGATCACAAGGGATTTGCACAGGTGAGCTGTTATTGACAGACTAAAAACAAGTTACAGTGTACTAATGAGCTTTTTCAAAGCTTGAACACTGGGGTGGGTCCACACGTTAACTCACCTAACCCAAGTCCAATAATTGGCTTCTTTTGTTGAAGTTTTTTATTATATGCAGCACTAATCGAAATTAATTAATTAATTAATTAATTAAATAAAAAGGAACTATGAACTATCAGTAAAGTTGTTGCTGCCTTCCTTCCTACCTTCCTAGCAACTTCTTTCTTGTCAAACAATACAACTATTCTCCTTTCCTCATCAATGAACTAGCTTAACCTATACTCTTCTCTGATCTTCTTCTTCTTCTTCTTCTTCTGAATACTGCCTCAGCAAACCAGCACTTGAAGAACATCGATCAATAGCTGAATCCAGGTATATTATTTTTTGGATCTTTTAAGTGCAAAAACAAGTTGTAGAAATTTTATTGAGAAACTTTGGAGTTAGGATCATTTTCTATAGTTCCAAAACTAAATAAATTTGTCTTTCTCAGTTTCTATAATCCTTGAATTCATTATTTTTTCCTATTCATTTCTTTACTGTTCTTAATTTTTTATTTCAGTTTCAACCTTCCCTTTTACAATTAATGTAACTTCCATTAATTTTCATTCAATATTTTGACCCCGATCGATCCATTTTGGCATCATGTTGACAAATCTTTTTTCTTTTCTACAGGGCCACTGATCAAAATGCTTCGACAGAATGATCCAGTTTTGCATCATGTTGACAGATCTTTTTGGGAATATGTTGAAAAGATGGATGATGGTCGCATGAGGTGTAAGTTTTGTGGGCATTGTTTTGCCGAACGTACTTCCATTTCGAGGATCAAATTGCATTTAGCAGGAGTGACAGGCCGTGGTGTTAAAACTTGTGGACAAGTGCCTCCAGATGTCCAAGACGCAGCCCTTGCAGCAATTGATGGCCCTCAAGAAAAGAAACTTAAAACTTTAGCAGGCTCTAGCAATAATGATGTCACTAATGAAATTTCACCTTCAGCACAACAACAGAACAATGAAATGATGATGGCACGACAACGAGAAGATCTTTGGCTCGAAGATTTGGTGACTAGCATCACTGTTGAAGACATGGAGCTTCTGGAGAGAGGTAGCTTTCATGAGAGGCCATCATTTTATCAAGCTGATGAGCCTCGAGGTGATCCATCCCAACCAACAAATGATCAACTCTGTTCTCCATCAGTAAACAATGATGTCATCGTGAATGATGCACAGAACGTATTTCGAGTGAGGACAGAACCAGTGGTTCAGGTGTTGGAACAAAGCAATGCAGAACTTGAGAATTTGTCTGTGGATGCTGGAAGGACACAAGTGGGAGTTCAGGGCATGGAACATGGTTGGGAGGAAGAGAGAGTTTGTTCGCATTTAGACATGGAAAATAGCATGGAAAACACTGGTGAAGGATCTGTCCAGCATGTTGACAGAATTGTCTCTCCTTGGAGACACGCGATTGATGAAAATTATAGTAGAAGAGGTGCAATAGAAAGATTAGTGCAGCCTGGCGTAGGTGCAAGCTCTTCTGGAGGCAATGTGATTCATCATGGCATTTCAACCAGTCCACAAGAGCAAAACAATGAAGTCGACAATTTGACAGGAGATGCAACAAGGATACAAGCACCAGATATGTATGAAAAAAGCTTGCAGGAGATGCGTACTTTCTTAATGAAGGATGATATGGAGAGCAATAGTGGAAGATCATTGCAGCCTGGTGCAGGGGCACGCTCTTCTGTAGGCCTTAAACACAACACAAGTGAGACTAGAGGAGCTCCTTTACCTACTGGCTCTACAAAGCTAGTGGGTCGAGCATTTGAAGAGAATAGGAAAGTGATATGGTCTTGGTTGATGGACGAAGAAGTCTCAACCATTGGTATTTACGGGATGGGGGGGGCTGGTAAAACCACAATGTTGAAACATATCTATAACGAGCTTCAACGAATTGCAAATATTTCTCCTCATGTTTACTGGGTGACCGTGTCTCGAGATTTCAGCATTCATACATTGCAGAAGAAGATCGCAAAATGTATAAATTTATCTCTTTCCATCGAAGAGGAGGAGTTGCACATAGCTGTGAAATTGTCACTAGAACTAAAAAAGAAACAAAGATGGATTTTAATTTTAGATGATTTGTGGAA
>Ga0307516_10002250_pt1 | contig 26026 bp, 27 predicted proteins | sample 19_EM_MG_FD_203310 | JGI IMG/M metagenome (GOLD analysis project Ga0307516, IMG submission 203310) | Populus trichocarpa ectomycorrhiza microbial communities from riparian zone in the Pacific Northwest, United States - 19_EM | ecosystem: Host-associated > Plants > Roots > Unclassified | place...
CTTTGGCGATACGTCTACGTCGATCCGGATGGGGAGAAACAAACGCCAGACAAAGACAGCGAGGATGATACGCGGTCAACTGTCTCCGCTACCTCGGAGCTCGAAGTAGAGAGCCTTCGGCCCTGTTTCTGGTTTGAAAAGCTAGTATGTTTCGACGTCCCGCAAACAGAGTGAGCCCATGCAGTTCTTCTACGTGACCCCTGACCGTTGTAACCGAAAATTCCGACCCTCCAGCTGCGAAGAATGGGGAAAGATCACTGCCGCCACCTTTGACGACCGGTGGGATCGAAAAATCCAACGCTCACTTCTGAGCGTGTGTTTCCCGAACGCCCAACTCCTCCGCACCGTCGCTGTATGTAAACACGAAGGAGGGAATATGAAGGTTGAGTTACTGCAGGATATGCAGGCGACGTCTGTGGCTCCAGTTCGCAGTACTCGGCCGACCATAAAGGACCTTCTGCTCGTCAAACCTGATGGGTCGCTCGCTACCCTCACCCACGGGATCAGGCAAATTAGTATCCAGCCCCGGATAGGAAACACAAAGCGGACGCCGCCTGAAATGGAAGTCGATTCTGGTCCCCAGTCTACCACGAACCTGAAGGTTGTGAGGGTTGAGGAACGCACCGAATCCTGCCCGACGTTCGTCATGGACAGTGGGGAGAATATGTATGGGAGCCTCGTTTTCTCATCACCAGACATCCTCGTCCACCGTTGTTTCGAAGTTCTCGCAATGGCACTCTCTTCGGAGCTCGCATTCGCAATTCGCCTTGAATTCTTGCATCTCTGGCACGAACAAGGACTATTTACGATAGGGAACACTGTCCTCGTCTGCTTCCGCCGCGCCCTCTTCAAAGTCCTTCGTATCAATGAATCAGATCCGGAACCAATAATCCTCGGTTGGGATAACCTTTCTCAATCCCCCTTATTCGACGACTTGAGCGAGGACGTATCACTCCTAGGACTCGCCCACCCTCCTTCAGTGCAGAAACACGCCCCTACGGACTTCCATATTATCAAACCCCACCCTCTCGCCGGTGCTGCCCTGAACGCGCTTCATCACTTGGCTGAGGATATGAGAATAAATCTCGGACAGCAAATACTGGTGTTGCGGATTGCCCCCATCATTTGCACAATGGCTCTTGTGATACGACCAGAGTGGGCAGACTATTGGAAACGGTTGTGTCCGGATATCACTCTGACGCTTCCGTCCTCTCTTCGACGTCAGTATTTCCCCCCTCCCGCCAGGTAATCTACTTATCGCACTTCCTTTACTTTGTAGCCGAGTACTTTGACGATAAGTTGCCCCAATGGCCCCCGGACCTCTCAATCGCCCTCTATTCTCGCCTGACAAATCCTGCAGCCAATGTCCCCTGGGTGTACACGTACAGAATAGCGGCTCAGCATAAGGTCCCTCCTTCCCTCGAATATGGACGCGTTGAGCCACTGTTCCGCCTCCTGCAGATCACTCGACCCTACAATACGCTAGGGGACCCAAAAATTGCGGACACGAGAGCGAGGGCCGAGATCGTAATCCAACTGATGGTTCACCACAAAATTGGCCCCGATTTGCTGCGCCACTTGCCACTCGGGATTTCTTCTCCTCTCCGGGAAGCCACACGGACCGGTCAACTATCGCCTTCCGGTGAATGGCCGATTGGGGCATACCAACTGATCGGGAGAGATGACCTCGCAGAGGGAGTTGGCTCTTCAGTGGAGCACATGAACAACGGCGGGTATAAAACAGTGAAACAATGGCTGGTGTGTCTCTTCGTTTCTCTTCTTCACTTAAGGTCTCGTTGAAGTGTCACCAGACCACGACGAATCGAAAGAGCATGGCGGACGTAACGCGAGGCGGACTGGTTTCCGCATCGATGCCTGCCAACGCTACCGTCTCCGGAGTCGAGCTAGACATGGAAAACTTTACGACGATCCGATTCGGCCAAGATAAGCGTATCGACGAAGTAGCCCGTATGCTTTGTTCTTCCCTGGTTCCCCCGATAAGAATGTTAGATAGACCGGAGCTCAAGTGCGTTCTTTGTTCCCGCACGCGGACTATAGCGCTGATACTGTTCCCACTTCCGTAGCGAGCACGATTTGGCCAAGGAACAACAACATCACGTCCTGCGGTTGGCCGAGAGGACCTTGGCTCTGCCACTGGGCCGAGCACTGTTCACATTCGGATCCGTCACTCAAATCACTCGGGAGGCATACATCATTCCGAAGATGGAGTTCGCCCTTTCACTACAACCGCAGAACGTTGTCGTGTATCCAGAACCAGGGAAAATCCCCTTCGAGTGCCTCTGGTGGGGAGACTTCCACAACGGTGTCGCCTCTGGCCTTCGGGTATCGCAGTCGCTCAAGTCCGTCGATAGCTCCTGGATCAAGTTCAACAAGCCGATGGAACTGACACCCGAACACGCCGGTTTCATCTACGCTCTCGGCCTCACTGGCCATTTGAAGGAGATGTTGACGTGGAATACATTCGGATACCTCACCCCGAAACACGATATGACGTCAATTGCAGTCCTGTTGGGATTGTCTGCTGCGAATGTTGGGAGCGGAAACCGACACGTCGCCAAGCTAATCGCAGTACATACGCCTTCAATGCTCCCAACTCCATCCGTCGACCTTAACGTGTCACTGATTACGCAAGCTGCGGCCCTCGTTGGACTTGGCCTCTTGTACATGGGGTCGAAGCGAAGGCATACAGCCGAACTCTGCCTTGCTCAAATCAGTAGGAAGGACTTGGTCCAGCCAGACTTGAGCAATGAACACCGAGAGGCATATACAATCGCTGCCGCGTTGGCGTTTGGGATGGTGATGTTGGGAAAGGGTAGCTCAGTTCCTGCAGACATTCAGATGGTCGAGCGGCTACGGATACTCGTTCACGGGGAAGGACCGGTTTCAAAAAAGGAGCGGCTATCCTTCGATATAAACCTTACGTCCCCGGCGGCCGCTATGGCGCTAGGGTTGATGTACCTCAGGACCGACAGGAGGGACATCGCCGACACACTGTCGATCCCTGATACCACGCTTGGCCTTAACCGGGTTCAGCCCCACTTCCTGTTGATTAGGACGTTGGCTCGGGCGTTGATCATGTTCAGTTCCGTGGAACCAAACAATGATTGGCTCAATGCTCAAATACCGTCTGCGATTTCCCATGCGATGCAAGGGCGCCTCCAGGGACAAGTGGTGGACGATGCGTTCGAGCTCGCGTACTACAACATCATTGCGGGTGCTTGCTTTGCGGTTGCTCTTAAGTATGCGGGAACGGCGAGGGAGGAAGCGTACCTGCTCATCATCGGGTACTACGACATGTTCAGTCGGCTTGCCTACACAAATGGTCTGCCAGTTACCCCTTGAATTTGCCCTATCACTGATGTCGCCCGTGTTTATCGCTAGGCCCGGCGTTCGATATGAGGATCAAGCGCGCTGCGATCAGGGATGGCTTGAACCTGATTTCTCTCTCCGTAAATATGGTAATGGCCGGGACTGGAGAAATCAACTGCCTCCGGAGGCTCCGCTACGCTTATGGGATGTACAACCAGCCGATCCGATATGGCGCACATATGGCGACGTACATGTCTCTCGGAATGTTGTTCCTTGGCGGGGGTAGGTATACGCTAGGTACCTCTGACGCCGCCATCGCATGTATGGTCACTGCGTTCTTCCCGCGATTCCCGCAGGTGTCCTCGGAGAACAAGAGCTACCTACAGGCGTTGCGACATCTGTGGGTATTGGCCGTGGAACCGAGGTGTTTGGTCGCGAGGGACGTGGACTCGAAGGAAATCGTGTATCTGCCCGTGAAGATCAAGGTCCGGGATGGGGGCGAGGTGGGAACGACGCAATTGATTTCGCCGACGTTGATTCCAGACCTGGACAAGCTGGTCTCCATTCGGGTGGACACCCCGAGATATTGGCCCTTCTACCTGGACATCGCCAACTTCCTGAGACACAAGGAGTCCCTACTAAAAAGCCAAACATTGTATGTCAAACGGCGGACAGCGTTCCTAAGCTACATGGAGGATCCGAAGGGCAGTCGGAGCCTTTTGGTCAGGACTGGGTCATCGACCAGCGATGCTGCGACGCTTGACTTCCCAAAACTCAGGGACACAAAGGTCCATCCCGCTGGCGACCTGTACCAATTCATCTCCTCATCTTCCAACGATCCCTTGTTCCTGGCTTTCGCGGACCAACTGTGCCGAGATGATGGAGAGACAGAGGAGGAAAAGGTGTTCCGATCCTATTGTCATGCCTCATTGTTGGATACCATTTTGCAAGACAAGCCGCTTACGCTCCAATCGCACCTCACGCTCTATCGCTACCGAACGATGCGGCGGACCTCGAGGTACTTCAATCTGCGCCTAGAAGACCTACGTTACGTCGCAGATTTCTACGGGAAGGTTTATGACAGGCGATTCAGCGGGAGATCAGAGAACAACCCTCGACCGCCGCTCCTGAGAGAAAACACGGCCCTGGGCGCTCTACACTCACTCAACGAACAGCTCAACCTCGTTAGGGCTGACCCAGAATTCTCGAGGATCCTGAGGGCGTACGTCCGTGGCCAGTCTGGGGTCTTGCTCGGCGGCGGGGGCGAGGTTTCCGTTGGAATGGCGAAGGACTTGGCATGGTATCTCCAACAAAATGGTGTACCGCCATCTGGAGTGCTGATGTTGTTGAGAGATTTGGCGAGGAAAGCACACGAACAGTGTTTGGGCGGGCCAGAACCGGAAGGCACGAAGGATACAGGGACATTGGACGAGGGGATTCGGGAGGTTTTGCATATCACCGCCGCAAGCGTTGCAGGAAGTCTGGGTCAAGGGTGGACCGCCAGGTCGTTAAACGAGGTTCTCAGATTGTGGAATTAACTCGATGTTATATTACCGCCCGCTTCCCTCGTTTTCTTAATTCGGCCGATCTCTTTGGTACGGTCACAGGTGGGGGAAGTGTAATCCAGAACCCATAAATATATAAACCCATAAAAGTATTGTCTATAGCGAGAAGGCACAGGGCGAGAAATGTAGATGGCATGAAAAAAGCCTGTGCGTAGGAAGCATGTAATGATATAGCACGCGAGAGCGGAGAAGGCCCAAGAACTGCAAAATGTCTAGTAACACAGCGTTCGTCTAACGGGGGATATCGCATGAGGAAAGGAGGGAGGCGGCTGGGCGTGGCAGGAAAACAATCCGAGTGGGCGGAGTATACAACCGGCGGTGGATGGTGTAACGGATACAGACAACGGGAAGAAAGCGAGGGGAGAATACAGCAGTACACTCGTCACCTGGATGAAAAGATGGGGTTGGGCACAACAACTTAGTCCTGATGCGCGAAGACAGGGGGCTTCCTGAGGCCAGCCTCAATGACGGCAGCGCGGCGGAGCTTAGCGGCCTGGAGAGCCATAAGGGCGGCGATCAGAAACACCCCATGTGGCGAGGATATGGGGGATCGCTCACTTCGTTCAGTCTGTCCAACATTTGGACCGTGGTCTCCCAGTCGACACAGGCATCAGTGATGCTGACACCATACTTGAGTCCAGATGGGCCTGATGCGGAGGAGCGCATCAGCGTCAAAGAACGGAGTCGGGGGAAGTCAATCGTACCATTTTCAGGAACATCCTGCCTGCCACCGTTGATGTTGGACTCGATCATCACACCAGTGATGGAGCGGTCGCCGACGATCAACTGCTCGCAGATAGAGTCGACGACCTTCGGTTGGTTGAGGTGGTTCTTGAGAGAGTTTCCGTCTATGCCGGGGTGATCAGCGGGAATCGTGGGAGCTGGGCAAGCAATGACGTACGAGAGCAGTCGACCATGATGCTTGGTTTATATTGAGGACGGGACTTCTCGAGAGCAGCAGCTGCAGCCTTGACGTGTTCAGCTTCGTAGTTAGGACCCTTGGAGCCACCTCTGAGGATGACGTGAACGTCCTTGTTACCGGTGGTCTTGACAATGGCAGCGAGGCCATTCTCGGTAACGCCCATGAAGGCGTGGGGATTGGAAGCGGACTTCATGGCATCTACGGCGACACTGACACTTCCATCGGTCCCTGTGTGGAAGAACGTGAGTAAGACGAATGAGGCACATATGAGGGGGTTTGTGCTCACCATTCTTGAAACCAACAGGGAAGGAGACACCGGAGGCGAGCTCGCGGTGGAGCTGGGACTCAGTGGTACGAGCACCGATAGCACCCCAAGAGATGAGGTCGGCGATGTACTGGGGCGAGACGGTGTCGAGAAGCTCGGATCCGACGGGGACACCGAGGTTGGTAAGGTCGCACAAGAGTTGACGGGCAAGGCGCAGACCCTTGTTGATCTGGAAGGACCCGTCAAGGTCTGGATCGTTGATGAGACCTTTCCATCCGACAGTCGTGCGGGGTTTCTAATGGAGGGTTAGCAGCCATCTTCACACGATGATTTCCCCACGTACTTCGCTAGAGGGAAGTGGGAGACGAGTCAGAGGTGAACGGAACAAAACAGGGGGAAGGGATAAGCTCACAAGTAGGCACGCATGACGATGAGGAGGTTGTTCCATTCTGGAATCTTGGATTTGAGGAGCTGGGCGTAAGCGATGGCCTGCTCGGGAGAATGAATCGAGCAGGGGCCAACGATGACCAGGATCCGGTCATCGTTTCCGGCCAAAATCCTTGCGGAATTGTAGCGGGCAGAAGCGATGGTTTGCTGAGACGCGGGGGAAGAAACGATCTCGTGACGAAGTAAGGCAGGTTGGACGAGGGGGTCGTACTGGAATGAAATCGAGTCAGAACGGGAACTGCGGGGATCACGGAGGTGAGGGGCGTACGCCAACGACACGACGGTCCTGAATGTAGCCTTGGAACTTGCCCGCGCTAGCAGGAACGGGGGAGACACCACCGGGAGTGTAAGCAGAAGACATTTCTTTGGTGATTGCTAGGGGGCGAAGTGGGTCGAAGAAGGGTAAGAGGTGGGAGAAGGAAGTGGGAGGAAGGGAAGAGAGGGGAGCACTGACGGAACCTCCAGCGACCGGTCGCATTTAAATCCATTCTCGACTTTTCGCTCGGATTGCCGTCTCAGAGGCCGGCCCACGTTTTTGGGATAAAAATGGAGAGAAAGGTGGAGGTTTTGATTATACCACGTGATGTCCGCTATCCGCGTTCCCGAATCGAGATCGAAATATCCTTTTACGGATAGCCGGAAGTTCTCTGCCAATAAACCTCCGCACAATCGACAACGCGATGCCGACCACAAGAGAGATGCAGCCAGCCCTGCAGTCGAAGGCGACAACAGCGGAAAAAACGCGACTTGTGGAACTGGACCCAAAGCCAGGGTTCTGTGTCAAGACCACGTTTGAGAGACCACCCGGAGTATGTCAGGATCATCTCTGAACCCCGGTCGGACATCTGAAGCGTGGTGGTATCCCCGATCCTAGAACCGTTCTACCCTATCTCCGCAGCAGTCAAGCCCTAAGCTTTTCGTAAATTTCGGATGGGATCCAAACGTGCCGCAGCCACCCATGGCAACGGAACGCGAGGTCGAAGACGCGATGGAGGCCAGAGGTGGCTGGTTTGTGCCGGTGCTGATCTCCGATCTGGGGCAGACGGTGGACAAAGGTTCGGAGGCTATCGTTCACCCACGTTGTTTTCTTCTTATTACCGTTCATTCTAGCGGGTAAACCCTCGGTCGTGGTCGATGCTGTGTTCCACTCGTCCCTGAAGGAGAGATCTGGGATTGACTCGGAGTTCAAGATGTTTCTCATCCGTGCGTGCGCTACCTTTCGATCGTCCAAAGCTTATCTTACGATGGGTGATGGGATGCAGAGTTGGCGTTCCAACACATCGAGGAGCAGTTCAGCTGTCTGTTGTCACCCTCCATCTCGACCCCAAACATCCTGTCAAAGGGGAAACTGAACTCCCGGTCCGTAAATGTCCCGCTCTCCCTCTACGGCCTATACGAAGAGCCGGAGACGGCAACGCCGGTGCCAGAGGAGCCGCCCAATTGGAGCTGCAGCGTGAGGGATGGGGGACACACGTTGGTCGTCACTCTCTCCGTCCCAAGGCTGGTGCGCCCCTTTCCTCTCCTCCGACGGACGCGCAGACGTTGATGGTGGTCACGTGAACGTCCGACCAGGGTGCGGTCGACAAGGCCACGTTGGACCTGACTGAGCCACGTCGGGTTTCGTTCAAGGTTGTCGGAATGTACGCTTTGGACGTCAGTGTGGACCGAAGTGATGCCAAGGAATTCATGTTTGACATTGATGACGCCAGATGCGAATGGATTGTAACGGAGAGAATAATTCTGATTCAGATCCCCCTTCTTCCTCTGCCATCTTAACTTCCAAGCAACGCGTATCCGCTCCCCTGTGGGCCATACAGCTGCCGTATGTGTTATCCCAACCAATTCATCTCTCGTAACGGTGATAGGGAACGCCATACCTTGGCATAACATCTGTGACAATACGGCCTTGCATCTCTCTCCGACAATCTTCCTGGGCCCAACCGGGAGTCACATTCAGAGCACCGCAAGCATCCCTTGTGGAACGTCTGTCCGATTGCTTTCGTCTACGTAAACGTCAGTTACCAGTGATCAGAGATATCTCTTTTTGTCCACTCACTTGCTCGGCGAAATAAACCGATTTCCCACACTTTGGACACACCGGCGTGCCCCCGCCCCACTGTCGGTTCGTTCCTCCTCCAACTCCAGTCAGGCCCCGTCCATATCTCGTTCCAGTCGAGGTCTGTACCAAGGGCACGACGACGCCCTTCCGGCCCAATATGACCGCGCCCGTCGTTTCACCCATTTGCGGGCGCTGCGGCCCACCCACACCTTCGGTACTCTCGCCCCCATCCACCACATGGTCACTTCCCCTATGTTTCGTAGGAGATAACGGCGACCGGCCGGGCAGATCGTTCACCCCAATTCGACTGCCACCTGGCCGTAACTCTGCATCCCCCGTGGCCTTTGGTTGGGTCACTAACAACGGTTTGGGCGGAGACATGGTGAAAGATCCTCCAGCAATTACCGCCCCGATCGAACCGGGCGTTGGGCGCGGAGGAGAGGATGGGGGGGAGTCTAACCCCCTGGTGTTCCTGCAGGGTGAAGTTGGTGGAGACAGTCCCATCACTTGGTCCCGGTTGGGCAAGTTTGCGTGACGAAGGTCTTTCGTTCCAAAATTCTTTATATGACAATTCTTGCTATAATCAAGGAAAATACCTTCTGAATACCCGGAAGGTCAGGTGTGGGGGGGAGTCTAACTGGACTCACCAGTAGGGCTACAGGTGATCCCACTTGGCGTCAGTTTCATCAAACTTGCCACTGCACGACACACCTCTTCATCATGCTCGACTAGGGAGAGCGCATCTAGTCGTTTCTTGCATATCATACACGTCAAGCATTGCTAGACGGTAGGACTCGTGCATCAGTGCCAGTTTGCCGCCCTTGCCGGTCCATGTATATACCTTGTGATACAACTGAAGGGATCGTCAGTATTTATCGATTATCACTCAAAGCTCGTAAAGCAATCAACGAACCTTCCTCCCTGGGCCCATGGCCTTCAGCGCCGAGCTCAGTAATTGAACATGGGAGTCACGATTTGGAACGCTTCATACCTGCTCCGCCGCGTAGACGGCCTTCTCGCATCTGTATCCCGCAGCCGTCAACGATCCGCCCTGACGATCGGCCACCGGAACCGCTTCTGAGTAATGACAAGGAACACACCTTGGACACCGGGGACTTCCACCAAAAGGGTGCATCCTGATATTGCCACAGCGACTTGGGAAACGGGGGTGGAGGATGGAGAAGAGGTATAGATCGGGCGAGTGTCGAAATCAATCTGGCTGGGAGGACCACGGTCCCATGGCGATGTATGGCAGTGCTACGTCACCTTGCCCCGACTCACCCCAAGCAGGATGAATGACTTACAAATCCACTGCACCTACAGGCTACGGGGGCTCACGATTCGTCTCGTTTCTGCCCACCGGGGGGAACGTACAAGCGACAATTTCCTACGAATTATTTACGGGACACTATTTCTGCCACCCACTGTTTTCAGGTCCTCAGGCCTCAGGCCTCAGCGACGACGATCGAGCCTTGGCGTGTCTGGGATGCTACCGTGACGTGCTCCCCAGACGGATTGCGTTCGCTCCGCCGTCATCTCCGCCTGGTGATGATTTCACCAACCTTTTCCGCTCAGTTGAACCTCAACGGTAGGATTACGGGTGTGTACTATCACTCGAGCTTGTTCTCTCAGCACTCGCACCGGTGAGTTGAATGGAGCTCCTGGCTCACTGATTTCCCCAGCGCGACGCTTCAAGCTTCAAGCTTCAGGTCCCGAGCGATGCCCCCAGCGCAATCGTTGTCAACTATCGCGTCGGAGGGGTTGTTGACGGGTAGTATAACCCCTTCCCCTGGCGGGCTCCCCCAAGATACAACTTGTGGGAATTGCCCACCTGTCAGGCACAGCTAAAGCTACGGGAGTATACGACTGACGTCCTCTGAGGGTGCGGTATCCGACGGGTCGTGCGCACCTTCGAAAAGGTACCTCGAAGAAAAGCGGCACCGCGGAATGAATCATCTCCCTTCAACGGATAGTGGGGACATGGGGGCAAGTAACTGCCGTACAGTCCCCCCATGGGTTCGCGTCCCCCACATTCATCGGGAGTATCTTTCCCCATACGGGTAGATAAGTAACGTGGATAATAGTATTAGGAGTGGTATACAAAAGTGTACAGGAATATATACGAAGAATTGCCAGCGAACCATGCGCATGACTGGTCCCAAAAAGATCCAAAAAACGGGCGCAAAACGGAAACGCGAAGGGAAATTTGAGAATTCCACAAGACAACCGAGCGAAAGTCCAACCTCCCTCCGAAAAAAATGAAATGAGGACGGCTACCAACCCCTTGTTTCATCTCCACCCAGTTTCCAGATGTTGAACATATTCGTCAAACTCGTGGTGGACTTGAGGGCGAGGGATGAACGAAGCCTCGGTCCGGGATATGATATATTCGTACCCCCTTCGTTGAGTTTTGTAAACCTCCCTGGCTCGACCTCGTCGTTGCTGTAGTCTTCGAGAGAAAAGTCCGCGGAGGAGGCAGGAGAGAGAGACGGCGACTGAACAATGTCCTGAAGGAACGACGGGAGCAAAGGTCCGGGAGGTGAGGTATTCGCGTAAGCTGGGGGGTTCGCCGCGGTCCCGGGTGTAAACGATACCGATGATCCATTACCGAGTGATGTCTGGTAGAGGGTCCTCGGATTGTCGGATCCAGGGCTTGGTTGGCGGGATCTCAAGAACCAATCAGCCTGGTTGGGTCGTGACCGAGACAACGTCAGCGAGTGTTGGCCATCGTGACGGCAAACGTCGCCACTCGGTTGCTGGGTGGTGGTGAGCACTTGGAGCGGCAGAGAGGTTCTGCGGAACGGTCGCTCGTGAACCGCAGAGGACGGGGATGGAGGAAGTGAGTGAAACTCGCGCCCTCGTATCGTGTTTGCCAATAGTGCGATCCGTTCTGCCTGTACCGTTGTAGAGATTGAATCGCCGTTTCCTTCAGCGTCTGTAGCGAAAAGGGGGCCACGTAAGTCAATAATCACCAGATGGCCATATAGGGAGATGAAGCCATACAAGGGTAACACGTCTGGCAGACTTTCCTCCGCCTCCAATTCAGATAATTGCACTTTTTGCAGATCCAATCTCCCGGTTGATGTTCGATTGGACCACGATTGCCGGTATTGAGAATAGGTGGGTGTTGTAAGGCAACCGAAAGTGTCGGACGTATTTGCCCCGGCTCAGGGAACGGTTCGTTGAAAGACCAGAACATGTAACAGGGCGCGAGCGGGTTGTTCGATATGTTTTGGACTTTTCCACCCTCACAGATCTGCGTGCCCGATGGTGTGAGTTGGATCGGCAGCGGGTTCTTTGATGATTGGGAAGGGTGTATTGGGAGACGGGCAGCCAGACCAACAAGAGAGGCGTCGACCTGGTCGCGGGGAGATTCGACGCTTGAGAAACGAGGCGACAACCTCTGGGGAGGGGGTACACGCCCCGGTTGAACAACGAATGGTCCAACCGCGCGACGGTTTGTCCCACACCCAATACAACTTGAATTTCGCCTATGCCGGGGTCAGTCTACCAACAAACCAGGTGTCGCGAGAGGAACGCACCCGAAGTTGTGGGCTGCACACGAGACCGAAGGGCAGCTGGTTGTTCCGAGAGTCAACGGGGAGAAATCTCACAGGTCGATGCGTGGTACGTACATCCAATCCCCGAACCTAAAGTTGGCCTTTGGATTGGGCGGGTTACTCGACAGCACAAATGTGCCAGATTCGCGTTGCATAGGAGCGACCAGGTCGGGGAGTGGCGAAAACGCTGAGGGAGGGGGTAAGGAGATGACGGGCGAATTCATCTCGAGAGAGAACGGGGACTTTGGTGAAAGGGAGAAATCCGACTACGATGGGCGGACATTAGGAACATTGAACAACGGTCTGCGGGCGGATATATACGCACCGGGCGCCGCTCAACGTGGATGCGTTGTAGCTTGGCGAATGGTCGGAGGTCGGCGTCGAGGGCGGGAGAGAAGTTGGAGTGGAGGGTGGTGGTTGGGGAACAAAGAGCTTCGCACGCCTGAAAATAACGGAGAGCCGCAGGGAAGGGTGAGCCATCGCAGTATCAAACGGTCTCGGCGTGAGATCAATGAAAAAGACGCGACAAGCGTTCTGTGGGAGAGGCTGTGGCTGTGCACTCAACACTTCGCGCGGTAAAATCGGGAGGAGTGATTACCACCTTCCATGGGGATTCGCTCAAATGGTGAGATGGCACTCACCTCTTCGTGAGTACGGTACACACAAAATAAAGAGGATGCGTCGCGTTCATCGCCAACGGCACATCCACTCTTCACCGCCCAGATGGAGACCGGCAGTGGCGCCGTCCCCTGCGTGGTACAGGCTGGATCAGAACCTGGTCGAAGAGGACGGACGGGCGAACCCGGAGAGGGGGAAATATACACACATCACCGATTTCTGTTAGAAGTGCGTTGGCGGCGGTCGTGGGCGATGGGTGGTTACCCGTCGTTGTGACACGAAGTACCGTTGATCCCGCTGACAAAAAGGTCGAGAAATTCACGACATGATTGGACGACGCTCTATCCGCATCGCCGTCCGAGTTTCGGACGGTGGTAGTAGGGATTGCGGGAGTTTCACCTCCAACATCGTTTCGCCTCGTCAAGGCAGCAGGGGTGGTTCGGAGCCTTGGTAGGCTCTTCGGGCACCGCGCCCGGGTCAGTGGCGGCTGTGGGAACACGGGATACCGGGTTGGCGCGTCCATGTGCGGGGGAAGGTCACACACACACAAAACAGCTCAGTCAGAGCGTATAAATAGCATCTGGGCAAAGTCGATAGCGGCAGCGGAACTGCTGAAACGGGGGCATCATTCTCTCTCAAAAACTGTATTCTTCTCCACGACAAACGCGACCCAGGTTTGTACATCTACATGCTGCAAAGGATCCCGATTCCGCCAACACCGATGAGGGCGGCGGTAATGACCGTCAACACGGCAGCAGGCAATCCCATGCTCATCCCGTTCGGCCCATCCCAGTCAGCCGGGACCGTGAGGCCAATTGATGCCCGGGGGACCGTGACGTTTACGGAGGTGAGGCAGGCGGCAGCATATGCTGGGGATGAGGTTAATGACACCAACTTGCACACGGAGATGGAACGAACGCACCACCGAGCACGGGAGTAGACCCAGCCCTTGGATCGGGCATCTTCTCGTTCTTCTTGATCAATTGGGAATACATGCCTCGAATTTCAGCGTCATTTACGGAATGGAAGGTGGATGCAATGAGTTTATACATTGTTGGCAATCGCGGATGGCAACAGCGGTTTCGTTTCTGCACAGGCAACTGTCGTCCTCCCCACACGCCTGCGAGCGGTCAGAAGGGGGAAGAAAGATCACAATATGTACTTACCTGGATCGCTGAAAATGCGGGGGCACAAGCTGCGTCACACTGTCCCAGCAAAAGGAGGTGAGCTTCCCCCGTTTTCACCTTCTATTAGTCAACTCACGTCGGTCTTCAACTGTCCAGCCGGAATGTCGACGATCTGGATGGCAGAGATGGTCCCGAGTCTTCCGCCGACGTCAACATTAAGGCTGAGTCCTGTCCCATCCATGAGTTCTCTCCTCTTTCCCAAACGGTGGCTTCCCACCTTTCCCGGCAAACAACGCCAAAACCGTAAGCACGAAGAAAAACTGCATGTTTCCCAAGAGACGACGAGAAAGGTTTGAAACGAAAGTAGAAGTAGATCCTCCCAGAGGATTCAAACGGAACGAGAGTGAGAGAGAGTGAGAGAGAGCGAACTGGAATCAACTGTGTCTCAAACGAGTGCCACGACCGTCATGGTAACCGTCCCCCATCCGAGCACGTGACGCACGCATCCCAGCCCCGTGATCCCGGTCAAAATCAAGGTTACAAGGTGAACGCGCTGTGTGCAAGTCTACGATCAGAACGACCTCAGTAATATCTGCGGTTTCGCTGCCTGAGTTTGCTTTGCCCCGCCCATCCCTCCAACCGCTTGCCTGATTGACATCTCCAATATGTCCCGCGTGGTGTTTGAAAGTGTCCCGGTAGCCTCCTTGAACGCGACTGGTGCTGATGTTGCATATGTTAGTAAGTGCGTTATACCCTGTGTATGCAGTGTGGACGGCGGTGAGCAGTTTGGATCCAGTACCAGTGTCGCTGTTGGCAGCAGGACACACAACAACCGAACACCTAGAGGAAGAATATTGAACACCTGGCTGGGTCTGGCCTTGGCTCGAGCAACTCACGCAAGTCTCCCGGCACTGACGCAAAAAAGAGCGAGAACGCTTTCCAAACTTCGCTTAACGCTGCCAGCCGCATATCTGGTAATGTTCCTCCCTCAACTATTCCGGCGCTTTGTGCGACGAACTCGATTAGCCCTGGCAGCAATAACCGTGGACACTGCCGTAGGAGCTGGTTCCCGGAAGCGGCAGCGATGATCAATGTTTTCGCACAGTGAGTTGCGGTTAACGAAACCTGAACCGGAGGCACTGTCAAACTCGTGAAATGGTACGTCAAAAGGAATTTACCTCGTCTACTGTCACCTTCTGGCAGATAAGGGAGCAGCAGTGGTCTATCGCTGCCTGACTGACTTTGACTGTTGCGGGGACAATTGTGAGGACAAGAACAGATGCCAATAGGTTGTTCTGGATTTTGCGCATTGAAGCTACTCCTTGGCGTCCACTATGGGAGGGGAGTGAGAATAGCGGGTTCGTAGTACACGAAGCACCCACCTCATATGATCGACATTGACAAGGCAGGCTGAGAGGATGCCATGAACGAGTTTCGTGTATCTATCCGACGGGTCCGTAAACTCTCTCGGCACGTCCAAGAGTGATTTGAGGGCCGGTAGGGTTGGACTGGCGAGATCTACGATCGATGTCTCGTTCTTGAGTAGTTCTGCCGGTATTAAAATTCAGGGCTTGGTCATATAGTCCTGATAGTGCGGTGGGACCCACCACCATAGAGGTACACCCCAACGGCCCGGAGTTCACTCTGCATCGTGGGCGGGAACGTTTTCATGATTGCAATATAACTATCAAATCCTGCGCTGACGAGCTTGACGCGATCCGCTGGAGCAGGGTGTCTGCCTCATCTCATACAATGGGCGGGTTGATGGACGTACGGGAATTGTCACCACCTGTGGCGAAGGCGCGTTTGAGAATGAATGTGCACAATCTCAGGCACTGTGCACGCGGTGCGTTGGGAGGGACTGCCATCGTGGGTGTGGTACTCCTACAGCGATTTAGTTCGCATCTATTCGGGGAAAAATAGGCCTCACTCGGTTACTGCGAGAGCATCCAACTCCGCAAGCTTCGTACCCTGGTTCACAACGAGTGAGGAAACCACCTCCAGGATATGCGCCACCACTGTATGTGGCTCTGTGATCGTCATGCGATAGAACAAACTGACCAGCTCGTCAAAGTTCGCCTGATCAAGCAAGGCATGTCCGGAGTACTGGGGTCTGACGAGGTACTTCAAACACTTCAAGGCAATTACTGAGATCATCCGATGTCCCGAGCCACTGTCTGCATCGGGAGACGCCAGAGCCTCGTAGACGAGGCCAAACACCACGAAGAAAAGGGCGGTCGGTTCTGCCCGTGGGGTGGGTCGAGGCGCCCCGTTCACCACGGTCTCACTACCGTCCATAGCCGCGAGCACGTGAGCGTCACCATCATGCATCGCGGTAGCGATAGCCTCAAGGATGACCGGCCAGGCGGTCTGGTAGTACTAAAAAAACGAGTGAACGGGTGTTCGATACAGAAAGTTACAGGACTTACGGGCAACAGTACTTCCTTCCCAAGGTTTGTGTATGATACATCCAGAGTCGCGGGTGTATCCTCTTGGAGCACTTCCGTATCTGCCCTCACGCTGGCATAATCCCGAAGTGATGCTACCCACAACGAAGCGAGAGACGATCGGTATGGTTTGATCAGCTCTTTGAGGTACCCTTGCGCAGTGCTGGCGATGGCAAGCTCCGCCCAAGCAGAAAGAGTCGCAATCCGGAGCATCACTGAAGCGTTCGGGCTCAGCTCCCCTGCGTCCCCAAGGGACAGCGTCCCGGTTTCTGTATCATTGTGAACCGAATGCCCACACACTGGGGAACCTAACAGAGTTACCTTTCGACTGTTCCAGCGCAGAAGTGAGATGCTTGAGAATTCTACCCATCCGTCCCACGTCCTTCACTACACCGCAGCCCACGAATACGGCGCATGTTTCTATTGCAAGAGCCAGGATTTCTGGAGTGGTGTCTGAGGAGAAGGCTGGGGTGAGTGCTGCTGTGATAGGAGCCTGGTGCTGCTCTAAAAGTAGAGCATCCGTGTAGAGCGGATCAGGTGAAGTCGCAAAGACCTAACAATTGTCAGTCGTTGTTCAAGATTATGTTCACTCTTACAAAGGCCATACTTCAATCACATCACGCAAAACTTTTAGGCCTTCCAATCTGATCTCTGGCACATAAGCTGCGGAGGCAGTGAAAGCCATCTTGATCAAGTCCGGGACGCGTGTTACGAGAAGTCCGTGGGTGGGAATTCCATTCAACTTCGCGTAGGGGAGGCTGGTATGTTCTTGGCGACCGGACCTTCCCACGATCCCACAGATATCATGTAGACACTGTAGGGCAAATAGTTGTGTCCGACACCGAGAGGGAGTGTACCCCCGATTCGAGGTTGTAGAGTCCTGGGACATTCCGATGCTCAAGGATTCCCCTTCGTCGTCTTGAAGCGTGGCCCCAGCACTGGCCGATTCAGCGATGCGTTGTGTCGTGACGGTCCTCGACATGATTCGCTGGCACAGGTCGATCCACGCGGAAGGATTGTGAATAGCGGTTTGTTGGAGCCACGCTAGGATCACGTTGCGCACTCCCTCAATAGAAGGATCATTATCGAGCATTCCGAATAACTCTTCTACGAGCTGATCGCCACCGAGCTTGGACATCGATATAGCGTCCCTTTGCACAAGTTGATATAGAGCGTTGATCGAGGCAACCTTTAGGGACGTGCGAGGGGACAACATATGAACCCTGAACTGAGAGACAAGTGACGGCACGCGAGCGTGTTCTGTGGCAAACATCAAGAAGTGTTGGATGCAGTTAATTGCCTCCACGCAAATCCCTTCATCTTCCTCTGTCAGGAAGGACCGAACGAGGTCGATCACCAGAGTCCTGGTGCGGCTGGATTCCTGTATATCAGGGCCTAGGACCGTAATGACCCCATCGATCACTTGACAAACGGCTTTGTAGGTCGGAAGGTCGCCACTGATGTTCGCGTAAGGTAGGGTTCCCCCCTCTGCTTCGTGGGAATCGAGAGTGTAGACCTTGAAGAGCATACCAAGCGTGCTCGGTATGAACGGTGCATACGCCAAGCTCGCAGAGTCGATGACCTTCGCCAGGGATTTGATGGCCCAGAAGTGTACGAGTGGGTGAGGGTCGTTGCTGAGGGACATTAACATGTTCACCGAAGTTTTGAGCAGTGGGCCGGCTGCTAGACTCCCGACATGTGCATGGATGGCGCCGAACGCAGTAGCGCAACCGGATCTACTGTTCGGGTCCCTGTTCGAAACGATTTCGTCCACAAGTGTTTTGATTTGGCTTGTCATAAAAGTCGTACCCGCCAAGCTCGATAAACGGCCAATCGATTCGCTGCTTGTCAAACGGAGGAGGGGATCGCCGTTCGTGAGTGCATCCTGCGTTAGGAGTCAACGACGGATGGGACCAACGGTTCGCAAATGAAGCACCTTCAAGAATCCGGACAAGGTGTTTGTAACCTTTGAGTTACCCAACGCTTCCCTGCTCTGTCGCACATTACCGGCAGCAGCACGAAGGGTAAGACAGAGGGCGACATTCGCATTGATTGAAACGGCAGCGCGTCTGCCAGCATTTCGATCCAACCTCGGGCTTCTGGTAGAATCCACAAGCTCCCTAACTGCACGGGCGGCGGACTCTGGATCTTGAATTGGTAAAAGCAGCGAGAACAATCGGATTGCGTGGTCGACTGCAGACGTAATAGGAGGAGGGGGTAATGGCCAAGCTTTGTGAGCGCTGGAAGGGCGCGATTCCCAAAGAGTAAGTGGATCGTGTTCACAAGATCCAAGAATCGGTCTTGCCAGCTAGAATGTGGCTAGTCAATCGCAAATGGATCGGGGAGCTGCAGCAATACGCACCAGTTCATTGAAGTACGTTTCGACGACATCCTTGTTGGAGTTTTTCTTGTCAGCGAACTCCCCGCCCTCGATCTGCGTATCGGAGTATGCGAGGCCGTAGGCGTAGCCGTCAGTACTTTGCCAAATCGAATTGGAGGACACGGAGCTCGATGCGATGGCTGCTTGCACCGGTGAACCCGCATAGCCATCTGCAGAGGCGAATAGTGCGATCGTTGATTGTAAAAGGCTAGACTGTGTGGCTTCTGTGATGCCGGTGAAACCGATGGAAGAAAAGCACTGGTAAATGCGCCGACGAAGGAGTGATTCTCGCGTTCGGAGTGTGAGTCCAACCCTGTCTCTTGAAGCCACTGCTTGGTCGAGTTGTTCGTCATTGGCCTGCGTGAGGAAGGCCATACCAAATTGTAGGGCGTTGTTCAGCAGGGAAGAGAGTCGCCGTGCAACATCGAGAGAGACGAGAACTGGATTATTGTGCCGCAAGAAGCATAATATAGCACCCAAGGCACTCTCTCTGACGTGGAGCAAGAATGACCATTCGAGGAGGTTCCTCCCAGAAGCGTTCGTGGCATCCTTGCTGGTGGGTTTAGGCAAGGCATTCCTCCACAGCACAAGAAGCTGTGGTAGATGTGTTTGCACGAAGTTCGGCCCCAAGGTCATCAGAGAGGCAATGAGGGTCCAGGAAACCTCTACCTCAACGGCGGCAACTTGAAGGTCATGCTCCCCGGCGCGTTTGAGGACCTGTATAGCCATATCCAACACCTTTGCACTTATATCATAGGACACGTAGAGTGGCCGGTCGGGGATGATGGAGAGCAACCCTCCTAGCCCATAGGCATAGCCCAGGGCTCGGAGGTGGACATCTGAAGGTGCAGTCGGGGAGGCAAGCATTGCAAGGTCTCGTTGCAGTTTCTCGACCACAGTGAGGATGACCTTGGGGAGTCGCAACGGCGTAGCGTAACAAAAGCATTGCAGCGCCCATGCAGCACTTATGCGTGTGGTGTGGTTGGGGTGGGAAAGGAGGGTGACGAGAGGATCGGACAGGGCGTCCTGAACAATGTTTCATGTGACTGCACTGATGTACGAGAGAGAGACTCACCTGAACTGTGGGGGGTGAATTTCCTAGTTGTCGAAGTAATCCTGCGACCTCTACCAGTGCCACGGTCAGTGCTAGAGTAGAGGGCTCCGGTTGACCAGGCATCAGTGCTGGCCAACGCTTCAGGTAGGAACCCGAGAGCTCTTGAATGGCCATTATTTGACCCTGTTCGCTGAGTAGACGTACCCCGATCAAGTCCCGAAGCAACGCTCCGATGAGGGTCCTGACGAGAAGTCCGTCCTGCCGAGTAGATGTGATACGAGAGTTTGTAATAAACTCGTTCATGAAGTGGGCGACGATGACGGCGTAATTCTTTTCGACATATTCGGAACCGAGGGAAAGCAGGAGGGAGGCGTACATCTCGCACAGGCCGACCAATGCCTTCCTGCCAACAGAGATTCTGCCAAGGTGGGTCGAGAGTTGGTAGAGCATTTCTGTAGGAGTAAGTAAACGACTCCTGCTCTCACCGGGGTTGGTGGGCGAGGAAGTAATCTGGTCCTTGTCTTCTGGTTGACCCTTGCCTTTTTTCGGTGGCTCGTTCTGTAAAATCTCACGTTCTTCTTGGGTCGATGCGAGGATGCGACCGGCCAGGCTAGCGAGATGCCGCCGGGTTGATCTGTCAGACGCATCCAAAGATTTGACGCAGAGGTTGAGAAATGTTTCGACTTCGGCCACAGTCTTGAGGGGTGAATCGATCGGGTAAAGAGCAGTGATGACCTGTTGGAGGTAAGTGAAACGAACAAGAGCACAGGAGTGAGGTTACCTCTGTGGTAGCCCGCTCGATAGGGAGCGATTTGTCGAGGATACCGGCTTTCACTAACTTCGTGATGTCTCGGAGTGATGCGTCAGTCACCGCACGTCTTGCACTTTTCAGAGACTTTGAGAGGCACAAGAGGGCATGGTAGCGAATCAACGTTGAAAACTAGAAAGGCTGGCAATCAGCTGATCCGGCGAGGTGGTGTGTTATATTATAAGTGATTACGGATGTAGACTTGGAAATCTTTATCGTGGCGACAGTGATGTCATTCATCAGTGACATGACCTGCCGGAGCTGCTGGTCAGGAAGACAAACAGTGCAACGATACTACGTACTTGAGAACCGAAGGAAGCCATCAACTCCCCTATCACGTAGAGTGCAGCGCTACTGAATGTGAGACTGGTGCAAGGAAGAGAGAACCACAGGGAACTCACGCTTTAGGTGCGTCGTTTACAGGCGGCTTCACATCTACAACGAGTCTCAGTAGCCGTTGTACAGAGTCAAAGAGGCCCCTGGATTCTCCACGGCTGAATAGAAGAAGGAGACATTGGGCTACGAGTCTCCGAAATGGCCGGCTGGGGGGCGGATAAGGGTCTGGGGCCTCGATAGTTTTGATGAGTGGCTCCAGAAGTTCCGAATGGGATGCCTTGAGGATGGCCTAGTGGAGGTGGGTGATGGCTCAGGTGATAGATAACGAGGAGCCAGAGCTTACAGACGTTGCGTCTTCCAAAGATCGTTGGGTGGAGTGAAGCCATTGGAAGAGGATTATTTCCTTGTCATCCTCAGAAAGCCTCGCCTGTGAAAGAGAAGGTGTGAGGCCAATATTCTACTTGGGCAGCCGGTGGGATTACCTCGTCAAAAGGGAGGATTTTGAGGTCAGATTTCTCATCTTCAGACATTTGTAAAGTGTGTCGGTTAGCTCGCTGCGATCGAGTTGCTCAATGGCCCTTCCATCGGGTTCACCAACTGCCACCCTGAGCGAGGCGGGATGCTCGACCCCAGCGATTTATCCAAGGGATATACATGCGAGATCATCCTCCCTTCCGCCTCGGCTGCCCTATCTGACCGACCAACACCTCGCTTTCAACAAGTTCATCCTCTACGAAAACAGGCTCCGCTACTTTGTCATCGCGTCGAACACAACCGACTCCCGTCATCGTATAATCAAGATCGACCGGACCTCCCAGGAGGAATTGTCAGTATTTGAGGACGAGGCAGTGTACACTGGGAAACAGATGAGCGCGATGCTGAAGATGCTCGAAGACGGAAACAGGTCCTCCGGGGGGTTGGGGAAGGCTCGTGTGTTTTTTGGCATCGCGGGTTAGTCCCCGCAATTTAGAAAGCTCCCTCTCGTTGATGATAGTTCAAGGTTTTGTCAGATTCACTTCAGGGTGGTACATGATCCTCGTTACGAAGAGGTCCGTCGTCGCCCTGTTAGGTGGGCACTACGTGTATCATTGTGAAAGCACCGAAATCCTTCCAATCTGCCACAATCACCGCGTGGAGAGGGTTTCTGAGGAAAACAGGCTCATGAATATGTTCAAGCAGGTGGACATGTCCAAGAATTTCTACTTCAGGTGCGTGTCTCAGTGCGTGCCACGATCTCAAGTTGATTAAATGTGATGAAGTTACACCTACGACATAACGTCCACGCTGCAGCACAACCTAACAAAATCGCACGCGGATCATGACCATCTGCGTTTCAACGATAGGTTCACCTGGAACTATCGGATGCTCATGGCCCCATTCCCAACTCCAAATGATGCTGCCAAGGTGCACTGGCTGTTGCCTATGATACACGGTCACGTAGACCAAGCGAGCGAGTGACAATTTCATCACTCGTTGGCGCAGCTTACACTCTCCTCAGAGCTGACGGTCCTCGGTCGCGTTGTTTTCATAACTCTGATAGCAAGGCGATCTCGTCACTACGCTGGCGCCCGTTACTTGAAACGAGGTGTGAACGATGAGGTATGTGGGCGGTAGTTTGAACGTCTCTGCTCGATGACATTGGTTCCCAGGGGAACGTGGCAAATGAGGTCGAAACGGAGCAAATCGTATCAGAGGCGCTAACAACGCCGTTCCATTTCCCTGCAAAGTATCGGGCCGACAGCGGACGTCGTCCAAGCCCGAAATACACGAGCTACGTCCAGGTCAATTATAGTGGGGCGTTATGTGACAGCAACAGCACACTAACTTAAGGTCCATCAGTACCGTGGAAGCATTCCCGTGTACTGGACGCAAGATACCACAAGTATGAGTCCGAGACCCCCCATTGAAAGTGCGTCTGTAGGTATGCTGGAGATAGCGGCGACTTTAATTCCCACCAGTTAGCGTTGTGGATCCGTTCTACACTGCGGCTTCCTTGCACTTTGATAATCTCTTCCAACGTTACGGGACTCCGGTCACAATACTGAACCTCATCAAAAAACGCGAACCCCAGCCGAGGGAGTCCAAACTCCTGGATGAGTATACCCAGTGCGTCGAATACTTAAATCAGTTCTTGCCACATGGCAAGAAGATGATATATCGGGCCTGGGATATGTCGCGAGCGTACAAAGAGTAGGTGTTCGTCGTGCCAGGTTCGCTCCACACACTTACTTACCGAAGGCAGGAAAACCCAGGATGTTATCAGCTACCTCGAGGATATTGCAGAAGAGTCGATACAGACGACGGGCTTTTTCCACTCGGGTTCTGAGCCTTATTCTCACGTGGGAGAGTCAGAACCGTGCGTCGCGATGTCAAACCTTCCTTGGTACAATATTCTCGACTCATATAGTTTTAGGAACTCACATTCTGAGTGGCGTTCAACAATGCTGCTTCAAAACGGGATATGTCGGACGAATTGTGTGGATTGTTTGGACAGAACCAATGCCGCTCAATTTGTCCTCGGAAAGCGCGCATTTGGGCACCAGTTATACGCCCTGGGCATCGTAAATAGTCCTAACCTTCCTTTTGACTCAGATGCTGTCAATATGTTGACTGAGATGTACCACGATCACGGTGACAGTAAGTCGAGAGTCGGACATCTGGTTGGATACTCATAGCCTCTAGCACTTGCATTGCAGTATACTGGGAGTGCGCTCGTGAATCGGGTAGAGACCTACCGCCGGATGCTTCATTGGAACAGCCACTCCAGAGACATTATCGAGAACCTTCGAAGGTTCTATACAAATTCCCTGTTAGGTGAGTGTTGCCGTTGGGTGGGTATCCCTCGTGGTTTGAGACGTTCACAGATGCTGACAAGCAGGCGGCGATAAATCTATTCCTTGATGTCCACGCCGACCGCACTACTACGCAGCCCCCTCGGAGGAGCGGTTATCAGATCTGGTTTAGCCAGAAAAACCTAGAACCAGCATATGGGTACACCGAGTGTAAGGCGGGGATGGTCAAATTTACGGACTCTAAAAGTGATTTCTGGGTTGAGTATTACCGGCCGCTTCTGTTCACATCTTTGGGCAAACACTTCGTGTATTCAATGAATAGTACACTCAAGTTGCCAGGGTAAGTAAGGATGGAGGTTCCTACCATTGTTGTTAATGTTCTCCAGAAAAACTGCTAAGGATGTCAACGCCAGCCCTTTCCTTCCTCACACTCAATTTTCAAGCCATTCACCAAGGTATCCTTGAAGACTGTTTCACATCCACTGCAGGGCTGCTAACACAAATCAGGGATGTAGACAGTGTCAAGAGATTCACTGGGACCAAGGTTGTAGGTGGGAAGGGGACAAGGTTAAATGAAGTTTATGGGCCCCGGGAGCCTGAAGTTGCTCGAAACTCCACTGCAGCACTGGCATACCAGCTACTTGACCCAGTTGTTTCTGGGAAAGAACAGGCTGAGTACCAGGGGTAAGCATTGCAATTCTGATATGGGGAAAGTAGTTCAAGAGCTTCTCCAGGTACATCAATCAATACCAGGGTTCACTGGATTGGCCAAGTGCAACAGTGGAAAGGGGGGACTGGGATGTTTATCAAACATCTGTGATGGTTGGTAATGGGGCATCAGTTTTGGAGGATGACCTGTTTTGGGTATACTCAGAGTATATGCAAACAGGGTCACACAACACTACCTTACTCTATGGTAGCTGGTTGAATGGTTGAATGTAGTATACTTGTGGTGTAGGTTACTTATTCGCAGGACCTTTGTGGTCATGGGTCTTAGTGATTTCTTTTGGAACCACCCACCAAAAGCCCTGTTTTGGCCAAGTCTGTGCCATCAAATTATGGCAATTCCCTTGGTTTCCCAGGAACCATACAACTCACCCTTAAACCAGTATTAGACTAAACATTGGTAATGTATAAAATGGATATACCCTCTTATCTTATCTTATTTTATCTATGGGCTTACATGATTACCAAAAACATACAAGATAATCAAGATCATATTCTGCATCATTGCCACTCTAATCTACTCTCTTGGAATAATCTCATAATTAACTCCCTAACCATTGGTGTCAGGGCCAACCTCAGTGGTCACCTGAAATACAGTCAACTGGTGGTCTGGAGTTCGTGCTGGGGTGCTACTGGGGGTGCTGGGGGCAGTACACAGAGTAAGAGATGAGGAGAGTTGTGAGAGCAAGAGGGAACAAGGGAGAAGTTGGGGTCAGTCAGGACCAGTGTCGTGTTTGGTGAGAACCAAAGGAGCATCCTGAGTTGACAAAATCTACAGACTACAGTGACTGTCTACCACTATATATAGGTACCAGGTTTAGGGCAGGCAGTGCGCACAGACCATGTATCAACCAAAGATGGGAACAAATAAAGAAGGGCATGTGAACGGATGATGAGTAAGTACTGAATGAGAGTGAGTAATCATCTGATGAATTATGGGAGTGAAAGATAAGGAAAACAATAAAGAGATAAGGAGTGTGAGAGAATAAACCCATAGAAGGGAAGGTCATTTGTCCTGATGAGATAAGGTAAAAGAAAAGGAACATGAGATAAGATAAGATAGGGAGTGTGGAAACATGTCATGGTTGAGTGAAGTTAAAAGAGTGGGTGCTTAGGACTTAGAAGAAAAAGGTGAAAAAGGTAGAAAACCAGTGAAAATCATGACAATCGGGCCCATTCTCCACTCTTTGACAACTCTCACAGTAAGCACAAGGCAGAGGCTCAATGAAGTAGTCCTCCTGTTGAAGTGTGACCTTGATGTCACATCATTTGACTCTTTCCTTTTGTTATCATTATTCTTGACCATTTAACTCTCTTCTAGACTCATATGATCTGATTACATGATCCATCAATATTTCCTTTTATGGTAACTATATCTTGATTATGACATCTTTCCATTTCAGGCATATTTCCTTTTTTGGTAGTACTATATAGTACTTTCCCACACTCCATCCAGTATATATTCATGTGGGTCAGAGGCATCTTCCTCATCTCCATCATCATCATCATCCTCATCCTCATCCCGGTCTTCCTCTGAGGAAGTCTGAGTAGGACTGTGGCCATCATCATCATCTGAGGAGATAGCTGGAG
>Ga0307516_10002251_pt1 | contig 26016 bp, 18 predicted proteins | sample 19_EM_MG_FD_203310 | JGI IMG/M metagenome (GOLD analysis project Ga0307516, IMG submission 203310) | Populus trichocarpa ectomycorrhiza microbial communities from riparian zone in the Pacific Northwest, United States - 19_EM | ecosystem: Host-associated > Plants > Roots > Unclassified | place...
CGGGCTCACCGGCCGCTCGGCCTGCACCAGCACCTTGACCTCGCGCACGATCGGGCAATCCGCCGTGCGCACATGAGCCAGCCCGGCCGCATCGGCAATCGACTGCGGCATGAAGGCGACGCCGAAGTTCGAGCGCACGAAGGCCTGGATCCAGTCTTCGCGGTGCGACTGCTGCACCACCTCGAGCCGCACGTTGCGCTCATCGAGCAGGCGCTCGATGTAGCTGGAGAACTCGCAGTAGGTGCGTTCGCAATAGCGCTCGCGGTCCAGCTCGGCCATCTCGATCGTCGCGCGGCCGCCGAAGCGGTGGTCGTCGCCGATCGCGACCACGTAGTCTTCGCGGAACAGCGGCGTGGCCCTGAAGCGGCGCGGCGTTTCGTAAGGGCTGCACATGATGCCGAGGTCGACCTCGCCGCGGTCCAGCTCGTCGGTCAGCGCCTCGAGGTTGCCTTCGCGAAATGTCAGCTCGATCGCGTGCCGGTCCTGGCTCTCGATGAAGCCGGGCAGCACCTGGTGAAAGTCGATCGTGCACATCACGCCGACGCGCACCACCTCGTGCTGTTCGCGCGTCAGCCGCCGTGCCTGCTCGCGCGCGGCCTGCGCGGTGTCGAAGATCTGGCGGAAGTTCGGCAGCATCGCGCGGCCCAGCTCGGTCAGCTGCACCGAGCTTTTCGTCCGGTCGAACAGGCGCCCGCCGATGGTCTCTTCCAGACGCTGGATCGCCTTGGTCAACGCCGGTTGCGAGACGAAGGCCCGTTCGGACGCGCGGGTGAAGTTCAGCGTCTCGGCCACGGCCAGGAAGTAGCGGATTTGGTAGAGCTCCATACGTCGCAGCAGTCGTGGCAAGGGGCCGGATCCTTACACACCACGTGATAACCGTCACGCATCGGCCGATGAATTGATGCGATTTCACAGCTGCAGCGGCAATCCAGACACTGGCGGCCATTCGCTTACCCCAGGCCGCCATGCAACCCGACCCCTTCGCCCCCGTCCGCACCCTCGCCATCGTCGGCGGTGGCTTTGCCGGCACCACGCTGGCCAAGGCGCTGTCCGGCCGCCTGCCGCCGGGCTGGCAGCTGCTGCTGGTCAGCGAAGAGAGCTACACCACCTTCAACCCGATGCTGCCCGAGGTGGTCGGCGCCGGTGTGTTCCCCGAGCATGTGGTGGCGCCGATCCGCGAGATGCTGCCCGGCGTGCGCTTCGTGATGGGCGCCGTGCGCGACGTGCTGCCGAGCGCGCGACGGCTGGTCTGCGACACCTTGTCGGGCCCGCTGGAGCTGGCCTACGACGAGCTCGTGCTGGCGGTCGGCCAACGCGCCCGGCTCGACCTGCTGCCCGGCATGGCCGAGCACGCGCTGCCGCTGAAGCTGGTGGGCGACGCAATGCACATCCGCAACCGGGTGCTGCAGGCGCTGGCCCGGATCGAGCTGACCTACGACCCGGCGCAGCGGCAGGCACTCGGCCATGTGGTCGTCGTCGGCGGTGGCTTCTCGGGCGTCGAGGTGGCCGGCGCCATCGCCGACTTCATGCACAGCGCACGCCGCCACTACCCGAAGGCGCGTGAATCGCTGCTGCGCGTCAGCCTGGTGCACGACGGCGAGCGCCTGCTGCCCGAGCTGCCGGCCACGCTCGGCGAGGCCGCGGCGCACTCGCTGACGCAGCGTGGCGTGCTGGTGCGTTGCGGCGCAAAGGTGGCGCAGGTGCATGTCGACGGCGTCGAGCTGGCCGACGGCGAACACCTGGCCAGCGCCACCGTGGTCTGCACCATCGGCACGCAGCCTAACCCGCTGGTGACACGGCTGGCCCTGCCGACCCTGCGCGGCCGCATCGTCGCGCAGGCCGATGGCCGGGTCGACGGTGCCCCCGGCCTGTGGGCGTTGGGCGACTGCGCCGCGTTGCCGAATGCGCTCGATGGCCGCATCTGCCCGCCGACAGCGCAGTTCGCGGTGGCGCAGGCGCGGCAGCTGGCCGACAACCTGCTGCGCACGCTGCGCGGCGAGCCGACGCGGCCGTTTGCCTACGCGGCGCGGGGAATGATGGCCACCACCGGCCACCTCAAAGGCGTCGCCACGCTTTTCGGCCTGCGGCTGACGGGCCTGCCCGCCTGGCTGCTGTGGCGCGGCTACTACCTGCTGCGCATGCCCACGCTGGGCCGCAAGTTGCGCATCTGGGTCGAGTGGACCTGGGGCCTGTTCTTCCCGCTCGACATCACGCACCTGCGCTTCACCCGCACGGCCGACGTCGACCGCGCGCCGTCTTCGTCTTCCACCCCACGCACCCATTAGGAGAACCTCATGTTCATTGGCAAGACCGCGCTGGTCACCGGCTCCACCTCGGGCATTGGCCTGGGCATCGCCCGCACGCTGGCTGCGCAAGGCGCCAACGTCGTCCTCAACGGCTTTGGCGATGCACGCGAGATCGAGCGCCTGCGCCACGAACTGAGCGAGGTGCACGACGTGCAGGTGCGCTACGACGGCGCCGACATGAGCCAGCCCGAGCAGATCGAACGCATGATGGCGCGCGCCATCGCCGAGTTCGGCGCGATCGACCTGCTGGTCAACAACGCCGGCATCCAGCACGTGGCACCTGTCGACGAGTTTCCGGTCGAGCGCTGGTACGCGATCCTCGCGATCAACCTCAGTGCCACCTTCCACACCGTGCGGCTGGCGCTGCCGGCCATGAAGCGCAAGGGCTGGGGCCGCATCGTCAACGTCGCCTCGGCCCATGCGCTGGTGGCCAGCAAATACAAGTCGGCCTACGTCGCGGCCAAGCATGGCGTGGCGGGCTTCACCAAGACAGTCGCGCTGGAGCTGGCCGAGCTCGGCATCACCGTCAACGCGGTCTGCCCCGGCTATGTGCTGACACCACTGGTCGAGCAGCAGATCCCCGACACCGCCAAGGCGCGCGGCATCACCGAGCAAGAGGTGATCCGCGACGTGCTGCTCGCGGCGCAGCCGACCAAGCAATTCGTCACCGTCGAACAGGTGGCCGCGTTGACCGCGTTCCTGTGTTCCGACGATGCCGCCTCCATCACCGGCGCCGTGCTGCCCATCGAGGGCGGCTGGACGGCGCAGTGAATCCCGGCTCATCCGAAGCCAAGCCTTCCCGAATTCCCACTCAACGTACCGAAGGAGAAACCACCATGAAGAACCGCTCGATCATCCGCACCCGCTCGTCCCACTGGACCCACGTCGTCGCCGCGCTGGCGGCGATGGCCGCCTCGCTCGCCGCCGCTGGCGCCCACGCCGGTGAGTGCCCGGCCAACCAGCAGATGCCCAACGCGCTGGCCGGTGCCGCGACCGCGCCTGTCGGCGTCGTCGACACCGAGCTGTCGTCGATCGACCTGGCGCAGGAGAACGTCAAGCTCGAGCACCGCCGCCTGCGGCTGCGCCACATGACCATCGCGCCGGGCGGCGTCGTGCCGCTGCACAGCCACCAGGACCGGCCCGCGCTGATCATGGTCAACAGCGGCGAGATCTACGAGAACTCCAGCAAGTGCGCGGTGCCGATCCTGCACAAGGCCGGCGACATCTCGCGCGAGTTCCTGGGCACCCAGCACTGGTGGAAGAACAGCGGCACCCAGGCCGTCGAGCTGACCATCGCCGACATCGTCAACGACGGCAAGCCCGCCACGATGATGGAGCACATGTAAGCCGCGCTGCGCTTCGCCCGACCCACAGAACGCTGCCTGCAGGAACCACCATGCCATCCCATCGCCCCTCCAAGAAGACCACGCCCACGTCACCCGCGAACGACCCCGAGCGGCCCGGCCAGGTGGTGCTGGTGCTGCAAGGCGGCGGCGCGCTCGGCGCCTACCAGGTGGGCGTGTACGAAGCGCTGCACGAGGCCGGCATCGAGCCGGACTGGGTCATCGGCACCTCGATCGGCGCGATCAACGCCGCGCTGATCGCCGGCAACCCGCGCGAACGACGGCTGGAACGGCTGCATGCGTTCTGGGACCATGTCGAGCAGCAGTCGCGCCTGGCCGGCCCGCTGGACTGGCTCGGCATGGGCAACCTGCTGGCCAACATGACCACGGTGATGCGCGGCATCCCGGCGTTCTTCGAGCCCAACCTCGGCGCGCTGCGCGGCACCCAGGCCGCGCTGGGTGTCGACCAGGCCGCCTACTACAGCACCGAGCCGCTGCGCCACACGCTGCGCGAGCTGGTCGACTTCGACCAGCTGCAAGACGGCGGCATGCGGCTGACCGTTGGCGCAGTCAACGTCTGCAGCGGCCAGATGCGCTACTTCGACACCCGCGAAGAAACTGTCGGGCTGGAGCACATCATGGCTTCGGGCGCGTTGCCGCCGGCCTTCCCCGCGGTGCGCATCGACGGCGAAGCGTACTGGGACGGTGGCCTGTACTCGAACACGCCGATCGAGGCCGTGCTCGACGACAACCCGCGCCGCGACGCGCTGATCTTCGCCGTCAACGTCTGGCACCAGACCGCGCCGCAGCCCGAGTCGATCTGGCAGGTGATGGGGCGGCAGAAGGACATCCAGTACGCCAGCCGCGCCGACAGCCACATCGCGCGGCAAAAGCAGATCCACCGTCTGCGCCACGTGATTCGCGAAATGAACCGCCTGATGCCGGCGGCCAAGCAGCAAGAGGCCAAAGAGCTGGCCGCCTGGGGCTGCGGTACCACCATGCACGTGGCCCACCTGGTGGCGCCGCGCATCGAGGGTGAAGACCACACCAAGGACATCGACTTCACCGCCGCCGGCGTGCACGCGCGCCGCTCGGCCGGGCTGGTGGATGCGCGCCGCATGATCGAACGGGCGCCGTGGCGCGCACCGGTCGACCCGATCGAAGGCGTGATCGAGCACAGCCTCGACAGCGTGGTGCCGGCGTGAGCGTGTGTGCGCTGCTGGCGGCGTTGGCGGCAGCCGCCTGCGCGCTGCTGATGGGCGCCGCCATCCAACGCGGCGCCACCTGCACCGTGGCCGCCGTCAACGAGCTGATGGACCAGCGCCGCAGCACCCGGCTGCGCAGCCTGCTCGAGGCGTCGTTGTGGGTGGCTGGCGGCCTGCTGCTGCTGCGTGCATTGCCATTGCCGGCACCGATGCTGCCGGTGCCTTACGCGCTCAGTGCCTGGACCGTGCTCGGTGCCGCCCTGCTGGGCCTGGGCGCCTTCGTCAACCAGGCTTGCGTGTTCGGCGCCATCGCCCGCCTGGGCAACGGCGAGTGGGCCTACCTGGCGACGCCGCTCGGCTTCTATGGGGGCTGCCTCAGCGTCGGCACCTTGTTCGCCGGCGCACGGCCCCAACCGCTGCCGCCCGGCTCGCCACTGTGGGCCGCACCGCTGGCGCTGGGCGTGGCCTTCGCGGTGTTCGTGCTGTGGCGCCTGGCCCATGCGTGGCGGCGCCACGCCGCACCGGCGCGCCACTGGTGGACGCCGCACATGGCCACCGTGTCGATCGGCCTTGCCTTTCTCGCGCTGCTGCTGCTCGAAGGCGCGTGGGCCTACACCGACGCGCTGGCCGAGCTGGCGCGTGGCATGGTCATGCACCACGGCATTCGCCTGGCCTTGTTCGGCTGCCTGCTCGGCGGCGCGATGTGGGGCGGCTGGCGCGCCGGCTTGTGGCGCGCACGGCCATTGCGCGCGGCCGATCTGCTGCGTTGCTTCAGCGGTGGCCTGCTGATGGGCTGGGGCAGCCTGTTGATCCCCGGCGGCAACGACGGCCTGATCCTGCTCGGCTTGCCGCTGTTGTGGCCCTACGCCTGGGTGGCCTTCGCGACGATGTGCGTGGTGATCGCCCTGGCCCGCTGGGCCACCCGCAGCGCGGCGCGCAGGTTCACAATCGACGCATCGTCTTCACCGACGGCGGCGCCATGACCACCCTGCCCGACTTCAACAGCTGCCGCCAGACCGCGCTCGACCAGGGCTTCGACGAGGTCAGTGAACGCACGTGGGCGCCCGGCCAAGAGCTGTCGACCCACACCCATCCGTTTTCCGCCCGCAGGCGGTGGTGCGCGGCGAGATGTGGCTCACTCGCGGTGGTGAGGCCCAGCACCTGCAGCCGGGCGACAAATTCGAGTTGGTGCGCGATGAGCCGCACGCCGAGCGCTACGGGCCCGAAGGCGCAACCTACTGGGTCGCTCGCCGACACCAGCCGCGGGCCGACGCCGAAGACTGAACTAGAGCCAGCCGGCCTCAGCGCAGCAGCCGCTGCGCCAGCATCGAAGCCTGCCCGAAGTAAGCCCCGCCGAACAGCAGCGCGTGGTTCAGCAGGTGGTACAGCTGGTACAGCCCACGCCGCCGCGCATAACCGGCGTGCGAGCCCATCACCGCGTGCCACGCCGGCCCGAAGCCTGCGGGCGGCGTGCCGAACAGCTCCATCATCGCCAGCTCGGCTTCTGCATCCGACACCGACACCGCCGGGTCGAAGACCACCGGCTTGCCGTCCTTGCGCATGCCCCAGTTGCCGCTCCACAGATCGCCGTGGATCAGGCTGGCACGCGGCACATGACCATCGTCGAAGAAACGCGGCAAGGCCAGCGCGACCGCGCCGATGGCGTGCAGCAACTCGGCGGGCGCACCGGCCGACTGCAGGCGCGGCAACAGCGCTTCGAGCCGCTCGCTGCGGAAGAACGCCAGCCAGCCGTCGAGGCCGCCGCGGGCGCTCCAGTGGTTGCGCTGCAAGGTGCCGCCCAGGTAGTTGTCGCGCGCCCAGCCGAAGCGCCCGTCCCCCTTGGGCCGCGCCGCATGCAAGGCGCCCAGCGCCTCGCCCAGCCGCTGGCCGAAGCCGGCATCCGGCGGGCGCAGGTCCAGCCACTGCATCGCCAGCAGCGACAGGCCGGTGCCGTCGTGAACACCGCAATGCACGACCGCCGGCACCACCACACCGCCCTGGGCCGCCAGGGCACGCAGGCCATCCGCCTCGGCGTCCAGCCGCGCTGCATCGGCAGCCGGCAGCGTCTTGACGAACAGCTGCGTGTTGCCGGTTGCTCGCCAGGTGCTGCAAAAACCGCTCGCGCCGAGCGCCTGCACCGTCCACGGGCCGCCCAGTGCCCGTTGCAGTGCGGCGGCCAGCGGCGTGGTCACAACTCAACGATGGTCTTGAAGCCGCCCCAGAACATGCGCTTGCCGTCGAACGGCATGGCCTTCGGATCCATCATGTCGGCCAGCCGCGGGTCGGCCATCACCAGCTTGTTGATGCGGTCGCGGTCGCGTCGGTTCTTGTAGACGATCCACGAGAACACCACCACCTCGCCCTCCTTCAGCTTCACCGCTTGCGGGAAGGAGGTGGTCTTGCCCGGCTTCACATCGTCGGCCACGCACTCGGTGTACTGCAGCGCGCCGTGCTCCTTCCAGATCTTGCCGGCCTTCTTGGCCAGGCGCTTGTACTCGTCCAGCTTGTCAGCCGGCACCGGAACAACGAATCCATCGACATAAACGCTCATGCAGGTTCTCCTTCGGGTTGAGACGACGAGGTTGATGACAACTGGCCGGCGCGCAAGCCCACGGCGCCGAGCCCACCGGCCAGCGCGGCGAACACCGCGCCCAGCAAGAACGCGAGTTGATAACCCTGGTTCAGCGCGTCGACAGCCGCCACACCGGCCGCTTGCAGTGTGGCCGTGCGCGCCGCGGCACCACTGGCCAGCACCGCCAGGCCCAGCGCGCCGCCCATCATGAACGAGGTGTTGACCACGCCCGAGGCCAGCCCGGAATCGGCCGGGTCGACATCGCTCATCGCGGCCAGCAGCACCGGGTTGAACGCGATGCCACCGCCCAGCCCCAGCAGCAGCATGCCGGGCAGCACGTCGATCAGGAAATCACCGTGCACCGGCGCCCGCGCAAACAGCGCCAGCCCGACAGCGGCCAGCCACAGCCCCACCGCCAGTGGGCCGCGCAGGCCCCACTTCATGACGATGCGGGCCGACAGGCCCAGCGAGAACACCGCCATGATCAGGTTCGCAGGCAAGAAGCCCAGCCCCACCTGCCATGGGCTGTAGCCGAGCACCAGCTGCATGTACAGCGCTGAGATGAAGAACCAGGCGAACATCGCCGCGGCCCACAACACGCCCACCACGTTGGCGGTGGCCACGTTGCGCCGCTTGAACAGCGAGAGCGGCATCAGCGGCACGCTGACCTTCATCTCGATCAGCAAGAAGGCGACGAACAGCGCGGCGGCGATGCCCAGCAGCCCCAGCGTCTGCGTCGACAACCACCCGGCCGCGTTGCCATTGACCACCGCATAGACCGCCAGCATCAGCGACAGCGTGATGCTGCCGGCGCCGGCCCAGTCCAGCTTCGGCCGCTGCACCGCGGCGCCACCGGCCGGCAGCAGCTTCAGGCACAGCGCGACGACCGCCGCACCGATCGGCAGGTTGACCAGGAACACCGCGCGCCAGCCCAGCGTGCCGGTCAACAGGCCGCCCAGCAACACGCCGATGCTGCCGCCGCTGGCGCAGACGAAGCCGTAGACGCCCATCGCCTTGGCGCGCTCGGCCGGCTCGCTGAACAGGTTCATGATCAGCGACAGCGCGACCGCGGACACCACCGCACCGGCCACGCCCTGCGCGGCCCTCGCGGCGATCAACACCGGCTGCGAAGGCGCCACGCCGCAGGCCAGCGACGCCAGGGTGAACAGCACGATGCCGGTGACGAACAGGCGCCGGTGCCCATACAGATCACCCAGCCGCCCGCCCAGCAGCAGGAAGCCGCCGAAGGTCAGCATGTAGGCATTGACCACCCAGACCAGCGAGGTCTCGGTGAACACCAGGTCGGCGCGGATCGACGGCAGCGCGACGTTCACGATCGTCGTGTCCAGCACGATCATCAGCACGCCCAGGCACAGCAGCGTCAGCGCCTGCCAGCGGCGGCGGTGGTCCAGCGAAGCGGAAAGAGTCGACATGGTGAGGGTCACGAAAGGCTGAAGGATTCGCGCCAATCACAACTTCCATTGGCGCGCTCATCCACACGACGAACAACCCGCTGCCGATTCGACAACAGCACGGCCAAGAATTTCGCCGTCAGGGTCAAAAGCGTGGCGGGCGATGGCCGCGCATTGCGGCAAAACCGCCACAGCGGCGGCCGCTCATCCGTAAAGAGTCTTTACTTCGCGCCAGACCACGCCGCACAATCCGCTTCCCTTTTTGACACGCCCGAACGGGCGAACGGATGTGGCGGCCGACTGCGGCCGCGCGGAGCAAGACGATGCGTGCAGACATTAGCAAGGTACTGGTCGAAGAACCCCGACACGGGCGGCACTACGCACGCGCCGTCGCCGGCGCTCGCCGCCTGGAACGCAACCGTCCCGACCCCGACGGCGAAAGCGCACCGTCGCGCTTCAGCATGAAACAAGGCTGGGGCAACAAGAGTTTCGGCGAGCACCTGGGCCCGCTCTACGCCTACCTGCGGCAGCAGGTCGACCGGCCGTGGAACAAGGTCTACAGCGAGCTGTGCCAGGCCATCGACCGGCGCAGCACCGTGCAGAACCATCTGTTCCAACACCTGTACGACCGCGTCGAGGTCGACACCGAATGGCGCGACGGCAAGGTGTGGATCCGCGACTGGCGCGGCCCACAACCGCTGTCCGAAAGCCGCGCCGAGCTCTACGTGCACCCACGCACCGGCATCCTGCTGGTCAACCGGGCGCGGGTGATCGCCAAGCGGCAGCGCAAGGCGAACCAGGCGCAAGCCGTGATGGACCGCGAACGCAACCGCCGCGTCGACCTGCCGGGCATGGCCGCAGACGAACAATGGCACCGCGTTGACGGCGTCTGGTACGCGGTGACCTTGGTCGCGCTCACCGGCACCGGCGACCCGAAGCGCGACGTGCCGGTCTACGACACGCTGCTCAAGCGCAACGTCACCCGCGGCAACCGCGACCTGCTGGCCGAGCGCTACGGTCAAACCTGCACCTGCCGCCGTCGTTACCGCTGCGCTTGCCTGTGCCTGTATGCCGCGAGCAAGCGCCAGCTCGACAGCCGCACGCTGCGCAAGCATGGGCTGACCGCATGAGCACCAGGCCAGTCTGACTCAGGCCTTGAGCCAGTCCACCAGCTCGCGGCCGAGCAGCTTGGCGATGAGCTGGTCGTCCGGCAGGTTCACGAACGCCTCCGGGTCCGTCGCCATGACGATGCCTGTGTTCTTGAACTCTTTCGCGATCGCTTCAACGAACGCGAACTCCTCGTGCTCGCAAGCGCCGATGAACAGGAAGTAGACATCGTCGCGGCGGCGCTGCGAGGTCAGCAGCACCTCGCGGGTGCGCTGCTTGTCGCGGTGGCTGTCGCCCGGGTCGTTTTCGCCGTCGGTGACGAACAAGACGATCGAGCGCTTCTTCTCGTGCACGTGCGTCGGGGCGGACTTCGGCACGTCCGGCACCAAGCCGAGCAGGCGCTGCCAGAAACGCGGCTTCACCGCCTCGTGGTCGTGGTTGCAAGGCAGCCAGCCGAAGATGCGCAGCGCCTCTTCAAGCGCGAAGCTGTAGGTCGTGCCGCCCTTCCAGCCCTTCACCTTGTCCACCACGTTGTTGACGATGTAGCCGCGCACGTTCGACTCGTCGATCGTGCCCAGATGCTGGACCGAGTCCTTGCCGTTGCTGAAGGTGATCAGGTCGATCTTGCCGTCCGGGTCCAGCACCTTGGCCAGCGGCACGAAGCGCTCGAGCAAGATGTCCGTCGTGCCCTCTTCGTGTTCGTGCTCGAACGAGCCCGACACGTCCATCACGACCAGCAGCTCGGCCCGGATGTCGGGCGCGACGCCGGCCTTGTCGAGCGACAGCCGGAAGGTGGTGGCCGACTTGTTCAGGTCGAGCTTGAAGGGTTGCGTCATGTCGTTTCCTTAGGTCTTGAGCTGGTTGAGGATGTCCCGCAGCCGATAGCTCATGTTCAGGGCCTCGGCGGGAAAAGCGTGCCTGGCCTTTGCCAGGGCCTGCAGCGAGGCCATCTCGGTGATGAGCCCGGGCATCCTCACCAGCGCCACGTTCTGGATGGCGTTGATGAGCTGCAGGGGTTGGTCGATATGGGTTCGGTAGGCACTGTCGCCCTGCCGAGTCTGGGACAGCGTTGCGCCGAGGCTCATGCTGCGCTCGGCGAATCGCTGCGCGAGGGTCGGCGACTGCCCAGCCAGGCGCCTCGACAGGAACAGTGCGGCCAGGGCGGCGGCCTCCACCTCGACCTGCAGTTGTTCAAAGGCGCTGGCCCGCTGCCGCAGCCCTTCCTTGAGCGTCAGCAACCGATCGAAGCCCGCGTGCATACGCTGCAGCAGCGACCGAAGTTCATCCAGGGCACCGGCCAACTTCGCCGGCGTGTCGATCTTGCGCTTGATCGACCTCGCCAGGCCGCCCACCAGGCCGCCTTTGGCATGCCCGCACACGGCCTTCAGATCGATCGCCTCAAGGATGTCCGCCATGCGGGCCAGGTCAACGCGGGCCTGTTCGATGAACGGTGCCGACACCGGAGCGGCGCTGCCCCCGAAACGATCCTGGCAGGCCTTCTGAACCTCTTGCCCCCAAACCTCCGCTCGACGCTGGCTGAGCATCGCGACGGTAAGCGCTTGCAGAAGACGCGTGGCCTCTTCGCACACGGCCTCGGATGCGTCGGCCGACAACTCTCGCAGTTCATCGGTGCGCACATCGATGCGCTCGGGCCGGACACCTTCTATGGCCGTCGGCTGTGCGGCGGCCGGTGTGGCAGCGGGCCTCGCCGCCGCCTTCTTGCCGCGCGCCCCTGCGGCCGGGGCCTTCACGACAGTCGGACGCAGAGGCCCGGGCTTTTCCTGCGTCACGCGCACGACCTCAGCAGAAGTGGCTGAGAACGTCGTTGAAATCGCCCTTGAACCCGACACCGACCGGCACGTATTCCCAGCCGCCGCTGGGGGCGAGCATCACGGTGCCGAGCTGGACGACGTTGAACTCACCGAACTCATCGGAGAGCTGGTACTTGCCGAGCACCCGGCCCGACTCATCCGAGATCGTGACCACGCAGCGATCGATGTCGGCGAACGCCGCCTCGTCGTCATCGTCGTGCTCTTCCTCGTGCCCTTCGCCGTGGTCGGCCTTGTGCACCGTGGCGAAGAGCGGAATCTCGTTGACGGCCGGCGGCACCTTCGAGCCGTCGACCGTCAGCACCTCGGCCTTGCTGCCTTGCACGCGAATGTCACCCGAGTGCGAGAGGCCACCCGACGGCGTGGCAAACGAGCCGTCCGGGCTCGTCTTCAACGCCCCAGTGCGCGACATGCGGGTCGTGTTGTAGGTCGAGAGGATGCTCTCCAGCGCCATCACCTTGGCGCCGTGGCCGCTGTTCACCGTTTCGAGCGCGTGCACATCGACATCATCCTGATGATCGGCCTTGCAGTCCCACTCGACCTGCACACTGAAGCGCGCCCCCTTGTTCAGCGAAAGCTTGAGCCTGCGAACGGGCGCCGCATCCGGCTTCTGGAGACTCAAGGTCAGCATCTGGTTTTCCTTCTGTGGTTCGATCGACTTGGCCTACGCCCTCTTGTGCCCGGCTACGAAGCTTCCACGCCAGTGCCCAGGTCCGCGGCGATCAGTCGAAACTGTTCCAGCGCGGCTTCGAGGTCATCCACGATCTCCTGCGCGATCACGTCCGGCGGAGGCAGGTTGTCACTGTCGGCCAGCGTCTCGTCGCGCAACCAGAAGATGTCCAGGCTCGCTTTGTCACGTGCCAGCAGCTCGCCCACCTCGTAGCTGCGCCAGCGCCCATCGGGGTTCTCTGCGCTCCAGGTGGGCGTGCGGTCATGGCGGTTCGCCGGGTGGTAGAGCCGCACGAACTCGTCGAGATCCGTGCGCTTGAGCGGATTGGTCTTGAGCGTGAAGTGCTTGTTAGTGCGCAGGTCGTAGATCCAGAGCTTCTTCGTCCAGGCCGTTTCAGCGGCCGGCTTCTTGTCGAAGAACAGCACATTGGCCTTCACGCCTTGGGCATAGAACAAGCCCGTTGGCAGACGCAGCAGCGTGTGCAGCTCGCACTCGTGCATCAGCTTGCGGCGGATGGTCTCGCCCGCGCCGCCCTCGAACAGCACGTTGTCGGGCACCACCACCGCTGCGCGGCCATGCACGGCCAGCAACGTCTTGATGTGCTGCACGAAGTTGAGCTGCTTGTTCGAGGTGGTGGCCCAGAAGTCGTCGCGCTCGATGATGTCTTTCTCGGTGGTCGCGCGGCCGTCTTCGCCGACGATCACCGTGCTGCTCTTCTTGCCGAACGGCGGGTTGGCCAGCACGATCTGGTAGCGCTCGCCGGGGTCGGACGCCAGCGCATCCACCACCTTCACCGGCACGCTCTTCTCGTTGCCGATACCGTGCAGCAGAAGGTTCATCGCGCAGACACGCGCCGTGGCTTGCACCAGCTCGTAGCCGGTGTAGGCCCGCTCCTTCAAGAAGCGCAACTGATCTCGTGTCAAGTTGCGGTGGTGCGTCACCACGTGGTCGTGTGCTGTGAACAGGAAACCACCGGTGCCGCAGGCTGGGTCGCACACGGTTTCGGCCGGCTTGGGCGAGATGCAGTCCACCATGGCCTGGATCAGCGCCCGCGGCGTGAAGTACTGGCCGGCTCCGCTCTTGGTGTCTTGCGCGTTCTTTTCGAGCAAGCCTTCGTAGGCGTCGCCCTTCACGTCCACGCCGAGCGCCGACCAGTTCTCGGCATCGATCAGGTCCACCACCAGCCGGCGCAGCTTGGCCGGATCCTGGAACTTGTTCTGCGCCTTGCCAAAGATCAGGCCCAGCGTGCCCTTCTGCTGGCCCAGCGCCTCCAGGCAATGGCGGTAGTGATCGAAGAGTTCGTCGCCGTCTTTCGACAGCAGCGACGGCCACGAATACGCTCCCGGCACGATGCTCGCCTGGTTGTAGGGCGGCTGTGCCCGTTCGTCGGCCATCTTCAGAAACAGCAGGTAGGTCAACTGCTCGACATAGTCGCCATAGCTCATGCCGTCGTCGCGCAGCACGTTGCAGTAGTTCCAGAGCTTCTGGACGAGGGTGGAAGCGTTCATTCTTCAGGGTTCGGTTTGAATCGTGCCTGCGCCGATTCGATGGCCGCTTGCAAGCGGCGATGCAGCACTTCGCGCGGTGGCAGCTCGGTCAGGTACTCGGCCACGTGGATGCCTGCCGCATCCAGCTCCAGCAGTTCCACCTGTTCCTGGTTCTTGTCGGCGCACAGGATGATGCCCAGTGGCGGTTGCTCACCAGGCTCACGCTCATGCTTGTCGAGCCAGCGCAGGTACAGCTCCATCTGGCTCTTGTAGGCGGGCTTGAAGCGCCCGAGCTTCAACTCCACCGCCACCAGCCGCCGCAGCCGGCGGTTGTAGAACAGCAAGTCGATGTAGAAATCGTCGCCACCGATCTGCAGGCGCTTCTGACGCGCGACGAACGAGAAGCCCGCGCACAGCTCCAGCAGAAAGCTCTCCAGCTCACGCAGGATCGCGTCTTCCAAATCCCGCTCGACATAACGATCGGCCAGGCCCACGAAGTCGAGCACGTAAGGGTCCTTCAGCACCAGGGCCGGCGTCAGTTCGTCCTTGGCGCGCAGCGCGTCGAGCTCCTGCTTCATCAGCGCTTGCGGTTTGCGCGAGAGCGCCGTGCGCTCGTAGAGCATCGAATCGACGCGCTCGGCCAACGTGCGCACACTCCAGCCTTCGATGCGGCACATCTCGGCGTAGAACTCGCGCTGCAGCGGTGCCTTCAGCGGCAGCAGCTCACGGAAATGCGACCAGCTCAATTGTCGCCACAGCGCGGCGACTATCACTTCGTCTGGGAAGGCCTCGGCAAACTGCACCATGCGGCGCAGGTTCTTCTTTTCGAAGCCGCGCCCATACTCGGCCGCCAATTGTCGCGACAGCGTGGCGACAATCTGCTCGCCGTAGTCGGCCCGCTTGGCACCCAGCACCTCATCACGGATGCGCTTGCCAATGCGCCAATAGAGCATCGTCAGGCTCATGTTGACGGCCACAGCGGCAGTGCGCTGCGCGTCCTGAATCAGCTGGCGCAGTTCGGCCAGCAGCGCCTTGTCTCCGAGTCCGGGCGCGCGAGCCGGGCTCTTGCGGCCCGCCGCAGCGCGCTTGGCCGGCACAGCAAGCTTTCGCGTCACCATCGCCTCAGGCTCCGGGCAGGGCTTGCTGACGCGCCATCAAAGAACCTTGCTTGCACCATGTCGAGCTACTTCGAGTGAGCTGAATCATGGAAGAGATCCGGCGTCACGCCATCGGTGGGGCTGCGGGTCAAGTGGCCAAAACCTGTCGGCACAAAACCGTGCGCCGTGATCCACGTGATCTGGTCCAGCCATTGCTGCCGCGGGAAGCGCTTCTTCTTGTCGTCCCAGAGTTCCAATACCTCACGCACGATGGCGTCGGGTGTCGCTTCGCGGCCCATGATCAGCAAGTCGTTCCAGGCTGCGTAGACGGTCGAGAACATCTCGCACTGCTCCGTCTTCCAGCCTCGCATCAAGTCGATCAGGCGTCGGATGGTCTTCAACTGCGCGTCGCTGAAGCAGGCCAGATAGGGCGCGTGTCCACCGGCCTTGCTCAACTGAACGTAGCGGTGTCCCGCTGAACCCTCACGTAGGCGTTCTGCGTACCAGCCCTGTTGCTCCATCAGCCCATCGTTGGCTTCGATCATCGGCAGGTTGAGCGGCCCGTAGCCGGCGCGCCGGTACTGAACCTTGAGGCCTTTGAGCTGAGCAACATGCTCGCACAGGTGAAAGATCTTCTGGTGCTTGACCTTGCCGAAGGTCGCATCCGCATGCAGCTGATGCACGATCTCGGCGGAGAGCGCCGCGCGGGCCGAATCAGACAGCGAGGTCGTACCCGGAATCAGTTGGAGCGCTGGGCGTGGTTCTGATGGCGAGGGTTGGCTGACAACAAGCTGCCCCGAGAACGCCCGCTGCAGTACCGCTTGCCTCAGGGCTTGTGCGCGCTTCAGGTTGGCATCGACCTCGGTCTCGACTTCACGGACGATGGACAGGCGGCGATCGACTTCGGCGACGATTCGACGTTGTTCAGCGAGAGGCGGCACGGGCAACGGCAATTCCGCAACCGACTGGGTGTTGAAATGAACCAATGCGACACCGACGCGGCCCGCGACTATTCGCGACTCAATGACTGAATTCAGGTAATAGGCCCCAAATGCAGGAAGCACACCAGTCGGGTTCTTGATGATGACAAGGTCCGAACAATTCGCCTCTGGCAATGAATCTGGAATCACGCACGAGACTCCAACGCTCCCTGAACGAACAACGGCGATGTCGCCCGGACGAAGCGCCGACTTGGCAAGCAATGAATGAAACAATGGCGAAACGTACTTCAGTCCCTGGGCATCAAACCGATTGGGCCGAACGTTCTGAGACCTAAGGAACGGCACACCTTGTGGTACATACTCGTCCTTCATCGAGCCAACGTGCCCAACTGTCACGCGTTCAGCGGCGGCTTCAAAACTTGACCAAATCCACCCAACTGGAAGTTTAGGTAAGTGCTCCGCATCGATGGGCCTCGGCGCCTTCCACTTGCCTCGACCATTCCAAGATTCACGCCGATCTTTGAGAATGCGATCGAGCAACTTGTCAGCAGACTCGTATGTCGCCCCAGAGCGAACAGCCAGCTCAGATTCATTTGGCACGAGAAAGCCATCCATGGCGGCCCCAACAACTGCCGCCTTGTAGCGTCTTAGGTGGACCCCAACGCGCTGGAGGTTGGCGACGGCGTCGTCGAGGCGGGAGAATTGCTTTTCGATCTCAGCGACGGTTTCGATCATCACCCGGTCAGGTGCGACCGGAACCTTGATCTTTCTCATCTCGCCCTGAGTGAGCTTCAGGCGGGTCGTGCCAGTGACTAAGTCTCGATAGTCAACGGCGTTAAGGTAGTGGAGCAGCCAGCCTGTGGGGACGTGAGTTGCGCGGAGTACATGTGCGTGGTTGTTTACCCAAGCTTTGCCACGCACTGCATAGGCCTTCGCCTTGCTGGAGTCGAGAAACGGGGCCCCGTCTTCGCCAAGCAAGACCAACTCCTCGTCGAAGAGCCAATCGTCGATCCATCCAACCTGTCCAGTTGCACCAAAGTACGGAATCGCGCCCGGGCGACCCTCGCGTTCCTTGGCATTCACCGGCAAGCGTTTGCTATCGAGGATGTCCGCCACGTCGGCAAGCGGACGAAGTTCCCAGTGACGCGACAAAGGAAACGCGAGGCCGCGATCCGTCAGGTCACTCACGCCACCAACTCCCGATTCAGTGCCTCAATCACTGCCGGCAACTCCGCCCCAAACAACTGATGCACCCTGCCTAACCCACCCTGCTGGCTGAACGGTGCGAGCTCGAAGTCGTCGATGTTGATGCCCAGGTTAGCGGCGATGTGGTCGCGGATCATTTCCAGCCAGTGCTGTTGTTCGGGTGTAAAAGGCTTGCCGGCTTGTTGCTGCTGCCCCAACCAGGCCTTGAAGTTGGCCGCCACGCGCTCGGGGTAAGGCACCAGCTCGTTGTCTTGATGCATCGCGAAGCGCACCAGGCTCACCAGGTCGGTCAAGATGCGCTGGCGACTGGCGCCCTTCACTTTGCCTTTGTCCAACGCGGCGTAGGCCTGCCAGAGCGTGGACTCGTCCATCAAGTGCGGCGGCGCGTGCAGTGTATCGGCCAGCGCCTTGATGTCTTCATAGCTCAGCGGCGCCTTGGTCGGGCGGCTGTAGAGGATTTGCAGCGCCGTGATCTCGTCGCGATGTTGTGCGATGAAGGCCTCGAAGCTTTGCACGATGCCTAGTGCCCGTTCACGGGCGGCTTCGCTGAAGTCGGCTTCGATCACCCGGTCTTGCGTGACGGTGTCGATGACCAGCTCTTTCTGCTGCTTCAGGCTCAACAGCAACTGGCGCAGCGTTGGGTCGGCCAGCGGTTGCACCGCGCGCCGCAAGGCCTCGTCGGCCTCTTGTGGGCTGCGGTCGTGCTCGGGGTTCAAGGCCTGCACGATGCCGCCGGCCAGCTCTCGCAAGCCGATGCCGCCGCCGGCCGCCTGCACCTTGGCGCGCTCGGGCTCGCTGAGTTGCACCTCCAGCCGCGCCAGCCGCACCGCCACGCTGGAGAGCACCTCAGGCTCCAGGTTGCCCAGGCTCACCGCTTGCAGCAGCTTGTCGAACGGCACGGTCTTGCGCTGGTCCATCGGGCGCGAATCGGTCTTGTCGCGCTCGCACACCCCCACGCAGTCGACGATGACGAAGTGATCCTTGTGCACGTGCTCGCCGGGGTTCACGCCGCGCAGGTCGTCGTCTCGAATGATGCGCACACCGCGGCCCTTCATCTGCTCGAAAAAGCTGCGGCTCTTCACGCTGCGCATGAAGACGACGATCTCGACCGGTTTGATGTCGGTGCCGGTGGCGATCATGTCCACCGTCACCGCCACGCGCGGGTAGTAGCTGGTGCGAAAGGCCTTGATCAGGTTCTCGGCACTGTCGCCAGTGCTGCGGTAGGTGATCTTCTGGGCGAATTCGTTGCCGCGGCCGAATTCCTCGCGCAGGATCTGCACGATGGCCTCGGCGTGGTTGTCGTCCTTCGCGAAGACCAGCGTCTTCGGCAGCTCCTGGCGTTGGGGGAAGAGATCTGTCTGCCAACGATCGCGCAGCGTGCGAGCGATGGTGCGGATCTGGTCGGGCGTTTGCACCGAGCGGTCGAGCTCGGCGGGCTCGTATTCGAAATCGTCGTCCAGTTGCCAGGCGTTTTTCTTGCGCGTGGCGCGGTCCATCGTTTCCAGCCAGTAGCCGGCCTCGACTTTGCCCCCAGCCTCGCTCACCTCGGTGCGAATGCGGTAGACGTCGTAGTTGACATTCACGCCATCCGCCACCGCTTGCTGGTGGCCATATTCCATCACCAGGTTCTGGTTGAAGAAGCCGAAGGTCTGCTTGTTGGGCGTGGCGGTCAGTCCAACCAGATGGGCATCAAAGTACTCAAGCACCTGACGCCACAGGTTGTAGATGCTGCGATGCGCCTCATCGGTGACGACGATGTCGAAGGTCTCGATCGGAATCGCCGGGTTGTAGTCGATCGGCTCGGGCTGCTTGAACAGGCTCTCGACCGCCTCAGTGGATTGCTCCTCGTTCTCCACAGCCAGCTCGCGCCCTTTCAGCATGCTGAACATGCGCTGGATGGTGCAGATGGTGACGCGTGCGGTGGTGTCGAGCTGATTGCTGGTCAGGTGCTGGACGATGAATTCCTCACCAAACTTGTAGTTGTTGTGGGGCGAGGCGTAGGCGTCGAACTCCTTCTTGGTCTGCCGGCCCAGGTTGCCGCGGTCCACCAGGAACAGCACGCGTCGGGCTCCGGCAAACTTGATCAAGCGGTAGATGAAGCTGATGGCGGTAAAGGTTTTGCCACTGCCGGTGGCCATCTGGATCAACGCACGCGGCTTGTTCTTGGCCAGGCTGGCTTCCAGGTTGCGGATGGCAGTGATCTGCGCCGGCCAGAGCTTGAAGTCGCCCCACTCGGTGACCAGCTGGGGCATCTGCTGCAACCGGGCCAGGAAGGTGGGCAGCAGCTCGTGGACTTGCTGAGGCTCGGCTTCGCCCGAGTTCAGTACGTTGACAGCGGGCACTGCCTTCAGCCAGTCAGCCAGCATTGCTGGTCGATGAAAGGCGAACACGTTGCGGGCGCGGGGTGCCGGGTCGAGCCCGTTGGTGAAATGGGTTTCGACGCCAGTGGATTCGTACAGGAAAGGCAAGGGGCGCCGCCAGGCAGGCAGCGCCGCGGGCAGGCCTTGGGCATAGCGGAACGACTGGGCTTCGACGCCAGTGAGCGTGCTGCCCTGCTTCTTGGCTTCGATCACGCCGCAGGCCTTGCCATCGACGTAGAGTAGGTAGTCGGCAAAACCGTGGCCGGGATTCAGCGCGAATTCACGCAGCGCCACGCCGCGCGCCGCATGCAAATTGGCAGCTGCCACGTCCTGCACCGCCCAGCCGGCCGCACGGAGCAGCCGGTCAATCTCTTCGCGTGCCTTCAGTTCCGGGTTCGCCATCTTCCGCCCCTCCCCAGGGTCGAAAGCGTATCCGATGACGCGTCGGTCGACGACACCCTGCTCGTCCCGGCACTTGCAGCGACACCCGCTACCCCACCACCGCCGGCAAGATGTACGTATCCAAGATCTCAAACGGCCGGTTCTGCCGATCTGAGTTGTAGTTCTCCCCCGTGAACACCACCACCAGGTCGAGTGACGGGATGACGAAGATGTACTGGCCGCCGTTGCCGTTGGCGAAGAACATCTCGGCGGTGTGGCCGGCATAGCGCTCGGTGCTGCGCCACCACAGGTAGCCGTAGCCGTTGCGGGTGTCGCCGAGGAAGGTGGTGAAGTGCGTGTGCAGGCTGGTCGAGCGGTCGATCCAGTCGCTGGAGACGACCTGGCGGCCGCCCCAGGCGCCGCGTTGCAAGGCCAGTTGGCCGAGCTTGGTCATGTCGCGGGGCCGCAGCTGGATGTGGCCGCCGGTGTCGGTCTGGTGGTCGTTGTCGAAGTTGGCCCACTGCGCGTGGCGGATGCCCAGCGGGGTGAACAGGTTCGTGCTGGCAAAGGTCGGGATGGCCGTGTGGCTGGCCTCGACGATGACGCGACCGAGCGTGACCGGGTTGCCGGTGCAGTACTGCGTCTTCATGCCGCCCATGGCGACCGAGGGCAGTCCCAGGTAGAAGCCGACCCAGTCGGTGTGCTGGTACATCTTCGATTCGTTGCCGGGCGAGCTGGCCGTCCAGTCGTCGCAGGCCAGGCCGCTGCGCATCGTCAGCAGGTCTTCGAGCACCAGGCCCTGCTGCAGCACCGGGGCCGTGGGGTACGACGCGGACAAGTGCTTGGCCAGCGGTTCGTCGACGCCATCCAGGGCCTTCTGGTCGATCGCGATGCCGACCATCAGCGAGGTGATGCTCTTGGTCGCCGAGCGCAGGTCGTGCAGCGTGTCCTTGTCGTAGCCGTTCCAGTACTGCTCGAGCACCGGTTGGCCATGGCGCATCACGATCATGCTGGCCAGGCCATGCACCGACTCTGCAGGCAACGTCGACACGGCTTTCGCCAGCAGCGCGCCGTCCATGCCAACACCGGCGGCCGGCACGAGGGTCCATTGCTCGGACGAGTCCGGTTGCACGTGGATGTGCCCGTCGTCGTCATCGCTGTCGCCACCCCCACCGCCACAGGCCGCGATCAGCAACGAAGCGAGGGTGACGGTGCCGAGGCGGGCCAACCAGCGTCGGTTGATGGATGGGGCGCAACGGCGCGCGCCTATGGGATGCCTGTCGGGCTGCTGGTGCGCGTTCATTCGTTGTCCCTCTGTGTCGATCACCGCCGGTTCGGCAGCGTCGTGGTGTATCCCGAGCTGCCTGGTTAGGCAGGCGCGGTGAAGGGGGATGGTAGTCGACGATCTCGAGCGCCGCGCCGGCACTCAGGCAGGGGTTTCGCTTGCCCCCACCACCTCATCCCAATCCGACTCGCGCCCGAAAGCGTGGAGGAAGGAACTGGGCCGATCACGGAACGTCATCGTCAGACGAAGCCGCGCGCGTGAAGCGCCGACGTAAAAGAGGTTGCGCTCTTCCTGGGCATCGCCATCGAATTGGCCAGCGTCGACATCCGGCATCACCACGTGGTCGAACTCCAGGCCCTTGGCCGCCGGGATGGCGTACAGGCGAATCACACGCTGATGGCCACGGCGCTCACTCTTGGCGGCCCACTCGCGCTGGGCCATGCCCTTGAGCCAGCCTGCAAAGGTCTCGAACCCGGCCGCGGTGCGCGCGAAGCTGGTCATCGCCTCCACCGCATCCTCGACCTGCTCGTCGTAGACGAACGCATGCTTGAACATGTGGACGAAGCCAACATCCTGCAGGCGCCAATGCAGATCATTCGGCTCGATGCCCGCAGCAAACATCACGATGAAGCGCTGCAGCGCAGCGCGCGCATCATCGTCAACGTGTGAAAGCACCGGCCCATCTTGCGTGCCGCGCACGAACTCTCCGGGGTCGCCGAGGAAGTAGTCCCTGAACGCATCCAGGTTCTTGTGCCGGACGTCTTTGGTCGCCTCGTGAGAACGGCAACCCGTGAACTCGGCGAAAGCATCCTGGATCGCCAGCAGGTTGGCTTGCGCGAGCGTGTCCACCGACTGGGTCACCCAGGCCACCAGGGTTCGCAGGAACTGCACCTCCGGCCGCTGGAGAAACGGCTCGAAGCCATGGGTCTCGACTTGGAAGCCTCTGCGCTCCAGTGCGCTTTCCAGGTCGACCGAGGCGCCGGGGTGCCTCAGCAACACGGCGAGGCTGCTGGGTCTTCCGTTCTCGAGCTGACCGCTGTGGTTGAACACGCCCTCGATGAGCGTGGCCACGGCGCCGACCGTGCGTGCTCGCACCACCGTGATCTCGGTGTGGCGATCTGCAGCAACGGCATATTCCTTCGATGCGTGCGCGCCGAGCGGCCCAGCCAACCGCTCGCCAAACCGGCGACAGGTCGTGAGCGGCATTCGCTGCAGCCTGCCGATGCCGGCCTCGAAGTGGCTGGTCATGAAACCGGCGTCCGCACCGCCGTCCGAATGCACCACCTGGTCGCGGTCACCGACCACGAAAACCTGTTCGACCGGGTTCACCTCCACCAGGTGCTGAAGGACGGTGAACATCGCCCGATTCAGATCGTGGCCTTCGTCGACGAGGATCAAGCGTGCGCCGAGCCTCAACGGATGTGACCCGTGGTCGAAGACGGGGTCATCGGCGGTCAAGGCACACGCCATGTCGTAGAACGGATCGTCGGGCAGGCGGAACAGCGGGGCCAGGCTGTCGCGAAAACTGCGCGGCTCATCGCTCAAGCCATGACGCAGCGCCTCATACGTCTGCAGCACCGCCGTCTCGGTGAAATCGAGCCCGGCCTCCAAAGCCGAGGCCTCGGTCAACACAAACTCGTTGCCCAGAGCATTGACCGCCATGGTCCCCTTCAAGCGCTTGAAGGCGTGCAAGAGAACCGGGATCAACAGCGCCCCTTCACCCGGAATGACGAAGGCGTTGCCAAGCTCGCGGCGCTCTGCTCGCAGACGCGCCTGTTGGATGGCGCGCAGAACAGTCTCGTGGACCTCGCGGTTCGGATGCTCCAGGTATGGGCAGTCACCTTGAAGTACTTGCAGGCGGTTGTGGCACAACGCATCGAAGGTCGTGATGTGCACGCGAAGAACGGTCTCTCGCTCGACACCGATCCAGCGAAGCCGCTGCTGAAAGGCCAGGACGGCCGCCGGGCTGTACGTCAAGACCAGGATGTCTTCCGGCGCCATGCCGTGATGCAACGCATCCTCAACCTTCATGGCCAGGGTCGTCGTCTTGGCTGCGCCGGCATTGCCGTCGATGGCATTGAAGCGGGCCGCGCTGGCCAGGATGGCCAGCTGGTCGTCGTCAGGTTCAATCACACCGCCACTCCCTATCGAACTTTCGATTGCCGCAACACGAGCGCTTTCTCGCCAAAGCAAGAACGGCTTGCAGCGCGAGGCTGCAAGCCGTTCGGTGAGAGCGATTTCTCAGGACTGTTGTTGTCGACCGATCAGGCGTCGATGTTCGCCGCCCGCAAGGCGTTGGTCTCGATGAAATCGCGCCGCGGCTCGACCTCGTCGCCCATCAGCATCGTGAAGACCTTGTCAGCCTCGATCGCGTCTTCGATCTGCACGCGCAGCAGGCGGCGCACGGTCGGGTCCATCGTCGTTTCCCACAGCTGGCCAGGGTTCATTTCGCCCAGGCCCTTGTAGCGCTGGCGGCCGACCGAGTTCTCGGCTTGCGTCATCAGCCAGGCCATTGCAGCGCGGAAGTCGCCGGCCTTGCTTTCCTTCTGCTTCTCGCCTTCTCCGCGCTTGACCACCGCGTCGGCGGTCAGCAGGTTCTTGAATTCGCGGCCTGCGACGGCCAGCGCTTCGTAGTCGGCGCCGTGCACGAAGTCGGGCGTGATGATGCTGCTCTTGATGTTGCCGTGGTGGCGGCGGCTGATGCGCAGCAGGTGCTTGTCGGTGCGCTGATCGAACACCGCTTCCACTTCAGCGTCATGCAAGGCCGCCTTCAGCGCCGCAGCACTGGTCTCGGCCTGGGCCATGTCGTCCAGCGCCAGCGTCAGGCCGTCGCTCAGGGCCCGCAGCGCTTCCACGTCCATCCAGGCAGACAGGCGGTTGATGACGTTGGTGGCCTGCACATAGTGGCGTGCCAGCAGTTCGAGCTGCTCACCGCGGATGGTGGGCTTGGCGTCGCCGGGCTCGATCTGCGCACCGTCCAGCGCCACGCGCAGCAGGTAGGCGTCGAGCTCGGTGCCATCTTTCAGGTACTGCTCGGCCTTGCCGTGCTTGACCTTGTACAGCGGCGGCTGCGCGATGTAGATGTGGCCGCGCTCGACCAGGTCGGGCATCTGGCGGTAGAAGAAGGTCAGCAGCAGCGTGCGGATGTGGGCGCCGTCGACGTCCGCGTCGGTCATGATGATGATGCGGTGGTAGCGCAGCTTGTCGGGGTTGAAATCGTCCCCGCCCATGCCCTTGCCGATGCCCGTGCCCAGTGCCGTGATCAGCGTCAGGATTTCGTTCGAGCTCAGCAGCTTCTCGTAGCGCGCCTTCTCGACGTTCAGGATCTTGCCGCGCAACGGCAGGATGGCCTGGAACTTCCGGTCGCGGCCCTGCTTGGCGGAGCCGCCGGCGGAGTCACCCTCGACGATGTAGATCTCGCACAGCGCCGGGTCTTTCTCCTGGCAGTCGGCCAGCTTGCCAGGCAGGCCCATGCCGTCGAGCACGCCCTTGCGGCGTGTCATCTCGCGTGCCTTGCGGGCGGCGTCGCGGGCGCGAGCAGCGTCGACGATCTTGCTGCAGATGGTCTTGGCGTCGGTCGGGTTCTCGAGCAGCCAGTCGGTCAGCAGGCGGCTGACGATGTCTTCCACCGGCGCACGCACTTCCGAGCTGACCAGCTTGTCCTTGGTCTGGCTCGAGAACTTGGGCTCGGGCACCTTGACGCTGACGACGCAGGCCAGGCCTTCGCGCATGTCGTCGCCGGTGATCTCGACCTTGGCCTTCTTGGCGATCTCGTTGTCGTCGATGTACTTGTTGATGACCCGGGTCATCGCCGCACGCAGGCCGGTGAGGTGGGTGCCGCCGTCACGCTGGGGGATGTTGTTGGTGAAGCAGAGCACGTTCTCGTTGTAGCTCTCGTTCCACTGCATCGCCACTTCGACGCCGACGTTGGTGTTGTTATCGCTGAGCTTGTCGCCCCGGGCGTGGAAGATGTTGGCGTGCAGCACCTTCTTGCCCTTGTTGACGAACTCGACGAAGCCCTTCACGCCGCCGGCGTAGGCGAAGTTGTCTTCCTTGTTGTTGCGCTCGTCGACCAGGCGGATCTTCACGCCGTTGTTCAGGAAGCTCAGCTCGCGCAGCCGCTTGCTGAGGATGTCGTAGTGGAAGTCGATGTTGCTGAAGATCGTCTCGTCGGGCAGGAAGTGGACTTCGGTGCCGCGCTTGTCGGTCTCGCCGATGATCTTCATCGGGCTGATCTCGAAGCCGTCGCGCTGCTCGAGCAGGCGGTCTTGCGGAATGCCCTGGCGGAATTCCATGAAGTGGGCCTGGCCGTCGCGGCGCACCGTCAGGCGCAGCCATTTCGACAGGCCGTTGACGCAGCTGACGCCCACGCCGTGCAGGCCGCCTGAGACCTTGTAGCTGTTCTGGTTGAACTTGCCGCCGGCGTGCAGCTCGGTCAGTGCAATCTCGGCAGCAGAACGCTTCGGCTCGTGCTTGTCGTCCATCTTGACGCCGGTCGGGATGCCGCGGCCGTTGTCGGTGACGCTGATCGAGTTGTCGGTGTGGATGGTGACGCTGATGTCGTCGCAGTGGCCGGCCAGCGCTTCGTCGATCGAGTTGTCGACCACCTCGAACACCAGGTGGTGCAGGCCGGTGCCGTCGGACGTGTCGCCGATGTACATGCCCGGGCGCTTGCGCACGGCCTCCAGGCCTTCGAGGATCTGGATCGAGCCTTCGCCATAGGCGGCCGAGGCTTCCGCGCCCGTGGAGGCCCCCAGGCCTTCGGCCGCGGGGATCTCGCGGCGGGTGACGCCGTCGTCATCAGGGCCGGGGGTG
>Ga0307516_10002252_pt1 | contig 26010 bp, 18 predicted proteins | sample 19_EM_MG_FD_203310 | JGI IMG/M metagenome (GOLD analysis project Ga0307516, IMG submission 203310) | Populus trichocarpa ectomycorrhiza microbial communities from riparian zone in the Pacific Northwest, United States - 19_EM | ecosystem: Host-associated > Plants > Roots > Unclassified | place...
CCGGACAGCATCTCGTTCGCGTTGCTCGTCTGGCCTCATTCTCCTCGCTGACTTACATCTCGTAGGCGTTCCTCGTCTGCTGTCATTCTCCTCGCCGGACAACCTCTCGTACGCGTTGCACGTCTGGCCTCATTCTCCTCGCTGGCCTACCTGTCGTACGCGTTGCTCGTCTTGCCTCATTCTTCTCACTGAATTTCATCTCGTACATGTTGCTCGTCTGCCCTCATTCTTCTCGCTGGCCTACCGCTCGTACCGGTTGCTCGTCTGCTATCATTCTCCACGCCGGCCTCATTCTCCTCGCTCTCCTACCTGTCCTACTTGTAATACGCGTTGCTCGCCTGCCCTTATGCGCCGCTGTAGCTGCTCTGTACTTCGCGACGAGATTTGGGACGTTGGACTTTGTATCATAATGTATATATAGATTTTAAATACAATAATTGATTTTCTGTGCGATCGAAGAGCATAGCCAACTGCGTGTAGTAGCATTATAACTAGTAATGAAACTGCTCACAGTGCACACTCGTTGCTCCCGTAAGCTTTCCTAGCTTTCCTTGCTTTTCTAGCTTCCCTTGCTCCCGTAAGGTGGTGGTTGCGTCGGTAAGGTTGGTGGTTGCGTCGGTAAGATTGGTGGTGCGTCCGTAGCTTTGCTAGCTTTTCTAGCTTTTCTAGCTTCCCTAGCTTTCCTAATGTGGTGGTTGCGTCAGTAAGGTGGTGGTCGCTTCCCTAGCTTTGCTAGCTTAGCGAAGGACAAAGTTATATTTTACTCCCGGTGCTCCCGTAAGCTTCGCTAGCTCCCGTAGCTCCGGTAACAATTAAATTTTTTGCTGATGTGGTTACCATCAAGTACGAATACATGCGGATGATTGTCGCAAGGCAGCATTCATTGCACCTAAAGGTTTCTATGAATACAAGGTCATTCCGTTTGGACTTGCAAATGTACCAGCTGCATTCATATGTCTCATGTATCAAATCCTCTATCCACATCGACAATATGCAATAGTATATTTGAATGATGTGTTGATATTTTCGAAAACACTTGCTGAACACAAGGTACATGTCAAGGTAGTACTTCAGTCCATACGCTGTGCGTGTTACACCAACCATTACACCCCAGACGAAACTCAATGCCAGAAAACGCCAAGACTTCCGACCGACACACCAAATCTCACGACCGATAAGACTTCACAGACTCCACGATGTTCGGCGGAGCGACACTACCGAGTGAGGCAGCCCCAATGGTGACTCCCAGCGCCTGCCCGAGTGAGGACTCCCTACTACGGGAACTCGTGCGAGACAGAGGGGACTATAGGGGGGAGGAGATGGAGGAGGACAGTGGAAGGGAGCTCAGCGAGCTCGAGAGCAGCGAGGGAGGGATGGAGGTGGAGGAAGAGTGGGACGGAAAGGGCTGCGGGAGGCCAAACTTCAAGCGCGCCACCACTGGCGCCAGCCAACAGCAGAGCACCCAGGAATTTTTCCGCCGTGGTGCGCAACTCAGCATGGGCGAACTGAACATCTTCGACTTGCCTGGGATGACTCCCATGAGGGGAGCACTCGCTCGCTCACTCTCAGCAGCGGCCGCCAGCAGCAGCCCTCAGGAGGGGGGGACGGCGCAGACCCTGAATTTGGCCAAGGAAGGAGGAGAGGGGTTGGGAATGGAGGGGAGCAAGGGGAGCGGGGTGGGCGAGTGCAAGGGGGCAGAGGGAATGGACGTGGCGGTAGTTGATTGGGCGGAGGAGATGGCCAATCAGAGTGAGACCGAGATGGAGGGCGTGGAGGACCCGGATAGGTCGACAACCCCGACACCCACACCAGCCAGGTGGGGGAGCAGCTCGTCAAACACACCGAGGCCGGTGCTGGTCACCTCGACCAAGGGAAGCTAGAGGATGGCGGTGGGCACCCCGAGGCGCGCCAGGCCCCGCACCTGGGCAGCGGCACGACCGATGCCGGCTGGCTTCGCAGCAGCCTCAGCGCTGGAGCAAATCCTGGCAGCCATAACCGGGGTGGAGTGGAGGATGGAAGAGAAGGTTTCCATGCTGGAAGCACGGATGACGGAAGGAAGGGAAGCCCGGGCTGCCAACAAAAACGAGAGTGAGGTGAGAGCGGCCGCGAGGCTGCTGGCGGATGCGGAGGAGAGGGAGAAGAGGTTGGCAGTGAAATTACCCGCCTTAGACACCATCGAGATGGAACTGACCCAGAAGGGGCAGTGGGAGATGAAGCAGTGGGAAGATTTGGCGCGGGTGCTGAAGGCAAGGAGAAGGGAGATCCGGGAGATGAGGCAGGCAGTGGACAGCTGGGCTAGTGAGATTGCCCGCGAGGGAAGGGCACACCAGGAGGGTCCGGGTGTGGCAGTCATCGCAGGCGCAGCGGCGCCGGCCACGGCTGGGGCGACACAGCCCATGGAAGGGGTGGTGGCCACAGCAGACATGGAAGGAGAGGCGGAGCAAGGGGACGTCATGGAAGGGGTGGAACGGGAAGGTCTCTACGAGTACAGGCATGCGCCGGCGCCGGGAGAGCCAGTGCCTGCGGCAATGGGGGGGGAAAAAGAGCAAGGAAAGGAAAAGGGTAAGGGGAAGGCGGTACAGATCGCAACCCCACCCGCCACGGGCCGCGCGGCACGCCAACGGAAGAGGCAGGCAGCGGTCGAAGCGGCCAAGGCAAGGGAGCCGGAGAGGCCAGCGGCACCCACTCGTCCGATCTTGAAGCGACCGCAGACAGCAGAAGCCGAGAAGAGGGAGCAGGAGAAGAGGGGCGAGGAGGAGGCGGCAATGAAGGACGCGGAGAAGGCGGGCAGAGAGGAGGAGGCTAAGGCGGCAGCCATGAAGCGATGGGAGGCAGGGGAGCTGAGCCAGAAGGAGGGGGAGACATACAGCGCCACAGCCAGACAAATCTGGGACCTGACAGGCGACGCCGGCGATACGCAGGAGGCGGCCGCGGGGCGGAGGATAGCCCACATGGCAGGAATACGGGCACTGGGAAGCCAGTGGGAGGAGGATCGGGTACGTGGGCGTATGGCACCTTTACAGGGGTAGCGCCAGCAGCAGCAGCGCCTGCAGCAGCAACAGCCTCCGCCGCCTGAGCGGCAGCAGCAGCAGCGACGATACCACCAGAAACCGGCATCGCCACAGGTACCGCAGCAGGGGCAGCAGCAGAGCAGCTGGGCACAGCGGGTGGCGGCGGCAGTGGCCCTGCCCCAGGAGGGCTTCAAACGGGTGGGCTGCAAGGGCAAGGAGGAGTGCGCGCCCACCAGGCTGGAGCAGCTAAAGCACTCCATCCCCCGTGATGAGCGCGGCATTGTCTTCGAGCAGGCCTGCGGAGTACCGCAGATAGACCTGGCAGCGGCAACGAGTGCCGCAGCGCACGTGAACATCGCGCTCAGCAGGGTGGCCCCGGCCCACATCCGAACCAAGGCATTCAGAATCTCGGTGCAGCGAAGGCTGTCGACAACAGCACGCTTCGGGGCGTCGGCGGCAATGCTCCTCCGATTTAAAAAGGAGATCCTGGAAGCAGCCCGCAAAGCCGACAGAGCTATCATCAGTGTTGCCACGAACGAGACGTGGGTGGAGCTCAAGATCCTCGTGCCCTATGACCGGTACCGGCACCCAAACGGGCTTGCGGAGCTCAGGGAGCAGATCGAGGCGGAAAACCCAGGAGTCGTGGTCCCCCCCCTCTCGATGAAGTGGATGCGGGCGGTAAGCACCATCAAGCGTCACTACCAGGCTGGCCGGCTTCCAAAGAACGCGGCCTCAGTGATCTTCAAGGTGCCAGGCAAGGTGGCAGCCCAAAAGCTGCTGGTGGACATGTGGGTGGCAGGCAACAGGTTCCGGGCCCTTCCTTACATCCCGAACAAAGCGGACACCCTGTGTGGAATGTGCGGGCGATGGGGACACTCAGAGTTCCGGTGCCAGCGAGGTTCAGCTACCTGCACCATCTGTGCGGGCAGCCACAGGACAGAGGAGCACCAGTGCGAGGTAGCAACGTGTGGCATGACTGGGAAGGTTTGCCCCCACACAGAGATGAAGTGCCCGAACTGCGGGTGCAGGCACCCGGCCCAGGACGCCAGGTGCCAGGCAAAGAAGACTGCCATTGAGATTGCCTGGGGCAGGCGTAATGGCACGGCCTACGCTGAGCCGCCGCAGCCCACACACCCAACTGCCACCACGAGTGCTAGAGGATTGGCCCCACTGAGCTGGGTCCCAGGAGGCAAGCCGGAGAGGCCCTCTCCAGACTGGACAGAAGATGGGGAGGTAACCAGAATGGAACCAAGTGGCACCGCCCCACCCGTAGCTGTCTGATGGGGGGCCCCGGGGGACCACCGATGCTGCTAAAGGGGCTGCAGCACAACTGCGCACGGGGCGGTCAGGTCATGGAAGCCTTGCTGGAATCGGCAGTGAAACGAGAAGTGGACTTGATACTCATCCAGGAGCCCCGGGCGGCGAAGGAGAGAGATAGCATGCGATCCCACCCCAGCTTTACGTTCATCAAGGGGGTGGGGGGCGTAGCAGCGAAGTGCTGGATTGCCATCAACATGGCGTTGAGGTGCCAGGTGACGGAGCTCAAAGACCTAGCCAGAGAGAGCGAGAACCACGTGCAGGTGGTGGAGGTCACCCTGCCGGAAGGGGACGCGATCGTCATTGCCAACACATACGATCAGCACGAGAAGAGTGAAACAAACAGGCCGGTACAGCGCGCAGACTGGACCGAGATCGCCAGACACTGAAGGGTGATCATCGCCGGTGATATGAATGCCCACTGCAAGATGTGGAACCCCAGGGCAACAGGCAGCAGAAACCACACCTTCTGGGAGCAGCTCAATGAAGAAGAGGACCTCTTTGTCTGGAACATGGAGGAGGCCACGATGATGGGCCTAGGGGCTGAGAACCACTCCATCATCGACCTCACTCTGTCCTCCCCAAACATCGAACTGAACTGGTGCCTGCTTGGTGAAGAGGCGACCGGGTCAGACCACGAACTCATTGCGTGGGAGGTGCTGGGCACCCTCGACCCAAGAGTGGATACGAGCATGAAGACCACTGGCTGGGACATCAGCGGATGGGATCCCGCAAAGGAGAGTGAAGAGGAGGAAAAGAAGAAGGTGGAGGGAAGGAGGGCGAAGGCAAGGGAGAGCTTCCTGGTGGGAGTGGGAAGGACTCCAATCCTGTCCGACGAGAGTACGAAGGAGCAGGTAACTGAGGCGGCAGGATCGCCTAGGGAGGTGATGACCGCGACACTGGACGAGCATGCCAGGAAGAAGCGCTGGTGCTCGCGGTCAAAGCCGTGGTGGTGCGAGGAATTGAAGGAGCTGCGGAAGGGTTTGGGAAGAGCTAGACGGAAGTGGAGGGTGGCAGGAATCTCGCGGGTGAAAGCGGCAAGGAGGGAATTCCGGCGTGCAATAAGGAAAGTAAAGAGGGACTGCTGGAACCGGTTCCTGCAAGAGGCGGACGGCAATAAGGTGTGGACGGTGGCAGCCTACATGACACCCCGAATCGACAAAACTGGCCAGACGCTAGTACGGGAGGATGGCAGCATCGCTGAAGGCCACTGGGAGCGGGAGCAAGCTATCCTCCAAGCTCACTTCCCACAAGGCCCTCCGGGCAGTTACACGCCGGCAGAGGACGAAGGCCAGGCATTCAGACGAATCGACGCTCAACTAGTCGGATCGATTCTGAAGACGGCAGCGAACACCTCTGCGCCGGGAGACGACCAGATTTCGGTGGAGATCATCAAAGTGTTCTGGCAGTGGGACGAACAGCAGATCACCCAGTTGGTACGGGCGTGTATCCGGCTGGGCTTCCACCCGGGCATCTGGAAAACGGCGAATGGAGTGGTGATTCCCAAGCCAGGGAAGCCGGACTACTCGAAGGTGCGAGCATATTGGGTAATATCATTACTCGATGTCATCAGCAAACTCCTAGAAAGAACGGCAGCCCACCTGATCGCCGACCACCTGGAGCGGAAGCAAGGCCTGCACCAAGGCCAGTTCGGGTGCCGGAAGCGGAGATCCTGCGTCGATGCGGTTGCCATCCTGATGAACCGCACCCAACAGGCATGGAAGAAGAAACGGGTAGCAGGAGCGCTCTTCATGGACGTTAAGTCAGCGTTCAACAACATCAACAAGACGGTTCTGGGGAAGCGAATGGAAGAGCTGGGAGTGGAAGCGGACCTCATCAGGTGGACAATGAGCTTCATGACCGACAGGCGGGTCAGACTCGTGCTAGATGGCGAGGTGGGAGACCCCAATGCAGTTGACACCGGTGTCCCACAGGGCTCTCTGGCAGCGCTGATCCTGTTCGTCACATACCTGTCAGGGATATTTGACACCGTCGAGCAAGCAGCACCAGGCAGCAGCGGGCTGTCTTTCGTCGATGACATCGGATGGTGGGCAGAGGGGAGGAATGAGAAAGAAGTTGCGGCCAAGCTGTCACAGGCAGCAGCGGCAGCCATCGAATGGGCAGGGCAGAATGGCGTGGCCTTCGACCGGGGGAAAACGGAGGCGGCGATGTTCTGGCAGAAAAAGAAGGGCACGGTGGCAGCGGCCAAGGTCAAGGTTGGGGATTCCGAGGTCCCCTTCAACAAGGATGCGACGAGATGGCTGGGAGTGTGGCTGGACTCGCAACTCACGCTGAAGGAGCACCACGCCACCAGGCTGAAGAGTGGGAGGAACGCGATGACGCGGCTATGCCGGCTCACTGGCAAGATGGGCCTCTCCCCGACCAACTGCAGACGGGTCATGATGGCATGCGTCCAGTCCGTCGCCATGTTCGGCGCGGAGCTGTGGTGGAAGGGCGGCAACATCAGAGGCACGACAGGACGCGCGGAGGAGCTGCAGCTGCTGGTCAACCAACAGGCACGGGCGACAACGGGAGCCTTCCAGACAACCAACCTGGGAGCGCTGTCGATGGAGTCTGGGCTCAGACCAGCATCCAACCAGCTGGAAAATAGGCAGCAGTGATTTGGGCTACGGCTGCTAAGCCTACCCCAAGGAGACGAGGCCAGAAAGGTCACGATCGGAAGCAGCACAGCCATCGGCAAGAGGCTAAAGACAGCCCTGAACCGCACCTGGACGAGTACAGAGCAGACAGTCCTACTGGAAGACCCGGAGCCACTCAACGCAGAGCTGATCCAGGAAGACCGAGAGGAGGCGAAGAGGGAGGCGGAGAAGGAGCGACCGGGGCTCATCATGTTCACCGATGGGTCACGGCTGGAGGACCGGGCTGCTGGATACGCGGTGGCATGGAGGAATGGCCTAGCCTGGAAGGGCATCAAGACCCACTTGGGCTACAACCAGAAGGCCTTCGACGCAGAATGCGCCACTCTAGCGCGAGCGCTGGAATCCGCATCGAGACGAAACACAGTCCCGGAGCGAATCACCATCTTCACCAACGTACAGGCGGCGATCCGAAGGATGGCACCCGACGAGCCGGGCCCGGGGCAGAAGTACGCCCTGGAAGCGAGGAGGCACGTTGCAGTGCTCCGAAGGGCAACACGAGGCATCATCATCGAGATTAGATGGTACCCAGCGCACGAAGGGGTGGAAGGAAACGAGAAGGCGGATGAGTGGGCCAAGCTTGCAGCGGAGGAGCCAGATGCCTGCGGGGTAGAAGGGTTGGAGTGGTTCACCTACTCGGACCGGCCGGAGGAGCGTTCTATGCCGCTCCCCAGATCCCTCGCCAACATCAAGCGGAAGATCGCTCAGAAGAAATGGGGGCAGGTGCGACAGTGGGCGGGAGGCCAGACCTCCAAAAAGAAGTACAAGATGCCGAAGAGTCAGAGGCCGGACGGTACAGTGGCTGGGAGCACTAAGCGGCTTGCCACGAGGTACTACCAGCTGAAGACGGGGCACTGCCTGACAGGCGAATACCTGCACTGGACGAAATCACACCCGACTCCCCAGTGCTGGTGGTGCCAGTGCCCAAAGCAGACGAGAAACCACCTCTTGAAGAGGTGCCCGAGATGGAAGGAGGAACAGAGGACCTTGTGGGAGGAGGTGTACAAGGAGACGGGAAGAGGGAGGTGGCGCTGGAAAGCCCACGAGCTGTTTGCCGAGAGCGGGTGCAGCCAGTTGCTGTTGGATTTCCTCTCCTCGACGGACGTAGGGAAGACAGTGCCAGCTGCGGAAGTGGACGATGCAGCGAGCGAGGCATCGGAATGGAAGCTTCGGGAAGCTGAGGAGCGGGAGGCAGAGCGGAGGGCGGAGGAGCTAGGCGCCGAGGACGAAGGGGGGATCAAGGAGGAACACCGGCTGTTCTACCCCACCCCGTCGTTCATGGCGTTAGTGAGAATGGAGGAGGAGGAGTAGAGGCGGAGGGCTTACGATGTCTTTCCTTTGTCCTTTTTCCTTTGTAGTTCATTGGTGCGCCTTCATACTTTCGCGGGTCAGGCCTGGGCGGAGGGCAGAGGGAAGCTTGCACCGTGCCGCTAAACGCGGACTGCAGCTGGGAAGCGGATTGTACATAAGCGCGTGCACGTGCGCCTCGTCATGATCTACATAGGTCGCATACGAGTAAAGAATAAACAAAAAAAAAAAAAAAAAACGCTGTGCGTATTTACATCTCAGTGACCTAAAATACATTTTCGGAATATTGGAAACCTCTTTTGTTGGATTTAAGGTCAACAGATATGGAATTCATACAGAAGAGAAGAAAGTGGCAGCGGTACAAGGATGGCCAACTCCCCATTCACCTTCAGCACTTCAGTCATTTCTGGGATTGGCGGGATACTATCGGTAATTTGTTTCAAAATTTGCCCGTTGTGCAAATCTCCTCTACGAGCTTGCAACCAAACCGAAGGATGAATTTTGCTGGGCATCCAGACACCAACTCCAATTTAAAGATCTGAAATAGGCTCTGACGTCAGCATCAGTATTAGCAACACTTGATCCAGATGCCGATTTCATTCTCTGAACCGACGCATCAGATACTGCGATTGGTGGAGTACTAGCTCAAAAGCAGCAATTTGAAGGGAAGATGGTAGAATGGCCACTCGGATTCTTTTCACAGAAAAATCATTCGGTGGAAACCAGATACCCTGCCTATGACCGAGAATTACTGGCAATTAGTGCGGATCTGAAGCATTTGGCATGTTATGTTCACCGTCGACACCATACGACAATTTACACCAACCATGCTGCTGCTCAACACATCCTTGGTCAAAATAAGCAGTCAAGCCACCAATGGCGCCATTTTGATAAACTCCAGCAACACGACTACGATATCAAATATTTCCCTGATGCCTCCAATACGGTTGCTGGTGCACTGAGCCGAATTGCATACGTTTAACCATCAAATCCAAAATAAACCCCATCTCATTTCAATGTCATCGAGCTTAGGATATCCGCATCCAATGACCGGCTCGAAGATGCCCGTTGAGGATACACTGAGGATTTGATCTTTGGTCCAGTTCTGGAATACCTAAGTGCGGACGGTTCGACAATTCCCAAAACAAAAAAGGAGCAATGAACGAGGGAACGAACAAAGTCATATTTTCTTGAGGATGGTCTTTTATATCACAAACCTTCAGAAGGAAAACTTTGTATTCCGTACAATCTGCAAACGGATGTTATTCGGGAAGCCCACGATACTATTCTTGAAGGGGGCCATACAGAAATCAAAGAGACAATTACAGCAGTTACCTCTTGCTTTCATTAGCCTAGGATGACAGATTCAATTGCCAATTGGATACGCGGATATGATATCTGTCACCAAATCAAACACAAGAATGCGAAACCATACAGACTTCTTCAGGTGTTATCGACTCCATTGGAATGAGCCGAATGGGTTAATATCGATTTTATTACCAAGCTGTCGACATCGGAGTCTGGATATGATGCAGTTGCAACTGGGATTGATCCATTGACGAAGAGAACCCGCTGAATTCCAGTTATCGAAGCCAATTGAACCGTGGAGATCTTTGCAACTGCCTTCATAAATGGATACGATTGGACGTGAGGACTACCTGTTTCTATCATTTCAGATCGAGATGCCAGATCCAGGTCTAGTTTCTGGTAATCTCTGAGTTCACAGCTTGGTATTAAACTGCAGATGTTAACAGCGTATCACCCACAGTCAGATGGACAAGCCGAAAAAGCCAATGCCACACTGGAGACCTTCTTGAAGGCATACATTGCACAACTAGAAAATCCTGCAAATTGGAATCAACTGCTCCCATTAGCCGAATTCACCTATAATGTGGCCAAGTACAAGGCAATTGGAATGTCACCTTTCCAAGTGGATATCGGTTATATCCCAAGACTACCTTTGGATTTACTGGCTCCTAGACCTTTCATACCGAACTCCTCCTCTGCAACTACCTTCACTGAGAATTTGACAAAGACCTTTTGGATGCTTCATGAACGAATGGAGGAGACCCAGTTGGCAATGGTGACAGAAGCGAACGAACACCAACAACAACACCCCTTTAGTGTAGAAGACGAGGTGTTTCTTGATACACGTCTTCTTCCAGTTGGTTACGCCAATGTCACAGGTGTTGCCAGTGATGTTACGAATTCGTGGAAATTTCAACATCCATACACCAGACCATTCAAGCTTCTCAAATAAGCTGGAAACAATGCTTTCTTGCTCAACATTCCAACCCATTGGAGATTACAGCCGGTTTTTAATGTCGCATGACTGAAGCCATCGAGTGTCAACAAAACAAGAGATCACCGACCACTGCTACCTTTACGGTCCACCGTAGGTGCTGCTGCCGAATATGAAGTGGAAGCAATTCTTGAACACCTGGTGACAGTGGCTCATGACCTCAAGTACTGTTACACTTGTAACAAATTATCATGAGTACTTAAGCTACGTAGAGACACACACGGTGGCTAGAACAAAGAGGCTCAGACTGTAGCTAGAGGAAGTTCAGAGAGTCTAGACAGGAAGATAAGGAAACGGAGATTGCCTCGCAGCCGAGACACCGAGCGTTAGAGTTTAAACTCTGCAGGTGAGGGGTTGAATATTGTGCAAACGAGTAGGACTAGGTAGAGCTAAGGGCACTACGCCTCTAAGATTGGAGGGCCCTCCTCCGCCACGATCAAAGTGGTAGCCCCGTCAGAGCTCTACGCTACGATATCCCACTCGGCTGTATGGCTCTCATGCAGTGTGCAAAACGAAACCTCATCTCCCTTATCTACACCCCAGCCAGGACCAATGAATCCGCCCACATTCCTCTGAGGTACTAAGGTACTTTGGAGGAATCCAAGTCAGAGTCACCGCTTCTCACTCGCTTGCTCACTGATAAAAAGAAAGATATTTCTCGCCCTGACGAAGAGAAATCAGCATAAACCTCCTCACCAACACTACCTCTGAACCTACAGACAAGATCTAAGATTATTCCGTTGTGAATTATCGAAAGTAGGCTGATTACCTTTGATTCCCCTAACACTCCGGTTACGCCACAATCCCAGTGTCACACTATAATCTTGATCTCAAAATCACCCTACTTTACATGACCCTCTTCGCTCGAAACAAATTCTTCTCCACAGAACTCAAAATCCGCAAGCCAAGCTCGACGTACCACTTCGACCAATCCTTCGGATCAATCGAAGCCAAAATCACCAAACTCTCTTGGAACCCACAGCTTGAGGGACCCATACCCCAAGAAAATGACTCTGACTATGAACCATACAACTGGTACACAATAGAGTGGTGGGAAAACACACTTCTCCAACAATCTATCGACTGGGATGGATATACATTCTGAGATCTCTGCTACTACGAGGACTGCGACAACTTCTCGATTCACACTTTTGACAACTTGGACTCATACAGAGACCCAAAAATGACAACCTCATTGGACTTCAATATGCTCCACCTCGAGGTGTCACATGACTTACTCCAGATTACCAATGGAACCCTCCCAGATGAAGATGCAGTAGAAGTGGCCAACTTGGCAGTCTGGGCCAGAACCATAGCCTGGCAACAGAAGCAGGCTAAGGAGGACTTGAAGTAGCTATTGAAGTTATGCAGCAATACCATCGATTGAGCGGATCAACGCATCCAGCAGCTCCAAAGTGTCTACCTGTGACACTGGGATGTCCGGTCAACGTCGTGTTGATGGTAATATCGAACTAGTCGGGTTTCTTGATAGCCACGAAGGAGATGGGGTGAGCGCAGTCTTAGCTGGCGTTCAATTATTATACAAAAATAACGTGCCCAATGACCCTCCTTCCAAGTTCGCCCACCGTTAGGGGATTGACAGCAAATAACCTAAGAGGTTCGGTTCGATATTATCTGTGGTGCCCGCTGGCTGCAGCTTGAGCGCCGGATCGTACGCAGCTCCATGGCAATGGCTTGCTCGACGGATCGCTCATGTATCCCTTTGGCGGATGGTTCGAGGCAGGCCCTGAGGCTTGCCCGACGGCTCGCTCGTATATCGCTTCGGTGGATGGTTCAGATCGAGATGCGCCCGGCGTATTGCCCGATGGCTCGCTCGTAGCGCTTCGGTGCATGGTTCGGATGGACACGGGCCTGCTGTATTACCCGACAGCTCGCTCGCAGCGCTTCGGCGGATGGTTCGATTTGAGATGGGCCCAGTGTATTGCCTGACAGCTCGCTCGCGGCGGTTCAGCGGATGGTTCGATTCGAGACGGGCCCAGCGTACTGCCCGACGGCTCACTTGCGGCGCTTCAGCGGATGGTTCGATTCAAGATGGGCCCTGCGTACTCCACGACAGCTTGCTCGCGGCGCTTCAGCGGATGGTTCGATTCGGTACGGGCCCAGCGTACTGCCTGACGGCTCGCTTGCGGTGCTTCAGCGGAAGCTCGTCTGACGCTTCAGCGGGTATCCTTATCTCTGGTTCGTATGCAATGGCTACCGAGTTCAGCTTTCCTTAGGTCATCACAGCCCTTCGTATGACTCGCTCGGTATACTGAGGATTTAGGGATTATTGGCGTGCCCAGCTGATACCGGACCGGCCTCACCCCCCAGTACCTGGGGACCACTCAGCTGCTTCCGCTCAAGGCTGCTTCACCTGGCTGAACTGCTTCCGGCCCTAAAGATTCGGTGTAAGATATGGTGGAGGATACTCTCACGCACGCACCAGCCAAAGTGGGCATGGGCCAAAGCCCGAAGCTACTCGTCCTGGTCGGTGTCCCCCAGGAACTCATCGGAGGCGTGACATATGGTTTCTGGCCACCAGATTCCGGGTCTGGGGTCGATTGGTCGCAACTGGTGTCCACTATAAGGAGAGCAAGAATTCCAGGGCACGCCAGTCCGTTGTTCTAGACAGAATCCTGCCTCGGCTGACATGTCCTCTTACAAGTGGAGCCACTTCACAGACTCTGTGCCTGCAGTTGCGTGTCCACCACTTGCTGGTTTCCTTGCTTCTCCGGAGTTTCCAGTACTCCGGTCCATTATCTCCAGTCTTGACTTCTCAACCTTGTCATCACCTTGTGAGCCCCGCTTCCGCCTAGACCCTTGAGCTCCTCACGTATCCTTCCATCTCCTTTCCGATCCACTGTCGTCTCACTCGCTGCTGAGGCGTATCGTCGATTCGGTGTACAGGCCCGGCACTGCAGCGGTTCGTTTGACGCAAGCCCGGCAGTGGCCTGATGGCTTGCGAGTATCGCAGCAGCAGTTCGTTTGCGGCTCGGTGGCGATGACTTGCTCAACGGATTGGTTGCGGTTCCATGGTGACGACTCGATCGACGGACCACTCATGGTTCTATGGTGATGACTCGCTCGACGGATCGCTCGTGGTTCTGTGGTGATGACTCACTTGACCGATCGCTCACGGTTCTATGGCAACGACTCGCTCAACGGATAGCTCAGGGGGATGGTCGTTGACTCGATGTCTTGGTGACCGGTAGATGGTCTGTTGCTCGTTAGACGATTGAGGCGATGATTCTGCTGAGGATTCCTATGATTCTTCCGATCGTTCTCTTTTTCATTCGATGACAACCACTCATCAGCAGGTCATTGTATAAGTATTTGGCTGGACAATGTCACGTACTGCGGGGAACTACCCCACACTACGACCTGAAAACTCTTTGCCTTGGCACTAGATTTCATCAGCATAAGGAGGATAACTCTCGATTGGGTCAGACAGTAGTGCTTTTCCCGTATCTTTACGAGAGTGGCCAGAGCAGGTGCCTCTCCTTAAGTCCTCTCGTCGTGATTGGGTTGTATGACTGGGTTGTGTGTGGGGTTGATTACGTTACTCGGCCGGTAATAACGAACCCTCAACCGTACAGCTAGTCCTTCCCGGCCGCAATGGCACAAGATAGCTCCGCCCCATATCTCTCCCAACAGACTCTCGAACTGTTCCTGAGGTGCGGTCCTGTAGAAGGGTTTGCACTTTCCCGAATCACGAGCCGGTACTTGGTCTGGGGGCTACCCAGACTTTATCGCCCTAATCGGGTATGAATGATGAGGATGCGAGTGGTAGCATGGTCCCACGTGTCTCCTGACAACATCATGCAGCAGTATCGCCTCAGGCCTCTGGCTGTCTGCAACAATACAGTGATTCCCAACTCGTGGTGTTGTTCCTCTGGGCATCGTACCTCTGGAAACAACCCTGCTCCTATTCTACGATCTAGACTCGCAACTCCTTGCATTCCCACTTTCCTTCTGATTGCTTGTCCTTTCTATGATGACCACCAAGGTTGTCTTTCTCTGCAGCAGCACTTGCGCTTTCCCAGCCCATGCTGGTACTTGGCCCGGGATCATCCGGTGCTGCAGAGTCGGTCAACCCGAGTCACGCGCTGATGCTGTCGGTGGCCCTGTCTCGGTATGCCATCCTAAAACTGTGTGATGAGTTCCCGATATCTTCCTGCCTGGTTCGTATCCGAATATGCGACCCATAATATTTAGGGTGTGACACTACAACATCCTGGCAGATGGGACCAGGTACATATATGACCGAGTAAGCGCTAACGAAAAAATAGCAGAAGATTGGATACACAGCGAATTGGCAGCCGCAGCAAGCGCCTACCAGGCCTTTGCCACAGATGTCTGGCAGGCCATTATTGAACGGACCCAGGAAACCAACCAACAGCAAATTTGTTAGGTGACCCAGCTCGCATGGGTAAATGACTCATTATCCTTCCTCGCAGAAACCAATGTGGCCCTAAGCCAGCATCTAGCTAACTCCCAGGGAAACGTGGAACTCTGGGCAAGCGCTCACCAAGAGTGAGTAAACACCCTGGAGAAACAGCTACTGGAAGCACCCGCGGAAATCCAATAGGTCGCAATCCGAATCCCGCTACCAACGACGCCAACGTGACCCCGATACCGGTGGCAGCAACACACCCACAGTGGCGAAGCCCAGTGTGACCCACAAGTGCCAGCAACCCAATGATCCTGGCAATGCAGCCGATACTGAGGAGTCCACTCCGTCTGAGTCCGACGCCAACCCAGCAATGAACCTGCTGCCCAGTGATTCCCGAATCACCCCTACCACGGCCACCCTCGACCCCGGAGATGAGGGACATGCAGCAAAGACTCAGACGACCGACAACGCCACCCCACTACTCAGGTATTGGAGCCATGGGAGGAGGACCCAGAGGGCCACCGGCCCCACCACCACAACCTCTGACTAGGTGGGCAACCCTGCCCAGTCTGCCAAGGAATCCTCGACCGCAGATCTCCTCGTAAGAACTTATCCAGCTGGTCACTGAAGGAGTAGCCAGGGCCCAGCACCACACAGAACCACACCCAAAACGAATCAACTTCCAGGCTCAAAATGAAAAACCCGGAGAATTTCGACGGGAAAAGCACCATGGTGTTCAACCAATGGTGGGAATTGGTCACCATGTATCTGGGATTTTACCCGGAAAAAGTTGAATAACAAAAAATTGTCTGGATCGGAACGCTCCTGATGGATACGGCATTGGTATGGCACTTGCACCAATACTGAGAACTCCAGGACAACAACACCTGGGCCAACTATTCAGCGGCCATTTGAGTAGAGTACCATAACGAACGAGAAGCCACAGACGCCCAGGTAAAACTGGGAAAGCTGAAATACCAGGGGTCAATCCGGACGTATATGACCGAATTCCGAACCCTCAACAACTTCGCAAATACTACTGGGAAAAGTCTGAGGGAGAAAGTTGACCTCGCTATGCACGACAGCATACTTGACATGAGGTTCAACCAGAACCCAGAAGACCTGGTGGATGATGAGCAATTCCTACATGCCACGTACCGAGCTGGAATACAGGTGGAGAAAAAAAGGCTCTTAAGGGAGCTAGGGATACGGTGAGGCTGTCACAGCCACCCAAGGATGACCGAAAGAAGGACGGTCAGAACAAAGGAAGTTCTAACAATACCCACAAGGGTAAGAAAAAAAGTCAGGAGCCAGGGAAGGAGAGAACCCAGGAGTCCGAAAGGAAAAGCCAGTACAGTCGCACGGAGTGATGGGTAAGCAAGGAGGCCACCCTCACGGGTGTACCAGCCAAGGAACAGGAAGAATACGGATGAAACCAGGAGGACTGCTGGAGGTGCAGCAGAAACGGACATAGGACATATGAGTGCTTCTCCTTCAACACGAAAAAAGGAACTGCCTCTACCTTCGGCTCTGTGGAAGGCATCGGTTGTGACTCAAGGCAAGAGAAAACGATCGGAGGGACCCAAGGCTCAGCCCACAGCGAAGCAGCAAAAAATAGCGGCGGTGGAAGCCATGGACACCAACGCAGCTGCCCCACGCTGGGAAGACTCCAAGTTGGATTTTTAGAAGGCCAGGAATCGCCGCAACCCAAGGCCTTAATATGCTAAACAACTCAGAAATGAAAGAATGAGGAGCCAAGCGCTGGAACCCTGTCAAAGAAACCGAGGAAACCCGCAAGCAGCATCTGCTCAGTGATTACAATGGTGCTACACTAGGGCAAGGAAAAGCACTAAGTCAGAGTACTTCTAGACACTGGCTGTTCGATAGTGCTAATCAACGAACAAACGGCGGAAAGATTGGGTCTAAAACGGAAAAGGTACCAACAAACACATAGCATCGAAAGCTAGACAGGAGATGTCAGAATAAGGTGGCGTCCAGAGATGAGGGGATGTCTGGACATCAGAGACCAGAGGTGGTGTCCGGAGATGAGCAGGTGTCCAGACATGACTGAGTCCTGAGTACCGGCTTGGGGGGGCAGTCTTCCGTCCTTTGTCTTGATGGCCTTCCTGTATATAGAGTGATCTTGCACCCGCATAATGCTGCAACACAATCATCACCTTTTATCGATCCGTATATTCCAACAGGTTATGAGCCCGGATTGAACGCTCTGCCAATCCGCTACCCATCGATAATCACACCTACCGACCTGCCGCTTTACACCTTGCCATTGCATTTCATCCCTGCACTCTTGATTTTTAAGCTTCAACTTTTGGAGCTGCGTCGCGTCCAACGACATCACCAAGATGGTCTCAACCAGACAACGTGTCACCTTTGCAGTTGCCAGCCTTTACAATACCTGAAACTACTGCTCGTTAGAGAATGACATGAGATCATTCCCTACTGCTGAGTGCCCTCAAGATTGTTACCCATAAAGAAATATTCCATTGCACTCTGACACGATGTACTGCCTAGGGCCGTGACTACAATCAGTGCGACGACCGCACATCAACGATCTACCTATCAGTTGAACCCACGATTGAAGCCTTCATCCAAAGTCCTGCCGCCAATGAAATCGATTCTGCAGCCCGCGTCTGGGAAATTCTTGGTCAGAAATACGACTCTGCCTTTACGATATTTGGTTGTTGAATACATCTCCAGCCTACTCACTGTTCGCCAGGAATTGGCGAGAACCGACGAAGCAATCTCGGATACCACCGTCGTTTGCCACTTTCTTTTCGAGCTGTACCACTATCTTTCGATATTATCGTCGGTGTTCCCAACGACAAACATTAGGGGGAGGAGCTATGTGCGCACTCAGTGATGACGGAGCAGCTGCGGTGCCCTACACCGGAGTTGACATATGCTCTCAGGGAGCTGTGTACGCACTTGGTGATGATGGAGTAGCTGAGGTACCCCATACTGGAGCTGACACATACGCTTGGGGGAGCTGTGTACGTACTTGGTGATGAGGAGCAGCTGCGGCGCCCCACACCGGAGCTGACGCATACGCTCGGGGATCTGTGTGCGCACTTGGTGATGATGGAGCAGCTGCAGCGCCCCACACCGGAGCTGACGTATACACTCAGGGAGCTGATCTTCGCGCTTGGTGATGCTGGAGCTGCGGTGGCACCCCACACTGGAGCTGTCGTACACTCTCAAAGATACGATTGCTGTGTTTATTTGGAAATACGGGAGCGACTGTGGCGTCCCCATACCAGAGCAGTCGTGCATACCTTATGATGGAGTTGCTATTTATGCTCAATACTGATAATGGACAGATTTTCTTATGGATCGGCCTGGAAATCAGTCTGGTATCCAGGGGAAGCTTCCGGTGAAGCACATGGCGGGTGGTTGAACAGGTTTTCTTTCCCTCTCCTTTCTTTCTTTGGTGGATGCACTCTTTCTCCTATGTCCATGGTTTTCCCATGAGGTTTTTTACATGGTTGTGAGTTTTAACGAGGAATCTGAGGATACTGGGATTTTTCAATTTTTTTCCTCCTGCTGCTGTTTGTTTCTGTGCTGGCCATTTTGTTTTCTCCTCCTGTGTTCCTTTGCATCTTCCGTACGAGGGGAAGTGTAAGAATAAGGTGGTGTCCGGAGATGAGGAGGCGTCCGGACATCAGAGACCAGAGGTGATGTCCGGAGATAAGGAGGTGTCAGGACATGACTAAGACCCAAGCACCAGCTCGGGGGGCAGTCTTCCATCCTTTGTCCTGACGGCCTTCCTGTATATAGAGAGATCTTGCACCCGTATAATGCTGCAACACAATCTTCACCTTTTATCAATTCATATATTCCAACAGGAGAAAAAGTCCCCTGGGCGGGATAATTTTATACTGAGCCCGTGCTCCTGCAACACCAAAGGCATTGGACAAAAGAGGACTTCGAAATCTCGTCCATGGATCCAGAAATCGATATATTCCTCCCCTTCAGCTGGATAACGGAACACCTGCCCCAAGGCGTCTGGTCGAACCAGGAAGTACTGTTCAATAGTGCCCGTTGCTTGAAAAATTGCACTAAGCACGGAGTAGGTGAATTCTCCCTGACCTGGGGCGACTCGGTAGCTACAAACCCAGCCACCTGCCTCATAGAATACGTCTCGGCAGCAAGGCCGGGGAAGAAGACCCACTGGAAGCCGTACCAAGGGAATTCCGCCAATATCTAGGAATAATGGGAAAGGAAGCAGCAGATGCACTGCTATAACATCGACCATACGATTGCAGGATTGACCTCCAGGAAGGGAGCACCGTGCCATGGGGACCCATATACCCACTGTCAGAAATCGAACTCCAAAACCTTCATGAATGGCTAAAGGAGATGGAGTGAATAGGAAAGATCAAGCGTTCCACATTGTCGGCCGGCTCACCGATCCTCTTCGTACCAAAACCACATGGACAGAGACTACGCTTATGTATCAGCTATCTGTTACACCTAACGAAAAGAGGCAGAACAAGGGAACAAGGGGTGATGGAGGAAGTGACGAGGGATTCGTAATCACGGGAGAGAATACGAGTTAGTTAGTCTCAGGAGTCTAGACGGGAGATAGCCCCAGAATTAGGCCTTATGGCTGTAATGGATCTAAGGGGCTAATCTCCGGAAGAGACATTGAACGCAACTAAAAACAGGATATGAGGAGTGAGGTCATAATCAATATCTCCTGTTTCTCTGTTAGGCCGGTAATCGGCTCACCCACAGGGCATGAGGGGATTATGCAGTGCGGGAATACGTTCAGCATATCGTTAGACCGACCAGGGCCAATGAGGGATGTAGACCTTATCCGTGAGACAAGGGGCTACAACTAAACTGAGGATACCTCCTGGGAGAAGCGGATGAAAAACCCGGTGTCGAACTCTGTCAAGAGAAGACACATGACATCATTCCTCAAGATATAAGCCTGAGAAAGATCCCACTCCGAGAAAGAAAGAAACTCAGTACGAACATCATCCTCACCACAACACCACCACCAAAGCCCACCAAGACCCACACGTAAGATCTAAGATTATTCCGCTGTGAATTATCGAAAGTAGCCGATTCCCTTTTGATTCTCCATCACTCTGGTTATGATACAACCCCAGTGTCACACTACCGGACCCTGAATCACATCATGGTCCTGAATCGAAATACACTAATGTTGATACACGAATTACAAGACCGGGTTCAGGGATGCTACACCTGAATTTCTCGAGTACATAGCTAGCTAGAGAAAGTGCGTACAGAAGGATAACAGAGCATGCTCAGAGAGTCTAGGAAGGAGATAAGGCCCGGAATTAGCCTACTGCCGTGACTGGACGGAAGGACTTAACTCCGGAGGTGAGGGGAAGATTAGCAAAGGAGCGGTGCAGCTGAACTTGGGCTGAATCGGCAAAAGATGAAGCCACGTCACCCGCTGGCGGTGCACGAGAAAAGAGTTCAAAAAACTGCAAGCACCCCGCTCACCTGCATGAAACCTCATCTCCCCTTATCTACACCTTGCCAGGGGCAATGAGTCGCCCACGAGGTCCATGTACCTCAGGGGAATCCCAGTCCAAGTCACCACTTCTCACGATGCCTTCGCTCAGATAAAAAGAGGACTGATTTCACTCTGACAGAGGAAGAATCAGCACGAACATCCTCACCCACACTACCCCCGAAAAACCACGTACAAGATCTAAGATTATTCCGTTGTAAATTATCGAAGGTAGTCTGATTACCTTTGATTTCCCCGCACTCCGGTTACGAGACAACCCCAGTGTCACAAGGGAGTCCAGTGGTTCACAAAAATGAATCTTAAGAATGGATTCCACCTCATTAGGATATGGGAAGGCGACGAATGGAAAACGGCATTCTGGACAAGATATGACCTCTTCGAATTCCAAGTCATGCCGTTCAGATTGACCAACGCTCCATCCACTTTCCAGGATATGATGAACCACATATTCTCGGACATGCTGGACATCAGGATACTAGCCTACATGGACGACACACTGATCTATGACAACACAGAGGAGACATATGACAATACCATCAAGGAAGTCCTCAAGAGATTGCAAACTAATGGCTTGGCAGTCTCCCCAGAAAAATACGTCTGGAAAACCCAGGAGGTAGAATTTCTAGACTACGTTACCGGAAGAAACGGGATAAAAATGTCGTAGGAAAAAGTAGAGGCAGTACTTAGGTGGAAAACACCGAAGTCACTAATCGAGGTCCAATCATTGTTAGGATTTGCCAACTTCTATTGACGCTTCATACAGGATCACTCACAACTGGCAAGACCACTAACAGAGTTGACCAAGAAAAATGATGAATGGGCCTGGAACGACGAAGCAGAATAAGCATTCACAGAACTAAAATGGGGATTCACAAAAGCTCCAGTTCTAGTGCAGATCGACCCATCCAAGACAGTTATCATCGAAACCGATGTATCGGATTTTGCTATAGTAGCCGTCTTATCACAGCGGGATAAAGGAAACCACCTACATCCCGTGGCGTTTCATTCCAGAAAGGTAAAACCCGGTGTGGAAATCAACTATGAAATCCACAACAAGGAACTTCTGCCAGTAGTCGACGTCTTTAAGCACTGGAGATGGTACTGCAAGCGAGTAACCCACCAAGTTCAGGTTTTCTCAGATTACCAAAACCTGGAATACTTTACGACAACTAAAGTATTAAATTGACGACAAGCAAGATGGGCACAAGAACTGGCTGGTATCGATTTCAGAATCTACTAGTACCAACCAGAAACCAAAAACGGCAAGCTGGATGTACTGTCTAGGTGTTCAGAGTACCACCCTAACTAAGGTGGGGTAGAAAACTAGCTCATAATGTTGGTTTTGGGAAAAAATCACTTCGAGGAGCAGCTAACATGCTCCTTCATCTGCTCATTGGCCAGATTGGCATCACTTCCGGCTAGAAAATGGTCAAAGGAATTGATAAAAGTTAGGGAAGAAGGGAAAAAGGATGAAGCCTATCAAAGGGCACAACAGGAAGTGGCGTCGAAGGACAAAGAGGTCAAGGAACAAGTCCTGGAAATTAGGGAAAAACTGCTCTATTGAAAAAACCTTCTCTGGGTTCCGGAAAGAGCAGTGCAACAGATACTGGAATCAGAACATGACACAAAGGTAGCCGGACACATGGGGTAGGACAATACTATCAAGCTCATATAAGAAAACTTCTAGTAGCCAAAGATGAACGAACGAATCATCAAGTTTATTCGGAGCTGCCCAAATCGTCAACAGAACAAAGCCACCCGCCATCAACCAAATGGTCTGTCCTCACCTCTGGAGCTTCCATACGCACCTTGGCAATCGATAGCCATAGACTTCATCAGGGAACTCCTAGTCTCAGAGGACTGCGACCAACTTTGGTTAATCATCGATCGATTCACCAAGATGGCGCACTTCCTCCCACTAAGAAAGGATGGAAAAACGGCAGCAGACTTAGATGTCGTCTTTGCCCGGGAGGTATGGAGACACCACAGCCTCCCTACTGATATCGTATCAGACTGAGACTCCAGGTTTACATCATAAGTTTGGATGGAATTGCTACGACTATCTGGATTCCACCCACGAATGTCTACAGGATTCCACCTACAAATAGACGGGCAAACCGAACGCCTCAACCAAACTATCAATGTATACCTACGGGCCTTTGTGGTTAAAGATCAGGATAATTGGGTTAACTTGTTGTCAATGGCTAAGTTCGCATAGAACAACTCAGTCACATCGGGAAACGGTATGTCCCCATTCTATGCTAACTATGGCTTCCATCCGGTAGCTATAGACCTGGTGTCGACGGAACCCCTCAACCCGGCCGGCAAGGTGTTCGCACACTGAATGCACAACGTACACGACGAGTCCCAGAAAGGGGTGAAAAAAGCACAGGAGCAAATACGGCATTACACTGACCCAATGAGAAAAGAACCCCTGGCATACCAAGTAGGAGACTTGCTGATGCTTAGCGGAGGCAACATCAAAATGCGCCAACCCACGATGAAGTTGGACCACAAAAATCATAGTCTCTTCCAGATTCAGAAAATTGTCTCTCCCCTTGTACTCCGTCTTACGCTTCCGAGGAAATGGAAAATTCACAATATTTTCCATGTGTCGCTACTTGAACCCTACCGAACTAGCGAGGACAGTGTACCTCCAGACCCCTCGAAGGTAATACGAGAACCTGACGATATCGAACAATCGGAGGAATACGATATGGAAGAAGTTATATCCTCAGTCGAGCACGGCTGAGGTAATAACAAACGAATACTTTACTGTTACACCTGAAATATCTCGAGTATGTAGCTAGCCAGAGAACGTGAGTACCTAAGGAGGACAGCGTACTCAGAGAGTCTAGGAGGGAGATAAGGTCTGGAGTTGAGCTTACGGCCGTAACGGACCTAAGACACATAACTCCGGAGATGAGGGGAAGATTAGCAAAGGAGCGGTGCTGCCGAAACTTGGGCTGAATAGGCGAAAGATGAAGCCACGTCACCCGCTTGCGGTGTACGAGAAAAGAGTTCAAAAAAGCTGCAAGCACCCCGCTCACCTGCATGAAACCTCATCTCCCCTTATCTACACCTTGCCAGGGCCAATGAGTTGCCCATGGGGTCCATGCACCTCGGGAGAATCCAAGTCCGAGTCACCACTTCTCACGACGGCTGTACTCGGATAAAAGAGGACTGATTTTCGCTCTGACAGAGGAAAATCAGCATGAACATCCTCACCCACACTACCCCCGAAATACCACATACAATATCTAAGATTATTCCGCAGTGAATTATCGAAAGTAGCCTGATTACCTTTTGATTCGCCTACACTCCGGTTACGAGACAACCCCAGTGTCACACTATAATCTTTGATCCAAAATCACCCTACTTTCACAAAAGAGACCAGCACATGCCCTCCTTTGAACAAACTCATGAATACCTCCTTGAACTCTCAGACATATTCGAACTGACTTCCCAATACTCATTCGACTAAATGTTCACCTCAATCGACAGCGAAATTTCAGAATACGTACCTTGGAAGAATTCTTCGATGAACCAATCCCAGAAACCGCGCAAATCAATTGCATTCCCGAAAACTGGTATACTCAATACTGGTCTAACTGCGCATCACTGCAACTAGCGGCCCACCTCGACGGATACGAATTCCGTGAAATCTATGACTACGCCTTCGGTGACTTTGACGAGACAATCGACACAGGACACTTCCTCGACCTCTATTAAACAATGACGACCTCTTCGGACTTCAACATGTTTCCGCTCGAGGCCCCCCGCGATCTGCTCCAAATTACTGACGGAACACCAAGACCAAAACAGGCAGTGGAAAGAGCCAACCCTGCAGTGTGGGTTAGGACCCTGGTGCGCAGCAACAGCAGGCCAAGAGCGACTTGCAGCGGCTTACTGAGCTGTACGGCAGCGTCTATAACAGAACCGACTGACGGACGTGGGAATATGAACAAGCCTATCAAACCCTGGCGGAAGGCATTTGGGACGTATATGACCGAGTCAACGCTAATGAGAAATTAGCCGAAGAATGGATACGCAGCGAGCTATCGAATGCAGCAAATGCGTACCAATCTCTCACCAGAAACAGCTGGCAAGCCATCATCGAGGGCACCAACGAGGCCAACAAGCGACAGATATGTCAAGCCACTCGGCTGGCCCAGGTAAACGACGCTCTGTCCTTCCTGGCGGAAGCTAACATGGCCCGAAATCAACACCTAGCCAACTTTCAGGGAAACGTGGAACTACGGGCAGCCGCACACCAGGACTGAGTCTCCACCCTGGAAAACCAACTCCAGGAGGCAAGAGCAGAGATCCAACGCATTGCGACCAGAATCCCGCTACCCATGACACCGGTTTGCCCAGCACCATCAGGACCACCCGCATGGAGAAGCCCCGCTCGGCCAACCAGCACCAGTGCTCCATCGGCTCACTCGCAACCAGCTCTGGGAAGTCCGCTATGCCTAAACTCGGGCCCGATGTTCCGACGACACCGCATTCGCTCGTCTTTTTAGTTAGTTCCGTGAGTGGTCACGTTAGGCGGGAGTAGTCTTGAATGAACCGGCGGTAGAAGTTGGCGAAGCCCAAGAATGATTGGACTTCTGTTATCGAACGGGGGGGTTCCCAACTTAGCACCACCTCCACCTTATCCTGCGCCATTACAACCCCATTTCGGCTTAGGACGTAGCCCAGCAATTCTACTTCGGTTGCTCTCCACACACATTTTCCTGCTGAGACTGCCAGGCTATTTTCCCGCAGTCTTTTCAAGGTTTCTTGGACTATTTGGTCGTGCTTGTCCCAGGTTTTTGCGTATATGAGGATATCGTCCATGTAGGCTATCAACCCAAGGTCCAACATGTCGGAGAAAATGTGGTTCATCATGTCTTGAAATTGTGGAGGGAGCGTTGGTAAGGCCGAATGGCATTACCTGGAATTCGTATTGCCCATAGCGAGTTCGGAACGCTGTTTTCCATTTGTCTCCTTCGCGGATACGGATCAGATTGAACCCGTTTTTCAGGTTCATTTTGGTAAACCATTGTGCTCCTTGTACTCGGTCCTGCAGTTCCTGCATTAGCGGGAGTGGATAGCGATTGGGTACCCGATTCGGTTCAACGCTCTGTAATTGACGCAGAGCCTCAGACCTCTTCCATTTGGCTTTGGTACGAACAGAATTAGTGAACCTGCTGGAAAGGTTGAGCGCTGTATTTTTCCGGTTTTTAGCATCTCCTTAAGCCATTGTCAAGATCCTGACTTCTTCGCACTGTCTGGGGCTCGACAGGTAACGTAGTTTCTCGGCGTGCCTACACGGTAGGTCTTTCCTGTCGTTCGGCTCTTGGGCTGTGTTCGTTCAGCTCCCCGGCGCGGGCAAGTACTTCCCTGTCCGGTTTCGGTGAAGTCTGAGGATGTCCCTCGGCGTAGCCCTGTCTATGCTGGCGAGACTCTAACTCCCAGTCTTTCGTTGTCGTCGTCTACTGCCACTCGAT
>Ga0307516_10002253_pt1 | contig 26008 bp, 12 predicted proteins | sample 19_EM_MG_FD_203310 | JGI IMG/M metagenome (GOLD analysis project Ga0307516, IMG submission 203310) | Populus trichocarpa ectomycorrhiza microbial communities from riparian zone in the Pacific Northwest, United States - 19_EM | ecosystem: Host-associated > Plants > Roots > Unclassified | place...
CAAAAGGGTCTTCACATGAGTCATTTTTGAAAGGTCAATTCTCATCCAAGACATTATTTGTCATCGTCCACCAATACTTTATGGGGTTTATGGTTAGCAGAAACCATGAAAATAACTAGTGCATCTTTATGGGGATAAGTCATCCTCTCTCTATATTCTATAGTAAAAACAATGGGCTCATGTCATGGATTTTACTGATTAGCCATTGTTAAAACCTTTTTCCTGTATTTATTTGTTCCATTAGAGGTATCCTCCCTACCAAGGTTCCCTCTAGAATCACGTTAATCTCGGGCAGAGCTTGGATGGGTTGAGTTGGTTCCTCATGGTCCTGGTTCAAATGGGTGTTCCCTTTTAAAAATTATCTTAAGTACCCCTTGGCTATCAATCGCTCTATTTCTTTCCTCAATATAAAGTAATCTTCAGTGTCATGCCTTTTTTCCTTTTGGATTAAGCAAAATCTTTAGTGTTATGCCCTATTTCTTATGAGGTGTGTGTGTGTGTGTGTAAAGGCAATGTCATAGGTGGGTATTAAACTAGTCTTTTCCCCTTGATTGTCGTAAAAAAATTCATAAGGGTGGTGTTTAAGGGAATCATGTTCCTCCTCTCAAGTACTGCACATATTCCCTTGTCTTTTCTTATCGTTTTTTAAACTTTTATCTTTGTTGGGAGATCGACTCTGTTTGAAAGATTTTTTATTATATGCTTCTTAATAGAAATGAGGAGGTCTATACCGCAGTATATTGGTTTTCTCTACCTAGATGTGATTTTCCATTACATGTTTTACTTTCATAAAGCTTATGTCCAATAGGGCATACAAGTCATTTCATAGGAAATTTTCTCTTACCCCTATTATCAAGGCCTCTGAGGCTACTAGCTCAATCAATCCTTTCAATTTAAGCATCTCTTCATTGAACCTCTTTAAATACACTCGTGGACTCCCTTTCTACCTGAGTAACACAAAAAAGTTTAGTAAAGCTCTTCTTGACGGGTATGCTGGTGCTAAACACGACACGAGTTTTGTATAGAGGTCAATGCAACCCGTTACAGAGCCTAGCTCTAAGGTGTTATATCACACTCTGACTGGCCCCTTGAAGGTCATAGGCAGGATCTTGCACATAGCATCACCGTCCTGGATGACCAACTTAAAATTGTTATATACATTTTAGACAAGCTCACTAGGATCTATAAGGTCATCATAATTATCCAAGGTTATCTTTGTGGAGATATACCCCCTTTAGCATATGGGTATATAAGACCCGTTTGGATAAAAGAGATCCCTATATCTCATGAGTATTGTTGGTCTCATTTTGGTGGTGTTGACTAGCTATACTATTTTCAGACTTTTGCCTAATGGACTCTAGGGAGCTAGAGGATTTTGGCAAGGAATGGTGAGACTGATGGCTAATTTCTTTCCCACGATGGCCAGAGGATTATGTTTAGAGTGATTACTTATTGGGAGAGTTTCACGTTGATGTGAACGATCCCTAAGGAGGTTAGGGGATCGGCTAAGTGGAATGCTCTCTATATCATTTTTCCATGCCTTTTCTGGAAAAGACAATTGTCTTTTAGCAAAACGGGCAACTCGTGGTTGAGAAAATAGTATAAAAAATAAGCCACATCATGTACTAAGGCTTACTGAGGTGACAAGTTTTGGCATTGCCCCTAGGATGCAAAGATAGCTTGGATAAGGGTTTGCACCTGATTGATGAGTTTCTAAAACTCTGAAGGAGTTGGTGGAGCATACATGCTAACTGCTTCAGAAAGGTCCATAACATGTCCCATCCTATGGGTTTTTTAATTACTTGTCATAGGTTGAGGTCTCAGTTCTTATAAAATAGTCCTTTATGGAGTTTTAGGACTCTTTGATGATTAAAATATTGGTTTAGGGTGTAAAAAACCAGCTTTTAAAAGTAGTTCAGTTTCTCATAGACAATGTCAATTGACGATCTCTAAAAATCCAATATGCTCAAGAATAAGATTTTAGTGTTTGGATAGTAGATGATCATACATTCACAACAATATTTCATTACTACAAATTGAAAGAACAGAGGGTTGGTGGTTGAGGTCTCAGTTTTTATAAAATAGTCCTTTATGAAGTTTTAGGACTCTTTGATGATTAAGTCAGTGACTCTATAGCAAGAGATTGTAATAAATGAAGAAATAAGCATTTAACTCTAAAAGAAAAAATGTTTTCTCTTGGTCTTTTTATAATAAAAGCTTTGAGAATATATGATAAGAAAATAAAGATCGTGATCCATTTACCTAGATGGTTTAGAGGGTACTTTAGCCCTTGTATCGTGTCCCTTCTCTCAAAAGGCCTAAAAGTCTTTTCCTCCTAAATATTTTAGTAAGGAAAAAATCCTTTACATCATCATTAATGCTGATGAAAATGTCTCTTACACAACATTAATGTTGATGAAAATTATCTTTTCACATCAATGGTGCTGATGGATAAATAATAGAGCTATATAAGACTTTTATATCTTATTTGGCATGCAACATTAATGTTAATGGAAATATCCATCTTATAGCATTAATGTCGATTGAAATACAACCGACTCTTAAATGATTTTCATACACCTGGGGGTGTAGGGAAATGACTACCCTAAGCTCTTAGCATTAAGAGTCTTATGGATAACCTCGCGACCCACCATAAGGCTAACAAAGCCCATCAACTTCATGTTTGGATCTAGAATTTGGGCTCAACACATAGTCGGGCCTAAAAAAACTGAGTCTGACATCATATCAAGCCCACAAGTGCTTGGGCTCAACATGTAACCGAGCCCAAGAAAGTTGGGTCTGGTAACTTACCAGATTCACAAGCACTTGGGCTCAGCATGTAGCCGAGCTCAATGGAGTTGGGTCTAACATCTCACTAGACCCACAAGCACTTGAGCTCAGCTCGTAGCCGAGCCCAATGAAATTAGGTCTGACATCTAACCATACCCTTAGGTGTTTGGGCTCAACGCGTATCTTAGTCCAATTAAGTTGGGTCTGGTATTTCTAACCCACAAGTGTTTGAGCTCAAAACATGACTGAGTTCAAGGGTTTAAGGTTCTCATTTTATCTTTGACCATTTCATTCATAGCTTTTTCAAGGAAAAAGGGTTTATGTAAAATATGTTGATTCATCGGTTATAATTTAGTGTAACAAAATTATTTTCATCTTAAAAAATGTCTTGAATCATTTTATCTATGTTAATGCATTTAAAAAATTATTTTTTTTTAAGTATAATTCAAGCCTCAAATAATAAATATAATATGAAAAATAAACTCATCAAAACAATTATTTTTCAATCGTACAAGGATAAATAAAATAAGAGCTAGAAATATTGTATTTAATTTAAGAGAGTAGGATAATATATATATATATATATATATATATATATATATATATATATATATATATATAGAGAGAGAGAGAGAGAGAGAGAGAGAGAGAGAGAGAGAGAGAGAGAGAGAGGTCATGGTGGTATTCCTATAGTCTAGAGCACACAAGATTCCCACCTCTCCTTCCACACTATTTTTAAACAAGGATAAGAAAAGTTCTTTCCTTCCTTCCTTCCTTCCTTTTGTTATCCATCGTATTTCCCTCTCCTTAGGTCTTTCTCCATTTTCTTCTTCACTGAATGACCAAGAATTCTCCTTTCGAACATTGAATTACAAAAACACAAGAGATATGCCACTCTCTGCTATAAATCAATTTTGCTATCCCACCCCATCGCTTGTCAAGACCAAAACCCCCGCTTCTTTAAAATGCAGTTTCCTCTCAAAAAGCCCACCTTTTCCCCTCACAAAAACAACCCCTTTAACCCTCAACAGAAACCAAAAGTTCAGCCTTTCCATTGTGGCAATGAGCATGGAAGCTGGGGTTGGTGTTATGGGAACTAAACTTGGAATGATGACTTACTTTGAGCCTAATGGGAAAGTGGTTCCAGTTACCGTGGTTGGTTTTAGAGAAGGAAATATCGTGACCCAAATTAAGACTGATGCTACTGATGGGTATGATGCAGTTCAAGTTGGGTATAGGAGGGTTAGGGATAAAAAGCTGACTAAGCCTGAAATGGGTCATTTGGAGAAGGCTGGAGTTATACCTATGAGGCATTTGCAGGAGTTTAGGCTACAAGGTCTTGATGGGTTTGAGATTGGACAGAAGTTGTTGTTTGAGGAGCTCTTCAAGGAGGGTGATCTTGTTGATGTCTCCGGGACAACCATTGGCAAGGGTTTTCAAGGTTTGTTTTCTGGTTCCCCCCTTTTTTCCCTTTTTCGGTTTGGGTTTATTTCGTTCTTGATGTTGAAATTTTAATGGTCTCTTTGGTGTTTGATTGTGTGCTCTGACATACTGATTAATTTAATATATAAGTTGGAAGAGAACTCAAATGGCGGGCTTTTGGTTATGTTTAGACAACAATTTTAAAAATGATTTGATGGGATGTTCCGTCGTACTTTTGTTTGAAATATTGTGTTAATGGACTGTGGAGATTGAAAACTACATAGAGTATTGTGATTTCAGGAAATCCTGAAATACGACGAGTTGCAGTTTAATGGGGTAATCGGTGCCACTGTAGATAAATGTTGCGTGTTATGTGATGAGGGATGACATGCGGTGCTAAGAAGTTATGGTTTGTGTTTTTGTTTTCTGGAACAAGTTAATGTGATTTAACTCCAAGATTTTTGTCTCTAGCCACAACAGCTATGTCACCCTTGATCAATTTTGCACACCAAACTGATAATTCTGTGCAGTCAGACTGCTGCATCATGCCAATGTCACATATTCGTGATGGTATCTTTGTCCCTATCCAATAATTTCTCATTCTTCATTAATCTGTCAGAAAAGTGCATATTCCTTTTGTCATCAGAGTGATTGTGAATCAGGAGGAGAACTGGGGACTTTATGGTGTTATAACGGGATAATTCTAAGAGATAAATGTAAAATTTTGACTATAATTTTTAGATGACAATGTGAATACAAGGAAGCTAATTTGTTTCTCGCCTTCTAAATGCGTGCACACACGGATAGATAGAATAATAGATGTCGGTTATTTGATTCTAGATTGTAAAGATGTTCATATCGTAGTGGGTGTATTAACCTAATGTATGATACCAAAAAGTTTGATGAACAGTAGGGCAGTTGGGAGATATGTCATCAGCTTCTACCTCCTGCTGTTGGATTTTTGTCTACTGATCGTGACTGTTTCAGACTCCTTGAGTTCATTTGTTAACCCGCATCGGTTAGAAAGATCACATCCAGTCGCTTGAATTCACCAATGCATCTTTCATTCGTCTTTCTGTTGCTTTAACCTGCTTAAATGGGTACCTTTAAAGTAGTTTTTTTCTAATTTACATGGGTGGTTGGACACAGTTCTTATGCACCCTGAAATGATCGTCTCCAGTATTCTTAGATATGCGAGATAATCATATTTACCCACTGAACATTCTTCAGTGTATTATATGGGGGCATTTTTAAAAGGCTTCACTTGCTTCTACTGCTTGAGTGTTTCAAGATTAATTTGCTATGCCTTTCATTTAATTTGAAGAACCTCATGAGATAAAAGTGTCCCTCAGAAGGCAGATTTGAAGCTTACAAGCGTGTTGGTATCAAAACTATTGACAACTTGTAAAATGATAACTGGTTTGGGGATTAAACTTTTCATCAGCTCATTTCCTGGTTCTACCAAGGCTTTCTTGGAATGGGGCCAGCTTTTATTAATGGGATTCTTGAAAGTTTACCTGCTTGCTAATGTGGTTTATTATGATATCCACTAAATTAACCCCAGCTGTAGTGAATTCGAGTTAATCAAGGCTTAAGTAGTTTGATCTTTAATAATAATAATAATAAAAAACCCTCTAAATGAAGCATTTCCCCCCTCGAATCAGTACTTACAAGAATGTGTAAACGTGTCCTTACTTGGTGTAGTAATGCAGGTTTGTTGGGAAAATGTGACAGTCTTTTGTAAATGGTAGCAGTCATAGTAAATTGTTGTCCTAAACTTGCAATGTTATAACTTATAACGAGCTCATGGTTTGTGATGTATGATACACAATCTGTTAGGCCTCTGCTTAAGATTGGTGCTGGCTGCTGTTACTTTTTGCACTGTCCATAATACTGTGGTTGCCATCTTTTATTGTATCATGTTTGTATGGTTAGTGATCAATTTTAGTTTTGTTTTCCATTCTCTTTTTCATTCATTTGAGCAGTGTGTTTCTGATGTACTGATAATTTAAAATTCCTTTCAAGCTAATATCCGTTTCCTTCTTTTTCCCAATTTCACTCAGGTGGTATTAAGCGTCACAATTTCAAAAGGGGTCCGATGTCCCATGGTTCCAAGAGTCATAGAGCTTTGGGATCCATTGGTGCCGGAACAACACCAGGTCGTGTATACAAGGGGAAGAAGATGCCTGGCAGGATGGGTGGGACCAAGACAAAGATCAGAAAGCTCAAGATTGTAAAGATTGATAATGATCTTCGTGTTGTGATGATCAAAGGTGCCCTCCCTGGTAAGCCAGGGAACCTTCTACGAATTGCACCAGCTAAGATTGTTGGTAAAAACATACCAAAGAGTTAGCTCTCCCTGTAATTTTTCGTTAATGCATTGCCAAAGACAGAAGCCAATGCAGCTTTCTTTTGCCTGTTAACATCATTCGGTGCTTCCTTGGGTATGTGCTTTGAATTCACAATTTTGAAACGCCTCAGGGAAGGATGTTTCCTGACTATCAACGCTATTTTGAGATGATAACCCCTTGTTTCTACTATCATGTGAAGGTAATCAAGTTACCTAAATTCAAAACTATAGTCTTGCCAACATTTTTTTTATAACTGCACATGGAGGATTGGAATGACAAAAATGTTTACATTTAGGAAGAAAGGCCACTCTTCATTCCTACTGATCATCAACAATTTAGAGACAGGTAGTTTACAGGAAAGCCTGGTCTCAACTGTGATGTCGCGCCAGCCGAAGGGGAATCTTTAAGATCAACGGGGTGCGGTAGGTTTATTATTTTCTGCCCCTCTTGTGTAGGAGGGAAATGAAGAATTCTGTCCCTACCCTCCAGGTAATACTAGGTTTTTTTAACACTTTTTAACCCGCGTTACGCCGGCAGGCAGGAACCTTAAAAAAAAAAACCATAGAGATGTTAGAACGTTAAGAATTTGATATATAATAGAAAAAATCTTTCTAAAATATTAGAGGAGATGATTTATTTTAAAAAAAATATTAAAAAGTTGATAGACTAGATTGACTCGGGTCAGTCATATATTAATTCGTGATTTGATATATGAGCTCATGATAATTCTATATAATCCAAATGAAACAAATTAAAAAGTCTAATTCTAATTAATTAAATATTCAAAGTCTTTTAAAAAAAAACTCATTTAAAGAAAATATCCTAAAAAAATACTCAAACAAACCTAGATTGGTGGCTTGTGCTATACTGCAACTCGGACCGAATTGGTTCTAACATATCAAGTGATGATAACATAAATTTACATATTTTTTTAACCAACCTAGATTGGTGGCTTGTGCTATACTGCAACTCGGACCGAATTGGTTCTAACATTAAAAAAAAAGAATGATCAAGTGATGATAACATAAATTTACATATTTTTTTAACCAAATATATTTATGTTTCTTTTGGATATATATATTTGTTTTAAGAAAATAACCAAACATAAGATAAAGGAATATAAAGAGTATGTGAAATTATGATCAAAATATAATGGCTAACCTTATTTATTTCTCTTTTTTTAATTCTAGTTATTGAGATATTTCAAAAAAATATTATTTGTTACATGTTTTTTAAGGGTTAATGAATCTGGATGTTCTTTAAAATTGTCTTCACAATGTCCCTCGTCATTAAAAAAATTTAATCAAAATCTTGTACGGTTGATCCATCCATATCATTTGTTTCTTGTCGCTAATGAAGTTGTTTGAATAATAGCAATATCTTATTTCAAATCTGAATAAATAGTGATGTGATTGTAATTTTTGAGATTAAAGAATCAAAGATTACTTATTACTAGTTTTTTACACTTGCTATGTTATAGGTGAACTTTTTTTTTTCAATTTTAAAAAAAAATTAAAGACGTTAGAAAGTAAAAAATTCTACATTGATCGAAACACTTTTAAAATATTTAAATAGTAACATGTTAGATAATATATATTAAAAAAAAAATTGAGACGATAATATATTAAATCTAGCTAGATAAATTATGATTAACTTGTGAAACTTGTGATTTGATATATGAGATCATGATAAAACTATCAAATCCATATCAAAACAAATTAAAAAACTCAATAACCAAATATCAAAGGTTGTAAGCAAAGAAAAAAATAAATTTTTTTTTTAAAACAAGATGATGCAACGCTGTAGATCAGACAAGATTTTCCTAAATGTCAGAAGAAAATAGTTCAGGTGATGCTAGGATTTTCTAAGAAGTAAAAAACATTTGAGACTTGTATCATTGAATCGACTAGATTTAATAAGTTCGGTTAATATATATATATATATAATAACTCTAATTTAATAACATGGAAAACCAAGTAATCCTGAACAAATATTCTAAACTTGAGTTAATCTTTTAAATTTGCAATCCATGAAATCATGGATCTGAATTCAATTAAGAAGTGTAATTATAAACTAATTTAATATCGAAAGATGAAATAAATAAATAAAACTCTTGATCTAAAATATTTAGTATCAAATCAGAAAGAAAAAAAATGGAGGGTGAAATTAAAAAAATTAAATAAAAAAACTATCTTAAATAAAAAAATAGCAATCAAAATAATGATGATCAAATCTGAGAGACTAAAAAAATTAAATAATGATGAAATTGAGAAAAAAAATCAATTTTTAAAATTAATCACAATAAAAAAAATAGGAATAAGAAAAGAAGACATCAAATCAAAAGAAAAAAAACTTTAAGAGCTAATTTGCATATTTAGAGGGCTAAATACAGATTTATAAGAGGAGGGGGGGGGGGGAAAAAAAGATAATGTTGTTGGTATCAAATCATAGATTTATTAACCACATACGCTACTTAGTAAGGAAGAGGATGTTGAAACAAAATGAATGATATGGTGGAACAACAGTTTTGATCACTAGAGATAGTTGTATGTGTCACTCAAAGACATCAAAGTAACTAATGAGTGTGTACATACACATTAACAACATTTATGATTTTATTTATTTATTTATTAAAATACCACATTTCATGTAGGATCAAATAATTATTACAAAAAAAACTATTGTAAAATAACAAATAAGCAATTTTAAAGGAAATGAAGTCACTAGAACGTGCTTCAAAAAATAAAATATCAAAAAACTTCTAGATTATAGTTAAGCATTTTTTTAAAGGCAATTAAATAATTTAATTGTGAAAAAAATTATGGAATAACGGAGATGCCTAAATAATTATAAAATGACAATTGTATCTTGTGAAAATATTATTGTACTCTAAAAAGATAATTATTTGTGATTTTTTTAATGGTAAAAACATAAATTCATTGTTTCAATGAGCCTATTGTACAATAAATTTTCTCTATTAATTCAAGTATTCCTTTGAAACTTACAGGGAAAAAAAATAAAAAAGTAAAATTTGTTGTCTAATACGAAATTAGTAAAATCTTTGGATTAAAATGTACTAATAAGTTTGTGTGTGATAAATGTATGTGATCGTATGAGTACATTACTCTTATTAAAATTATGAACACATCAAAACTCAACTAGATTCATTTGCAACTTTTTATTTTTTATTTTTGATTAATTAGATCAACTTGTGTGTACCTTAATTAATTCTATTGGCCCTGAAGTTAACGACTATGTAAATTTTTAATGACCCTAAGATTTGTAGGACTCAAACTAATGATCTTTATAAAACAAATTTATGATCTGACCAATGATTTATTTGACCGATAATTCATTTGCAATCTTAGTTGCAAGGGAAAAAACATAAGATAGTAAAATTTAATGTTTATTTAAAGATTTGTTTGCATAATTAGAAAATATAATAGCCAAAATGTACTTGCAAGTTTTTGTAATCTAAAATTGAATTTTAGAGTAAAGAATATGTAACATAAATATTTAGGCTATAGAGAATTATTTTGCATTATTATTAAATATGATATATCGGATCAATCTTAAAATCTCTTGATCTGACTCTTTGTCTAACTCGGATTTAATATCAGACTATGTAAAAGTTATCCCGACATGACTCAGTCGATTTGGGTAGTTCAAAAACAACTTGACTAACCTGAAAAAAAATTCAAGTATGAAATTGAGAAAAAATAATAATAAAATCGACAAAAACAATTCTTGACCCGACTTTTTGTGTAGTTTGCTTTTAAAATTAAATCATGTGAAAGTTATCTCGACATGATCTAGTCAATTTGATTAGTTCATAGATAACCCGAATAACTGTTAAAAAAAATTTGAGGAAGAATTTTTTTTTAAATGAAATAAAAAGAAAAATAAAAGGAGAGTTGAATTGAAAATTAAAGCTTCATAACAAATAAAAATTTATTAAAAAATAATAAAATTAAAAAAAATAGAGTTAACTGTTGAAAGAAATTCACAAATTATCCTAGTTTATTTAGGGTATGTTTAGAAGTATCTAAGATGTTATTTATTAAAGTATTTTTTATTTAAAAATATATTAAAATAATATTTTTTTAAAATTAAATTTTGATATTAATACATTAAAATATTAAAAAACTCTGAAAAAAAACTAAATTTAAAAATAAAATATTTATGGTGATATCGCAATAACAAAGCGTTTTTGACATATGAGTTGAAAAGTTTTAAAAAATAGCCCAGGTCAAACTCGTCCATCTACCATTAGGCTCTCCACTTTTTTTTTTTTTTTTAAATACAGAAGCCGCCGCCTGGCTCCATCACACACAGACACAGTTAACTCACTGTTTTCGCGGATTCGCTGAGCAACTGAAAGAACACACACACAGTGTAGGCGTGCACTCACCTCGCCGCCGCACTACTGATTTATTCGAAAATTGTAATGCACTGAAGAATGGGAATACCAGCATTCTATAGATGGTTAACGGAGAAGTATCCGCTTATAACTGCCGACGTCATGGAAGAAACGCCGCTTTTAATCAACGGCGTTTCTGTCCCACTCGACACTTCCTGCCCTAACCCTAACGGTATCGAGTTCGACAATCTCTATCTTGACATGAATGGAATCATTCACCCTTGTTTCCATCCCGAAGGACTGGTATTTTTCTTTTTTTCTTCATTCCTTTTTTCATCAATTACATGCTCTTTTATTTTAATTAATTATTTATTTTTTGTGTGTAATTAACAACAGCCGCCTCCGACTACATACGAGGAGGTTTTCGCTGCGGTTTTCAAGTACATTGATAGGATCTTCTCCATTGTCAGGCCTCGAAAACTCCTTTTCATGGCTATTGGTAATTCTTTGGAATCGGATACATACAGATTGTTGTTGTTGTCGTCATGATGTTCTTAAATTTATTTGTTGTAATAATATTGAATACTTTAAACACAGATGGTGTTGCTCCACGAGCTAAGATGAATCAGCAGCGGTCGAGGCGTTTTAGGGCTGCTAGAGATGCTGCTGATCAAGTGAGAGAGTCTTTGTAAATTAGTTGTTCAGCATTTTAAGATACTTAGGGTTTTGTCCTTTTCTTTTGGAGAAAAATGAAAATTGAGGTTTTGTTTGCGCTCAGGCCTTATCTATAGAGACGGATGGTGGGATTGTCCCTGAATCAGAAGAAGGGAACTTGGAGCAGGTGAAGAAACTTGACTCGAATGTAATTACACCTGGAACTGAGTTTATGGATTTGTTGTCGTCAGCTCTTCATTATTACATACGCTTGAGGATGAAAGAGGATTTGGGATGGCGAGGAATAAAGGTAAATGAAAATTTATGAGCATGGGTCCCCTCCCTATCTCCCTTTCTCTCACTTACCTTACAAGTGAGAGCATGTGATTCTTGTTAGGTCATTCTTTCTGATGCTAATGTGGCCGGTGAAGGAGAGCATAAGATAATGTCATACATCCGCTTGCAAAGGAATCTACCGGGTTTTGATCCAAATACACGGCATTGTTTATATGGATTGGTAAATTCCTTTGTTTGTCTATGTTTAAAATGAGTTTGACTTGATTCCTGGCTGGTCCTATAATTCCTTCATATCATATGTGTTATTTTAGGATGCGGATTTGATTATGCTCGCGTTGGCTTCTCATGAAATTCATTTCTCGATTCTAAGAGAGGTTTTGAACTGAACTTCTTGATTAAATTGTATTATACATGCTATTAGATGTTCTCACAATGATGTGGAAGAACACATTCTGGCTGTATCTTACCTCTTTTCTGGACAGGATCTTGGAAATGCAAGCACAGGCGGTAAATCTTCGAAAGAAAAACATAGACTAATGAAGCGCCGAAAATTAAATGGGGATTCAGATCAAGTAGGAAAGTTTGCTGAGAATATAGAAAACCATATTTCGGGGATGAAGTTTCAGGTCATTATTTCTCTACTGTTGTTTGACTTTCTTCATGACCTAATGTCTCGAGTTTAACCCTTAGAATTGCTCTTGCCTCAAGGTTTAGCAAAATGAACTGCAAAAATGAGGCTACTTTTTTCATTTATTTTCTTTCCCTAGTGAATGAGAAACACACCAAGGGGTTTATAGAAATGAAAAGCCTATGTAGTTGGTCACATATTACCTGTGCAGGTTAGATAAGCAACTGGTGGTTTTAGAGCATGGAATCATTAACCAGATGTCACGAAAACAGTCATTATGCAAGTACCTAACAATAGGTAAATTAGAGCATGAGTTAGGTTTACCTAGAACAGAAACTGTTGATTTAGAAACATAATGTTTGAAGGAGAACTAATTTGAGCTAACTCTTTTATTTCAGTTTTGCTTTATATGAATGGTGTATTGTGATATTGTTGTAATCAGTATTCTAATTTTTATTTCTTTAAAGTTTCTCACCAAATTCTTGACTTCATTCTATTACAGTTTCTCAATGTTTGGATCTTGAGGGAGTATTTAGCATATGATTTGAGAATACCAGACACAACATTGAAAGTAGACCTGGAGCGTGTGATTGATGATTTTGTCTTCATGTGTTTGTTTGTTGGAAATGATTTTCTGCCACACATACCATCACTGGAGATATCCGAGGTTGAGGAATTTAACAACCCTTTTGTTCTTTTAGAAAACAAGATTTTTGCTTTGGAGTTGTTACTTTTATTCCTTTATTGGTACCCTTGATCATGTATCTGCGTCTCACTGATACGTAAGTAGTGCATTGAACCTTTTTGATTTCTTTATATATGCCAAAAAGACAGGCAATGGTGTTGCTATTGAATCTATCTTTAATGATGCAGACCAAAAAAAAAGCAGAAGGTTCATTGTTTTTTTAATGTGATTTTGTAGACAAGGTTATTTTTGTAATTTCCATATTCTGTAAATTATCTAGGTCTAGGCTCTTATTTTACATTTTAGTGAGGTATTGGTCTCATATTTTTTTTTATGAATATTCTTTAATTAATTGAGTTTAATATAGGAATTTATCTTTTCTTATTTTAGAGTCTAAGCCCTTGTTGGATTATGAATCCATTCAAGTAAAGCTTTAGGAGTGTGTTAAGTGTAAAATTAAGTGGGCTTCTAATGCTTTATTTTGATAATGCAATATTGTTGAAGAATTTCTAGCAATTGTGCTTTGTGATTGTGTGATACAATCTCCACTAAGTGTGACTACTAGGTGTTTGATGTAGAGAAAGTCCTATAAGGTTTATTTTTTTACTGAAAAATATATTTTTTACTAGAGAATATCGATCATTGAAATTGTTATGGATAATATTTATTATAATTACTATATTATTATAATTACTATAAAATCAAAATATTAGTTAGATCCATAATGTCTCAATGGATTTTCAATCAGATTCGTCCCTTTAGTTTTAGCTAATAAAATTAATAAGTAGTCACATGAAACTCAATAGATTTCTATTTTCCTAGAAAGAAACATTAGATTCCTTCATTGACTTCCTAAACATCCACACATTCACAAGTCAATCCTACAACTATTAGCCACTAAAATACCAACCATTTCCCCAAAATCCCTATTCATGTAACTGTAAACAGCCCTTCAGAACAGCCATAAGCTATCCTGCAACACTTAAGATTAGAATCATTCTTGTCCGATGGTTCTCTTTCAAATATTGCAAAGTTAAGTAGTGGTTAATGGCATCAATTATTGACACTGGAGAATCATGCGTTTGACATATTACCATGTTGGAGAGCTAACACTTTCATTTTTATAGAGCTTTTAGCTAATCTGTATAATATCATTGAATATGACTTGTGAACTTAATCCTTGTTTAATGCAGTTAATTAAAAGAGATTAGGTGCTAGAAGATAGTATGGGAAAGTTTTGAAATGATTTTATTGAGTGTTAGGCTTGTAGGATCTTTGGTGATTTCAGGAGCTAGAGCTAACTGTAGATTTGATTTGTGGTTGAAATTAAAGGGAAAAGGTGTAGGAAACTACTAGCCTTGCACTGGTATTGATGAAAAATAACTCTTTATGGAAGCCTCATGCTATAAGGGTGGCGTGTAAATAAAGACCCCCCCCCCCCCCCAATTTTACCCATTTCACAGCATAGAACTTAAACTTTAGTATATTTTTAATCAAATCTTATATTGGCCACTCAAAATCATGCGTATTCTATTTAAGTCCTCGCTCATTCTATAACTTGCAACCCCCCTATATATATAAGAAAATTTGTCCACCCCTCTGACATTGCTTTCAATTCAAGCAAATGGCTCCAACATCATTCATAAAATTTGCTTTGGAATTTGGAGACTAGAAGCCTATTTATAGACTTGAAAATAGTTCTATGCTTATGAGACTTGGTTTCGTAATAATAAAACGTAATTATTCCTGTGTATTCATAAATCTAAGGAAAGAAAAATAATTCACCTATTACAAAATCAACTTTACTAACAATATGTAGCCCAAATCAACATTGAAAGTAGCTTAATGGAACTAGTTTCACCCTCCCATCAAACAGAAGCCTGAAGTTTATGAATTTGCTTCACATGCTCTGCCCATTTTGAGTTGATGCCAATCATTAAATTTCTATTCTCATGCTGAATCCCATATTTGTATTTTTGTGGCTTTATTCATTGTTTAACTAATGTTTTCCAACTTTGATAGGGGGCTATCGATTTGCTCATGACAGTTTACAAAAAGGAATTTGCTCAGATGGGTGGTTACCTAACAAATTCTTTTGAGGTGAAGAACTAGACACTTCTGTGTTTTTCAATTTGTGGTAACATGTTGTCACAGAGAATGGATGATTTGTTGTTTACTTTATTTTTGAATCTAAGCTACAACAAAAGTTCAGTTTTTATGGGATATTAGTTTCCAGCTTGCGGCATTGCAAATTAAAATTTCAAAACTTTTAAAATTATCAGTTCAATTTAAATAATTAATAATAATTGTCACCAATTTCAATTTTCATTCGCCACAAAAATTTCACTTTCACTTACATTCATGTGTAGTATAAATCTTTTTGTTGTCAGTGTAATATAATGAGCTAGATGTTGCTTACATGATTACATTTAAATGAGAAAATAGAAGACATTGTTAAAGTTGATAAATTTAATGAACTAATGAATGGAGCCCATACAATGGATGCAATTAAAGAAGTTATTAAATGTTATATAAAATTTTATGATCTAATTGAAATTTGTCTTTAAAAGCTCAATTATGTTGAAGGCTAAAGTCGAAGGGCTAACTAACCAAACCTAAATTGAAGAACTGACTTCTTCTTCTTCTTGCACACCTAAAATATAACTCTCCTTGATGTGTCAAGTGACAGTCATCCAGCCTCATTCTGCAGACCAATTCCAAATAACAGTGATTAAGGTGTAATTTTTTCTATATACTGTCCCAACCAAACAAGAAAAGAAAAGGAGAAGGCATCATTAGCTGATGCGTGGAGAGAGAAGAGGCAACATAAACCTCCTCTATCCAACTTTAATGCTTGTATAGATCATATTTGCTGATGCAGATGCTTAGTCTTTCTATGATGTGGCTTCTTAACCCATACTTGAGATATTGAGCACATAAATATATTTCTTCCTCCGCTATTTCTTGCTAACTTATTACAATTATCTTTTACTACCTTTCAGATCTTTTCTTTTATTTCTAACTTTAATTGGTCTGGAAGCCTCAAATATTGAGATAGTAATGCAAAGTATAAGACACCTTTTGTACTAGCTGATTCACTAACAAATTTGGCATATATAATACAAGAAAGTTTTTAGGTCAAGGTGATGTGGCTCTTAGCACTCATGTGACTTACCCTTAATGAAATAAACAAGTTAGTAGAGCACTTATCATAAATATATCAAATCAGTTAAAAAGGTAGCTAGCATCTCAAGCATTATTCTTGGATTATTTCTTAATAGAATGATATGGAGCAAGAGCAATGTGATTTTTGTACAGGACACCCATTATTCAGTCAGTTTTCTTTAAGAAACTTGAAGTTAGGATGAGAGACCATTGGAAAGAAGCTTCCAATTTTTCTTAGAGGGCTTGGTAATTTTTAATGGAAGTAAAGCTCAGTACAGAAGACACTGTTATTTAGGGTTTCTTGCTCTAATTTCTTCAGTACTATTTAACAATATACAATTTTTTTTTATATTCTTTGCTGTTTATATTGTTTTAGGCTGTTGAAGAACTGTTATGAAAATTGTGGTCTTTCAATTCACTTGACCTTTTTAATTGTCATTGTTTTCTTATTTAATTAGTAGATTCATCTTAATCGAAGTGAAGATGAATGAAACTGCTGAAGGCACTCTGCTATTTATGGTCTATCACTGCAATTGCTTTAAAAATGTCAACTGCCATTAAAATAATTGATATAGTTTGTTTATTAATTAATTGTTGTAGATTGTTGAAGATCTAATCTGAAAATTGTAGCCTTCAAATTCACTTGACATCTTTGTTTTCTTGTCTCAATTTGTTCTCTTATTTATTTGGTAGATAAACCTGATTCGTGTGGAGCACTTTGTACAAGCTCTAGGTTCTCATGAAAGCGCAATCTTCAGAAGACGCAACCAGGTATCATTAAATGACTTGTTTCTTTTCCTTTTTTTGTGGCATACTTTTTCTAAAGTTTCTCATATGCAAAATAGAAGCAATGGGTTCAAACTACAAGATTGCAATTCTAATTTGTTTGTGAAAAAAATCAAGGGATTGGGAGGGCTGCCATTCCTAGTTCTTGCTTTTTTTTGTCTCCATTTCGACATTTTTCTTCATGCAAGTAGTCGTCTATTGTTTGCTAATTTACTAGTATATTAGTGATTTGTTCATAGTGTTCTTGCATTCAAATCACAACAAAAGCCCATAGAGATACAAATCACAGATATTTTTAAATATCCTCCATATCAGTATTAAGCTTATATCTAATATAGTTACTGTTCAATATTGTATTAAACATGCCATAAAAAATAGGCTTAGCTTTCTACACATTCTTGATGTGGGGGGATAATGACATAAACACAAAAGGATGTGTTCAGGCTAAATGAGGGTACACTTGGCAACACTATCAGAGTCAGATTTACATTTTTACAATGACATATATGCAATTATATAATTTTTTGGGTTAAAATCTTAAGAACCTGAATTTTTATTGAAAATATTCCCTTTGTTGATTGATTTTTGTGGATGACTATTTTATTGGTACAATTGACATACATGTCCTGTACATTCCTAATGACTAATCAGTGGAGGATTTAGAACGAATTCTAGGATTAAAATTTGAGTGTTCAATATTTTTGTTACTTTTTAAGGTTTTTATATTTTTTAGTTAAGTAGTCAAAGTTGCTTTTATTGGGAATTTGGTTCAATTTCCTTTTTGCATGGTTCTTCTAAGTTTTATTTTTCCCATTCCTATTGGGTTTGAGTTTGCTACTTTCTATTTGCTTTGGAGCCTTTGTATAGTACCCTAGTTAGAGATTCAAGTTGAGTTATGACTATTTAATTGATCAAATAAATTAAATCTGGTGATTAGTTCTTCCTTGGTTCTTTGTGTTGCTTCCTTTATCACTAGGTTTTGTGTTGAATAGCCACTAAAATTTATTTGATTGTCCTTTAGAGGACAACAGCATTGACATTTTGGTAATCATACTACCCAGCAACTTGATGATATAGTTTTTAGACTTTAAAACCAAATTGTATTTTGTGTGATAAAATTGCATGGTCAATAAAAAGAATTTGATGTTCTGAATGTACTCTTACAATATAATGGATCCGTTCATATCATTTTTGTTTCCTTACTGATTTGCCTATTGCAATTATATATGCATTATTCATCATAAATGTGTTGCTTTTTAATGTCTACTGTACCTTTTCCTACTTCTTAACTATGCTTCTTTCTGGTATTCAGTCATAGTGTTTTAGGAACTGCATACAGAATCAATATCCCTATTATGTTGGTATCCTGGATTAATAAATCCTACCGTGTCTGTATTGCACATGATATGTGTTTTGCCCAATAGCTAGGATCTTGAGATAGTAATTCTAAGCAACATCCATTGTCAGATGCAAAAAGAGAGAGAGATACGTTTCCAACGCATATCAAAACGTCAGCAAGCATTTCATTCATCAAAATCATTGTTTGATGATGGTGTATCTGAAAGTTCCAAATCTTCTGTGAAGCTGGAAACGGCCCCTCTTGGTCAAAATCGACAAAATGTGAGTACTTTGTTTACATAATTTAATTATTGTTGCAGTTTCATTTCACGTCTCATGGGATATTTTTTTCTTGATAAGCAACTGGGAGTTTAATGTATTTTTATTATCATTATTGCAGCCCCGAAGCGTGGCCATTAAGGAATCAAATCACTTCTCCTCCAATGGCACAAGTGCTGTAGTTGACAAGGTCTGTGGTTAAGTTTGTATATCTTGCCTTGAGCTATGCGAAGTAATTTAGGTTTCCTGGTTTTTCTGATTTATTCGTGGTTCTTACAGATTAAATTGGGAGATGAGGGTTGGAAGGAAAGATACTATGCAGAAAAGTTTGAGGCAAAGAGTGAAGATGAGCGTGATACCATTAGGAGACATGCGGTACATGGTTTAATGTTACTGTTTTCTATTGTAGGAGTGGTATGTGCAGTACTTCACATGTAAAAACTTGTCTCCGTTGTGACTACCCTTTGAAAGATGCAATGTTTTGGGTTCGACAAGACGATGCCAACCCAGAACCATGAGGCCCCAAAATACATGGTCACCAATTTGATGCCATAGACAGATTTGGAAACCAAACACACCCAATGCCAGAGTTTTGGAGAAACAACTACGGGCTTTTTCCAAACCATGGTTTTGGAAAGAAATGCAAACAAGACTCGATATCACATAAATGCCTTTAGGTTTCATTCTTGTTTTGACTACAAGGAAATGATTCTTCTATCATTATTGCCAACTTACTGGCTTCTTCTCACTCCCTTTTCCCTCCACTTGTACCTTGTGTTTCTATCCTGCATAACTTTTAAATTTGTTCTAATTAGGCTGGGTTTAATTATACAGTGTTGCAATTCCTGCAGGTTTTCAAATATGTAGAAGGGATTTGTTGGGTCATGCGTTACTACTATGAAGGAGTCTGCTCCTGGCAATGGTATGTGGTGCATTCTCTTATGCTATTGTAAATTTAAGTGATAATTACCTCTCTTTTTATTGACTTGTTGTCTTCAAAGAGTTCAAATGTTGAAAGCTGGATCAGTCAAGGGGCCCTAGCTTAGGGTTGATGTTTTACTTGCCAAGTCAGTCATCAAAGAACTATGACATCATGAAGTCATACCTCCCTTTTTTCCTGAGTTACAAAAAACCAGAAATAGCCTAATCCTTGTAATATCTAAGTAAGCACATTAGAAGTAGGGACTGAGAGACATCAGCCGAAAGTAGTTTCAGTTATATGGATTCATATCTAAAATGTTTTGTGTCTCCAGGTAAATGTGCATTCATTTAGCTTCAGAAGATTTCACTACCACTTACTGATTTTTTTTATTTTATTTTACAAGATGACAGTCAAAATGGTCCTTTTAAAAATAAAATGCCCATGGTTCTTGAACTTGGAACCTCATCTAGGTATTGATAGAGTGGATTGCAACTATCATGACACTAACTGGTGCTAACTTTTTTGCTCCCTGCCTCCATAACTAACATGGATCTTTTGGGCTCAAGTAGCTTGGCTCTGGATAGTTGTAGGATACGAATGCTTTATCTTTGACCAATACCTAAATTCACTGTTTATAGGATCTCTGTCTTAATTTCTTATGACACAGCATTGTATTCCTTTTCCAAGAACACTCAAAGTTGAATTTTGATCGCCTCAACATTTTTATGTGAAGGTTCTACCCTTATCATTATGCACCATTTGCCTCGGATTTCTATGGCTGTGATCAGTTAGAAATTCACTTCACACTTGGGGAACCTTTCAAGCCATTTGATCAATTAATGGCAGTGTTGCCTGCTGCGAGGTTTTCAATCTTAACCATTTTCGTTTCTCTTGTGCATTTGGTTTACATAGTCAGTATTTGACACAATTGCTGTGCTCGAAGTGCACATGCTCTTCCTTTGTTTTACAGGAAATTGATGATAGATGCATCATCACCAATATTGGATTTTTACCCTACTGGTATAACCATTGCTCAAGACTTCTCTTTCTTACATCAACATCATCAGTCAATCCCAAAATTATTACAGGTTATTAATCTTAAAATTTCTTTGCAGATTTTGAGCTTGATAATAATGGGAAACGTTTTTCCTGGCAGGTATTTGTTATTTCTGGATTCTTCTTTGAACTTTGAGTTGATATAGATTTTGTTCTCTGATGATCAAAGTGCATATGTTGATGCAGAACTTTTGCATGCTTATGTTATATCTTTTTCTTTGAAATTTCCAGGCTATTTGCAAATTACCATTCATCGAAGAGTCCCGCCTTGTTTCAGAGATCACAAAAGTGGAGCACACATTGACAGTAATTCCTTTTTCTATAAGTTAGCACTAGTCACAGGTGCTAGATGTATCAGTGTGTTGGTTGGTGTCATATATTTCTGATTTTTATGACTCATGGGTATCATTTGATAATTCAATTTGCCATGTTACTTTAGATGTACCTTTGTTGCCCCTGACAGAAGCCTGTATTGCCTATTTTGCTCTCGTATACCAGTAATAAGTTTGTACACCTACTAGAATCAGAAATTTTAGAAATGAGGGTTGCAAGACTGATATATTGAGTGTTCAATGTGGCTAGTCCGACTTCCTTCTGATGTCAATGCAGCAAAAGAAAAAAGATAGCCTGAAGATGTGTCGTATGTGGTAAAATAACAATATAAATTTCCACTCATTCAGTGGCAATTTGATGGATAGGCATGTCAGATTTTCATTGTCCTTTCTGTTGTCAATTTATCTCCAGCAATGATGTTGCAAATTCATTGCTCTTCTAACATTGCTTTTATTAGAGAAAATATGATTTTTGGTTGCTAAATTCCAATTTTCCACATTTCTGAAAAGTTCTTACTGATGATATTTATATTCAGGATGAGGAGAGACGGAGAAACCGTTTGGGTTATGATGTCCTGTGTGTTCATGTTTCACATCCTTTGGCAGTTAAGGTAATTTCTCTGTTCGAGTGCAAAGATCAGTCAGCTCTGCCAACAGCTAATGGCAAATTGAAAATTGACCCAAAAATCAGGTGTGTAAATGAGGCCTCCCTGAAATCTGATTGAAAAATTAGAGGCGGCCTTTTTTTTTTAATTATCAAGTCTCTGCTATTTTGAACTATTAAATTTTGTTGTTGCTTGGGCATTGTCTTCTCAATTAGTTTTATGTCATCATCAATTTCTATTTCATTTCCTCCCATAGAAGTCCATGCTTATGTGGAATAGAAATATTCGGCGAATAATATAAAAATGAACTTACGAACTCAGTATCTTTGAGATTTTCCATGAAGTAATAACAGCTGATAGTTAAAATAGATGTATAAAATTTTATTATCTTCAAGCTCAGTTTTTTGGTTCTATATGTTTCCAGCCTTTTCAGTATGGGAGTATGGGAGCTGTGCAATCGGATCCATAGGAACATTGAAAAAACATGCGAGAAGTTGGTTTCATGAAATGTATTGAATAGATAGAAGAGATAACATTACTAAATTGCTGGCAAGGAACCTTGGTTTTTTTATTCCTAACTTTTCATCTCCTCGCCAACAGCTCCCGTACTAATTAAACGAGAGATAAATTAATTGTCTCAAGTACTTCAGACTGTTTGATATACACAGTAAGTGCATTGAAATTTTCTTGTTGAACCAAATAACTCCCCATATCCAGCTCACTTGTTTTCTATCCATTGCTGGAATTTATTGATCCTGTCAGTTTGGTTCTGATTTTTGTGATTATTTTTTCTGCAGTATGTATTTCTTTTGCTGTACTTTGTTTCATATCACTGGAGCATGTAGCTAGTGATTATTTGCTTGTTTTTGAGGTCCTTATAGAGAAGTGATTATTTACTCTTTCCAAGGTCCCTTATGAAATTGTTTTGCTTACGGCAAGGTATTTTCTCATTAATTATGTAGTGGTGGAATGAATGGATACATTTACATTTCTGAGAAACCTGAATGGCCTCTCGGGATATTTTCACCAATTGATGGCATGCTGATGATAGCGAGTGAACAAGTGATGTAAGTTTCTGAACAACATGATGTTTGCTTTGCTCACTAACTGTTTGTCATCTCTTGCAAAAGTTATTTCTTTTCTTTATTGCAGATCAGTGTTCTATGAATACCCTCCATTTCATTCTCATATTCCAAGGCTACCAGAAGGAGTTATCTTGCCTAACAAGGTAACAGTTTTTCTTTTTGATATTTTCTGTTATGAAAAATTGAAATAAGGTGGTCTGCCCTAATTTCTTTACCCGGGTGATTGTTACTACACTGTGGATGCTTAATTTTTTTTTTTCCTGTTCTCAGTCTGTGACCAAGTGCAATATTTTGCATGCACATCATTTATGGCATGAGCCAGCTATTCCTTCTATATCTTCTAAAAGGTAAACTTTCCTTCCATGCCATAAACATCAGTGCCAACTCTAGTTCTCAAGTGTTTCACGAAATGATCAATTATGATCTTAGTGTAGTCCAAATTGAAAATTTTGTATCCGGATAAAAGTTTAGAGGCCTCCTTAATGATGCTAATTGGTTTGCTAAATATTGTAAAATTGTTTGTAGACAAATCCCCAAGTCTATCTCAGGCCCTCAACTGGCAGAATTGGCTCATCGACTTGTGTCAGAATATAGTTCTTCAAAGCACCTGGACTTCAACAGATGTGCTGAACGTGGGTTACCTCTGGATGCTGCTAGAATGGGAGAAATGAGAACACAAGTCCAGCCCAAGAAAAGGAAACGAGGTAAACGCAATAAAAACTGCCTTGATGGAAGATCTAAAGAAAGTCAAGTGGGTAAAGGTGATTTTGTCCCTATCAACAATGTCAAGAATATGGAGAGTTCTACTCCCAGGCAACAGGGGGAAAGCTGTGGTGGTTATGGCAGTGCTGGAGTGGATGAAATTAAAATAGAAAAATCTAAAAAGAGGAAAAGGAGTTCTAAGAACAGAAAACGTAAGGAAGGTGCGGAAGGTGCTGGTATACCCGATGGTGTTCAGAAGCTGGAAATAAGCATTCAAGAGCAGAGAAACAGTGATCATACTTCTGGAGGTGCAGATGGAGAAAATGATTACAAAGAAGAAAAATCTAGGAAAAGAAAATCCAGAAAAAGAAATAAGAAAGGGAATCAGAATGATGATGATGCTGTCCAAAACAAAAATGCTGAGAAATTGGGGTGCTGTAACCACCACATCAGCGAACTACAAAGTTGCATTCTTCAGGAGCAGAGCGGAGGGGATGTTCATGCAGGTGGAGATGTGGCATTGGAGTTGAAAACAGAGGTGGAATCCAAGAAAAGGAGAAAGATCGAAGCTGATGGCGTCCTAATTAACAATGTTGAAAAATTGGAGAGTTGTTTTCTCATGGAACAAAGAGGACTTGACAGTAACCACACAAATGCTGATGGATTGGACGCAACTAGTAACCCTGTCCCAAATAACAATCATCAGGAATTGGAGGATGGGGCATTGGAATTGAAAAAGGAGTTGAAATCCAAGAAAAAGAAACGAAGATCTAAGAAAAGGAGAAAGATTGAAGCTGATGGCGTCCTAATTAACAATGTTGAAAAATTGGGGAGTTCTCCCATGGAACAAAGAGGAGGTGACAGTAAACTCACAAATGCTGATGGATTGGACCCAACCAGACGCCCTGTCCCTAACAAAATCAATCAGGAATTGGAGGGTTCTGGTCTTCAGGAACAGATAGAACACTTTGACCATTCAGGTACAAATGAGGTGGAAATAAAACCAGAAGTCAAATCCAAAAGGAAGAAACGGAGGTCTAAGAAAAAGCGGCAGATTGAGCTTATTGTCCCACCTAATGATCCTCCAAACTCGCAGTCTGGTCTTCCTGGAAAACAGGGAACTCTTGACAGCAACCATATAGGTGTGGGTGGGTTGGAAATGAAAACAGAAGTCTAACCCAGGAAGAGGAAATGCAGACCAGAAAATAGGGAGACAGAGCAGGTGATTTTGTCTCAAATTATGGCGTTGAGAACTTGGATCGTCTTTTTCTTGTAAACAAGGAAGAGATGGTGATCATGGAGGTGCAGGTGTGGTGGAGGAAATGAAAACAGGGAACAGGTTCAGAAATATGAAAAGATCAAGATGACATGCATTGAAGCTGATGGTGCCCCAAATATTACTTTCTGTAATTGAACAGTATTGTTCCGAGGAACAGGTCGGAGAAATTGAGATATTTGATTTTGCGTCTTCATGGCAAGGCAAACCTCTGTAGGCTTTGAAGGAAATAAAGAAGAGAAGGGTGGCCTCATTTCAAAATTGCAAAATTAATATCGCGTTCAAATTATAGCTATAACTTTGTTGTTCAAAGTAGCCTTGTAATTCTTCGAGAGAGTCATTGCAACTGTTTTTTAAAATATTTTTTTATTTAAAAATACATTAAAATAGTATATTTTTATTTAATTAGTAACACAGTTTGATAAAATCAAAGGCGTATTGCTGAACAGAATTACATAGGCAGAAGACGTGGTGGTGAAACAACATTTGCTGCGTGGTATAAACAAGTAAGCTCTCTAGTGATTTTCCTGCGTGCTTCCAAGACCTCAAGAGTCTCGAAGCGTGTCATTTGGTAAGTCAAAAGGTTTAGAGAAGAAACCCCTTGTTCTAAAACTAGACTTGAACAACCCGTTAAAAGCAGAGGAGCACCCAACCATTTGTAACTTATCTTCGACATCTCGACAGGACAAGCAAGGCAACAACCATTGAAACAGCAAGTGCAAATACCTACACAAGACTTGGAAAGTTGAAATAGTCTTGAATCTTTTTCTACCATAGCAACAGCAGGGTGGTGATGCTGAAGCAGTGCTGCTAGATTTGATGTTGTGGGAGCAGAGAACTTGGGTGGGCTGTAGGAGTACTTGGATGTGCTAAGGTTGTCCCATCCACATCTCCCTGACATTTGCGTGTTTGGCATTGCGGTTATCTGGTGTCAAAAACTATCAATTGATAAAGAGTTACGCCATGTTAATACCTAGGGACTGGCATGGTGATTAAGAGTGAAGTTATTAAATTGACTCGTACTAAGGGTAGAGATGTAACCTAAGTTAATCTTGGGTTAACTAAAATGATATTATTTTAAATTTTTTTAAAAAAAATTAAGTCAGGTTTTAACTAGATGGACTGGGTTATGAGTTAACCTAAAAAATTTTTTTATTTAAACATTGTAAAATGAAATTTAGTAAAATATCATATTCCAGAAAATATTTAAAAAAATAATATGCTTATACGAATCACAAGTCTTATTTGTTACTTGAGAGTTACGAGTGAGCCTTG
>Ga0307516_10002254_pt1 | contig 26006 bp, 37 predicted proteins | sample 19_EM_MG_FD_203310 | JGI IMG/M metagenome (GOLD analysis project Ga0307516, IMG submission 203310) | Populus trichocarpa ectomycorrhiza microbial communities from riparian zone in the Pacific Northwest, United States - 19_EM | ecosystem: Host-associated > Plants > Roots > Unclassified | place...
CATATTTACTCGCACACGATAGGGGTTTGTGTGACCCAGCGTTACTTACCTTTTACTTGACGGCATGCATCTCCAACGTGTACCATGGCTATGAACAAAAAACCTACTCCAGGCTCTCAGCCTGCCTTTATGACGCGTATTGCGCAATACATCCAAGACCGAAGCAACTTTTTCCGACTACATCTATCTGCCTTCATCTTTATACCACTCATATTCTCCGGCATCTTCTACGCCTCTAATGGACGTTTCCACATCAGATTCATCGACGCTGTATTCCTCTGCTATTCCGCCATGACCGACACAGGCTTGTCGACCGTGAACCTATCGACTCTTACGGCTTGGCAACAAGTCATCCTATACATTCAGATGGCAATCGTGAGTTTTTCTGCTTCGTCTTGAAAACGGCCGCATATATACCTTTCAGGGAAATGCTACTGTCGTTTCTTGGATCATGGTCCTAGTCAGGAAGTGAGTGTTGCTTTACGAGCGCTGCAAATGAAAATGTTGACTTGGGCAGGCATTATTTCCGAAATCAATGCCACTACATTGCGAAGCTTTCAAAGAGGAACCATCCTAGCTTTCCCAAGCATATCTCCTCACCTCTGGACAGGCGCATCAATGGGGATCCTGTACCTCCCCGTCTCGAAGAAGTCGCGACCGAGCCTGGCTTCCTGCCGACTCCCAGTGCACATTTCGACGCAGCTCCTGAACGTCTCCACTTGAATCCTAAATCCGTCTCGCGCCATGAACCTTTCCATGATCCAGAAAAACAATCGTCTTCAAACGGACAAGCCAATATTGCGGATCCCACCCTTTCATCCCCATCGTCTATTTTGAGAAACGAACGTCCTTCTCCAAGTCTTCGTCAGAGACCAATTGTCAGGTACCAGAGTAAGCTCTCATTTCCCTTCCCTCATTGCCATCTTGATTCACTTCTTGTCCCCGCCCTGTAGACTCAACAGACCTGTACCCCCAGCTGACTGCAACCACAATCGATGCTCAGTACCGCAACCTTCCTCCTAATCCTGCAGTTCCAGGTCTCGATACTCGGGACAAAAGGGGCGACTTACCTGGACCGCTTCAGCTCTTCGGTGCCTTGTTCAAACGATTGTCACCTACCACCTACCGCAAGTTCCAGCGATCGATGACCCTACCTACGAAGACGGCGCACGAGAAAGCATCGACCAAATGGTTGAACTTTGATCGCCTCGTTGTCGGGCGGAATTCCTACTTTAGGACGGAGACGTTGTCCGACGATCAGTTGGAGCAGTTGGGCGGGACGGAATACAGGGCGCTTCGGTTGTTGAGCTATCTTGTGCCCGCTGTAAGTGGCTTCTACACTCGCTGGACGATCGCGAAACCTTGTTAAATTTTGGTTTCCATAGTACTTTGTGATCACACAGTTGATTTCGTTCCTCCTCTTTGCGCCCTGGTTGTCAGCGACCAAGAAATACGACAGCGTGTTCGAAAATCAATATCGGCTTGTAACGAAGCCATGGTACGTCCAACGCCAGGATCTTTGGTCCTGCTTTGACCTTTATAGTCAGGTATTCTGTGTTCGTAATCATGTCTGCATACACAGGCACGGGTCTTGATCTGGTGGACCTGTGAGACTCTCCCTTTATCCCTTGTCCAGTTGCTGAATATTGAGTCAGCTCGATGGTTCCATTCCAACAGGCGTATCTCATGATCTGTCCGTCATTATCCAATATCCATGTTTCCCCGAGAATTGAAATTTTCTCGCTAGTCAGCCTTATCTTCATTCTTTTAGCCGGAAACCATGCCTTGGTGAGTTTCTTCGCCTGCTTACGACTCATGGTAGAATATCTTATTCATCTCTCCTTTTTTGTAGCCCATCTTGTACGTCCGCGAAGTTCAATAATCTTGGGATTGTGATATGTTAAACAGATGCATAGCCTGCGCTTTGTGATGTGAGCGATATCTCTTTTATTCCAAACTCATCGGTTCATGTGCGTCTAGATGGGTCTGGTCTAGATTTACAATGGATGGCTCTGATATAGACGAAACTCTTTCATTCCTTCTTCACCATCCCCGACGGTACGCCATTATCCTTGGCTCTCACATCCAGCAACAACTTATAGCAATGTACAAATATCACTACAGCTGTTTTATGTTACTGTATGTTCCGTTTTTATGCTTCTCAAAAGATTTCCACATTTCTTTTTGTACAGATTTCCAAGCCATCAAACTTGGTTTTTGTTAATCGTCCTAGCAGGCCTCAGGCAAGTCGACTCATGCAGAAATTTTACGGAAGCGCTGGACCTTGCTTCTGACTATCCAGCGCACTTGAATGGGCAGCTTTTGGAATCTTAAGTCAGTCGCTTCCTACCCAAAGTATGGGAAACTATCTGATGTGCCTGCTTGAACGTTAGATCTTGGCCTCGATACTTTCGAATCGTTACCCCTCGGCGTTCGGACGATCAGCGGATTATTCCAAGGCATCGCGGTTCGAGCCTCTGGACTAACAATCGCTCCCATTTCCTCTCTAGCTCCGGCATTGCAGTGAGTAAGTTATCCTTCTTAGATGCAACGACGTCTGACCGGGTGTGGTGCTTTTTAGATTTCTATATGTAGTCTTAATGTACATCGCTGTCAGTTTATGCTCTTCTTCCACCTTATGCCCTAACCCACTAGGCATCCCTAGGTCTATCCGGTTTGTGTGGACATGGTTGGTCCGATTGTGGTGCCTGTGCTGAGGATTTCTTCCAGGTCGCAATGTGCATTCGTTCAACGAACGTGTGAGTGGTTCTATCTCGCACAAGTCTGGCCTGCAGTCTGATCTTCCGTGACAAGATATGAAGAACGCTCGCTTGGCATTTTTGAAGCGCCATTAGCAGATATCGCGGAGAATTTGGACGAGCTTGAACCTCGCGAACGCGTAGGGCGGTATCTTGGTTGGCATTTGCGCCGGCAGCTCTCCCTGGGTACGTCGGTTTTCATCGGTTTTCGTCGAACTCTCTTTCCGACATATGTATTATTTTGTTATGAAGATATCTGGTGGCTGGTCTGGGGAATCTTTTTCGTTGCGATCATCGAAAGGAAGAATCTCGTGGACTCGAGCAAACCGTGGTTCAATCTATTCGCGATCATTTTTGAGCTGGTTTCGGCTTTTGGTTCGGTCGGATTGAGTCTCGGGTTTCCAAGTGTAGCTTCCTTTTTACTACGTCCTCCTTGGCTCTGCGCGTTGACGGCTTGCCGATTGTGTATAGGATGACTTCTCACTTTCAGGTGACATGAGGACGCTGTCGAAACTTATTATCACAGTTCTTATGTGGGAGACTCCTCTTGTTCCACCGTTTCTTCCGATGGACTGACTGTATTTGTTATTTGTGATCTGCAGGATAAGGGGTCGACATCGTGGATTACCTGTGGAGGTGGACCGTGCCGTTTTGTTGCCCAGCGAGATGGTGGTGAATAGACAAACAGAGAAAGGCTCAGAGCCTGAGGATGCTGCAGCGGTTGTGCCACCAGATTCTCCTTAGCGACTCTTCTGTCCCCCGTTCCATGCTTTGGTCATTTGTTGGGGACTTGGCGCTGTGATGAACAGTGTTGTTGTCGGGAAAAGGACCTCAAGAAATTAAATTCATTTGATTTGTTCGGGAAAGGGCAAGATAATTATGACGATACATTGAGAAGATATACAGATACGTTGGCGACGTGGGAGATGTATGCTCAGGCTGAATCTGACAAGTGGGAAGATACTTGGGGGGGTAATGACATTGTAATGTTTCAAGCATCGCTGCCAAGCGCACTACTCCTCGTCCTGTGATCCTGGGGCACAGACATGCCAGACGTGTTAGGAGGCAAGCGTGGAAGTTAGCGCTAATTTACCTGTAAGACTTGGGAGATGGGGAGGCGTTGTGCGGGCTCGGCGGTCGTCAGTGATCGATTGATCGCTGGGAGGAGACAAGGCTTGAAATTTCAGGTCTGAGTGGCCTGAAGCCACATATTCATACCCGCCACGCGTGCGCTCCGCAATCTCAATCTTCCTTCATGCTCCGCTGTCTCCACATGCAAATGCTTAGCCAACTTCGCCTTCAACCCGGGATCGTCATAATCCATAAACCAAAGATCGTTTGTCAAAGTGTCATCGGCATCTTGGGCATCTTCATCGACGTCCTCGAGCTCTAGAAGGCCGTGCGGGAACATGTAGCCACTGGTTTGCCCGGTTGTGACTGTGATTGATATTTCTTCATTCCGTGTTTCCAATGAGGCTCCCGAAGTAGTCCCGCCGCCCCCTTGTCCTCCACCAGAATAGCCGTGACCTCTGCCAGCACTGCCATCCTGTCCAGCCGTGTGATTCTCGTAAAGCGTCTTGCGGAACACATCAACCTGGTCTAACTCGGCCAAGCTCATCCTGACAGGAGGGACGGTCCTTTTGAACTGAGTGAGGTATATTCATATGCATAGAGTAATGGGAAGCTTACAGTTCTTCCACGAGGCATGAGAAACTTGTGGGGAACGACATATAACCATGAGTCTCTAGTGATCCACCCTCCAATGGTAAGCGGTTCTCCGAACAGCTGAGGTGTGTACTCAGGAAGCCTGCGGCACAAGGGCGGGAGTGGATTAAGTCTTGCTTGGGTTTCTGCGGTCTTTTCATGGTAGGTTTCCAATGCACTTCTGTCGGCGGAAAATGACAATATAGGGTAGACTTCGAGTTCCAGATATCCTGTCTATTCCGATAGCACGGCGGTGCGAACAGAGGCAAAGTGTTGGGAAGTGGAGGCGCGTGAGGTCGGTGGGAGACCAGAAACAACGGCGGTGTCGGTGTCGAGACTGCCATCTAGGTGAATATCAGGGATCCTCAGGAGGACATGCTCGCCAGGGGCGAAAAAAGGAGCACCCTCCTCGATGGAGAGACGGGGCGAAAGAGCGTAATGTTGCGCGGAAGCATTGGCCATCCTGGGGGTGTATGGCGATAAAGCGAAGCGGTGAAGAGGCGTAGACTAACGCCGGCGATGAAGGTGAGACAGGCGATAAACGTGTCACAACAATCACACGCGGCGGCGAGAAGATGCGAGTCGGTATGAGAGAGAAAGGCGCCAAGACCGAATCTATTCGATGTCGTTTTTACAGGAAACACATAGTCTCATACCAAGACCCTCACACGGTGTGAAAGTGGTCCAGGCGGCAAAGATTGACGCCGGTAGGCCAGACGAGGTGCGGGGAATCATTGGCCCAAGCCAGTGACCGTTTGCTCTAGCAAACGGCGAGACAGGTGTGGTGAAGGTCGTTAATCGAATTTCAACTCCGACGGGGTCCCCGGTGGCATGATAGATCTGGCCACCTCGAATTTTGCAACAGACCAAGTTCAAAACTTGCAGGCGCTAGCTATAGCGCATCAAGTGGTTGTTGGTCTCGAACAGAAGACCGCGCGGGCGCCGGGCATTCGGGATGCCTGTCGTCCACCATCGTTTGTTAATCCGACTCAGATTCTAATTTGCAACTTGAGATTGGTATGGTACAGTCGGCATTCAGGACGTCTATGTACCAACAGGGAGCTGTCAGGCTTTGTCGGCTCAGCTAGTCCGGATCCAAATCTTCCGTGGCCATCCACAGATTCTACTGCATCCTTTGTTGATCTCCTCGACTCCTCGACTCTCGAGCGCGCTGCCGGCAGGGACGACTAAGGGCTACGTTTCTATTGGGGAATGGCATGCAGCGGTTTGGTAAAGAAAGACCGTGGTCGCCACTCAGTGAACCAAATACTTAGCATGTTAACGTCGCGCGGGTGATGGGCATTCAAGCTTATGCCTGTCGTTTGAACACAATCGCGGCCCCGTTCCGACGGCCCCATTCAGTCGATCTGCCAACATTCATCGTCGGTTCAGCTACTACTCCGAATAAGCATTTAATATGCATAAATCGCCCGAATCTTTTGATATCTAATATCAGAAGCAGAAGCACAATTTACGTTGTGTCGCTAAACGTGGAATCTAGCCTACCGACAGCCACATACCCACCGTAAGGGTGGGGTTCATGGGGATTCACGAGTAGAATTATCCGAGCTTAACAGACTATGGACAAAGAGGAGTACCGGTGAGGCTTCATTGCCGATTCCGGATTTAAACTAGAATAATACTAGTCGGTTTCCGATTCCTGCATCCTATCCTATAGATGAAAGCGATGCAGATCCGGCATTCGGAGAAATGTCGCACAGAAATTTGTGACTGATAAGATCAGTGGTACGGAGAGCTCCCCAGGTCGGTGAAACATTCCCCAGATAGACCCGTGGCGGCCCATGTTACATTTGTAGCTCCTAGAACTACCAGTCATTCGAACGAGAAACTCCGTCTTTATTCTCTGCGATCTTTCAGACTCTGATTCGCTACGAGTTCCCCCAAGAGAGTCGATCTCGTCAATGAAGATGATTTTGTTTGTTCTCCCGGTACAAACTTACAAGTACTGATCAAACAACAAATTTCTTGAAAGCTTCATAGCATTGGAGGAAGACTCGTCGATTATCGAGGCCTCACTGGGACGGGGGATGACGGGGACATGTCCAATGACGACGGTAGGGGTAGGCGGGAATGTCCCGTACTCAACACATTGAGTCAGTTCGTGCGTAACTGGAATCTTGAAGAAACTCGAAGATGTCCCTGCCATAATTATCCCGGGGATGACCTGAGCACGAGATGAATAGGGGAGCCCCACGAGAGCGAGATTCATACCTTACGGACCAAGGGATCAAGTGCCACCGCTCGCCTTTTAAAATTCATGTCCTGGAATGCGGCTATGGCCTTGGCAACGAGTTGAGCATCTGCATCGCCCAAGCGTTTATCCTCTTGGACAAGGAGGATGATATCGTTCACACCACAATCGATAATGCAGACATCCAGTTCGGTGCACTTAACCTCCGCGCAGGTGAAGAACTGCAACTCCTTGCGAGTGCGAATGGCTCGAGGACGATGTGCGTATCCGAGTGCCTCAGCAAAATCAATGATTGCCGACTCCTCTGGCTTGGTGGGCATCATCGCGAGATCGAGTTGAGTGAGAAGGTAGTAGGACGCGTCGTCAGTTGTGTCGTTGGCGGTGTCGGCCGTGAGGATCTCCAGGTGAACAGCAGGAGGGGGTAAGGGTGTTTCGTCGCTTCAGCATTCTGCTGGAAAGTGATACTGATGTTATACGCTTCCAGCTCATTCGAACTCCATTGGTTTCCGGACTTGGCTGAGCGAATGAGATTGGCCATCGTGGTAATTGGCAGTCAAGCTACTGGGGTCCTATCCGTGAGCTCCTATTTTTTAGGATGAGTCGGTTTAATGTCGGTCACATACAGAACATGTGATCCCGTTGATTATGGGGTGGCAAACATAGCACAACAACCGCCTCTTGCTTGGAACCACCATCACGTTCACGCGACTTGCGCGTTCTGCCATCGTGAGCCCAGTTTCGTGCCGCCTCATGTCCAGACCCATTGATTCTAGTGCGATCGCGTAGTGCGCCTCCTTGCTCCACTTTACAGGTTAATCAAGGTGAGTAAACATGGTGTTTCTCACAATCTGTAGTCACCAGACGCAATTACACTCAGTGACATTCAACACTATTGAAGATGCCGCCTGCACAAAAGTCTGGTGGAAAATCCAAAACGGGTAATGCCTCCACTGCACCTGGAGCTGCGTCGCAACAACCACGGACCATACAAACGAGAAGTCAAAAGGCTGGACTGCAGGTATGTCCTTTATTTTCAAGTTCGTGGTTGTTGCCGACAATTCAACCCCTTAGTTCCCCGTTGGCCGTATACATCGGTACCTGAAACAGCGAACGCAGCATAACGTCCGGATCGGCGCCAAAGCCGCCGTTTACACATCAGCGATACTGGAATACCTCACAGCAGAAGTGCTTGAGCTTGCTGGCACGTAGCCCGGTCATTCCTAAGAATATACTCCTCTGATAATGGACCTTCAGGCAATGCATCCAAAGATCTTCGCGTCAAACGCATAACGCCTCGCCATCTGCAACTTGCTATTCGTGGTGATGAAGAACTCGACACTCTCGTACGCGCGACTATCGCTGGAGGAGGAGTTTTGCCGTTCATTCATAAGAGCCTAACAACTAATGTTAAGGCGTTGCCGAAGAAACCTGAAGGCGCTCAGTGAAACGTTTCTGCTCGGCCCCTGTCAATGGATATTTCGTTTGTATTTTTCATGTTTACTCAATGGTTGTACTTGAGCATCGCTACATTGATGTATTTATTCTTCTTATCTTTATACTTTTTTTTCGAATGTCATTTATTATCGATGGAGGTTCATGTATGTTTGCTCGTGTTTTTCACCCTCTCTTTCTCGTGAACCTCTCTGAAGTCCCGGATACCCCCACGCGTTCTCGCCTTAAAACTTTTCTCTCTCCTTTGGATACCCCTCAACGATGTCTCCAGATCGTCAAAGCCCCCGGCGGGCATCTCTGGCTAGCTCGAAACCCTATTCCAGAGAAATCACCCCTACCCCAATGGACGAACAGTCTACGCACAATGCTCACTCTGAAGACTCCTCGCAAGGCCCCGCCATGAACAAACTTGCATTCCCTTCCTACGTCAGCTATAAACAGATTGAGGCCGACTATCTTGATTCTCTTCATCCCCGAAGGCAGGCGAAGGCTCTTGTGTCTCAAAACATGTTCGACAGAATCTGGGACGTTCTCCACAACCAGGACAGATCCGAAACCCCCCAATTCCGCTTCTGGGCGCGCAAAAAGTTTACCCTTGGAACACTCGCCAACCCAGATATCAAGCTCGGCCCTTCTGGTAACGGTGCTGGCGCTGCCTCTCCACCACCATCTGTATTGCTTCATCAAGGCAGTATTGTGGCGGTACAAGAACATATCTACGATATCTTATGCTTCAGTCATGCTGCGGCTGATCATGGAGGACGCGACAAGACTTGTACGGCCGTTCGCGAGCATTACACGTGGGTTCCGAAGGAGCTGGTGTCCAAGTTCGTCAAGGCGTGTCCGACTTGCATTGCCAAGAAGCAGCGCAAATTGTCCAAATCCAAGGAGACTAAGAAGAAGGCTGTCATCATCCGGAGAAAGACGTTCCCCGCCCTTCGTGAATACCTCAGCGATCTTGTCAACCATGTCGGCTTGAATTCTGGACACGATAGGGACGATACCACCCCGGTCCTATATACCCTTGATGGCACTTCTGTCTCTATGTCTGCTTTGAGCCACGATGCCGACAGCAAGAGCAATGTGTCTGAACTGTCTGGTGGACCCGTCTCGGATGGCGACTCCCCTTCGTCTTCAACGACTTCTAGCACCAACACTCTTGACCAACACCCAATCCCGAGCGGCTCTACTACCGTACCCTTTGAATTGATCGATGCAACTCCTGTCCTAGCCCGCGAGACAAATCAGAGTGCGCCGGCCAGGCTCATCGAATCACACGCCTCTCGACAAACAGTGCCCGTATCGATCGACAACGGCCTCAACCGCCAAGCGAACCTCAGCGCCCCGGCTCGACCCGTCACCGACCGACATCCATGCGGTGGTCTGAAAAGCCTACCCATGTCCCGTGAAGTCTCGCTTTTCCAAGGTCTCCCCAACGGCTGGCAGTTCCACCATAGTGACTACGCAGCTGCGCGCGAGGATTTTGTTGTCAACAAGCGCGAGGATAGCGTTGGGGGGAACAAGTCTGCCCCGTCTTCGCAGTTGAGTGCTCGTAGCTGTGGTGGTGGTGGTGGTGGTGGCTGCGGTGGCGCGGGACGGCCGAGGGTTCCGAGTGTGGCTCCGATGATACCGGCTGACTTTGTGGATGAGGAGCCGAGGGCTGCTTCGGTTCCGCTGCCTGTATGCGCTGTCGAGGGAAACGATTTGACTCCTACGGAAACGTTGGATGAAGTCGATTTCTTCCAAGCCACCGATAGGACAGGTTCATGTGAAAAGGACATGTCCACAGAGAAGGAATCAGCGGAAGCTGCCTCGATCCCGGTTTGTGCCAAGAAACTCACTTCGTCTATCATCCGTGCCGCTGCTGTTCCTCTTTCTCTTGATTTGGCATCATTGACCTCTCAAACGGCTGTCGACTCGTGTTTGGCTCACCGAAGTGTATTCGGAGAACTGAGCCCTGATAGCCCAGTGGAGTCAATTGGCAGTGTCGGGTCCTCTGCATCCCGGCAGGTTTCCCCTTGTGATGAACGCGACGAAACCTTGGAAGAGGTGCTTGCAGATTCTACTGAAGCTATGAAGCTGGGCATCAACTTTGAGGTGGTTCGTGAGGTGTAGGGTGTGAATGCTGGTACGGTGGTTTAGATCTTAGAGCTCGACTCTTTTGTGTGGACAATGTGCTGGTACTCTACTCTCCCTATTCTTACACTACTACACCTAGCCTGTCCTGGACCGTCCTTTGTACGACAAACATGAACATAGCAAACACGAATTGACGAAAGTTCGCAAGTAATACTATGATCATGTTCATGAGTAGGTTTGTAATACCTGAGCGGCAAGTTTGCATAATGAGACGAAAACCATTCTAGGTTACCGGACTTTTGAGTCATCTCCTAGAGAAGGGAGATCACCAAGTTAAGACTGAATGTTAATACAACTGCGACACAAGAATGATGAGATTGAACAAGAGGATCCGGCCAGAGCACTCACTCGCGTAAGGTGTCATAAACAAATTTGTAGCTTCGTAGACACCCTCTCAGGCGTCTGATGTCAAGGCTGTACGTATCCGCAAGCCCGTCTAATATTGTCAGCTCGACGGAAAAGCGGACTTCGTCCCCGGGGTCGTTCATGCCGTAAAGAGTTTCGTGCTTGGGCGAGGGGGCAGAAGGAAGGTCGGACGAGGAGGAACTGACGGATTCGATGATTCCAAGGTTCTTTTTCCCTGACGCTATAGGACAAGTCCAAAGTCGTTCCGCCGCCGACCCAAGATGGGGCTCAGGGATCTCGACTCCCCCGTCCGTCTGCTCGTCCGCTGGTGCTGTTACTTCAATTTGCAGTCTCTCGAGCTGAAAGGGAAACGTTGTTAGTCTGCGAAACGAGACCATGAGTTGTTTATTCGACTTGCCAGATCCTCCTCCGTCGGAATGTGTGGTTCAAGGGGCTAAAAAGGGCCATGACGTAAGCTCCTAGAACGGGCATGATAGTTCGCGGTTTGACTTGCCAAGTCATTTTCGCGTACACAGGGCGGATTTGAACAAATTGTGCCGCCCTCGGGACAACCACATTGGGTCTTGGGCAAAGGCGCAGACGCTTCTGGTTGCCTCGTACGAACGCAGCGGTATTTGTACTGACCCTCGATTTGCGTAACGATCCCCATATTGTCCAAGGCTTGCTTGACAGAATGCATGACTTCAAACGGCGCCCGTGTGGTGATAGTGGTTCTGTCGATTGCGCCGCGATGGATTGCGATGGGTGCGTTTTCTGGGTCTGGAACGGCCCGTGGCGTGGACATACTACGGGTGGAAGCGAGAGAAATGAAGCGCGTACTCTTTATAAGGCACGCCCCCTACGAACGAGGTCTCTCTCTATCGTCAGAAGAGCATCGTGGGTGACAACTCTGGGCTATGGGTCTGGGCGATGGAAGCAAAACATTTCCTTTTCAGGAACAGTCTTAGAGTCAACATTGATCCGGGGCGTCAACATTGATCCGCCAGGGGTCACCATTGTCCGTACCTACACAGCGTCCAGCTAGATAGCAAAGTAAGGAAAGAAATAATATGATAGGTGGCGCATCGAGAGTCGCCCTGTGAACGTCGAAACAAAGCGGAACAAGCTAGACAAGACTTTTGGGGGGTGAAGAAAGCGCACGAGGGTAGCCATTAGGGTATGGTATGTAAGTAAAAAACACCCGTGAGTGTTGGAAGGATTGCCTGCAAGAAAGAAAACCCGTTGCCGAGAGAGTCCTTGCAACTATCGTTGGAGATTGGCACGTCTAGTAAATCAAAACTTAACAACCCATCCCGTGAGCATGAAAGGAACGACGTACTCTCTGAGCGTGTCATATAAGAACTTGTAACTCCTCAAATTACCCTTGAGCCTTCGTATATCCAGGCTGAACGTATCGTTCAAACGATCGATCCTCGTCAGCTCCACAGAGAATCTGACTTCGTCCCCAGCATCCTGATTCGGGTCTCCATACATCGCCTCCTGGCCGGCCGACACGTCCGCTGACAATGCCTCGTCATCCAACGCCGGTCCACTGGCAGAAACCTGCGATGACTGACGGCGCATCAGCAAACCTCGAAGCATCCCTCCAGGGGCCGCAAATGAGGTTGTAGACGGTAATGGAAGTCCTCTTTTATCAACCTACCCTCCAAAATTTAGAATATGAGAAACATAAGCATGAGACAAAAAAAAAGCACGCACCCCATTCGAAGCCGCGCTCCCTACTATCGTGATCGCTGCAATTCCCGGTGCACCAGGCGGGCTCACACCATTGCTCGGAGAAACCGAACCACCACCAGAGCCAACCATTCCCACCGCCATCGATCCCTTCCGCTTCTTCCCTCGCACACATCTAAACTTGTACTCACTCTCCACATAAATTTCCACCCCCATCCCTTCCAATACCTCCTTTACATGCTTAATCACCTCGGGCGGTGGCTTGGTCGTGATCGTAGACTGATCAACCGCACCATGGTGTGTCCTCAATGTACCCCACGGGCCAGCCGACTTGGAGCTCCACGGAGCGGACGGGTACGAGTTGCCAATAGTGACAGAGTTTCGGAATCGGGTGACAAGGCTTGTTGTTGGACTAAACGAAGCATCGGTTGCCGTCGCATTCGACAACGTGCGTTGAGGGGTCCGTCCACCAAGAGAACCGAAAGTAGGTACAGCAGCAGGACTGGTGACAACCACCTGGACCGACGGCGACCTGCCGCCTTGACGTTGAGAGGACGGCAGGTCCGTGTTTGAGACCGCGTGTCCCTTGCTATACTCCGCCTGCGTCGGGGTCTTGCTCCGTGGCGCCTTCTCCGTCTGCCCTTCCTCATCAATGCCACCGGCAACATCCCTGACCTTACTCTTGCTTCTGAACCAATGCATCACCTTCCACGCCTTGTTTGTCGAAGCATACATGCCCGCTCCGACCGGTCCTTCCCCAAGCTCGCCAGCTTGATTTCCAGCAAATGCAGGCAGATTACTCGGACTTGTCTTGGCTGCACCAGCCGTAGACTGTGGCATCGGGCTCTTGAAAGGTAAATGGTCCTTTCCAACTGGACTGACAGCACTTGCAGGTTCTCCTGAAGTCTTGCTGCTCTTCGGCCCACGGCTCCGCATCCTGAATGGCTCGACCATGACCGTCAATGTGTTCCTCCTTGATGTCTTCTTGGGGTCCTTCCCCTCTTTCGGTTTTTCAACCGATTTAGTGCTGCCCGTAACCACAGTACTCGACAAGACGCTCGATGCGCTCTTTGACGACCTTTCGCTTGTGCTGACGTTTAGATCGCTTGGCGCACGCAGGCTGCAATCACTGCCGTTCTTGATGGCGGTATTGGTTTCTTTACTAGTGCCACCAAATACCTTTGCCAACCCAATCTTGTCAAGCGATGGTCGGCCTTTTCGGTGTCCCTTGTTGACCTGCTTGCTCTCTTTGGACAGAACTTCATCAACACTGCTCGCTGCTGGTGAGGAAGGCGCAAATTTGATGGGTGTCGCAGGAGGGCTCGCTCCATCAATGCTAATCTCGGGTGTGCCGGTTGAAGGAGGGCGGTGACGCGTGTGATTTTGGGTCGGAGTGCGAGACGGAGAAGGTGAAGTAGGTACCTTGCCTGTAGCATATTTGGAGACGTGAGGACTGAGATCGGGAACTGTGGATCCAAATCCTTGTTGAATGGTAGAAGTGTCGCGGAAGTAAGGTGTTGGTGATGCGCTTGTCGACGCAGCATGCGGAGATGGTGCAGGAACAAGTGGTGAAGGCGGAAGCGGCTTCGTGGTAGCGACTCCGGTACCTGCTAGGGAGGTACTTCTTTCCTTCTCAGTCGTTTGAAGTGGGGAGACTGCCGCACCATGTTGTCGCTGGTGCTGCTGTTGCCGTTGTGCGCTTTGTATTGGTTGCTGTACAGCTGAACCAGAAGCCTCTCGGTTTTGCGCTGGCCCATCCGTTGAACTCCTGCCCTTTGTATCCTCGCTCCTCCGATGAGCCCTCGGCTCATCGTATTCAACCTGAATGGTATGTCTGAAATCCCCGCCCGCCTTGTTCGTCCTGGGCGATTCCGCATTAAGTAGCTGGGCCGTTGCTGCGGAAGCCGAAGGAGGTGGACCAAATGGATCGTCATCCATACCAAGCCGTGGGCTCCCATAGCCCTGTGCCCGTTTCGCAGAAGACGACGCCAAAGGGCCAGGAGTCGACATTGATGCCGACAAGTCCACCGATGAATCATAAAGATACTCGGGTTGGGCTGAGTGACTTCTGACTCCAGGCTCAGTCGCAGCAGCGCGATGCCCGCTTCCAGGGGCAATGTAATGACTTTGGCTCCGCCCAACGGGCGTCGCGGTAGGATGGTGTTGCGAGGCTGCCATGGCGGCAGCTTTCATTTGCCTCTGGTAAGCCAGGCGCTTTTGCTGGTGTTGTTCCATGGCAGCCCGTTCAAGCTGATCGACGCTCTTTCCGAAGGCAATAGGCACGCCGACAGGTGGGGGGATCCCATCTTTTGGCACGGCGTACGCCGCAAGCCAGGAGTGACGCATGATAGCCTCCAAAGAACTGCGGCGTACAGGATCTGGGACGAGCATCATTCCCAAGAGATCACGGGCCTCTTCTGATATATAGTCGGGAAACGAGAGCGGTGTGTTGACGATGTACTTGTAAAGAAGATTGATATTGTCTCCATCAGGATTGGCTGGGTCATCGTCAAACGGCAGATAACCAGCCAGCATGGCATAAAGGATAACGCCGCAACTCCAGATGTCCACAGCGCTGCCCACATAGGAGCCTTCGCTGATGACAAGTTCGGGGGCAGCATAACATGGACTTCCGCAACTGGTCTGCATTAGGTCATCGGTACGATGCTCGAAACGATTGGCAAAGCCAAAGTCGGTGATGATGACGTTGCGATGGCGGTCAAGGAGGAGATTCTCGAGCTTGAGATCTCGGTGAACGATTTTCTTCTGATGAATATACCATACACCGGAAATGAGTTGAGAGAAGAGTTTGGCAGCGTCGCGTTCACGCAGATAGCGGTGGGCAAGGATATGGTCGAAGAGTTCACCTCCCGAAGCGTACTCGAGGATGATGCCGATGTACTTGTCGGTTTCAATCACGTCGTAGAGACGTACAATGTTGGGGTGTTTTAGAGTCTAGAAGACGCAGAATGGTGAGCCAACATGGCATGACCTTGGGATGGATAATGACCTTTAAAACTTCTATCTCCCGCTCGACTTTGGACATACGGACTGAACTGTCGATGTTTCCGCGTCTAATAAGCTTCACTGCGACCTCTTCTCCCCACTGACAATGGAGACCAAGCTTGACTTTGCCGAACTCGCCCTCTCCGAGGGTCTGTAACAGCAAATAAGGGCCAAACTTGGGGATCGTCCGGCGGGGGTGAGCAGCAGCGTAAGCCATTGCGGCTGGATGAGAGTAGACATCTGTGTAGGGCGCCTGTTCTTCTCTTGAACCCGACGGAGGATGGTTGGGGGAGACGACGCTGTGTGATGCGCGCTGCTGGCGGCGATGGGATGAAGATGGTGGTGGTTGCATATCAACTGACATGGGGCGAGGTCCGGATGGAGAGTCCTGGGAGGGAATCTGGAGACTCGAGGATTGCATGGGGAGGTGCCAACCAAGTGGCAGGAGACAACCAACAAAGCACACAAACGTGCGAATTTGTACAACATCATACTAAAATTATTCCTACAACAGAACCATAATTCCTCCGATAGCTCCTAGCAAAACTCCCTCCGCTGCCAGACTACCTGCCCCGCTGCGGTGGGTAGTTGTCGGCACAGGTGGCTGAGTGGTACGCGTGGTAGTCGGAGGCGACGTTGGAGTAGTAGTAATAGGAGTGGGTTGAGTGGTCACCGTTGCCTGAGTCGTTGTGGGACTAGTCGCAACTGTGGTGGCAATAGAAGTGGTCGTCACGGTTGTCGGTAACACGCTCGTCCTACATGGGGGGTAAATCAAGGGAAAAGGCCCGAAAATTCTGAACTTACACTGGTATTTCAGCAGTTGTCGTTAGCGTCGTCGCCTCTGTCCCAGACGTTGTCTGCGTCACAGTGATCTGCCCCGTCACGGCGAGGGCAGCGAGCAAGCAAGTTCTCATAGTAGTGATGGCGAACATGTCTGGTTAGAAAAAGAATCTCATTCCTTTCGCCCCCTCTTTATCTTGTATCGGCGTAGCAAGCTGTCTAAGATGACGGAAAGACCTACATCATACCCGTCCGCAGATCTGAGATATCATCCAGCAACGAGAGTCTCGCAATAATGTTCTGCGGCGGAACCTTGGGAAGAATCTTCGTCCTCCTCGCATGAAAATGGGGGAAGTCAGAAAATCGGCGTGGCCGATTTTCGGTCGATTCTGGGTCGATTCCACCTCCGATTTTCACTTTATTCTCTAGTCAATTCAGAGTAATCAGCGTGTGAGAATCGAGATACACTCTGACCACCCGAATTCTAGAAGAATCTTCAATCCTGGCACGAAAATAAATCGACTGTCTCGGTTTGGTCGATGTCAGTCGATGTCCTGTATAGCCGAGACAAAACCTTCCAGATGACTCATGGTTCAACTTTAAAGTTCCGCGAAATATTGGCAAGTCCAGACCAGCAAGAAAGCAAAAGTAAGAAAGAACAGTCTAAATTGGCTTGAAACTCCACTGGTATTACTGTCAGTGCCTCGGGAATGTATGACTGGCACCGGGATGAAAGCGGGTCGGGGCATAAGCATCAATTGCAATATGGTAATGGAGTGGTAATGGTACAAGCTTTCTACCTCGAGCTTGGCAGGACCTAGTGCTCGGATTTTGAAAGGAACGGTCGTTGCTTGGCTCGGGCTTTTTACTCGGGTTATGGGATAGGACAGATTAACCCGCGGCGGTCCCGACAAGTCATTGGAGTCAACGAGCGGGCTTGAAGGCTTGAATATCGTTCCAAGTACGCGGGCCGCTAAGACTTATACATCTACTCTGGCGGGACTTTCTGGCGTTGTTCAATTTACAAAATACTATGCTGGCGCGACCTGCCAAGGTGAAAAATTACCTTGCTTACAAGGTTCCTCTGGGTAGCAGAATTCATCAGAGCCTACCACCCAACTGCGGGCTCGTGCCGACGCTCCTACCCTACATACCCCTGCAGGCTGGCCCCGATTCGTCACGCCCTGGCTTAGAATCAAATCTCAGGAGTTTCATCCCCCAAAAATATAGAGGCATACCTTTTGCTCGGCATTCTCGTGTACATCTCCATCGCCCCCTATGGAATCTTAACCATATGTATGATCACCAAATGGCATGCAATCCTCGCGCCGTTTGTCACCCTGCTCTCACCTACAAATTAGGTTCTCCACCCACCGTCACATCATTGAACAGCAAGTTTCTAAATTGATGCACCGATCGCCAGGTCTCGTCTGGGATGGCCACTCAGACACTTACAACCGATCGCCATAACGCCACCTCTCTCCACACTGTCTTTATCCTCAGGCCACGCCACTACCTTATCTAGTGGATCTACCACTTTGCTTGGACCCTCATCGACCTAGTCCCGGATCCCCGTATGTTTCCGACTGTCATGTCACTGCTATACATCTACATACCTGTCGTGAGCCTTCTTAGTTTCCCTATTCAACCTTTTGGAGCCGCTCATATTCTTCAGTTAACGTAGTGTCATGGCTTTTCTTGAACATTTCCTCGTCAAAGTCTTGGATCGCCTCCCGCCCCGAGCTTCTTGACAATTCTCCGTACAAGTTGAATAGGTCCAATGTTCCTGTTGGTGATGGTGCAATGTCCACGATGATGTAGGGTATGTCTACCCTTGAGATCGGTAATTTGTGAACGAATATGTAGCTGTCACTGGAAATTGTCAGCACTTCATCGTACGATCCCTGTCTTTCCTTCTTTTGTCGTAACTCTTACGTGATATGTTGTCGATACTGGCTCCACAGGTCTCACTCCCTTGTCGAGTCCCTCCAATGTGGAAGCTCGGTTGCGCGATAACTTGACAAGCAAGTATTCGGGGAGGTATTTCAGTTTGACTGTTGACTCCTGTGCATGGTCTGGCTTGTCCTGGTGGAGAACAATTCCGACGATTTCACCTCTCGCCCCATTCGTGAATCGTGATATCCAGGTCAGTTTCAGCTTGAATATTCCCCGTTACCATGACTTCATGCCAATGTTGAGCTCAACTTGATAGGGTAAATCTTTGGCTCCTCCTCAATTCTCCCGACGCATGATGTGCTTCCAAGCTGCGTTTCTTGCTGGTGGATAAGGCTGCTCCTTGTACGTGTCGTCTGTCTTGTAAACGAAAATTTGGGCAACTGTCCGTCTGACACATTTTCCTCAGCTCTGCATTGTTCCATTGAACACGGACTGCATGGCGAGGCGTGACCAACACTGCGTCGCCCCACGGAGACTGAAAGGTTGACGTTATTCTCTTTATGTTGCCCAACTATCAGCGAGTGTAACATCTCTATGTGACGATCTTCCACCATCCCCCTCCAAAGATGCTGGAGGAATCCAGCCTAACATGGACTGTCATCCGTTTTTGCTCCTTTAGTATGACCACTCCTTATAAATAGCTCGTCCGACTTGTGAATGCATATGACTGAATCTATTTCGGAGTTACTTGGATAGGATAATGATGCATCGCGTATGGACCGGGCGACTGGAGGAAATTAATGACGGAGGCTTCCCAAACCGGGGCGCATTGGCAGTGGCAATGCCTCTATGTCCTTCGCTGAAATCCCACCGTTTGACAGAAATCCCATTGGAAAGGTCACTGACAAAAATCCGATGACACCATTTTGTAGTAACTCAAAAAAGTCCTTTGCTATAGACATCTCATCTAACATCTTAGCTGAGCTCATATCTCCAGCTTTGCCTTGTATATCTTGAGTTACTGTCAATTAACTGTGTATAAATGCACTATTCTGATGAACACCAAACTTGCTTCACGCAAGCAAGGTTTCTGTCGACGAAGTCGGCACTTCCATCTCAGAGTCACAAATGTAACGGACATGCGGCTGTATCATTGCGGTCCAGTGATGCTATTCACCGAGGATGATCCCTGCCTCCCAGTTGGGCTTGGAACACGGGACTTGCCATTGTCCCTGGAGGAACACCCAATAGTGGCGTGAGTTTAGTGGTGATCATCTCAAAGCCCACACGGCCAAAGCACGGCGACATGACAACCCACCTCAACTCACCAAAAAGACGGGAAACCACCAATAATCCTTCTCCTGCCACAAAAAGAGAGAGTGAGCACCGGATGAGTAAAAAAGTGACATCGGCAGTGCTACCTAAGGTATAAGGAGCGAGAGAGACAAGAAATCAGGATTTCACCACGTTGGTAGGTCACGCCGGATCCAGATCCAGTGTACTGGATAGGTGGGGAATCTGGGGCAGTTCCACAGTGCCTGTGCCTACCACTTCTAGACACACAAATACTTATGCACTACGATTCAGCCGTCGAGGCCGACCAGAACGGCAGGACCTCCCCGTTATCCCAGGAGAGGCTAGGTCCGAAAACGCCGAAGCTGGGGTCGACGCTGTCTGGACTGTCAACTTGGGTCAAAGTGGGGTCCTTGCGTCTGAACCACGACTCCAGCCTCTGTCAAAGCCATCAGATTTGTCCGAACCAACATCCAAAAAATCTCAAATTTTCTCCGGCGCTATCGCACTCTGAGCCACAACCCACTGATTGCAAGGACTCTCTAGCATGCGCATCTCTTGGCCCTCTTGTCCGAACGTAATTTTGTCCGAACCTGAATCTAGGGTGTCGTGGTATTTTGTATAAGGGGGGGCCCTGGAACGGCCTACTAACGGCCTCATGAAGTCACATGAACCCAAGGCACGTCGAGGGGTTCAACATCCAGAACAGCCGGTACATTGGTGCCTCCAGCAAATTTTTCAGATGCCGTGCGTATAAAATCGGAGAAAACCTGCCTGGTGGCGCTAGCTTTCCCCCACCCTCTCACCGCAGACGGGTAGTTCAAGTCACAGGCATCCAACACCCCACCTCTGCCAGTCCAACATGAAATTTACCACTACCTTGCTTGCTGCCGCCGCCGTCTCCATGGGTGTAGGCGTCGGAGCCTCGCCATTCTCCATCAAGCTGGATGATGGGCAAATTCGCGGCTACGTCGGCTGGGACCTCACCGTTGGAAACAAGTTCGGTGCACCCCACGCTCCTTGGATCACAGGCGGCAAACCTGGCTGGTACTTGGGCAATCACCCAAGCAAGTTCCCCGATTTGCCCTGCCTGAAGCCCGAAGGAGTGAGATAATTTTCTTTGAGCGCTCACATCACACCGCACACTGACAGACTCTCTGGGGAATCCTCTAGCGCATGTGCAAGTTGCTCAATGGGTTGCCGTTCCATTGGTTGCACTGCCCCAAATATCCTCCCCCTCCGCCGTCGGACGGCTATCATCAGACTTTTAGTAACCTGACGGGGGCTACCCAGGCAGCCGACTATCTGACCTATGGGCTCGTGGATACGATCGCTGGTGAATTTCCAAGCTCTTTTCTTCTCCATGATATTGAAATGGATTGCAGACTGCAAGGCCATGTGCAACAGCGTCACTGGATGCAATTTCGTTAATAGTATGTGTCTTGTCTCTTTGCATATTCTAGGCATGGAGAGTCATGTATGTTTTAGGTTATCACGACGTGAACGGCAAGGGAGGAAGCACCCAGCTCACCTGCTCCTTGTTTTCGCTGTGCCACGATGCCTCCGATGCTGATAATACCGGCGGACAGACTCAACCCGATGGGTCTATTGATTATATCACAAATAGTGATGGATTCTGCAAGGGCTCTTGAGGACTCGGAGCCTTGAATATTGTCGCTCATTAAAACTTCTTGGACACTTTACGATTAGGTTAATTCTTCGGGACTCGCGTTAATGCGTACTTAGTGGCAACGTTGCTTGTTATAATCTACCAATTTTTGCTGACATCGAGCCTGATTGGGGTTTGCTGCTTTTCGACATTAAAAAAAAATCACGTTGACGATTGAATGTGTCTAGAACTGCAATACTATCAAAGCATTAAAGGGTATGGTTTCTGAACTCGAAGTGAATTACAGGCATAATGAATGCTTCTAAACGAAGTCCGCACCCGATTATAGGTCCAAGAGGCGCCTCAACCAGCCTTTTCCAGATAAAGATTCAACCTTTTTAGGTTTCTCTGACGCTTCGAGAGGCTGCAAATTGGCAGTTCGACGCTTATACTCAGCCGGCGTTTCTGCAGACCTTCCATGCTTCCACATTCCGCGCTTCGCTGCTCTAATTAATGCCGAGGAAGAGAATGAGAAGATGGGTATCCAGGCGACGAAAAAGAACTAGAACATACTTTGCCTCCGCCTCGACCCTCAAAAACTCTTCTTTTCCGCGTTCCCCATACTCCGCACCCGCCTGAACGCTTTCTGAGAACTCGTAATACATAGTCTCGAGATGGCAAACCTGTTCGTAAACAGTCCCCCATCCCACCCTGAGCATTTCTAATGAAAGGATCTTTCCAGCAAAAGCTCTTGGCAGTAGCTTGGGCGACAACGTAACATTGGCTACCTGGTAGACACCATAATAAACAGCAAAGAATTATGCAGGTTGAAGCGGAACTTACGACACGTGAATATTGATCCCTACGGAGAAGTTGACAGTAAACCTTCTTGCCTAAGATCGTCTTACGAAGCCATGCGAGACTTTCGTCTGCGAAGGGTTGTCCTGGGCGACCGAAATGAGCGCCCTACAGTCACTTCAAACTCGTTCAACCCATCCACACATGCAGGCATACCTCTGGTGCATCTACACCTGCGATCCGAATATGAAGAGTCTCGTCTTTTAAAGCTAATGATCCCGTCAAGTCCCAACATGATCACCAGAATGTCATACTCACCTTTGACAGTAGACGGTATGCGCCTTAATTTAAGCGGCCCACCCCATCCAAGGCCAGGTGTATGGTATAATCGAAAGTTGTCCCCATCTCCTACGCTGTCTAGTCGGTCAACACCGTCATTCCGTGGAAGGCTCTGAGCCCTACGCAGTGACTGTGCCTTTTATCCAGCGCTTCTTTCCAAGGACCTCAGGCGTAATCCAGTCGCTGTTCCGCAGTCTTTTGCCATAACGCGTGTAAAGGAGTGTTGCTGCTAGGGTGGTGGCCGAACCCAATGCAAACGTTGACAGCGCTAGCAGAGGTGGCGGAACTTGCCCCAACATCTTCCGTAGCCAGAGCAATCGCTCACTGGCGTTTGGAATTCCCTCGCTTGCCAATTGAGGAGGCATCCAAGAACAAGAACATCCTCGAGCAATCCTCGAGTCAGGTTGTGACTTGTGTGACTGGATGGCTTTGTTATCTGATAACAACCTTCACCGATGAGCGATCGTCGTCCCCTCATTCTGTACGCCACAGAAACCGGAAACGCACGAGACGTCGCGGACCGTATAGCAAGGCAATGTCGGCGTATTTCATGTCAATTTCGAGTTCTGAGCATGGACGAATACTCCCTCGTGCGTTGCTTCGAACCGAAGAATATAGAGAAAAAGTTGCCCACAATATTGACAGTCGGAACTCGTGTCAGAGGACCTAGTCATCTTCGTAGTATCCACGACAGGTTCTGGCACTGAACCTCGATCCATGACTGCGTTGTGGAGGATGCTTCTCCGCTCTGACCTTCCGAGCGATCTTTTCGAAGACTTCCCATTTGCCGTTTTTGGTTTAGGAGACAGCTCGTACGAAAAGTTTTGTTGGGCAGCGAAGAAGCTTGCACGCCGAATGGGCAGTCTTGGAGCGACGGAGATACATGGACGTGGCGAAGGAGACGACCAGCATCACCTTGGGTGAGTTGATTTTGCTTTTGTCCGATGCCCTTGCCTCTTAGGATAACTATAGCGTAGATGGGGCATTCCAACCTTGGATGGACAAACTTTTAGAAGCTCTCCTGCAACTTTACCCGTTGCCTTCGGGGGCAACTCTGGTTTCCGAGGATGAATTACCTCTGGCCCGAGTATCGATCGAAGAAACGACTCCGGAGGCTCTCAAAGGCTGCAATGATCCTCTCGAGGATGACAACGAATTCCATATCGCTACCGTTAGAGTCAATAAACGGGTTACAGCGAAGGATTGGTTCCAAGACGTTCGACATCTGGAGTTTGATTTTAAGGATGATATACAGTCAGTTTATCGTGGCCCTGCATGATGCCAGCTAACTGTATGCAATCTGTCTCAAGATATTCACCAGGAGATGTTGCTGTCATACACCCTGTGACATCTACGGATGAGGTTGAAATATTCCTGACCGCCATGAACTGGGGCAATTTTGCGGATAGTCCACTGAAAATAAAACGCACAATGGAAGGTTGGTCCTTGCTGTAATCTCCACATCATATCCCACCTCCTATTTTACGCCAGACCAGTCTCTTCCAGACCATCTACCTCGCATTTCGACTATTAGAAGACTCTTTACCCGATATCTCGACTTCAAAGCCGTTCCGCGGCGTTCCTTCTTCCAGTACCTTCGATATTTTACCACTGATGAACTTGAACAAGAGAAGATCGACGAATTCCTCTCCAGTGAGGGTGCGGTGAGGCTATCCTCCCTCCATTCACCCACGTCGTTCATTCTTCGCAAACAGGACGAATTGTATGACTACTGCTACAAGGTACGACGGACAATCCAGGAAGTCCTTGCCGATTTCCACCATGTTAGGATTCCTAAAGAATATATATTCGATGTCTTCCCCCCTATGCGTCCACGGCAGTTCTCGATAGCTAGCTCCGTCAAGGTATTTTAACGACGAACATCATCTCGAAAGCATTAAACATCCTCTGTCACAGGCGCACCCTCATCAAGTTCAACTATGCGTGGCTATCGTTCGCTACCGCACAAAATTGCGAGTGCCAAGACAGGGAGTCTGCACAACCTTCCTTGCAGCTCTGCGTCCTGGTGAGGCTCCAGGTTCTTGACTACAACCTTCCGTGTTTAATTCAGATTTTATCCCATCAGGGGACTCATTACGCATTAGTGTCCAGAAAGGCCTCCTCCAGCTCCCTCCAGACTCGCAGACACCTGTGATCTGCGTCGGACCGGGTACAGGGGTTGCACCGATGAGGTCACTCATCGAAGAACGCATATTCAACGGCTCGTCTCGTGCGTTTTGACTATCACTTGAAAGCAAATTACTAATTTGCAAAATGATAGAGAACACTCTCTATTTTGGATGCCGGTCTGGTGCCAAAGACGAGCATTATGGTGCTGAATGGCGCCAACTCTCTTCTCAACAGAATGTATCGTACAGGGTAGCGCGCTCCCGAGATGGACCGGAGGGTGTGAAGCGGACGTACGTGCAAGATCTAATAAGAGAAGACGCGAAATCGATATGGGAGCTTATCAGCCAAGGCGCCTGGGTATATATTTCTGGGTTTGTGCATTGTTTCCTTCTTCATTTTATTAAAAGAAAGGAAACTGACCTGAGCGTGATACAGGTCGGCGAATAAAATGCCAGCTGCTGTGAAGGATGCGATTTGTTTCGCTGCCGAGACCCACGGTGGACTTGCAGAGGTTGACGCGAAGAGGTATGTGGCGGACATGATTAGGGAGGGACGCTTGTTGGAGGAGTGTTGGAGTTGAGATTTTCCAGGAAGTCTATATGGCGGAGATAATCTATAGTCTGTCGAGTATCTGATATATAGACTGGTGACTGTTTCCTTGTACTCGTGGCTCGAGGGATTGACGGTTGCTCATCGACATACCAGGGACTGGTCACAAATCATATGACAGAGGTTGTGGAATTACGGACGGAACAAGACGTAGGGAATCAGACAGTGGATGGGCAGTTGTCGTGGGGAAAGCATCTCGGCATGAAGAATTCACGGCTTACCACATGGAAGTGGGGGATAAGGCGGCACCAAGCCTGAGGAGTATGTAACTCGTATTGTTGACCGAAAAAAACCTGTTATGCAAGTTCTGATATTGTACATAGTAACATCGGTACCTTGCTGCAGTGAAGTAGGAGACACCACCGGATGAGATAATGCGTATTAACTCATTCCGTACGAAATGCGAGCAAGACGAGTGGGAAGTCGCTATTGTCTCTCAGTTTTTGTGCAGGGAGTAACTAAGCGAATTGTGTCAGATAACAATGATATCAAGGCCGGAATATGAATGAATGGATGCGTACTTTGCTGAGAACTAAGGAGCAACTCAGATTTGAGTAATTCTTCTACGACCTGACTTCTAACCAGGCAGACTCAGTCTCTATTGGACGTCTGGACTGCTATATCTTCTTCGAGAGGACCATTAACGTGCTCTAAATTAGTACGATCTTGACGACGTCGAAAGCGCATGCTGCGGACGCTTGCCCTATCGGCCGGAAACGGATTCGTGACGCCGAGTGAAGGTTCCTGGTTGGCGGTCGGAAGCCCAACTTCCTCCGGTGTGACGTCTGGCGGGAATGCATCCCAGAGGTTTCTCAGGATCAAGTCAGACTCGGCAGGGTTGATCCATGGTTGACTTTTTCCAGAAATCAGCCAGATTATATCGGAGACGAGACGGCACGGAAGGGGCACTATCTCCCGTCAGTGGCTGTAGTTTCCAACACGGGTATAAGATGATGATAACTTGGGAAATTGTGAGGAGCTGTGATTAATAGTATGCATTGTGAGCGCTAGACCAAAGGGCATAGGAGCAGAAAGTCTACCTGGCCGTAAGTCCATTGGAAATCGTCCTCTATCGCCCAGATCTTCATGTCCCTGGATCAGTTCAAGAACATGACCGAGGCGTAAAAGAATGGCAGCCATGGATGCAATTTGGTGGCGATAAACCTGGTAGAGGAAGAAAGGTTGATAATCATGGCGCAGCGCGGCGATTCGAAGCCAGAAACAAATAAAACACGTACCA
>Ga0307516_10002255_pt1 | contig 26005 bp, 35 predicted proteins | sample 19_EM_MG_FD_203310 | JGI IMG/M metagenome (GOLD analysis project Ga0307516, IMG submission 203310) | Populus trichocarpa ectomycorrhiza microbial communities from riparian zone in the Pacific Northwest, United States - 19_EM | ecosystem: Host-associated > Plants > Roots > Unclassified | place...
TTTATCGAAGGGTTCAAGGAGGTCGACTCCTACCGGTATGTCCGACGCGACTGGTCGTGCTCCGATGGCACGTGCTGAACATCTTCCTTGCAGAAATGGAAATTCTATTCACGTCGACGGATACAACCTTTCCGTCCCCGCAGTTGCCGCCGCCGCCAGGTACAATGCGCCCGTCGTCCTCGATGATTCGCCCGGTGTCCGCGAACGGCTTCAACAGAGCCGAGACGTTATCGTCGCCAAAATGGATGCAGGAAAAAGCGTGTACGGTGTGAGCACCGGTTATGGTGGCAGTGGTGAGTACCGCCCGTCAGCACTGAGCAATTCCCTCCTACCCGCAGCTGACACAATTGTATTTTCATAGCGGATACTAGGACTGATGACCCACTGCGCCTGGGCAACGCCCTGTTACAACATCAGCACGCCGGTGTGATCTCCACCGAAGAGGGCGATTCGCTTCCGCTTCTCGACCCCCTCAACCATACCACCATGCCTGAGTCGTGGGTCAGAGGTGCCATCTTGATCCGCATGAACTCCTTGATTCGTGGCCATTCCGGTGTTCGTATGGAACTCATCCAACAGATGGGCCATCTGCTCCGCGAACATATCACTCCTCTTGTACCCCTACGCGGTAGCATCTCCGCTTCAGGAGGCAAGTATCATGATGTCACGTCGGCCCTAAGAGTATATCTGACACTTCATCAACGTTTAGATTTATCTCCGCTCTCTTACATCGCCGGAACCTTGATGGGCAACCCCTCGATCCGCACAATTTGTCGATCCGCTTCCAAAACTACTCAGATCCTCCCATCAAACAAGGCGCTCGCCCAACACAACATCCAGCCAATCTCCCTCCAGTCCAAGGAGCATCTCGGAATCCTAAACGGAACCGCCTTCTCTGCATCCGTTGCTTCGCTAGTTCTCTATGATGCCGTTCACCTCGCGTTGCTCGCACAAATCCTCACCGCTATGGGCGTCGAGGCTCTCCTCGGAACCCAAGCCTCCTTCGATCCGTTCATCCACGACGAGTGCCGACCTCACCCCGGTCAAGTTGAGGTCGCCAGGACGATCTACAACCTTTTGGACGGAAGCTCCTTCGCAACCGGAGCTGACCACGAAGAAGAAGAGGCGTCCATTGACGACGACAAGGGCATTTTGAGGCAGGACAGGTACCCTCTCCGGACTTCCCCTCAGTTTCTCGGTCCCCAGGTCGAGGATATCCTCTCGGCACTCGATACCATCACTCAGGAGTGCAACTCTAGTAAGTCTTGGCTCATTTTCCGTTACTAACTCCGGTTATTGATCACCGTCACCAGCCACCGACAACCCTCTGATCAACGGAAAGACCGGGACTGTCCACCACGGTGGAAACTTCCAGGCTATGGCTGTCACCAATGCCATGGAGAAGACCCGTCTTGCTCTCCATCACATTGGAAAGCTTCTGTTCTCTCAGGCTACCGAGTTGATGAACCCCACTATGAACCGTGGTTTGCAACCAAACCTCGCCGCTTCTGACCCCAGCTTAAATTACCACACCAAGGGCATCGACATCGGCATGGCCGCTTATGTGTCTGAGCTCGGGTACTTGGCTTCGCCGGTGTCGACACACATTCAAAGCGCCGAGATGCATAACCAGGCGGTCAAGTACGTCCACCTCCACCCCCTTCGTATTTACGAACATGACAATTGGGTACTGATTTGTTCCTGATTTAGTTCTTTGGCATTGATTTCTGGCCGGGCGACGATTAATTCTCTTGACACACTCACAATTTTGATGTCGAGTAGTTTGTATGTCCTCTGCCAAGGTGAGCCGCGCGTGATCCACCTGCCACTCCCCCCCTCCTTCAGCGTTTTTGCATCCCATCACACACCTCCCCGTTATCCCCGCCCTCGGTCACTTAATCAATTTCATCGATTCTCATTCTATGAACGGCGTTAACTGACTTTAATCCCCGCACTCTTAAACAGCGCTCGACCTCCGCGCCTTGCAAGCCGAGTTCTCTGTGGGGGTCACTAGGATCCTTAACGAGGAGCTTGTCGCGCACTTTGGTACCCCGATCATCTATGCGAGGTTGTTCCGAGCCATCATGACTACACTTGATGAAACCACCACCATGGACTGTGTTGATAGGATGAAGAGCGTCGCTGAGGCTTGCACCATCCCACTCGTCAACTACTTCTTGGCCGTCCCGCCCTTGACCGCATCCATCACCAGTATCCCCACTTTCCGCGCCTCCCTCGCCAGTCACTTGACCGACTTCTACGACCAGCTCACGAAGGAGTTCCTCAATGGTGCTCGTGGACCAGCCCCAGCGAGCAAGTACCTCCAGAAGACGAGGACCGTTTACGAGTTCGTCAGGATAAAGTTGAAGATCAAGATGCACGGCAAGGAGAACCTCGAACTATTCAACCACGTCGGTATTGACGACCTCGTCGGCATGCCCGGTGGGGATGATGAGACGATCGGCCAAAATATCACCAGAATCTACGAGGCCATTAGGGATGGACAGCTCCAGGCTGCCGTCGTCAATACCTTTGCCAACCGGAGTACCGGGTTGCGGTTGGGTCAGTTATAGCTCGTCTCTTCTACAGTCGGCAGGACCCCAATGCATTTGTTACTTGTCGGTTGCTTTCTTCTTTGTCTTCTGTGTTTACAATGTATTCCAGTACAGGCCCGTCTGGTGGTGAAAATTGTGTACCGATTCCGGTCTGGTCTTAGCTCAGTACTATCGTGTATGATCCAAATTTAAATTCTATGGCTGTATGCATACAACGGGAATTCAACGTTTCAACTTCGAGCATCTTCCGAAAGTCGACGGCTGCTGAAAATTAGGGCCCTCGTCGCGGTTAGCCTATTGAAGCGGTGAGGAACATCGTCCAACGCGGATTGGTTTGGTTTCTCGTCGACCGTGGTCTCTTCGGGTGTCCGTGCGGACTCCTATACATCCACCAAACCGTCTAGTTCGGGGACGATTTGTTCGTTCCAGACCCTCGTGAGCCTAGTGCGGCCCGAGCTTATTTAAAATCCCCAAGGGGTGGATACAGTTTGGAGGCTCGTCCCCAATCGAGGCGGAATCGGAAGACCGACCTCACAAGCTACTAACCATAAGTGACCCACTTGGCCACCCTCCACGAAACCGCAGAAATAATCACCACGCAAAGCATGCCGCCGTTTGGGTCTTGTGGGCAAGTGTATCCTCCGTACTGGAAATAATCGTAGAAGCGGTCACACCTTGTGAAGTTTGTCAGTGTCATGACGGCACACAGAGCGGAATAGCTACGATATTCCGTTGAGGAGTATGATACGCTAACCAGAGAACCTTCACAGATAGCACCCAGGGCTCAATATTAATGTCGGTGTTGAGTTCTGTGAGGACGGTTCCAGAGATCGAAAGGGCGAACCTGCTCCAGGCAGGGATTGGAATTGTGGTACGGACGGTGGACGGACAGGTGAGTGCCGTCGGGTAACCATTTTTCTATGACAACGTTCGTAAAAGCAGTCTGTAACAGGTGTGCATGACGGTTTCGAACGCGGTATAGCAGGCGTGGGAAATACCTTTGTGAGCGCAAAGCCCAAGTGAACTGGGGGTGGTGCCACTACCCTCCTTACCCCAAAACTCCTGTCCCAACCGGACCTCGGTGTCGAAGCCATGAGCAGGGTACAGGGTTCCCCGGACGATGTGGTGATCCAAATCTGTCGGCATCTTTCCGTGAGGGATATCCTTGCTTTTCGACAGGTGAGCTTACTACGGTCCTCGATCCTAACAATCTCTGTTGGGACTCACAGCTCTTAAGACGTGCAAACACGTGTGCGTGGTGTCGTGTCTCAAAACCCTCTGGATCTCTCTGTGCACCACCTATGTTACCGCCCAAGGAATACCCTTCCCAAACGAGGACCGGATTAATCAGATGTCTGCACTAGAGTTGGAGATCACCACCCGTGAGGCCCTAGACCGAGATCATCGTCTGCGTTTTGGATCCCAACCCGATGGGTATACGCCCAAGGGACGAGTAGATTGGCAGGCGAACCCGAGCTCAGCTATCTCCGAAATCCTCTTCGTTCCGGATCCCGCCGGGCACGAGGGCAGGTGCATCGTCACGGTTTCGAAGGGCATCTGGTGTTTGATCAGTCTGTGGGACATTCAGGCCCTTGGTGGAGAATGCGAGGCCACCCAGCCGGAACCAAAACCAAGCACGATTGGCTCGTGGGGTCCGAAAGGCGCGATATTTTGCGCCATCGCTGTGAATTCCGACCCCCGGTCGGAGGTAAGCGCAGCTGTCGCCGTGACCCTGTATGGGTAGGTCAACATGATGTGACCGGGGTTGAGGCCATCATCTGAAAAACTAAACAGGGAATATCACGTTTACGTCTTGTCGTTTTTCGACGACGCCGTGGATGGATACACTCCTCGTATCCACGTTTTGCGGAGCTGGAATCCGGTCCTGTCCTTGTGCAGCTCAGTGTCGTTACGTGGAGACATCCTCGTCGTTGCGGATCCCCGCGATTGTGCCACTGCCGTGAATGTTCACTCCCCAGAGGCCAGGGCCGTCGTTCTGGAGAGCACCACCGTCTCTGAACACCCACAAACGGTCAGGAAGCTCAGCTCTCTGTAAACTGTCCCCTAACGAGTGCTACAGTCGAACACCTGCTTGCAGATTCAGATTTCTCAGAGCTACGTACTGGTGGCTCGCGCAAAGTTCGTCGAGGTGTTCAATTCCCCAAAGGACATCCTCGTCACCGATACCGGTTCTTCGGGCGCCAATCTAGTGGTGGGGAATGTACAAGACCGGATCATCCAGCATCCCGTTGACTCGTTTTCCTTCGGATGGCTCGACGGGATATCCGTTTCGGAAGACTTTTCGAAACCAGACTCGTTCTTCGTTTTATTTCGCCAGCCTAACGAGGACCCGTGGTCAACCAATCCACCCACTTTGGCCTTATACCGGCTCGAGGCGAGCTCTACGGCAGATAGGGAGGAAGATCCACCTTCCCATTCGAACGCAAATGGTTCAACCTCACACTTATTCACTGGGACATTCCTCGCCCCCGCGCCACTCTCCGCGCCCACTGACCCCACACCCGCTTCGAGTTCCGCCTCTACAAAATTCATGCTAGGACGTCATCGAACAGCGCTGTGGCTTTCCCCTCGACCGAGAGAGTCGGATTCTACCGGACTGGTCCAAATGGACTTGAACAGGCCGGAAGATTGGCCATCTCAGGCGAGGGGAGTACGAGTCTGGGGGCGCTTCTTAGGAGACGATCTGGTTTGGGCTGCCTTTGATCCAAGGCAGACGCGATCTGAAACGCAAGACGGTGGCGACGAAAATCTGACCCGTATGAGAGACGAAGAAGATCCAAAGATACGGGCATTCACGAGACGCATCTTTAATTCCCGTGGTGAAGTTTGGACAGCGATCGGATACGATGAAGAAACGGGAAGAGTAGCTCTGGGCAGGAGAGATGGGTGCATTACCTTTTTGCGTCTCTGAAGGTCCAGTCGACTACTCACACCCAGAGCAACTCTCCTGACTTATCCCTTTTTATTTACAACTTGTACAACCATCAAAACGCGGACTGCTCGAAGGGGATCGGGTTAGGGTCGCGGGACATGTCACCATCCTATCCGTGTATGAACTGTGCCTGGCCAGATTCCAACAAGCTGCAGGGCGGACTCTCAGACCTATGCTCTGCGACTCTCGAAAGCGAGCTCAGTGCGCTGAGAAAGAAAGCGAACACTGAGGGATGTCGAAGATTCTAGCTACGTCTTATATCGGACAAAAACAATGTGTTGTGAAGCCAAGATGTGTGGGTCTCTATGTCAAAACAAAAGTGAAGAATGCACAAGGCGCGGATAAAGTGAAGTGAATACGACGGATGTGGGCGTGTATCGATTTGAACAAGAAAAATACCATAACATTCAACATCTTGTAGGTTCACCTCATCCTCGGGCCCGTCGCGTAGCGGATATAGTGCCTTATAAGGACCGTGCACAATACGCGTGTTTCGGACTTGGGAGTACGGAATACACCTGTTCGCCATACCCCGGACTACGTTCGGGAAAAATAGGTCTGCCCACGGATTGAGGTACACGTGCAAATGCCGAAGGTAAATCGGTTGGATGTGGGACAAACTGGCCCCCATCGAACCAAGGCGTGCTGCGTGTGTGCGCGAGTCTACCGAACAAAAGAAGGAGGGGGGGGGAGGGTAAACGGACAGATCATGGGTAGACCTCAAGGGGGTTCTCGAAGGCTTGGTACAAAAACGAGACCTGTAGTTCATTTAGCCCGTGGGGGGTTTCTGAAGAGGAAGGCGGAGAGTATCCATGTCCGTGTTATGCTTTTCCGTGGAGTGGGACAAAGGGTGTCCTATGGGGGGCCGGGTGCGACTGGATTCCTCCAGGTAGTCGCCGAAGAACCGGAACTGCAAACACGCCATAATGAGCCTGTTCAGAGATAATGTCAGCCCGAGAAGGTGCTCGATATTGGTTGTGTGTTGCTCACGCGAGGCCAATGGAAGCGCCTAATGTGATCTGCGTCGACATTGGGGGTTGGTACGGTGCCTCATGCAACGCCTGATGGATTCAATGAGACTGGTCTCTATCAATGGGTAAACGAGAAAAGCGTACGAGAACGTGCGCAGGGTTCCCATCGAGTAAGTGTCGGAGGCCATTGCTCATGCCATGTTGTTGGTTTACTGCGAGATCAATGCCAAGTGAGAGGAGGAATGTCCCAACGAACGTGCAGGAAAGGGCCTGTAAATGTTCCTGTCAGGTGCCATCCGGGAGGTTCTGTCCGGACGATGGTACGCACAACGCCTATTTTTCGCCTGAACAGAGTCACTGCAGACCCAGCTACCATGAACACGGTAATGATAATCCAGTTCAGAGCTGTTGGTCTTAAGAGAAGTCCCTCTCGTAGCAAAACAATCCGCATCCCAACTGACATCCCGCCAAGGATACTCAAAGCAGCCAGCCCTGCCAGACGACAGAACTTGAAAAGGCCACCGAGAGACCCAAGCCCAAAGAAGGTCAAAGTGATGAGGGTCAGAACGGTATCTGCCGCACCCCTCACACTTATGACGTTGATAATCGCCACCCAAGCTGCAAACCAAATATCAGCCGGGTTGTTTCGAGCACGAAGGGTGCCGAGACGATGACTGACCACAGAACGCGAAGACCAACCCAATCGCAAGCCCCGTTGTGACTCTCCACATCCTCATCCCGCCCAAGGTCAAATACAACCCAACCACTAGTCCAAACGATAACCGGAGTACCGCCGGAACGTCGAAATCAGACCCAACTCCATCAGAGGCGGATCCCTGATCTGCCCTTCTCTGACCCTCTCTACCCGCCACCGCCCTTGAGACCTCACCCACCACGACACCCCGGGTAACCGCATGAATAGCGCGACGAACAGGGGTTAAATGTCGGCTGGAATATGCCGGCGATGTGAAGGTAAAACCACCCATAAACCATAGAAGTAGCGTGGACCGTAGGGTGGAAGCACCGGGAAGTCGCATCGGGGAGCGAACCGAAGAGGTTTTGGTGGCGCTTGAAGCTTGAAGGTCGAAAGGTGAACCGGGATTATTTAATAGTAGCCTGAAGCGGGACTGTGACACCTTTCGGAGTGACAGATGAGGCGGTTTCCAAGGGGGCACGACCTACAAATACTGTCAAAGTAAATGATCCCCCCAGGCACCCTGGGTGGTGTGGGTGTGAGCGCCGCAGAAAAGATTCATGGTTGAACGAGGGGGCTGCATACACAAGGGAGAAACGAGAAGCGAAAGGACTCCTGGGGAAAATAAACGAAGTAATATCAAGGAGAGATGCCGACACGTGTGCCACCCGAGGGTAACCCTGTCGTTCCTCATACCTTCCACTAGCGACGATGACACGGTCCGAGAAACCTCGAGGCTGAGAGTCAGATACGATTTGAATTTGGCACGAGGACAAAGTCGCAGTGTCGTGATGGCAACGGACGTTGTGGTACAGGCCCACCGTTGCGGTACTTTCTGGCCCATCCTAATAATCGAGACCAGCCCAATGATCACGACCTCAACAGGATAACCACTCACATTGGCAAGAATTCGCTGTGACTGGACGTGCCAAAATACCATTGAACCACCACCGCCCTCCTCCAATCGGTTTGTGTCCAACCGTCCAATCTTATCTCCTGTATATCTTGCCGCCCGCCGAGGGTCGAGAGGCGCTGGCTTCGTGATGGCTCCGCCGTCAGCCAAATGGGAACCCACACGCGCATAACTTGCTTCTGCCCGTTCCACTCGGTCGAGACTCCCGCACTTTGTGTCACGGGATGTCCACCCCAGAAGTGGAACCCGCTCAGGACCCAACAGCCCAAATCGAATCAGCCCCGGACAGCCCATTCCCACCTCTCATCACCCTCCCGCCGACATACCTCTCACGACTCACACTGCGGACACAACTGCCGTCCGACTTCGAGCGCATAGCTGAAATCTTCAACAGTCCGACTGCGATGAAACACCTCGACGGACTCGCCCCACCAGGTGGGTGGCCCGAGGGTCGCGCTCGGGGTCTTTGGTACCCATCGGACATCGCGGCCCGCATTGAGTTACAGGAACGGGCACGCGTGGAGGGCAGAGCCTTGGCCTTGGTTGTCATCTGGGCCGAGACATGCGAGCTTGTTGGGGTCACCGGCTACGCGAGGATGGAGTCACCTGGTACCCCAGACAGACAGGCGGAACTAGGGATCATCACGGACGTCGATTTGATTTCGAGCCGTGGGTGGAAGTCGCTCGGGACGGAGGCGTTACACGCTGCGAGCAAGTACACCTTCGAGGAATTGGAGGGTGTTGAAGAAATCACGCTCGTGACACAACAACAGAACAATGAGATGCGGGGGTGGTCTGAGAAGGTGGCTGGACTTGTACCGACGTTGACGGTCGAAGAATTGGGGGGCGTCGCATGGTACGGATACACCAGGGAGCAGTGGGAAACAAAGGGAGGCGTTCGCGACCGACTAGAGGCGAAGCTGGAAAGTTTGAAACCGCATTTGCCTCAATCTTAGGGCGCGAGTATAGTACGCAAATTAGGGTTAGTAACAGGAAGTCCAATCATTCTGCCGAAGCAGCTTGCGAGGATTTTTTGTGTCGTCTCTTCCGTTTTGTCGACGAACCTGCCTCTGGTACGGTTTCCGGTGGGTCTTCTCGTTTCCGCTTCTTCTCCTTGCTGTTGGCTTGTGGCTCATCTGACTCTGGTTCGACATCTCCAACTGCTGCAGCCTTCGCCTTCTGCCTTTCCTTCTTTCCCTTCCTCTTCTTCACCTGCACCTCTCCCTCTTCACCGTTACCGTTGGCTCTCCTGTTGTTCAGTTTGCCCTTGAGCTCCTTTAGCCTCTCCGGCCGCTGCCTGTCCCAGTTCACTCCTTTCCGGTATGGAGCGTACTTCTTGATCCCCATGTACTGGTTGAGGTCCCTATCGTCGGCCATGAGAATCTCCGCAGGTGTCAGCCCGAAAGTCTGAGGGGTGGAGGTTGTGTATTTGAATCTCGTAGGGATCCCAGCGACCTAGCGAGGCGAATGATGAGGAACACGGGGGGGATGGTACCGCGAGTTGTAGCACTTACGACGTCATTGAACTCGAGTTCAAGCAGAGAATTCATGTACTCCTGTAGCTTCTCCTTTCTCATCTCCTCCGTACCATCCCACTCCTCGTCCCACTCCTCGTCTTCCCGGTAAGCTTCATCACTTTCGCCCATCTCATAGTCTTCGCCCTCATCACCGGCCGCCCTTCCTTTCTTCCTATCCTCTTTGTTTTCCTTCTTCCCAGTGGATGAAGAAGCCGTCGGGGGTAGGATATCGTCGATGTCAATGTCGTCATCCCACGTTGGCTTCTCTTCGTTGTGAAACCCACCGTCGTCGTCTTTGGCATATATCCCTGCCATTTGACGGTCGTGTGCATCGGGGTCCCAATCTCCTTCCAAGTCCAAGTTCTGGAGAGCTGTAATGAAAACTCTCAGCAATTTAGTGGACGTGTGGTTCGGGGTTGGTTATACCTTGGTGTTGATCGATATCTTGCAAGCCACCCTCCTTGCCGATCCGCTCAAGCTTCCGCCGGAGTTCCTTCAGTTTCAGTGCTTTCAGTCGCTTGACTTCTTCGCGTTTCTGGAGGAGCTCTTCCTCTTTACGAGCTTTCCGACGTTCTCGCGCTTCCTTGCGCGTTGTGTCTTGGCGACGGACGGTGGAGGTGAGGTTGCGTGGATGACGGACGATTTCTGCCGCACTCCTGCGAAGAGGGCAAATGCCAAAAAGTCAGTCACTATCCGAGGGGTGCGAGGAAACAACGTACGGTTCCTCGAAACGGAAGTTATACGAGCTCTCGAAGGCGTCCGCAACATCGTCGAATTCGTCTTGGTCCTCGATCAAACCGTTCTCGCCACCGTCGGCTTCAGGCTCGGAAGAACTACCGGAGGTGTCTGCAACCGGACCTTCCTCGTCTTCAGAGCCCGTAGTTTTGGACTTGCTCTTGCGGCTCTGTACGCTCGTAACTTCAGTGTATGTTGGGAGCCTCTTTGTACTCCGATCAATCCACCCTCGGTTCAGGATGTAGCTGCAGGAAAAAGGTCTTGGTTTTTGAGTGGAGTGCGAAAGGTTGTGGAGCGAACTTCATCAGAAACTCCTGGTCTTCCTTTTCTTTATCTTCCTTGGTCTTCGACTGGACCCTCTTCTTATCTTTGCCTTTGTCCTTCTTTCTCTTCTTCCTGCCCTCATCATCGGATGCATTCTCGTGAATACCGATAACGTCCTGATCGACCTCAACGAGCTGGTGAAGGTCTTCTCCGACCTCCCGACGTAGGAACTCTTGATACTCTTCTTCCTCACGTTGCAGCTCGTCTTTGGACTTTTCTCGAGGTACGAGTAAATCATCCTCGTTAGAAGCGTCACCAGAGACTGCGGTGTGGAACGCAACAACGGCCTCATCTCGGAGTTTCTTCTGCTCTTGAACGTGGGTGAGGGGCTTCGGGGCGCCGGGATCAGGAGAGGGGGTGCGAGACGTGAAGGCGAGTTCTGCGGCGAGTTTTTCTTGACGGAGAGTGACGGGTTTCGACTGGCGAGTACGATGTCAGTGTAAAAATACCATCCACGGCACGGAATTCGAGTAACCTTGTCCTTTCGCGTCTTGGGCTTTGACGATGCCAATTGCCCCGACTTTTTTTGCTCTTCTGTTTAACGGCTTGAGATTCTTTCCAATTAGGAGAGGTGGGACGGCTGACCTTCGAATACTGCTTTCTCCTTGTCATAAATCTCTGGGTCTCCCCGCTTTATTTTGGCCAGCGTGCGTAAGATCGCAGCATCCACACCGGGAGTTAGCTCTTCGCCGTCTTCGTCCTCGGATTCCAACTCCTCAGAGTCTTCCTCCTCTTCATCACCCTCAACATCTGAGCCATACTTCTCCTTGACTACCCATTTTAGTCCGCAGTCGCAACAGAATACAGTCACAGATGAAGGCGAATGCGATTATATGACAAAGCAGCCTAATATGTTTGGGAATGGTGAATGGGACACGCGACATTCATGAGTGCTCACGCCTTTCAAGCTCCTGCCTTTCTTTCCCGTACGCGTACGCTTTGGCATAGTGTTCGTTGATCGTGATCTGGTCGAGTTCTTCGCCCGAGTCCGAGTCATCCGAGAGCATGTTGGCTGGGGCCATCTTCCGATGAGTGGCAGTGAACTGTAAGGGTGGTCTGAATGGCGGGATGATTTTTTAGCCTGTGGGAAAATTGTCGGCCCGGATCAATGGCGTCTTTCCCCTTTAGGAAAACAATGCCATTGGTGATCGGCCAGACACGCGGGTCAAGTGAGGACCATTGTCGAGGCCAGTCCTCTCCCGTTCTTCGCCTCCCCTTCTGTCTTTACTCTTCCCTCTCTCAATCCTCACCCTTCATTGCTGACGACCGTGCCCCCAAGCGGCATGGCTTCCATCTCATCTCCCTGGCAAAAACCCTCGAGGTTCAAGGAACACCTCTCAATCTCTCCCCCAGACAACTTCGCCGTCGAACAGTCCAGGTTCTCTCCGGACTCGCCTCCAGCCCACCCGCTCAGAACCGCCTCGTTGACCCTGGCCGGCACACCCCCATCGCTCAAGAACGCACGCGATATCCCCGAGGATGTCGAGTCCTTGCGGAGCCGTGGCTCGAATACGAGACGACAGACAATCCGGGACAGATTCACGAAGATCTTCTTCGACGTCCGAACCCTGGACGACCGGAGCAACGATGGCGATCTTGTATCCGTCCGCGCACTGTCGCCGTGGGCTCCCTTGAACCTGGATAAGGAGAAATCACCCCTTCCGACCACTTATCCTGCCCTTCGGTATTCACCTCCCCAGAAGAAGCAGGAGAAGAGGCTATTTAGGTGGTGGGCGCTCCTCTTGATTCTCATTATCCTCGCTCTACTCGGAAACGTTGCCTTCCTGAACGTGCGCGTTGTTGAGTTGGCGAAGGTTATCAAGGAGAACACACCTCCATCTCCAGCCCCATCCAATTCATCCTCACCTGACAACGTCCAAGAATGTTTGTCTCAGTTCACACTGAACGCCCCATCGAATCCCTCTGCCTACCCTTGTTCCACCTGTCTTCCGGTTCTGTCAAATGTGACTGGTAACGCTGATGCCACAAACGCGCTCCAGTTTTGTGGGCTGCGTGCCATCCTCGAGTCAACGAGCACAATCGGACAGACTGCGCTTTCAAACGGTGGATGGGGCAAGGATTTGAGAGTCTGTACCTGGTCTGGGGTGTCATGTTCCGGTTCTGATTTAGTCACCTCGCTGTGTGTCTCCCCCTCGTCGCATTCCATTGTTTACAAAAACTGATTTACGTTTAGGACGCTAACGTTTCCCGCCGTCCCCGCACTTATTCCCACGGAGATTGCTGCTTTCTCTCATCTGCAATCCCTGCAAGTGACTGGTGATGGTAACTCCCCAGCGGGGGCCATACCAGACTCATTCCGGAGCCTGACATCCCTTACGGCGCTTCACCTCGAATCGACGGCCATAACGACGATACCTAACGATTTGTTCTCTTTGTTGACCAAAGTGACTGACTTGACGTTGATCGCGAATGGGAAGTTCGCGGGCGACTTGACTTCTATCACGAGCCTACCGTTGCAGAGGCTTGTTATCAATCAGCAGAGGTTGGCGAATCCCATTGATAGTCTGGCGGGGAGTCAGAGTTTGCAGAGATCCTTGCTTGCTCTGTACGTGTCCAGAGCTCGAACATTTAGAGTGGATTGTTTACTGACGTTTTGTCTGTTGACAGTGACCTCTCCTCCAACTCGCTCTCCGGCCCAATCCCTTCATCCATCTCATCCCTCACCGCTCTCACCCAGCTCCATCTGGATAACAACAATCTGGGACAGGCTGTACCAACCTCGTTCCCTCGTTCCCTACAGTCCCTGACGCTTTCGAACAATACCAACCTCAGTGGTACCATGCCTTCTGACGTTTGTTCGAGCATCTTCCTCAAGGAGTGTAACTTGAGAGGGACGAGCGTAAACAAGACGAACGGATGTGGGGTTTGTCAATTCTAGACATCCACTCTGCCTTTTTGATATCCTCGCTCGTGGCCCATATGCCCCCTCATGCTTATCATTCTGACCATGGATGATTGATTCCCGTTACGGTTCTTCCTATCTCTTCCTCTGCGAACCCATGGTTCGCATTCACGTTCACGTCTCACGATGCTTGTGTAGCTTAGTACCATAGTCTCACTGCTTTTGTCGCTCACCTCCCCCCACTCTCTTTCTCCGGACATTCGTTTGTAGATATTGTAGTTATCGGTCATTCTCGTGTAGCCCTACCTAATCTCTCCTACGTATACGCTTAGTTTTTAGTCGGCTAGTGGACTTTATTTGCCAGGGGGCTGTTGGCCGTGCCAGGGTCCCCTTCCGTAGTTGCCGGCGCAATGAAGGGTGTAACCCACACCGCGCCACGTCCTCGTGCCTCGTCTTTCAAATTTCATCGATGACGGACGTAAACCCCAAATGACACTTGGTCTCGGTTCTGAACTTCCTGGGTCACGTCTTCCTACTCGTCGCTGGGTGCCGGCATTGGTTCATGACTCCAACTGGTTCTTGCTCCACCCTGCTATAATGCGAACGGGCCCTAGCGTTTGGAACGTCTCCCAAACCCCACTGGTCGCAACGGAAACCGACCATTCAGTTGTCCATGGGAAGATAGGGGGAGACACGCACATCCACCGCGGGTACAGCGCGCAACTGGAAGTTCTTCAATAGGTTCTCCTCCCGTTTAATCCGTCATTCGGCCATTGTGCGCCCCTCAAAGAGTAGACGAAATGATATGAACGAGTCCCGGGATTTGGGCTTCGTTGGCCCCTGCTCCTCCCTTCCCCTTCGTCGTCGCGACCGGCCAATCTGAGCTGGAAACCCCCCACCCCCTCTGTTCTGTTGAGACGAAGGTTGCCGTTATGCGCGTGTCTGTGACCTCCGTTTATGGGGTTCTTGTCGCCGTGGGTATTTCCTTGTCGTGGGTCTCTGAGTTCCAGGACTGAGACGAGCCGCGTTTCTAGCTGTACTCTACTTCGCTGGCCTCAGCCAAGACGATAACCATCGTAGTCGGCGGTAACGGCACCACTCAGGACGCCAGCTTGATCTTCCAACCTAAGGAAGTCGTAGCAGAGGTTGGAGATTTTGTCGTTTTCAATTGTATGTCCACACCGTGCACCCCACCCGTCCTCGCGTTCTGTACGTTGACGCACCGATACCTCAGTCACGAATGGGACGCACTCCGCCATCCAATCCTCTTTCGCCAAACCCTGCATCCCCGTTCACGAAACCAACATCACCATCAACGGCTTCTACTCTGGCTTCCGCGACACCGTCAACGGAACCGCCGAAACGACACTAACCGTCGAGATCAAAGAGGCGGACGAGAACAGGACGATTTGGTTCCACGACATCTGGGGGTGTGGTGCAGGTGGTGTAGGGGCCATCAACGCGAACGACTCGGATTGGGAGAACTTTGACGCGTTCGTCAGGAATGCGAAGAGGCTGAACGGGTCGGGTGGTTCCAGTTCCAGTGGAGGAGGGAGCTTCACCGGTCGGCCGACCAGCTCACGACCGGTTCCGACTGGTACAACGGGTGGGAACTCAGCCGAGAGGGTTGGGGCGAACACTGTGGTGGCGATTGTTATCCTTGCCCCGCTGCTCTTTGCTATGTTTGCCATATGAGCCTCAGTGCGGGGAACGTCGCTCTCCCTCACCGGTCACCCCTCATACACCTCGCCTATACCACCATTAGATCTTCCACCGAACTCTCCCTCAAGGTCAGGTCTTGCTTGTCATCGACCTCGGCCAGCTCTGTTGTATCGAGCGACTGTCCATAGGACTACATACAGATATAAATGAATATTTTAGGAAATTGTCAGGGTCCCTCTTTGTTGATATAGCCTCCAAATCGCATACCGGTATCAGTAGCGCAGGGACTGTTCCGCTTGAAAACCAGCCAACCCCCAACTCCCCCTTGGCCGCTCAACGTCAGTGCGGCACCATGGCTAAACCCAGTTCACCGAAAGGCTGTAATAGCGGGACTTCTGCACCGGTGGTCCCCCGATTGAAACCAAAGCTGCCACTGCCCCAAAGTGACCGCCGGTGCTTTCCTGCGGACATCGGCCTCATCTTGGCGGACATGCCGTTAGAGACTGGCGGCGGCGGCGATATCCTCCGGAGTCCTACCGCAGCCCTGAAAAAACTCCGAGCAGGTCTGAAGGATTCTCAAACTCGACGTCACGATGTTCTGTCGATCAGGGCAAACGGAGTCACTTATGGGACCACCAAACGATGGGTGCCGTCCAGTACACAACGCCTGCAAAACAAGGATTCAAGATACACCGGCAGAACCTCTAGCAAGCTACGACCTCCATGAGGGTTCTAGTACTCGTCGAACACACCATTCTCCCTGGCGAATGGTACCCTAAAATTCCGCCGACACCACTACAGGTTGGTTTTGTTTTATCGTCAAGGGTATGATTGACGAAGGATCGTGCGGCCGCAGGCGGATCAAAGGTCGACACTGTGTGCTAGTACACGGTGAAATCACTACGCAACTTTCAATTTCATTGACCTGCGCTACACAAAGAGCCTCGGATAAGTATCTGGGAACGAACCGTGGCGAATGGAACTGATATGTATGTTTAGGGACCAATGTCCAATAGGCGGTTACTCCTGTTTGTTTCGATGGCAATAAAAATACGAGAAAATGGGGCGGGGTAATTGTCGGGATGAAGAAACAAATATCCGTTCCGCCTGGTAGATTCCCCCCGGCTCGAGTGCTTGAGCAGCTGGCGAGGGTGGGGAAAGGACGGGAAGACTCGAGGCGAAATGGTGAGGGAGGGAGGGGTAAGAGAAGGGAACCGCCTCTTGGTGGGGTTGAGGGATCAATCTTTCTGACAATAACACACTTCTTCACCCCCGCAGCTTACCACACAAACACAGCCGTCGCCACAAGGCAGGTCGCAGGAGCTAGACCGACAATTTTCTGGACCACGGGTTAGCCGAGGTTACCGTATAACGATAGGAGAACCCACCAATAGCCCCGGCGTGCACGATGGCGGCGGAGAGAGCGATGACGAAAAGCTTCAACTTGAACACGATTGTGTCGGTGGTGGTTGGTGTCCTCGAAAGGAATCTACCCCCGCTTTTATATATTTTTCCCTTCCCTGCGAGCACGAGGAGCTCGGTGTTGAGCTTGCTCTCCCTCCGATCCATTCTTCGATCCATCGCTTCGACGGTTCCGAAACAGGAATTTAAATTTCCTCTTTCGTCACCCACCTCCTTCTCCCAGGGCTTCCGGCCCTTTTGCTCTTCTCCTTCGCTCTTCCCCGACCATGCGCAGCCTCGGTTCTCTCCTTGCAAGGTGAATCTCAGTGAGAGTGGGTATATCTCGTCCTGACAGTTTCCGAGACCCTCAGTGGGTGCATGGTTCTAACCTTACCGGTGGCCTCCAATCTGTTCTTTGTTCGTTTGCTCTCCGCCCCTACATACCAGTTCTGGTGTGGATATTGTTTGCGTGAGGTGCGTGGTGAAGGTGGTGTAGGGGCCATCAATGCGAACGACTCGGATTGGGAGAACTCCGACACGTTCGCCAGGGGCGCAGAGTGGTTAAAATTACACTTGTCGGCCGACCAGCTCGCGACCGGTCCCTACTGGTATGACGGGTTGGGGCGAAGGGTATGGTAGCCATCATTGCTCCTTGCTATATTTGCCCTACGACCCTTGAAGTCACTCTCCTTCGCCCCTCATAGGTATACCACCCTTAGATCCCACCATTAGATCCCACCGAACACCCCACCCCCCTTTGGGTCACGTCTTGCCATGGACCCGGGCCAACTTTGTTGTACTGGGTGACTGACCCACAACGCAAGGGCCTCTTCGTTCGAAAACCTGCCGCCCCTTCAGATCATGTAGATTGGGAGGGGTCGCCACCGCACCTATTTCAAACCTACCAACTGCTGGTATCATAGATGAAGTGCCCCAGATATATGGAGGAATGGCGTCAAACCTTGGATGGTCACCCACGTCAGTTCCCTAGGATATACCGTATCCGTGCCTGCACCATTAATTTTTACCCACATGTTTGGACGCCACTCTTGGACCCTCATACCAACCCGGCCCGCTAAGTGCTTCCACCCCATCGGTTTTTCCTGAGCGACCATTAATCAAAGCCCGTATTTCCCTGATGGGTGTGGTAATGTAACCATGGGCGACGAAGGTGCCAACCCCAATGTCAGAACCACCGTTACCCTTCAGCTTCACAAGTCCATATAATCAGCTGAGGAACGTGGAACACTGAATACACCGGAACAGTGTGAGCGTTCGCGCTCCATATGGGAGAGAACCACGGTTAATTCACAGAACCTGTTACCATATGTATATCATCGCAACCCATGATTATAGGCTCGCTGTTATTCCAAATGTCAGCTGGTCGCGAGCAACCCGACGCTAATCGACAGTAGGGGTGGTAACGTACGTCCGTGACGTCCCCCTGCCTCCTCACAGTGTCCCATCGCGTGGTCGTTACTACTTGCAGGCAGGGAAAGGCGCACCGTCGCCGGGACAATGAACGATACATACTATCAGAAAACCTACAAAGACTTTGATGGCTTTCGGACTCATGAGGGCTCCCAGGTTCCGCCCACGACCTGATCGCGCGGGCTCGTCAATTTGGGTTTCAGGCGGGCCCCGATGACCGCAATGTTCCATTCATTCTTGATAGACTGCGACGGTGATCGATCCCCCGCATGCCCCGGTCTCGCTCGGCCTTGCGCAGGCGATTATGAGCAAAATGACGGTGTATTCTCTGTTGTGAAGACGTTTTCGATACTACCAGCTGGCTTTCCACCGACGCCCATCCAAAAATGACGAGAGATTCGGCGGCCCAAGAAACCGGTTCACCTGTACGACAGGCGCACGGTAAAATTCAGAGACATTGGTCTCACACTTGAACGTTTTGGCTGAAAGAAGGGGAGCAAATCCGTAAGTTCGTGCTCTCAGTGGAACGGGAGAGAAGGCATACGGGAATTGACCGATGACGTTGCCGGGCGGGTAATACTCGCAGGTAAGGAACTGAGCGTCCTGTACGGCATCCACGAGTTAGGTTAATGGACGGAAGGAGGTGAAATGGTACGCACTCCGTACTGGGCTGGAAAGATGGAACCAGCGGGGCAATCGACGATGGCGCATCCGAGCTCTTTGGTGCTCTTCCAAACAACCTGGGTGAAGTGCGAGTAGGTGGGGTTTTGGGGGTTGTAATCCTTTATTTCCGCTGTCCACAGGTTGATCCCATCAGTGACGGAGAAACCACCGGTCCCAGCAGCCAAGTTCTCTGTGGGTTCAACCATGAGTATCCTATGTGACCGGGGGCAATCGGTCGGACGACGTACCTCCATAAGCTCCAACTTGTCCTCCCGAGTGTTGAAACACACATCTAGACCCCCAGTTGTTAGCGGCAGCCGCGAGATCTTCATTCCAAGTCAAAGGGGAAGCGCCATGCTGTGCACGGAAATCGTTGTGTCCGGCCAAAGCTTCGGCGCTGATCGAGTCGGTCGCAGCGAGAGCCTGGGGGAGGGCAACGAGAGCGAGGAAGAAGTACATGGTTTTAGAGGCGAAGGAGGTCATCTGGTGTAACTTTAAGAGAACGAAAGTAGGACGAAGGGAGAGTGGTCCTGTGAGTGGGGTATCGGTGCAGAGATGGGGGGAGAAAAGAGCTGCTGGGAGGAACGCATTCCGGTGGGGGGCGAGTTTTATGGAGAGAAAGCACAGGTATGATGGATGTGATCAATCGGACGTCGTCAGGGTGGCTGCGGGCTTGTTGTCTGGCAGGTTGGAAAAACAGACGGGCCTCAGACGGAAAACTGTTTTCCCCTTGGAGGTGACGACAGAGCATGCGGGGAAGAAGAAAGAAGAGAGAACCTCAGGGATTTGGAGACACGTTACCATCCATGCCATCGGGCGAGGGTACGATCGCGAAGCCGAGCTGACCCTCTTGAGCTCGAACGTGTCCCTCTCGAGAACAGGTGCGAGATGCAAGTTCGGTAGGGAACTAGAACGCTTCGATGCGACTGGAGTGTAGAGGCAAGGTCTCGCTCACCGGAGCCCACCTACACGACAGATGAGCGAAGTACACGTGATCTGGGGGTGCTTACCACCGTTACGTGTACTCTCTCCGAAATGCGGAATGGCAAACGATTCGGGGATCCACGTTGACCGCGAGGCTCCGAAGGATCCTTGAAGCTTGGTTAGTTTGTGAAACATCCAAACCGAGGTGGTGGACGGGGAACAGGATCAGAGAGAAGATATGGCCTCGCAAGAGACCTTCTCATACGGGAGCATTGGACGATTGCCAATCTCTCCTCAAACAACGGACTCCAAAGTTGTACATCATGACGGAAGGGGGAGGGAACCGCGTGGGACCTCGTGCTCACCGAATCAGATGAACCACATTCGCCAACGGTACACCGTGTAAGGGAAGCGGACAGAGAACCACAAAAGGGACGATCTCCTCCTCCTCGTGCATTGGGGAAACTGAGAGAAGGATCAGCCACGGGGAGAGTAACATCCAGATCCATCGACCAACGACATGGTCCCCCAAAAGCACCAGAAAGGTATAAATAATCCAGCCTCAGGACTGAACCGCACCCTCCCCCCTCTCGACGAGGAAGCCATGACGGTCTCATACATCATCGACGAAGGCGACAAGAGTTTGCTGTCGTCCGTGCAGTTGTGGATGTCCAGGTTGCAGCTCGTGACGGCCGTGGTAAGTCCACAGAGTCCAACCGATCGGGTTTTCACCGGTGTCGATCCTCCTTGCCTCCAGTCCGCTTTCTTCGCCTCGACAGATGGCTTGCTCCTCGGCCGTGTCGGTACTTACGTCCCAGAGGACACGTCGGTTGGAAACATCCTGACCCACGCCACCTTATCCGGTGCTTTGGCTTTGCATATCTCAGCCGGTGCGCATCCGTACATCTCTCCGTTCCCTACGAAGAACTTACGAGGCCGCGTCACAGCTATCATCTCGTATCTCTCATCTTTCGCCCTCGTCAAGTACAACAGAATCTCCGTCCCGATTTCAGAAGGAGGCTCAACAGCCCCCCAAACTCGCAACCCACAACCGGGACGGGAGGCGACTACGACCACCTCTGGAGGATCCGTCAAAGTCTCGCATCCGGACCCTCCCATAGGCCTCCAATCCCTCCGTCACCGACCGATTACCGGATCCTCGGAACCCGTGGTCACAATCGAGCGCGTTTACTTGCGCAATTTATTCAGGACGAGACCTCCGACTTCCCTCTTCTACGAGGCCTCTTCGGTGACGGAACCGGTGTCTACGCCGGAGTTGCAGGATGCATATTCCATGTTACTGAGGTGTAACAGCGTTTGCGTCCTTCTCACGTTTGTTGGCCTCTTGCTCGCTATTATTGGGATCATGGCGTACGTGTGGACTACATTCACTCTCACAGCTGGAATATTCGTCAGCGTGTGTTTCATCGTTAGTTTGGTTGGGGCTTGCTACGCCTTGCATTGAATGGGGAGGCAGGATATTCTTTAGACTTGTACGTATCCATAGAAGTGTATTATACTCCGGGTTGCGAATCAAATTGCCTACAGCTTCGTGGTGGGGTGCCTCTCTCTCAGCCTCGCGTGTTGCATGTCGACATCTGAGGGGAGAAGTGTGTCGGATTCCGAACCAAGCAACGAAACCACGAGAAACCCGGCTTACAGTTGGAATTGTACAGCTCATCGCCCGGAACGGCCACGATATGACAGCCGATGTTCGAGGCGTCAACCATCTCTGGGACAATCTCCTTGAGGTTACGTGCCCCAATCAACCGCATGTTCATCGTAAATTCGTCGCGGAGGATGTTCAACGCGTGGTCAACACCTTCGTGCCCATATGACGAAAAAGCGTAGAGGAACGGTCTGCCAATACCGACTGGTGCCCTTGTCAGTTTCCTATCAGCAGGGGGTGACGGATACCGCACCTGCCGTAGCACCCAAAGCAATAGCCTTGATCACGTCTGTGGCCCTCCTTACGCCGCCATCGACAAACAACTGGAACTTCTCGTTCGGGAAACTCAACCCCCGCCTCGCCTTCAGTTCTCTTGTCACCTCGACAAGGACCTCGATACCAGACCGGGCAAAGTCAAGTTGGCGACCACCGTGGTTCGAAAGCACAACTCCAGCCAACCCTCGATCGTAGGCTTCCAGAGCGTCCTAGTGGCAAGAAGGGTGAGCCAAGATTTGCGAACCGAATCGCGTTGCGTTTACCTCCCAACATTGCACGCCCTTCAGGATCAGCGGCACTGAACAATCACAAACCCTTCAGCCTCGAGTCTCTGTGGAATAATGAGACAACCCACTCTTGGTGATGCTCTTAAACCAGTCCAGATCCTTCCATGACAGTCCTGGGTCGATGAAAGACTGACGGGTACTGAACTCAACGGTTAGAACACTGGATGAATGGAACGACATACACTGATAGCGCGGGCGGCTCCTTGGGACCTATCAACTCCGGCCTCGCCTTTCTGAGCGTCTGGATCATCATCTGTGAATTTCATTCGCATGTCCTATTCATCTTCTCAGTTAGCGTCTGTACCTTAGATACAAGTGCGATCGAACCTTTTCTCTTCGCCCGAGTTGAGGAGCATCGACGGTGATGAACAAACCCTTAACCCCCCGCGCTTCAGCGTGTTGCACGAGTTTCTTGGTGATGCCCCTGTCCTTGTTGACGTATCTGTAAGGTAGTGTTGGTAGGTTACAAAACAAAAATACGGTTCAAGTCCCCACAGTTGGTAGAACTGAATTTGTGCAGGGAGTGCTGCGTCCGTTATCTCGTCAAATGCGCATGAAGCAAGCGTTGGAATCTGAGAATCCAAACAGAGTCAGTAAAAATAGGCTGGCCCTGGAAGAGGTCAACCATTTGGATGACGCCGTGTTTCGCTGCCGCCTTTGTGAGGTTCAGCTCTCCGTCTGGATGGCCAAGTTTCCCCAACGCCGTCGCTGACTGCATGTCACACCTCAGCATAAGGTACAGGGCTACGCGGTCGGAGGTATGCGTACGATGTAAATCGGCATCGTAGTGGGGTGCCCCAAGATATGCGTGGAGAAGTCTACAGTGGTAACATCACGCAGCACTCGCGGACGGAACCAGATTCTGGGCCAAGGATTGCTGAACGACAGGAGTGTTATCAATTGATGACGACCTACCGGTGATATGCAGCGTGGTTCTCTCTGTTCGTGATTTCGTCGTCTGCGGCGGAAGAGTAATAAGCCCATGCCTTCTCCGGCATTACCTGCCGAGCGATGGCCTATTTCCCGACGGATAAGATGAACTAGAGGTCATGAATGGGCCGAACCCACCTCGAAGTCGTGCAGGTTTAGGATCTCAGAAAGTGGGGGCCGAGCTTCCACCCTCCTCAGCCTTGCTCTCTCTTCATCCGTGATCTCGACCTTGACCTTCGTCACGGTTGATCGATCCACCGGTCCCAGACTACGGTCCAATGTGTCAGGCCGAGTGATGGTTCGACTTGGAGAGGGTATACGCGCTGTTTCTCCTTGGGCAGGTTCGCGGTTATCGCATCTGGGGGGTGGATGGGTTCGTACTCCGCGCTACGTCGTGGGATGAGAGCTATAAAGGGAGAAGGTTGGGACAAAGCATACGTCGCGTCCTTTCCCGCGTACTTCAGAATGATCCTGCTTCCGCCTGAGCCAGTGTTAGTTCTGTATCAATGACCGCCACATCGTTCTCTCGTTCACCCGGATGGTCTGTAGGCGAGCCCGCGCCGGTGGAGGGGGAGAAAGGCCGAGTTAGAGACGACTGAGTATAACCAAGTTCCGTTTGAACCACACACCGTCCAGAAAGTCAGTGACGTCGTAAACGTTCCCTGGCAGCCGTTTTAAGCGCTCAAACATCCCAGTCTCAGACGTTGGTGTTTACCGTGAACGATGATCCAGCAGCTCTCCCTGGTGTTGTGTTTCGCAATCTCTTGTCCAGTCAACAGAGGAGCCATGTCGTGATGTGGGTGAGAGGCCCAGAAGTCCACGAGGTGACACCAGAGTCTCCGATTCAGACGGATGATCGCTCCGGCTAACGGGTGGCGGCCCGGATAGGTCCGTGAAATTGCCCCCGTCGCTCATCATCTTCCCCACTGGGGTTCGGAGGGGCAATTATATTCGGGTGCGCGGAACGGGAAAACCTAACCAACGGAAACGCATCCATACATACCCGGTGGGAGAAATGGTGTCAAAGGGGCATATCGTTCGAGGACGCCCACTCCGAACGGAGCCGGTTGCATTCCCTCTATTGCATACCGTGCCCAACACCCCACCACAGGGAATATCGATCCAGCGGACTGCAATTGGCGGAGGCCACCCTTGTCTAACCCTCCAAGCCTGCTCTCACCTCTGACCTAACATGCGTCCCTCGCCATTCCTTCTACTCTGCTTCCCATGCTTCTGTGTCCTCGTATACTCCCGTGATCCAGATCTCAACGTGAGTGACGGTCTGCCCGCCCAACTAGCCACCCGATTTGAAGCGCCCGACCCCACGTAGGAACCTGAGGAGGCCGCCACGGCCTACCTCACCAAAGCTCAAAAGCCTGTGTTCCCCCTCAACCACTTCGTCTCGAAAGTGGACATCACATTCTCCCCGGAGCCCGAATCCAACGCGCGCACCAAGGCACTTATCGCCGAGCTCATGGCGAATGGTGTCGCCGCAGCGGAAATCAAAGAGTTCAATCTCGAAATCAATTGTGACCGCCGCACAGAGAAGTTTTGTAAGACGGGGGGCGCCCTCGACAACTTTATCAAACTTATCGACCGCGGAAGCAACTACTTGACGTCTTTGCAGTGTGCAACGTCAGAGCCATTCTCCCCTCAGGTGCCATGGTGCTGACTTTGTTGTCAGGTGGGGGTACGATCGGTCGGTACACCCCCCACTTCTCAAATCCTTGGAGAAACATTTCCCAAACCTCGATCTGGACGTGAAAATCGCATATGGGGACTTCAATTCACTACGTTCGTCCTCGCTACTACGCTCTCTGCACCTTGCCATCCCACCGGACGCACTTGCCACCGCCAAAACAAGCCCACTGTTGACCCACGTCCAAAATCAAATCATGGACTCGAAGAACCTTACCAAGCTGACCGTCAAACTCGGTAGCATGGGCTGTGTCTTGTACATCGTCGACCCCAAGTTTTCCAAACCCAAAGACAAAAAATTCCCACCTTTGGAAGATTTATCCCTGGAGGCGTTCCCTCTATCCGCTCCCAATGTCGATTACTGGATGGCAGCGATGGATTGGTCTCAGCTGCAGAACCTCGAGTTACGAGCGACCCGGCAGCCCACGTATTTCTTGAATGCGACGTTGAATTCCGCAGGGGGACTTCCCGGACTCAAAACGATCCGCATCGAACTCCCCCACTCCTACCACTCTGACGCCAGAGCTGGCCGAGAGGCTTTTGAGAGCACTCTCCTACGTTTTCTGACCGCACCCCGGGCGAGCGGGCTTTCCACAGTCGATATGGAAGGGGAATATCACCCATACCTCTCAGCCGTCTTGGAAAAACAAGGGGCGACACTCAGGAGCTTGCACTTACATAGCCCAGAAAGATCCGACGATCCACAGAGGGAGATGTTGTCTGCACCGGAATTGCGTGCCATTGGCCTACAGGCACCCAACCTGGAGGAGATCGCTGTTGACATCAACAAGGTCAATGGATCGCTCGTGAGTACTGAGTCCTTGTTTTGCCACCATCTCATCGAGTAACCCTCGACCCAATTTTCGCAACAGCCGGAGGCGTTTATAGACCCACTTCTCTCCGAGACTTTGTTTCCGTCCCTGAAGACTGTTGAGCTCCACGGGATATTGGGGGTCTCAAATTACGCTTGGCGCTGGGGAGGCAACGATCAAGAGCTGACGGACCAAATGCCTCTTATTTCGAAACTCGCTTCTCGCGCTACAATCGATCGTATCACGATCCGCGTTGGAGAGGTGAATAGACGGTTGGGAGTAGGCTTGCCGGCGGATTGGGTCCTTTGGGAACAAGGGAATTGGGAGCTGGTACGAATACCGGAGGATACCTTTATTTTCATTCCACTGCTCACGCGTTTGATTTTTAGTGGGAGGCGGAACGAGATTCATCTGGGGAGATGGTGGTGTCTGTCAAGAATGGCCGGGGTTCGATCCGCGAGTTCTCCTCCGTTCCAGTCGTGTTTTGATGTGGGACCCCGCCCGGAATTTGCACAGTTGGGGAGGGTGAGTTGTGTGAGAAGGAAAGGTATTGAGAAGCGAACGAATATGTGTATTTCTGGTTCTACAGACAGTCACCCAATACTCAGGCGTGGACCTATGTGTTCAGATGGATCCGAATGAACGAATAGGTGACCAGTTCGCCTGATGGTTTTCTTCGCGCTTAAGCAGCTGGCGGTGGAACTGGGACAGGAATATTGGGCGGCTT